>Ga0326597_10014872_pt1 | contig 10184 bp, 10 predicted proteins | sample RVTome_12_FD_203789 | JGI IMG/M metagenome (GOLD analysis project Ga0326597, IMG submission 203789) | Soil microbial communities from uranium-contaminated site in the Upper Colorado River Basin, Wyoming, United States - RVT100D185 | ecosystem: Environmental > Terrestrial > Soil > Contaminated >...
CAAGTAGTTAAGGGATCAGGACCGTCGAGCCGGTCGTCTTGCGGTTTTCCAGATCGCGATGCGCTTGTGCCGCCTCGCGCAGCGGATAGGTCTGATTGACGCTAATTTTGACCTTGCCGCTTCTTAGGACGGCGAACAGCTCGCGTGCCGACTTGACCAGGTCTTCGCGTGATGCGGCGTAAGTCCCGAGGGTAGGGCGTGTCACGAACAGCGAGCCCTTCTGCGCGAGGATGCCGAGGTTTACCGGAGGCACCGGCCCCGAGGCGTTGCCGAAACTCACCATGTACCCGAGTGGTCGCAGGCAGTCGAGCGAACCCATGAACGTATCCTTGCCCACACCGTCGTAAACCACCGGCACGCCCTTGCCCTTGGTGATCGCCTTGACGCGTTCGACGAAATTTTCCTTGGCCGTGACGATGACGTGTTTGCAGCCGGCCTTCTTGGCCAGAGCGACCTTGTCGTCGCTGCCGACCGTCCCGATAACGGTTGCGCCCAGGGCCTTTGCCCACTGGCAGAGGATCAGCCCGACGCCGCCCGCGGCGGCATGCATCAGAATCGTGTCGCCCTTCTTCACGCGATAGGTGCGGCGGATGAGGTACTGGGCCGTCAGCCCCTTCAGCATCATGGCGGCGACGGTCCTGTCGTCCACCCCCGCCGGAATTTTGACCATGCGATCGGCGGGTCGCAGCAACACTTCGGCGTACGCACCGATCGGTCCGGCATAGCCGACCCGGTCACCGACTTTCAGGTCCTTGACCCTGCGACCGACCGCCTCCACCACGCCCGCGCCTTCGGATCCGAGCGTGACGGGCAACGCCATCGGATACAGACCGCCGCGCTGATAGGTGTCGACGAAATTGAGCCCAATCGCGGTATTGCGCACCCGTACCTGTCCCGGCTCGGGATCACCGACTTCGACTTCCTCCCAGCGCAGATTTTCCGGTCCTCCCGTTTCGTAAATTCGAACGGCGTGCGGCATGATGGCGTCTCCCTTTCTTTGCTAGTGAGTCACAGGACGTAGGCGTGTAGCCAGGCGTAGTAGTATGAAAACTGCGAGTGCGCGCTAGTGTGCACGGCCCGGGGGGCGACTTGCAAGACCGGTACGTGGTCCCGGATGATCAAGCCGGCGAGAGGATGTGCACGACGCGGCTCGCGATCAGGTCCTTGACCTTCGCTGCGTAGGCGGTCATGTGCGGGGCTGCGGCGTGGGCCTTGAGCGCTTGCGCGTCACGCCACTTTTCGATCACGACGAACGAATCGGCGCCGAAACGCGTCTGGAAGCTGCCGAATCCGTCGGCGTCGACTGTTGGCCCGTATTCGATACATCCGTCTTCGGCAAGTACCGCAGGCACGTTGGCGCGAAATTCGGTCAGCACGTTTTCGCGCTGGCCGGGCTTGGTGGTAATGACGGCGACGACGTGAATCAATGTTAACTCCTTTCGTACTAGAAAAAGCTTTCAGCGCCGAGGACGCCAAGGAAAACAAAGGCCAGAGTATTGTCTGTAGGATCACCCATTTGGTGTTTGCCTCTGATTCGTCTTCGCTTTTGACTCCCATCCGCGTCCTTGGCGTCCTTTGCGGTTCCAGATCGGCGACTTAATCGATCGCGCTATGCACCAGATTCGAGACGATATCGAGCCGCTGGCTGTGCCACGGATCGGGGATGCGGCTGTTGCTGAGATAGGCGAACGAGACGCCGGAATCGGGATCGGCCCAGCAATAGGACGTACCGACACCGCCATGCCCGTAGGTACGCGGTGAGGCGAGCGTCCCCAGACCGCGAATCGTCTCGGTCATCCCGCGCACATGCACTCCGAGCCCGCGATGCATGGGCATGCCCATGCCGCCGTCGAACATTTCATCGGTGTGATTGCGCGTGACGATTTCGATCAGCCGGCGCGAGAACAGGCGCACGCCGTTCAATTTCCCGTAATTCGTCATCATCTGGTAGAGCGCCGCCATCCCGCGTGCGGTCGCGAATCCGCCGCTGCTGGGTATACCTGCACGCTTGTGCGCTGCCGTGTTCTCCTCGGCAAGCGCTCGCTGGCCGCCGTCGGCGAGCGGTTCGTAGATCGTTGCCACACGCGCGTGCTCGGCATCCGGAAGTCCGACGAACATATCGCGCCCGAGGCCGAGTGGTTCGATGATGCGCTGGCGCAGGAAGTCGCGATAGTCCTGACCGGTGACGGCTTCGATCAGCGCTGCGAGGGTCACGTGCGCCGCCCTGCCGTGATAGTGCAAGCGCGATCCGGGCGTCCACTCGAGCGTGAAGTCGCAGACCTGTTCGCGCATCAACGCATGGTCGACCCAGCATTCGGGCGTTGCGCCTTGGCTCGGATAGCCGGCGCGATGGCTCATCACTTGCGCAACCGTGATCTCGCCTTTGCCGTGACGCGCGAACTCGGGGATGTGCTGGGCGATCGTGTCGGAAAAGCGCAAGCAACCGTCTTCGACCAGTGCCCAGATACCAGCAGCCGTGATTACCTTCGTATTCGAAAATAACAACCAGAGCGTGTCCTCGCCGGCCGGGGTTGTGGGGGTAAGCGTCGCATTGCCGAACGATTCGAACAGCGCCAGCTTACCGTGACGGGCGAGGGCAATCTGCGCGCCCGGGTAACGGCATTGCGCGATATGCACTCGGATCAGGTCGCGCAGCCTATCGATTGCCGGCACGTGGAAGCCAAGATCCGCCAGCCCACCCGATACCAGAGGAAAGCTGGAGACGCTGCCGAGCGGGCTGGTGATGGTATTCATGTCGTTCATGGAGACCCCCTATCGATGCGTATTTGATGCGAGTCTTTGCGTGTGCTTTCGCGGCCAATCGTGATTCTGCGCTGGCAATGCGTATGCGCCATCAGTCGGTGAGTTGTTTGACGAACTGATCGACGAAACGCCGCGTCACCGCCTGCATCTGCGCATGGGTCAGATTGCTGATCGGGTGCGGCAATTCGATGAACGGATGGCCGTCCATGCCCTTGGTGCGAAACGCATGAATGGCCGCGTTGTGGAACGTCTGCGTGAGAAAAACCGTGGCCGGGATGCCGCGCTTTTCGAACTCCACCGCGTCGTGCACACTGCACAACGTGCAGGATCCTCAGCCGCCGACTGCTGCTGCGGCAACTTGGACTCGGTTTACGAGCGCGTCGATTTGCGCAACGGTTGCGGGCCGCGAGAACGCTTCCTTGCGCTCGATGATCACGTCCTTGACCCCGTAGCGCGCGCGCAACTCCTGCGCGACGGTTTCAAGAATAACGTCGGCCTGCTCCTTGGTGTTGTCGATCAGCCCCACGACCTTGCCGACCAGATCGATCGGGCGCGGCGCGAGCGCAATCTTCATCTTGTTGCCGCCGGCGGAAGGATCTACGAACCACAATGCATCAGCCATCGTCTTTTCCTTTCGTTACGCAATCTCGTAGCCGCCGTGCACTGCGCGACTGGTTTCATTCCAGCCGTGACAAACCGCGGTGACCGGGCCGAATCCGCCCGCGACGATAAGGTGCAGGCCGTTCGGATCCTTCACTGCCTTGATGAGCGCGTTGTCGTCTTCCGGATCGACACCCATCGCCGTCGCGCGCTCCGGACGCCAGTTGCCGCCGCGTTTGAGGCTGCGTTGTTCACGCACCGCCAGCTCGCACAGTTGCGCGTGCACTTCGGCGCGGCTCATGCCGGCATCGGCACACAGTTTGGCGTGCTGCGGGCTCATGGCCACGACCAGGTTCGATTTGAACCACATATTCCACGAGCCGGTGGATGTCATCGAATCCGCAATCCCGCGCAGCAAGCGCGCCGGTTCGGTGCTGACGTCGTCGAAATGCAGACGCGGACACTCGACCATCGCGACCGTGATTACGTTGTCCGCAGCGGAATAGCCGCTCGAGACCGCCAGCGACTCCCAGGGCGTGTGCTCGACGTTCTCGGTCAGGCACGCGGTGTAGCGCAGCGGCGAGCTGAAAATGGTGGCCGAGGCAAGACCGGAGATGCCACCGCCGAGATTGAGCAGCATCAAGCGAATTGCGCGGCCGATGCTGACGTTGGCGCGAAATCCCGGACCGAAGCAACCGCTACCCCCGTGCAAACCGATCTTCCTTGCGTACGGTCCATTGACGATCATGAGCGGCGCAACGCCGTGCATCGTGCACTGTACGCCGCCCATATTCAATTCGTCGCGCAATATGAGCGCAAGCGCGCCGAGCACCACCGGCAGATACTCGGGCTTGCAGCCTGCCATGAGCGCATGTATGGCCACGGATCGAACGGTCGCTACTTCCATTGCGGGCGGAACGTTGCCGACGATCTCCTCGGAATTACGTTTCGTTCCTGTGAGCATCCATTGGATGCGCTCTTCCGTGGGTGTGACCATAGGAAAGCCATCCGACCACGCTTTGTCGAAGAAGAATTCGAACTCGTCGAGCTTGTCAGCCACGTCGAAAATCTCCGCGATGGGTTGGGTAAGGGGGCAGGCAAGTGAGCGCAATCTGACATTGCCGATGATACGCTCGAATCGGCGATGGCATAATCGGTCCAATGACTCAGCGTGTCACCGTCAAGGAGAGAGCGATGGCAGCAGGCCTGAAACCCATACGGCGCGTAGTGACGGGTAACGACGAGCGTGGTCGTTCCAAGGTCGTCTGGGACGGCCCGGCGCCGGGTGCGCACGAAGCATCCCCTGGAGAGGGCCGGGGCCACACCAATTTCTGGGTCTGGAACGATAGCCCGCCCGCACTCACCGATACACAGGATGTGGGCGATCTGCATTACGACTTTCCAGGGCCCGAGTGCGGCGGACATTTGCGCGTGGTGCAGTCGCGCACGAAACCGGAAAACTACGATCCAGCGCAAGATCCAGGCTATGTCGCGGATCATGCGCCGAGGATTCGTCCGCCCGGCAGGACTTGGGATCGTGGCGGCAACAATGCCTTTTCGTCGCCGATGCACAAGACCGAGACGGTCGACTACGGCATTTTGCTCGAAGGCGAACGAGTGCTGGTGCTCGACGATCGCGAACTGTTGATGAAGGCGGGCGATGTTTGCGTGCAGGTCGGGGCCTGGCACAAGTGGACCAGCTACGGCTCCGGCAGTCTCATGGCGTTCGACATGTTCGCGGCCAAGTTCGTCGATGGGGACGTTGGACTCGCACAAGGTCATGACAAGGTGATGCGCGCCGATCCGGCGATGAAACTGCCCGAGGGCGTGAAGCCGGCGCGCCGCATCGTCACGATCGATCGCGAGCCGGGCAGAGGTGTGCTCGTCAGTGATGGTCCCGCGCCCGACGTGCGCTTCGATCCGGCCCGTCCGGGCTTCGCGTCGGCGCGGCTTTGGGTGACGGACAGCACGCCGGCAAAGATCGTTTACGAGACCCTGCATCTGCCGCACACCATCGTGCCGCCGACAGCGGGCACGGTGATGCGTGTGGTCACCTTTCCGCCGGATGAGCGCTGGAAAGGAAAGGTCGGCGCGACTGAAGTGGCCGCGCACTTTCACGCGATGGGTTCGCCCGGCGCTTCGAGCTATTCGCCGCAAGCCCCGCATCCGTACATGCAGAAAACCAATACGCTCGACTTCTGTTTGATTCTAGAGGGCGAGATCGTGCTCGTGCTCGATACGCAGGAGGTCGCGGTCAAAGGCGGCGACATCGTGATCGTGCGCGGCTCGAATCACAGCTGGAGCAATCGCTCGGCAAAGCCTGCTGTGGTGGCGATTGCGTCGCACGCGGCGGCGTAGATTCGAACTGTGAGCTGGCATGCGCCAACGTTGTTTTGTGACAGCACATTCGGGAAAATTGCAAGACTTGAATTGCGCCGACTCTTGAGCTAGGTTGCGCGTTCGCCACGTGCACAGTCATCTTGCCCGGCGGCTGTTTGTGCCGCAATGGGCGCCGTGACGCGCGCGTACACGCAAACACCTGGAGCAAGTGGTTGGCTTTGGAAGTCCGTTACGCAGCGCGCCGAGACTGGCCGGTCGAACGCATTGTCGAAAGTCTTGCGGCACTGTTAACGGTGCGTCGGCGTACGATCGCGCGCCAGCGCATCACATTTCTGGATACGTTCGATGGGCGCGTTAGCCGGGCGGGAGCGTGCCTGACATTGACCGCGGATGCCGGCGGGAACCGGCTGCAATGGCGGCAAGGCAATCTGCGAGTCAGTTGTGTGCTCGGCGGTGTCGTGCAGTTTGCATGGGATCTTCCGCATGGATTTATGCGACAGCGTATTGAACCGGTCATCGAAATGCGCCGTTTGTTGCCGCTAGCCGAAGCCGAACAGGACGGTGTGCGACTCGAAGTAATGGATGAGACGCGTAAGACCATCGCTCGGCTTAGCGTCGTTGCTGGGCGAGCACGTGCGCCCGAACGGCGATCGCCATGGCAGGCGTTTCGGTCCTTTCTGACGCTAAATGCGCTGCGCGGTTATGACCAGCAATGCGCAGGGACGATCGCGATCATCGAGAGCCGTCCCGGGATTGAGCGCAGCGAGCTCGCTCTGCAAGGGCATGTGTTGAGCGCGATCGGGGCGAACTCGCCGCACGACGTGTCGGAGTTTTGTGTCGAGCTCGAACCGATGGTGCGTGCCGACGTCGGAGCGCTGCGGATGCACCGCGAGCTCTTGCGGATCATGATTGCAAACCACGCGGGTGTCCTAACTAACCTCGACAGCGAGTTTCTGCACGATTTTCGCGTCGGTGTGCGGCGCAGCCGTTCGCTGCTCGGGCAGATCAAGGGCGTGCTGCCGCAAGCAGAGGTCGATCATTTCAAGGGGGAACTCTCCTGGCTTGGCCGAGTTACCGGACCGACGCGCGATCTCGACGTGTTGCTGCTGGGGCTGCGCTCACCGTCAAAAGACCTGAACGAGGACCAACACCGCGCACTCCTGGCGCAGCTAGAGCAAGAGCGCGCCCGCGCGCAACAGGCGCCCGCTGAGCAATTGACGAGCGAGCGCTACCGTCTGCTGGTAGAACAATGGCAGGATTTTCTCTTGCAAGATCCTCGCGCCAATCCCGGCGACGGGCGCGGCGCATTGCCGCTTGTGACGGTCGTCTCTCAGCGTGCGTGGCGGCTTTACCGGCGGACGCTGTCGGGCATCGAGCACGTGCGCATTGATACGCCGGCACATGTGCTGCATCAGATCCGTATCGATGCAAAAAAGCTGCGCTACCTGATTGACGCAGCCGCCAGTTTGTATGATCCCGAGGATTTGGCAATCGTTCTGCGCGCTTTGAAGCGGCTGCAATCTGTATTGGGTGCATTCAACGATGCTTGCGTGCAGGCAAGCTGGCTTCGCCAATACGCGGGGGCACGAAATGAAACGGAGCCCGACGTGACTTTGGTGCGTCAAGGCGCCGAGGCGCTCGCCGATCTCGCCGAGCGCCGTGCGGAAGAGCTGCGCAAGCCCGTGAACCAGCAGTTGTTGCGCTTTGGCGAGTCTGCGACTCGTGATGCGTTTGAGCGAGTCTTTCACATTAAACACCTAACCGAGCTGGCGCAATGACAATCGTCGCGGTGTACAACATGAAGGGTGGCGTCGGTAAAACGACGAGCGCGGTTAATTTGGCCTACCTGTGCGCGGCGAGCGGACAGAAGACTTTGTTATGGGATCTTGACGCGCAAGCCGCCTCGACTTTTGCGCTGCGGGTCAAGCCCGAGGTTGCCGAATTCGGGAAGCCGGCGCTACGCGATGCCAAGGCGTTCATCGAAGCCATCCGCGAAACCGATCACCGCAATCTCGACTTGTTGCCGGCGGATTTCTCGTATCGCAACTTGGATCGTTTCCTGGATCAGCTCGATCATCCGCAGCGTGTGATGCGACAAATGCTGGCGCAGCTCAGTGAAGCGTACACCCTGGTGCTGCTCGATTGTCCCGCCGGATTCTCGTCGTTGAGCGAAGCCGTCATCGCGTGCGCCGATGCGCTGCTTGTGCCGACAATTCCAAGCACCCTGTCAATGCGTACGCTGCTGCGCCTCACTCAATCCTTAGATGACAATGCGCCCGCGTTGCTGCCGTTCGTATCCATGGTGGACCGTCGCAAGGCATTGCATCGCAGCCTCGCGCATTGGGCGTCCCGGCATCCGGAGTTGTTTCTGCGCGCGCAAATTCCCTATGCCAGCAGTGTCGAGCAAATGAGCGTGCGGCGCGCACCGGTTGCAACTTACAATGCAAGCGATCCGGCAGCCAAAGCGTTCGCGAGTCTGTGGCGGGAAGTTAGCGCGCATCTTACACAGCTGACGCAAACCGGCGTTTCGTCTATGGCGACCCCTGCCGTTTACGCTGAGACCCTTGACACGCTCCTTAGCACGCTGATTGACGACGCACAGGCGGATGCAATCGCCAGCGCGCAAAGTGCGGTGCGCAAGGACCAAGCCGGCGCTGCGGATTACGACGGATCGCGATTTGTGTTCGCCGTCGAGGGTAAGGGCGATCTTCACGCGTTAGGGGAAGCGCTAGGGGAAGCGCATCCGCGCCGCACCTCAAGATCTCTCAGGCACACGTTCGATACCAATGACGCTCGCTTGCGGCGCGCAGGCTACTGGGTGCAATTAATCGAAGAGCAGGACCAGTTCCTGATTTCGGTGGCGAAGGCAGGGGTGGCACAGGGCAACGAACGACTGTGTCCCATTGAGCAGCGCGCGGCCAAGATCGATGGCGCCTGGGCCGCACAGATCCTTGCCGGGCAGATCTCGCCAATCAGCGTGATCGATCGGCGGATCCGCCAGCCGCTTGCCGCGGAGCTGCGAGCGCTGACGGCGGATCGCACCTTGGCGCGAGTGGAGTCGAGCGAGCATGAAAGCGTGCGCGTCGGACCAGTAGAGTTTGCCGAAGGGGATGACTCGGCAACGCTCCGGCTGGAATTCGATCGTGCGGAAGCGCCTGACGCGAAGGGCGCTTACCGTTTAATTGCCACGGTTTTGAGCGGGGAACTGCAGGCGGCAGGCCGCTTACTTGGTGCTTTGTTCACGCGCGCCGGTGTGCATTGGCAGTTTGAGCTGCCGGCGCCGACGCAATTTGCCGGACTAGTCGATACCGCGTAGCAAGCCGCGGTGATCAATGGCTGCGCCAAGCCCGTGGCCGGCGCGTCGAAGGAAATAGCGCTACGTTCCTTCCGGTTCCCCGAAGTAGCCCGGAAAATCGCGCGCATAGCATACCGGCGAGCTGTAGGTCTGATCTTCGATTCGTCGTGGGCGTGGCAAGCCGCGCTCAGCGCATAAACGCTGCGCCCGGGTGCGGCACTCTTCCGCGTCGATGCGCGCCAACTTCGAGTCGCTGACGGCATGCAGACCAGCCTCGGTGACGACAAAATCCATGGCGATGTCGTGCGGCTGAGGTTCAATCGTTGGTATGCGCGCGAACTCGAAGGCGACGCCGATCGTCAGCGGTCGCGGGACCGCAGCCGAGAGCGTGCGGTCGAAATAGCCGCCGCCGTAGCCCAAGCGGTAACCCTGCGCATCGAATCCGTTCATCGGTACGATGGCGGCGTCCGGTACGATGAGTTCGGTGCCGTCGGGCACAGGAATATCGTAGACGCCGGGAGTCATCGGCGCGCCGGGCCACCATTTGCGAAATTGAAGCGGGTGCGCCTTCTCTACGACCGCGGGTAAGGCGGCAGTCGCGCCTCGATCCCGGAAGTGGTGAATCACGAAACGTGCGTCGAACTCGTTTTTGAAAGGCCAGCAAAAGCCAATCGTCATGCCGGCGAGGTTCGGAAATCCGGCCGTGATTAGACCGGTGATGGTGTTGCTCCACTCGCGTAGGAGGTCGCGTGGCACAGCGGTGCGTTGAGCGATCAACGCCGCACGCTGCGCTTTACGCCAGTCTCGAATGCGTGGCCAATCCTGCGTGATGCTCAATTAAACTCCAGTGTTGTCCGTGTCACCGGATCGTGCCGGGACTTGTCCGACCGGTAGCCGGGTGTGAAACAAGTTTACCCTGTATATTTGGCGAACATTAGAGCCGGGTTCAACCTGCGTGATCTACACAGCGCGTCCTCATTCGAACAGCAATGGCGCAACCCCCGAACGGCGATGTCGATCAGTTTATAGAGCGTTGGCAGTCCGCCAGCGGCTCTGAACGCGCCAACTACCAGCTTTTTGTGCATGAATTATGCGCTTTGCTCGATCTGCCCACACCCGATCCGGCCCGCGAGGACACGCGCGACAACGCTTACGTATTCGAGCGCCGCATTACCTTTCGCCACGT
>Ga0326597_10014873_pt1 | contig 10184 bp, 11 predicted proteins | sample RVTome_12_FD_203789 | JGI IMG/M metagenome (GOLD analysis project Ga0326597, IMG submission 203789) | Soil microbial communities from uranium-contaminated site in the Upper Colorado River Basin, Wyoming, United States - RVT100D185 | ecosystem: Environmental > Terrestrial > Soil > Contaminated >...
ACCGCGCGGGCACGCAGATCTCGGATCGGCCGAGCGCGAGCGGGGTGGCGACCGCCGGGGTGGCGCTCAGCCTCACGGCTCGCCACACACCGGTAGACCGCCGGAGCTTCGCCAGCATGGCCGGCAGCGGGCCATCGGCTACCGACCGACGGTCCTGTAGGGCAGACCGAAGGCGCGCGTGTCTTCCGGCGAGCCCTCCCAGGAGAACCGTGGCCACCGCGAGCCACGCCGCCACGAGGGCCCACGGCCCGATTGCGAATAACGCATCGGCCCCGACGGTGGGCTCTTCCGCGCCCCCGGCGGGCGGTGTCGCATCGAGCTCGGCGACTTCGCCAGGGTTGCTGGAAGGGACGGCCTCGCGCTCAACGGGCGCGTCGGGAGACACCGACAGGGCCCCCGCGGCCGCGGATCCCTCCTCCGAAACCACCTCGTCGGTGAGCCGCTGGGTCGCCTGAGCGTCCGGTGCTGCGATCTCAGACGCCAAGTCGGTCGTTGCCCCAGCAGGGGAGGGCAGGTTGACGGCGATCGTCCAGCCGGTGGCGAAGACCTGTGACGCGGCGGTCGTCACGAGGCCGCCGACCAGGGCCGCCTTCCAGATCACCTCCCGCCAGGCTTCCCCTTTGAACGCCCATCGGCCGAGGATCCACGCGCTCCCGAAAAGGATCGTGCTGTGCAGCCAGTAGGTGAGGAGCCACAGGGCGGCGGCGTGACCGAACACCTCGAACCCGCCTAGTATCGTCGTCATCGGTCCTCTCCCTGTCTCTGTTTGAGCTCTTCTTCCTTCCGGTCGATCATCTCTCTCACGCGGGCGAGACCCTCGGCGTCCACGTCGCTCTCCTCGAGGAGGTGCGACACCGCGTGCGCGACGTCACCTTCGAAGAGCCTATCGAGAAGGTCGTGGAGGCCGCTCATCACCGTGCGCTGGACTCGGGCAGGCTCCACGGCGGGCGCATATCTGAACTCGCGGCCCTCTACGCGGTGCCGGACGATCCCCTTGTTTTCCAGACGCCGGAGCATGGTGGACACCGTGGTGTGAGCAAGCTCGCGCCGGGACCGCAGGGCCGCGCGAACCTCGCCGGCGGAAGCCTCGCCGCGCTCCCAGAGGAACTGCATGATCTCGAGCTGAAGCTCGGTGAGCTGATAGTCGGCCACGTCTTTTCTCCGTGAGAAGAAGTCTACGGGCGTAGTAGTACGGCCGTAGACTTAATACGTCAAGGGTCTCGTGAAAGAAAGGCGCCCCGAAGCGGGCGGTGGAACGGCGCCCGGGCTACAACCCTACGCCCACGCCGACGCTGAGGACCGGGTAGGCGCGAAAGCGCTCGATCTCGTCGTTGATGTCGACGATCTCTTCGTTCAGGTCGTCCTGAAAGCCCGGCTGGCTCCCGGCCGGACCAGTGGCTCGCAGGGTGACGTCCGGTGTGCCGTGGAAAGCGACCCCGAAATCGATCTGGAACGACACGCCCTCGCGCGTCGAGTCGCCCCAACCGATTCCGAAGTAGGGAGCGACCTCCTCGGTCCCGAGGTTTCCGATGAGCTCCCCGATCTCCTCGGGGGAATACTCCTGGTTCCCGATCGACACGTCCTCCTTCGGCGTGGCCTCGAGCTCGAGGTCCTCCGCGAAGTAGACGACGCCTCCACTGAATCGGAAGCGGGTGCCGCCGGGGTGCCAGTCGAGGGTCCCGGTCGCGCTCGGGGTGGCGAGGGTGACGTCGTAGACGATGTCCGACGCGTTGACCCCGATCCTGAATGGCTGGAACGCGCCGCCCACCCGAAGTCGGAACTGGCTCCCGAGGGTGAAGGCCGCTCGCGCGCCGAGCCCGAGTGTGCCGAATTCGGCGGACACCCCGACGAGCTGTGCCTGTAGGAGGGCGGGCACGTGCGAACCAACGAGCAGGAGGGCGAGCACCGGGGCAGTTCGTCGCACTGGAGGCTCCAAGGCGAAGGGGCGAGGCGCGTTAGGACGCAGGACCGACCTCGATTCGAATGTCACCGATCTCGCCCGGGGGCTCAATGGTGAGGCTGTCCTGACACGTTTCGTTTCGAGGTCGATTGCCGCAGGCACCGAGCCAAGAACATTTGAGGACGCGAACCCACATCGTGCGGACGGCGTGCTACAAGGTGCCGCCCGATTTCCCCGCATCAGCGGCTTGGAATCACGCCCTTCGCCTGGCACCACCCTTGCGTTCCCACAGCGAAACGAAGACGTGTAGTGCGGCCTCCCCGGGACGACCATGCGACTGACGACGAAGACCTCTTTTCCCCTCCTCGTTGTGGCCCTGGGGGTCCTCGTCGGCTGTGAGGGCGCCATTCCGTTCGACCCGGTCACGGGACCGGAAGCCGTGGGCGGGCCGGTGTTGACCCTGCGCGGCAGGGTCAGATCCGCGGTGGACGGGTCGCCCGTGGAGGGCGCCCAGATCCGGATCTACGCGCCAGGAAGGCCTTTTTCCTTCCCGTTCACTGCCGCCTCGACCATCACGACAGACGGGGGATCGTATCTCCTCCGGCTCCCCACGTCTTTCGGGACCGGACCGAGCTGCGCCGTGTGGCGGCTGTCGGCCAGGGCGCCCGGCTTCAGCACCGAAGGTGACGTGGGCGGCCTCCTCTGTACCTCCAACCCGCAAGACTTCGACTTCGAGCTGAATCCCGTCGACTAGGCGGTAGACGGTGATGGGTCAGCGACCCACTACCCGGTAGACGGGTCGCATTGAGGGGCCTCGGGCGAGCCACTAGCTTACCTGCCTAATTCGCCCGGACTCCGGGCGGGAGGCAGGATCGTGGTTCGCATCATTGGGATCGAATCCGGAAGCATCGCCGAGGAGCTCGAGCTCGCCATCGGTACCCGCGTCATCCGCATCAACGGAGAGCGGGTCCGGGACGGCATCGACTTCGCATTCATGCAGGCCGACCTGGAGCTGGAGCTCGAGGTTCTGGATCCGAGCGGGATCCGCTCCATCCTCGAGATCGCCCGGGAGCCAGGCGACTCGCTCGGCATCCTCCCTGGTCCCGACAAGATCCGCGAATGCTCGAACGAATGCGTCTTCTGTTTCATCGATGGTAACCCACCGGATGTCCGTGAAAGCCTGTGGATTAGAGACGACGACTTCAGGCTTTCCTTTACATATGGAAGCTATGTCACTTTGACAAACCTGGGGGCTCGCGGCCTCCAGCGATTGGTGGATCAGCGGCTCTCTCCCCTCTACGTAAGCGTGCATGCAACCGAGCCCGAGGTGAGGATCCGGCTCCTCAAGAACCCCGAGGCGGGCCAGATCATGGAGCGGTTGCGGTTCCTGACGGACCACGGGCTCGAGGTCCACACCCAGGTGGTGCTTTGTCCCGAGTGGAACACGGGCCCTCACCTGGACCACACGGTGGACGACCTCCTCTCCCTCGGCGAGGGAGTCCGCACCCTTTCGGTCGTTCCGGTGGGGCTCACCCGGTACAATCTGGGCCGGCCGGTGCGCCTTCTGACGCGCGAGGAGGCGAGGGAGGCCATCCGGCAGGTGGAGCGGGGAAGGGAGCGGGCGCAGGGGGAGCGGGGCTATGGCTGGTGCTACGCGGGGGAGGAGCTCCCGGCGCTCTCCTATTACGACGATGTCGAGCTCACGGAAAACGGGGTTGGAGCCGTCCGCCGCTTCGTGGACTCCTTCGAGGAGGGGATCGGCGAGCTTCCGCGCCTCTCCGGCCGTCGCATCCGGATGCTGACCGGCCTCTCGATGTTGCCGTTCCTGGAAGCGCTCGGGCCCCGCGTGGCCGCCGCCACAGGAGCCGAGGTCGAGGTGAGCTCTGTCCGAAACCGCCTGTTCGGGGATTCAGTCACCGTGGCGGGCCTGCTTCCGGGCAAGGACCTGCTCGACGCCGTCCCGGATCCCAGGGAGGGAGACCTCGTCCTCATCCCTTCGGAGACGCTGAACCACGACGAGCTCTTCATCGACTCGTTTCCGCTGGTGGATTTCCGGAGGCAGCTCGCGCCGGCCACTGTGATTCACGGGCGTGAGATCACCGCGGCGCTTCGCGCCCTGTGAGCCACCGCCTGCCGGTCGTCGCGATCGTCGGGCGGCCGAACGTCGGCAAGTCGACCTTCTTCAACCGGATCCTCGGCCGCAACCTGGCGATCGTGGACGACCGCCCGGGCGTCACCCGCGACCGCAATTTCGCGCGGGTCGACTGGGCCGGGACGTCGTTCTTCCTGGTGGACACGGGCGGGGTTGTCGAAGGCAGCGACGAGCCGTTCGACGTACTCGTCCGAGGGCAGGTGCTCACCGCTCTCGGCGAAGCGGACCTCGTGCTCTTCCTGGTGGACGGGAAGGAGGGGGTCCATCCTCTCGATGAGCGGCTCTCGAATCTGGTGCGGGACTCCGCGAAGCCCGTCCTGCTGGTCGTGAACAAGCTGGACAATCTTCCGGAGGACCTGGGCCGTCACGACTTCTGGCGGCTCGGGATGGGCGAGCCCCTCCCCGTGAGCTCCGCGACGGGTAAGCGCACCGGAGACATGCTCGACCAAATCGTGGCCCGCCTCCCGGCGCCCGCGGAGGCCCCAGCCGACGCGGACGTAAGGGTCGCCGTGCTCGGCCGGCCCAACGTGGGGAAGTCTTCGTTCGTGAACCGGCTCTTCGGCGAAGAGCGCGTGGTCGTGAGCGACGTCCCGGGCACGACGCGCGACCCGGTCGACTCGACCTTCCTGTACCACGGGAAGCAGCTCGTCTTCGTGGACACGGCGGGGCTCCGGCGCCACTCCAAAGTGGACGATTCAATCGAATACTACGCGACCCTCCGCACCCATCAGGTGATTCGGGAGGCCGACGTCTGCCTGGTCCTGGTGGACGCGCAGGAAGGAGTGACGCAGCAGGACCTGAAGGTCATCGAAGAGGCCTGGGAAGCGGGGTGCGGGGTCGTCCTCGGGTTGAACAAGTGGGATCTGGTCGAGAAGGACCACGCGACGGCCCCGGACTTCGAGAAGACCGTCCGCGCCCGGGCTCCGTTTCTCGAGGCCGTGCCTTTCCTGTTTCTTTCGGCACTCACCGGACAGCGCGTCCGAAAGAGCCTCGACCTCTTCCTCGAGGTCGCCGAGGAACGGCAGCGGAAGATCGCGACACCGGAGGTGAATCGCGTGCTAGGGGACCTCGTCCGCGAGCAGCCTCCGCCCCACTCCAGGGGTCGCCCGGTCAGGCTTCGCTACGCGACGCAGACCGGCACTGGGCCGCCCAGCTTCGTGATCTTCTCGAATCTGCCGCGGGAGGTTCCGCGAACCTACGTTCGGTACCTCCAGAACGGGTTCCGGGCTGCCTGGGGATTCCACGGATCGCCGATCCGCGTGTCCTTCCGTGCGTCGCGAGCTGAAAGAGAGCGCAGGTGACGCCCCATCTTCTCCTGACACTGGCCGCGTACCTGGCCGGCTCCATACCAACGTCTCACTGGGTGGCGCGCGGCTTCTACGGGAAGGACCTCCGAACGGAGGGAAGCGGGAACCTCGGGGCGACGAACGTCTACCGCGTCCTCGGCTGGGCCGCCGCTCTCCCCGTCCTCCTGGTGGACATCGCGAAGGGCTGGGCGCCCGCCGCGCTCTTCCCGCTCCTCACCCCGGGGGCTTCCCCGGCCTGGGCCGTGGCCTACGGAGCGGCGGCGATCGCCGGTCACGTCTTCTCGTTTTGGGTGGGCTTCAAGGGCGGAAAGGGCGTCGCGACGAGTTGCGGGGTGTTCCTGGCTCTGGCCCCGTGGGCGGCGCTCATCGGGTTCGGGGTTTGGGCCGGAGCCGTATACTCCACCGGGTACGTGTCGGTGGGTTCGATCCTCGCGGCAATCGCGCTTCCGGTGGCCCTTCTTTTCACCCAGTATCGAGGCGGACCCGCACTCCCCGCGTTCGCGGCCGGCCTGGGGCTTTTCATCGTCTGGGCACACCGAGGCAACATCCGGCGCCTGCTCAAGGGAGAAGAGCCGCGGTTCGGGAAGCGGGCCGGATGAAGGCGAGAGCCGCGGTCGTCGGCGCGGGGAGTTGGGGAACCGCTCTGGCCCTCTTGCTCCACCGGAACGGCCACCCCGTACGCTTGTGGAGTTACGAACCGGAGGTGGCCCGAGCGATTCGGGAGGAGGGGGAAAACCGGGCGTACCTCGCAGGCGTGCCAGTGCCACGGGACCTCGCGGTCACCGCGGACCTCGCGGAGGCCCTCCGGGGAGCGGAGTTGGTCGTGTCGGTTACGCCCGCGCAGTTCGTGGGCAAGGTGATGGGGGAGGCGGCGCCGCACATCGACCCGGACACCATCGTGGTGAGCGCGTCGAAGGGCATAGAGACCGGGACCCTGCGGCGGGTGGATCAGATCCTCGCATCCATCCTGCCGGAGCGGGCAGGGAAGCGCCTCGTCATCCTCTCCGGACCCTCCTTCGCCCTCGAGGTGGCGCAGGAGACGCCGACGGTCGTGGTGGCGGCGAGCGCTTCGGAAGAGGCGCGGGTGGCGGTCCAGCGCGCCTTCGGCTCGCCGACGTTTCGGGTCTATACGAACGCCGACGTGGTGGGTGTGGGACTCGCCGGGGCGCTCAAGAATGTGATTGCCATCGCGACCGGGGTGTGCGCCGGCCTCGGCTTCGGACACAACACGCAGGCGGCCGTCATCACACGCGGGCTCGCCGAGATGACGCGCCTCGGGGTCGCCATGGGAGCCCAAGCCTCGACATTTTACGGGCTGGCGGGGATCGGAGACCTGGTGCTCACGTGTACGGGTGAGCTCTCGAGGAACCGCACGACGGGATTTCGGATCGGCCGGGGCGAGTCCGTAGCCCAGATCCTCGCGGACACCCGGTCGGTGGTCGAGGGCGTCCTCACGACACCCGCCGCGCACGCACTGGCCGCGCGCGAGGGCGTGGAGATGCCGATCGTCGAGCAGATGAACGCGATCCTCAAGGAAGGGAAGGCGCCCCGCGAGGCGGTGCAGGACTTGATGCTGCGGGACCCGAAGTCGGAGAGCCTATGACCACGGAGACACCAGGGAGAGCGGCCATGGCGGACGAGCCCATCGCCGACAAGGCGTATTATTCGATAGGAGAAGTCTGCGACCTGACCGGGCTCAAACCTCACGTCCTCCGCTACTGGGAAACCCAGTTCAGCGCTCTCCGACCCACCAAGAACCGGGCGGGGAACCGCGTCTACAGGCCGAAGGAGGTGGAGCTCATCCATCTGCTCAAGCAGCTCCTCTACGACCGGAAATACACGATCGCCGGGGCAAACCGGAAGGTCCTCGAGATGCGGCGCGAAGGCGAGCTCCCTCAGGCGCGGAAAGAGGCGGTCGACCCGGACCTGCTGGCCGGGATCCGGGAGGAGCTGGAACAGCTGAAGGCCGTCCTCACCGTGCCCGCGGAGCGCCGCAGCCGCTGAACATGCGCCTCCTCTGCACCAACGACGACGGGTTCCTGGCGACCGGCCTCCGCGTTCTCGCTTCGGCCGCCCGGGCCTTGGGCTCCGTCACGGTCGTGGCACCCGACCGCGAGCAAAGCGCCACGAGCAACTCCCTCACCATCCACCGACCTCTTCGAAGCCGTAGGACCTCGGACGGCACGCTGGTCGTGGACGGGACGCCGACCGACTGTGTGATCCTGGCCGTAAACGCGCTCCTCGATCACCGTCCGGACTTCTGCTTTTCGGGAGTGAACCACGGGTCGAACATGGGGGAAGACGTGCTCTACTCCGGGACTGTGGCCGCCGCGATGGAGGCGACGGTGCTCGGGGTGCCCGCGGCGGCTATCTCCTACACGGGGGACGATTTCGAGTCGATCGAGCGCTGGGAATCCACGCTTTCCCGCCTTCTCAAGAGCCTCGTGATCTCGCGAAACCTCCCCGAGGCCACGCTACTCAACGTGAACCTGCCGCCGATCGAGCCCGAAGAGGTGCGAGGGGTTCGGGTCACGTCGCTCGGACAGAGGCGCTACTCGGACTCGCTCACACGGGCGTTCGATCCCTCGGGCAAGGAGTACTTCTGGATCGGGGGAGGCGAGCGAACCTGGAAAGGGAGCGAGAACTCGGATTACCGGGCGATCGAGGAGGGGTACATCTCCGTCACCCCCTTGCACCTGGACCTGACGAACTACCGCCTCCTCGAGGAGATCCGAGGTTGGGACCTCCGGCTGTAGACCCCTTCGGATACGTCGGACAGCGCCGAAGGCTCATCGAGGCCATCCGGGCATCTGGGATCGAAGACCTCGAGGTGCTCCGGCTCTTCGACCAGGTTCCGCGCCACCTGTTCCTCCCCGAGGCCATGCGGGCACACGCGTACGAGGACGCCGCGATTCCAATCGGTTACGGTCAGACCGCGTCACAGCCCTCGCTCCAGGCCGCGTACCTCGGGGCCGCGCGGCCGGCGCCCAAGGACAGCGTTCTGGAGATCGGGACCGGAAGCGGCTACCTGACGGCCCTATTCGCGACGGCGGCGGGCCGGGTCTACTCCGTCGAACGCGTGCGGGAGCTCTCGGCGCGGGCGCGGAAGGCGCTCGACGCGGTCGAGGTCCGGAACGCCGCCCTCCTCGTCGGGGACGGCTCCATCGGGTGGAGAAAGTTCGCCCCCTTCGACATCATCGTGGTGTCGGCCGCTTGTCCTTCGGTGCCCCACGCGCTTCTCGATCAGCTCGCCGACGGGGGCCGCATGTTGATCCCCGTCGGCGCGCTCGAGGAGCAGCGCCTCGTGCTCGTCCGCCGGTCGGGGGACACCACGTCCGAAGAGGAAGTTCGGGGCCAATGCGCCTTCGTGCCGCTCCTCGGCCAGCACGGTTGGAAGGACGCGTGATCGATGGCGAGCATCCTCTCGGTCGCGACCGCCGTGCCCCCGGAACGGGTGGCGCAGGCTCACGCGAAGGCGCTCGCGGGCGAGCACTTTCGGGGGAAGATCTCGAACCTCGGTAAGTACCTCACCGTCTTCGACCATTCTCTAGTGGATGAGCGGGCCTTTTGCCTCCGGCCCGAAGCGCTCCTGGCGGTGTCCGGACTCGGCGCAGCGAACCGCCTCTACGTGGAGTGGGCGGAACGACTCGGCACGGAAGCCGCGCGCAGTTGCCTCGCGAGGGCCGGGGCCGACCCCGCCGCGGTGGACGGGATCGTGTTCGTCTCGTCGACGGGGATCGCGACGCCGAGTCTGGACGTCGGCCTGATCGAGTCCTTGGGGCTCCGCCCGGACGTGCGCCGAGTCCCGGTGTTCGGCCTTGGGTGCGGAGGGGGCGCGGCGGGGCTCGCGATCGCGGGAAGGCTCGCGGACGCGGGTCCGGCTTTCACCCATCGCGGGTCCGGTGCGTCGACATCGCGGGCCTCGGCATCCGTCCTGCTCGTGGCGGTGGAGCTGAACTCCCTCACCTTCCAGCGGGGCGACTACTCGAAGTCGAACCTGGTAGCGTCGAGCCTCTTCGCGGACGGCGCGGCGGCCGCGCTCGTCACGGGCGGGGATGGCCCCGTCGAGATCGTGGAAAGCGCGACCTACCTGGTGCCCGGGTCCCGTGGGCTCATGGGCTGGGACTTCTTGGACAGCGGCTTCCGCGTCGTGTTCTCGCGAAGGATCCCCAAGGTGATCCAGGACATGATCCCGGAGACCCTCGGTCGCCTCCTTGACCCCCGGGGCTTGGACCCTCGGAGTCTCGCGAGCCTCGTTCTCCATCCCGGCGGCCGGAAGATCCTCGAGGCGTACGAGACCGCCCTCGGGGTCAGCCGCGAGTGTCTCGACGCCTCGTACCGGGTGCTCGCCCGCTACGGCAACATGTCGAGCGCAACGGTCCTCTTCGTGCTGGACGAAGAGATGCGGGTGCCGGAGCGGGCGCCGGGCGACCTCGGCCTCCTGGCCGCGTTCGGGCCGGGCTTCTCGGCGGAGGCTTCGCTCCTCAGGTGGGCCTAACCCGATGACCGCCACCAGCGACCCCTTCGGGCAGCGGGGTGCCCACCCCCTCCGGCGACTGCTCGGGTACGCGTCGGCTCATCGCCGGCAGATGTGGCTGGCTTCGGTCTGCTCGGTCCTTAACAAGGTGTTCGATTTGGGCCCGCCCGCCCTGATCGGCGCCGCGGTGGACGTGATCGTCCAGCGGGAGAGCTCCTTCCTCGCGGGGCTTGGGGTTACGGACCTTTGGGATCAGCTCCTCCTCCTCTCGGGGATCACGTTCGTGGTCTGGATCCTCGAGTCCATCTTCCAATACGCATACGCCATCCTGTGGCGGAACCTCGCCCA
>Ga0326597_10014874_pt1 | contig 10183 bp, 8 predicted proteins | sample RVTome_12_FD_203789 | JGI IMG/M metagenome (GOLD analysis project Ga0326597, IMG submission 203789) | Soil microbial communities from uranium-contaminated site in the Upper Colorado River Basin, Wyoming, United States - RVT100D185 | ecosystem: Environmental > Terrestrial > Soil > Contaminated >...
CTGTCGTGGTCACAGAGCATCTTCCCAGCGTTGGACGTGTCGGGAAACGCTACTGGCTGAAACGCCTGGGAGTCGGCAGCATCACGGCCGCCATCGCTCTCTGCAGGAAACATCAAGTTCTCCTGAGCGAGACCTTCGGATACGCGCCCTCGCGCTGTCATGTCGTGGCGAACGGAGTGAATGCGCCCACGGAGATACAGTTGAATTCCTCTTTTCCGGAGGATCTGCGGACGCGGGAGACGTGGCCCGGGCTTCCCCGAATCGTCCAGGTCGGCTCACTCGAGCGCAGGAAGGGCGTCTGGGTCGCTCTCGAAGCGGCCGAGCTGATGAATCGGTCGGGGATCCGATTCAATATGTGGTTGGTCGGAGAGGGGCCATTGCGAGGCGAGGTCGAGTCCGTGATCACGGCGCGCGAGCTGGGAGATGTCGTACGGCTCTCAGGACAGCGGGCCGATATCCACGCGATCTGGCAGGGTGCCGACATCGCTCTCTTGGCCAGTTTCAGGGAGGGAATGCCCCTCTCGCTCATCGAAGCGATGGCGCACTCCGTCCCATGCGTTGCCACGACAGTGGATGGCATTCCTGACCTCATCGAGAGCGGGAGGGAAGGTCGCCTGGTTCGGCCTGACGACGCCGCGGCCCTGGCAGAGGCGCTGTCCTTACTCGTGGCGGACGAACGCACGCGGCTTGGGATGGGGCGGGCCGCACGCGAGAAGTATGTACGCCAGCACACGGCCGCTCACATGATCGAGCGGACGCGCGCCGTCTATCAAGGCATCGGGCTCTCGGTATGACCCGAAGATTCGCCATGGTGATGCCAGAGCTGCCTTGGCCACTGGACCAGGGAAGTCGTCGGTTCATGTTTGACGCGGCGATGCTCCTCAAGTGCCATGGCCAGGTCGATCTCTTCACGCGTGAAATCGGTGACCAAGCTGAGGCCATCCGAACTCTCGAGGCGCAGGGTTTCCATCTCGAACTGGACGGCAGTTACCGGGACCAACGCGCTGGGGCCAAGATCGGCCGGCGGCTCGGCAACGAACTGCGAGCGTTGAGATCCAGCCGTCCTCGCGAACTGCATTACACGGCGACGCCGAGACTCTCCGAAAAGCTCGCCACGCGGTCCGAGCAGGTCGACTATGCGGCAGTCGTCGGAGTCTTCTGGCAAACTTGGCCCATCATGAAGCTCGCGCCCGCCGGTCACAGAGTCCTCCTCATTTCCGATGTCGAGCACGTGCGCGCGGCCGACGCAGATCGCATCGTTCAGAGACGCGGCAGTCAGAAGTTGCAGGAGCGTCTTCGGAGGGCAGAGATCGAGGCGTGGCTCGCGGCCGACTGGCTGCTCTGCATCAGCGAACTCGATGCAGAGCGCGCACGCGACGCGCTCCGGGATCTTGACGGCGCGCCGGAAATTGCAGTGTGGCCCATCGCATTCGGATCGGCGCCAATTGCGCCCCGCGCGACGAGAAACGACGCCAAGCTGGAACTCCTCTGCTATGGACATTGGGAAGCGCCGTTCAACCGCGACGGCCTCCTGTGGTTCTTGAGAGAACTCTGGGGCCCGGTGGCCGGGCGTTTTCCGGACTGCTCGTTCCGAGTGGCCGGCAAGGGACTCGACGCGGAACTGCGACGCCTGCTCGCGGAGGTTCCTTCGGTGGAGCCACTCGGCTGGGTGGAGTCGCTCAGCGATGAACTGCTGCGCGCTGACGCGGCCGTGATTCCTCTTCGCTATGCGGGGGGGCTACGCTATCGGCTCCTCGAAGCGATCGCCGCAGGATGTCCCGTCATCTGCAGCGATGTCGCCGCGGCCGGCTCCGCGTTCTTGGCGGGCGAGCACTACATACCGGCAAACGACGCCACACAACTCGCCGACGCGATGATGGCATTGCGGGGTGACAGAGGGCGAGCCGCGGCCGTCGGAATGGCGGAGAGAGCGTCTATCGAGCTGGAGACGAGTTATGGTCGGGATAAGGCCGCGAACGAACTAGCTCGACTCATCGATCGAATCGGACGGCACGCGAGCGACGAATAGAAAGGAAGATCCATGCGCAATTGGTTCGTCTTGGGCATCTGCCTCTCGATGATGGTGACGGCCCAGATCCTCTGGAAACTGGGGCTGGCCAAGCTCGGGAGCATCGATGTCGGCCCCAATCTGCCCGGCCAGATCGTGAAGCTCCTGCGGTCGTGGCAGATCCTGGCCGGCCTCGGCATCTTCGGCCTGACGAGTCTCATGTGGTTCGATCTGCTCAGCAAGATGGAACTCTCGCTTCTCTATCCATTCACGAGCCTGTGCTACGTCCTGGCGTTCTTCGCGGGCTGGTTGTGGCTCGGTGAACAGGCGCAGTGGGGGAGACTCGTTGGGATCTCGATCATCATGCTCGGCATCTTCCTGGTCTCCAGGACCGCGGCCTGATTCGCATGCTGCAGCGGCTGGGATTCTGGAGCCTTCTCGCGGTCGTCGCGGCACTGGGCTGCTGGTTCCTGCTGCCACGAGTCGTGCTGCGACCAGCCGTCGAACTCTCCGTCTTCTGGTGCGTGGCGCTCGTGCTCCCGGGATTCCTCTGGACGCGCCGATGTGGGGGGGCAGGCGGCTTTGCCGTTTTCGGCTGGCCGCTCACCATCGGCCTGTTGCATCTGACACTCCTGATCGGCGGGATGCGTCTCGCGGGTCTCGGATATCGTACCGGCGAGATTCTGCTGCCTGCCGCCTTGATCGCTGCGCTCTTGCTCGCTCCCGGGAGTCATCGGCCGAAGCTCGAACGTAAGAATCTGCTCCTGGCAGCAGCTTCGATCGCCTTGGCGCTCGGTGTTTGGATCGCGCTGAATCCTCGCTCGATGCATATCCTCAGCGACGCCCCGGCCCATCTCGGCGCGGTGCGTGACGCGCTGGCACAACGCGCGTGGCGGCCGGTGGACGTCTCGGTCTCGCGCTCGAGCACTCTTGTCGATCCACGGTTTGGTCTGTTTCACGGCCTCTTTGGATTCGCCGCCGCGTGGACAGGCATCGATGCGAGCGCAGTCCTGAGTTCCTCTGCGATCATCCTGAGTCCCATTTGGATTCTCCTGCATCTCTTCCTGTTCGGCAGATTCACTGGCTTCCGTTGGCTCACGCTGGCGCTGGCGTTGATCTACACGCTGCAGGTGGCCGCGGGCCGCGCTTTCGGCCTTTGGTCCGTCGTCTATCCCGGCAACATCGCTTTGATGTTCGCCGCAGGCTGCGTTGCTGCCGCGATCCCATATTTCGAGAGGAAAGAGACGCCGCGATCCGTTCCAGTCCTCGCGGCCATCGCTTTGGGCGTGAGCTGCTGGATCCACCCCTTCGCATGGTGGGGCTGGAGCGTCATGCTCGTTCATGCCATGGCGATCATGTGGGTGGGAAATCGTTCATGGCGAGTTCTCGAGCACCCGATCCGCTTCGTGCTGCTCAGCACGGCCGTTGGCCTCCTGATCATGCTCCCAGACGCGCTGGGCCATCTGCGCTCGCAGCCCGGTTTGCACGACGTCCCCGTGTTCGTCGTCTACCTGGGAGAGAATCTGTTCGTCGCCGATCCGGCTCGCCTGACGCGCTGGGGCGGCGGCCTTACGGTCCTCGCGCTTCCACTGATGGCGGTCGCCCGGCGGCGCTGGCTCCAGTCCTTCGGCGGCGCCATCCTGCTGGCTCCAGCTCTCGCCGTCTGGACGATCAGTCTGAACCCGCTCGCCAATCCGCTGGTCTATCGACTCGTGGGCTACTTCCCTGAACGCCTTGGCGTGTTGCTGTACATTCCCGTCGCCATGGCAGTGCTCCTGGGCTGGGCCGGTTATGGAATCTACGCGTCGGGAAGTCGGCTCAGGCGCGGGGCGTTGGGGGCGTTCGCGCTCCTCGTTCTGGCCGCTTTCTGGACCGACTTCAGGCAAAGCGTCGGTGTCCTCCGGGCTGCCGATGCACGGAATGTGGCGTATTGGGGGGCCATCCAGGACATCGCTTCGGCGCTCGATGAAGCGGGGGCGGAGAATTTCGTCAGCGATCCCCAGACATCCTATGGCGTCCGGGCCCTGAGAGGGGGGCCGACTGCACTCTATCCGGTGGCCCATGCGAGTCCGCTCGACTTGGAGATCGTCGACCGACTCGCCGACTATCGAACGATGCTGAGCCCGGTCTCGACCGACGCAGAATGGGAAGCTGCCGCGCGCGCGCTGCGCGTGCGCTATTTGGTCGTGAACGAGCATCTGCAAAGTCTCTACGGCGCAAGGGAGTACGGTTTCGTCGCGCGCGAGAGTGACCAGACGCGATTGCGACAGCGACTCGAGAGTTTTGGAGGTGCGCCGCTGCACCAGGGGGATGGCTGGGCTCTCTTCGATATCCGGGAGCTAGGCTTGGTCGAGGACCGGGGGCAGGGGATTCCCGACACGGCCCGGCGGCCTCCGGCTCCCGCGTATCGATGTACTGGCCTGGAGGTGCTGAGTCCGTCCGTATCTCCAGGCGACAGCCTGCATGTGTTGCTTCGTCTCGAGCGGGACACGGTCCGCGCGCGATGGCAAGCGGTCTATCTACGATCGGAGTCTGTCGGGGCAAGCGGCGACGGCATCCGCCGGCACCTGGGAAAGCCGATCCGCAAGATCATGGAGAGCCTCCGGCCAATGGAGCGGAGCCGCTTTGGAGGCTGGCAGATACCCTTCGCCGGTCTCCAAGACACTCGGAAATGGCCGACTGAAGGCGTGGTCGAGCGATTGAGTATCAGAGTTCCGTCCGGTACCGCCGCCGGGCGCTATCGAGTCGAAGTCTCGGCTCATGAACTGGAGTGGGGGTACACACGGCGGATTCGAGAGTTCTTCAGCGAGTCGGATCGATTCAGCTCGGAACTGTCGGCGGAGTTCACGGTTCAGGATGGGGGAACGCGATGAGTCGCGGTGCGGCTACGTTGACCTCGGTACCGCACGACTGTAAAATACTCGGTCCGACGAAACCAATAACCAGATCCATTCCATTGCACAGCGAACCACGAATCGCAATTCCCTTCCGCCGCAGGAGTTGAGCCTATGAACCCGAGTCTCTTCACCCGTGCTCTGAAGCGCCACCACTACATGCGGGACAAGGAGAGCTATCGGGCTCTACTCTCCACCGCAAGGGCGCATGGCAACTGCTGGATGGCGACCCAGTCAGAGGTCGCGGCGTGGTGGCGCGAACGCAATTCTGCGCGCGTCGAGATCGTCTTTGAAGATGGGTCGGCGAGTGTCAGCCTGGAGTCCTCCGCCCGGGCCGTCCTCGAGATCGATGGTGAGCTGCAGATTCCGCCTCTTCGCATACCCATCGGCAGCGATTCCGGCACGCAGCCACATATCGATGCGACCGAAGAGCTGCTCGCCCGCCATGGCGCTCTCTGTTCCGAACTGTTGGGGCATCTTGGATATCGTCACGTTCAGTGGCGGATCGGGCCTTCGCTCGCGCCTGGCCTGCCCGAACTGCTCGGGCGGCTCGCGGCTTCGCTGGAGCAGCACCAGCGATTCGTGGAAGCGGACCTGGCGACACTCCGAACTCTGTTCCAAGCGGCCCATCATCGCGTCGGACTTCCAGACATCAGAGTCTGGACCCTGCCGCATCGGGCGCAGCAGCCCTACCGTGTCGCTCTATCGCCGCGCTTCGACGTGGACAAGGCCATCGTGAATCTTCCGGATATCCATGCGATCGAACATGAGTTCGGAGCGCGGAGCACAGTCTACCTGCGACCGATGGGCCTCTTCTATGGCCGTCCCGAAATTCAGCAATACGTGAAATACGGTTTCGAGCACGAAATCGCCCTCCACGGCGAATTCGTCACGACTGCGGAGACCTCCTTTGGCGACGAATTTGCTGCTGCTCGAATGGAGAAGCGCCGTCTGGAGTCGTTCATCGGCCGCGATGTGTACGGAGTTTGCATGCACGGAGGCGAACTTCGGAGCAACACGACGCCATACAGTCGGGCGGCGATCGAGCAGGCAACGTACCTGTACGAGACCATGTATCGCAATCGCTACTATCATCCGATCCATCTCATTCGAGAAGGGATAGCGTATGAGACGCTGTCGATCGGCCAGCACTTCGCCGATATATCAGTTCCCGCCGATGCTGGATTTGGCGAGCACCTCACGGCGAATTTCGTCGAGCAGTTGTCAGCGGCGGCTGACGTCGGTGGAGTGTTCGTGCCAGTGATGCATCCGCTCTACTTTGGTCTCGGAAACTACTTGAAGCATCCAATCAACACGATTCGTTTCGTGGGCTTTCTTCCACGCTTCCTCTGGCTTCTGACGCGGGTCAAGAAGGGAAGTAGCTACACGAACGCCGGGGTCAATCGAACTTGAGACTGCGCAGCGGAATCTTTCGACGTCGTCGGCGCGCGATCAAAGGGCACGCCGAGCGAACAGACCCGCTGGCCCTGCGCATCCTTCGTGGCGCCCTGCTCTCCGTTGGCGCCGGTGTCTTGATTGCATCCATTGTCACGGCGCCAACGAAACGAAATCTCGAGATCTTGGCGGCGATTCTCTTTCTCGGGTTTGCGTTGATGGCAGATCCATTTCGGGCGCTGCTCTTCGTGACGATCCTGATTCCCTATCCGGCATACACGACGGTCGGATCGACATCCATGCTGTTGATCGCCGCCGTGGGTGGGCTCGTCCTGCTCAAGGGGCCGCAATTGAATCTTCCGTCTCCCTTCTTCAAGCGGGACGCGGATCTTGCGATCCTCGGCTATCTGCTGATGTGCACATTGAGCTGGTATGTCCAACCCAGAGCGGGTTACACGGAGGCGCGGTTCCTCTATTTCGGCATCCTCTCGGGGATCGCGATGTACTATCTGATCCTGACGATCATCAACACTCCGGAGCGGCTCTGGAAGCTCCTCGAAATAACACAGATCATGGCGGTCTCCCTTGCAGTGCTCGCCATGTTCCAGTGGAACTTCCCGGATAAGCAGATTCTCCCGGCATTCTTCAAATTCTCGCAAAAAGTTGCGGAAATGGAGGAGATCCGCCGTGGACAGGTACGAGTCACAGCGACCTTCAATGGGCAGGAACTCTATGCCGAGTATGTTGCGTGGAGCGTAATCCTCCAGTACATCTTGTTTCGGCACCAACGGGATCTACATCGGAAGATCTTCTGGGCGCTTGCCGCGCTACTGAGTTTGTCAGCCCTCTTTGCGACGGCAACTCGTGGGGCTTTTCTCGCACTGGTCGGTGGTTTCATCTACATGATCGTGGTCGGTGGCCGGGCAATACCCCGATTTCAGATGATGAAAGTACTCTTCCTTGGCGTAGCCGTCTTCTACTTGGCCCTGGGGTTTGTCGAACCTCTTGTCGAATTTCTGATGCAGCGAATGGAGACCATCGGTATGGACGATGGAAGCGTGCAGCACCGAGAGGTCGTGATGAGGCAAGCTCTGACCGGAGTTGTTGACTCACCCGCTCTTGGGCACGGGGTTTCCATCCCGGCAGGGACATTTCGGGGCGGAGTCAGCAAGAACATTCACAGCCTCTACTTGCACCTTGCCTACACGATCGGTCTTCCGGGCCTCGTGGCCTTCTGCAGCCTGCTCGCGATTCTGTTTCGGAACTCGTGGAGGCTCGTGCGAAGGAGCGCCCTCCCGCGGGACTTGCGCGAACTCGCGCTGGGCTTGCATGTAGCATTCGTCATCTTCCTGGTGGACGAGGTGAAGATTGAATTCCTGCGTCAGCCAATGTACATGCACATGGTGTGGTCCCTCTTCGCGATGATGATGGTGCTCTGGCGCTTGGAGAGACTGAATCCCCCCGGTTTGACCGGAGACTCCGTTACGTGAGTACCAGCTCCGTCTTCGGCCTCGGCGGCCTGACTGCGCCAGTACGCTGCTTCGAATTCGACAGGGGGAATCCATCCGATCGATTCAGGCAGAACGCTTACGAGCACAAGGCTCTCCTGAGTGAACGCTTACCGAGTTTACGAGGTCATGCAGTCCGAAGACACGGTCGGTTCCCGATGATCGTTTGGGTGGGCGTCATCGATTCAGCCAATTCATTGGATATTCCGCTTCCAGGCGTATGACTTCGAAGAGTGAAGCCACCAGCTCATTGTTCGCCCCCGAGCGAGCCGGATTATGATACTCCCATACAATCCGCTTGTCGGGTGTAACCTCAAACGCTCTTCCACTATCAGATTCGGTAATGAGTGTGTTCCCATTGGGCAGGCGTTGATTTGAGCCCAACGTCTTGGTGCTGAAGACGTTTTCGAGAGTTCCCTCGTAGGCCCAGATGATTTCCTGGGTGAAGGGGTTGATTTCAACCACCTTGGACATACTGTGGCGATGGCCGTAGTTGTCCAGGAGAAGGATGTTCCCGTTTTCCAACAACGTAGGCTGATGTTGCCCCACCCACTGACCAGCCAAGGCCCAGACTATTTTCTCCTGTTCCATGTCGAGGATCGCTATGACACTGGTTTTGAGGATCGAGATGAGCACATTACCATTCTTGAAATAAGGTGATCTATGTGATGAGGATCCGTCAAAAACCTCGATAGTATTCGTATGAAAGAGTTCTCCATATTTCGGCCCGCTTCTGAGAAAGGACGCATAAGAAGATTTTTCGAATGCTTCGAGTATAGAAACGTTTCGAACTACGTTACCCTCGGGGTCGATGATCGTTATGAAGTCATCGACGATCAGTTCATATTCATGAATTCTGGGCACAATCTTGGCTTCTTTCGAGAGGACATAGATGATGGCGTTCTCGTCCAAGAAAAGATCATGGTGACATCTGCGTGAGTTCGCCCAGATGAGATTGGAATCCTTGTCCAGCTTGATGATCCCGAAACCCTCGTATATGGCGAGGATGTCCCCGTTTTCGTACAAGTAGACCCGCCGCCAGTAGTCCAGATTTGGCAACCCTTCCGGATCAGGGAGTTCCGGAAAGGCGTCACGGAATTCATAACTCCACTTGTGTAGGACTTTACCCTCCATATCCATCAGAACAGCTTCCTGAGCATGACCGGATGTGTAGAGATTGTACCCTTCAAACGTCAGATCTGGTTCATGGACGGTGACGTTCACCAGGTCTGAAGCTTCTTCGTAACCACTCAAATAACCGAGTGAGAGAAGTTCTGACAGAGATTCGCGCTGACGATCGGTCAATCCCGCTGCCTCTTGGTGTGTCCTGGGTATGTTCCACCTTCCCTTCGTTCGACCACGACGGAATAGATTCTTATGTAACCAGACGTACACATTCTGCATGGATTTCTGCTGCTGAGCCCAACTCGATGCCCTTCTCATACTTTCGTAAGGAGGGAGTTGTCTTTCACTGGAGAGAAAGCCGAGAGAAAAGCTGACAAAGAGAGCCAAGACCGGCATCGAGAATCGGAGAATCATCTTGCGTTTCGATCTAGCCAATGGAGATCAACCTCCCGGATACACGCCTGTGAGTCACTCTTGGAGGGCCTATTCGAGGAATATGGACGCCGGTCTCTGTTTCGTGGATATCGGCATAACTGAGAAGCCTACTATGAATTCGGCCTTCGAGCAACCGAGGCCGTCAGGCATGGAATGAGTAACGGCTGCTCGGCGGACGGGTGGACTCGAACACGATTCGAGATGGCTCCTTGTTTCGCCCCGTCGAAGCATCTCGTGAAGACCTATTCGCCCCGAGGATCCGAGAGTTCGGGCCGCGCGGCAAACTCGGTATCCGTCAACGACTCCAGGAATGCGACGAACTGGCGGATTTCCGTCTCGGTCCTGACGGGAAGGCTCCCGCATCTTGCAACTTTCGAGGCCTTCTCAGCGTTCACTCGCGTTTCGGCCTGCATGTTCGCTGGATCACCTGAAGTGACCCGTTACATCAGAGGCTTCGATGGATTTGTTACCTCCTCCACCGCTCCGACTGCTTCCGGCTGGAGCGACCCGTCGCCGGGTGGGACTTGCACACACTGGAAGTCGCCGCCTTTGCACGGCGCACAGTTTTCGGATACTACGGCTGGGTCTCCACGTGGCACTCGTCATCTTCATGGTGGACGAGGTGAAGATCAAGTTTTCGCGAAAGCCGATGTATATGCACACGGTATGGTCGCTTTTCGCGCTCATCCTCGTTCTGTGGAGTCGCGAGAGACGCGCCGCGTTCGGCGAGCCCATGGTTGTCACGGGCGAGGACACGTGAGTCGTCTTGTGACAGTGAGTCGAGTCTGCATCGGTCACGCAGCTTTCTTATTTTGGCC
>Ga0326597_10014875_pt1 | contig 10183 bp, 8 predicted proteins | sample RVTome_12_FD_203789 | JGI IMG/M metagenome (GOLD analysis project Ga0326597, IMG submission 203789) | Soil microbial communities from uranium-contaminated site in the Upper Colorado River Basin, Wyoming, United States - RVT100D185 | ecosystem: Environmental > Terrestrial > Soil > Contaminated >...
TCGAGGTGCGGGTGAACTGCGAGCAGAACTCGCTGCTCTACCGCGTCCGCCCCCGCCGCGGCGGCATCTGCCACACGAAGAACAGCGCCGGCGAGCCGCGCGACTGCTACTACCGCCGCCTAAATCTCGCCAGCGGCCGCCTCGAGAACCTCGACCCGTAGAGCGACCCGTCGCCGGTTGTTCGCTCTGTCCCAGGCAAGAGACCGCAGGGCCGGCTAACGCGCCCGAACGGCGACCTGCGGGCGCTTTAGGCGCGCGGCAGCCCCGCGCCGTGACGCAGTCACCCGCCTCGAGAAGCTCGACCCGTAGAGCGACCCGTCGCCGCTTGTTGGCTCTGTCCCAGGCAAGAGACCGCAGGGTCGGCTAACGCCCGAGCGGCGACCTGCGGGCGCTTTAGGCGCGCGGCAGCCCCGCGCCGTGACGCAGTCACCCGCCTCGAGAACCTCGACCCGTAGAGCGACCCGTCGCCGCTTGTTCGCTCTGTCCCAGGCAAGAGACCGCAGGGCCGGCTAACGCCCGAGCGGCGACCTGCGGGCGCTTTAGGCGCGCGGCAGCCCCGCGCCGTGACGCAGTCACCCGCCTCGAGAACCTCGACCCTTGAGGCGAGCCGGCAAAGGGCTGCTCTCTGTTCCGGGCCAAGAGACCGCAGGGCCACCTAACGCCAGAACTACAGACAGCGGACCGGGGTAAGAGCGGCAGCCCCCTGCCGTGACGCAGTCACCGCCGTGGCGCAGTCACCCAGCGTAAGACCAGCCTAGGAGGCGCTGGGTTAGGGGCTCGCCCTCTTTGAGGACGGCGCCGGCCAGGACGCGGCCGATCGCCAGCGTGTGGTCGCCCGCCTCGACGAGCTGGTCGACCTCGCACTCGAGGTAGGCGAGGGCCGCGTCGAGGACCGGGCAGGCCGTCAGCGGCGCCGCCGCGTGCTCGACGGCGCTGAGCTTGTCGTAGACGACGGCGCTCGCCGCCTCGGAGCGGCCCTCGATCTTCGAAGCGTCGCGCGGCTGGCAGAAGCGGATCGCGAGCTCGCGGTCTTCGGCGCTGAGGAGGTTGACGCTGAAGACGCCGGTCTCGCGCAGGTTGCGCAGCGTCGTGCTGTTGCCCTCCAGGGCGCAGGCGACCAGGCGCGGCGCGAACGACACCTGCATCAGCCAGTCCGCCATCATCGCGTTGACGTTGTCGCTGCCGCGCGAGCCGACGATGTAGAGGCCGTAGGGAAAGAGCTCCAGCGTCTCGGCCACCGGGTCGATATCGATCTTTCGCGTCACGTCTCAGTCCCTCGACTCTCTCTTGCGGCTCGCGCTTTCGCTTTATTGATCATACAGGACGCCGTCTTCGCCTTCCGGAGCGCTCGCCGATCGCCTATGATCGCGGCCATGGACGGCTTCATCAAGGCGCGGTCATGAGGGCGGAGGCCGCGGCCGCCGCCGCGGCGGACTGGCGCGACGCCCTCGACGCCGTCGCCGAGCGCCTGCCGATGCTCCGCGATGGCACGCCGGTCGATCTCGTCCTCCTCTTCGCCAGCGACGAATACGCTGCGTCCTACCCGGAGCTCCTCGCCGACGTGCGGGGCCGCACGGGCGCCCGTCTCCTCGTCGGCTGCTCCGGCCAGGGCGTCATCGGTCCCGGCCGCGAGATCGAGGGCGAGCCCGCCCTCTCCCTGATCGCCTTCTCGCTCCCCGGCGCCGACCTGAAGGCGCTGCGCCTGCGCCAGGCCGACATCGAGGACGACACCACGGCGGCGATGTGCCTCGAGCGGGCGGCGATCGGCGACGTCAACGCCTGGCTCCTCTTCGCCGACCCCTACACGCTGGACCCGGAGCGCCTCCTCGTCAGCCTCGGCCACGCCTACCCGAGCGCCCCTATCGTCGGCGGCCTCGCCTCCGGCGACCGCCGCCGGCGGCGCACCGAGCTCTTCCTCGACGGCGAGGTGATCGAGGAGGGCGCCGTCGCGCTCGCCATCGGCGGGCCCTACGACGTCCGCACCGTAGTCTCGCAGGGCTGCGTCCCGATCGGCGAGGCCTGGACGATCACCGGCGCGACGGCGAACGTCGTCGAGACGATCGGCATGCGCCCCGCCCGCGACGTCCTCATGGAGACCTTCGAGGCCTTGCCGCAGGCGACCCAGGCGCGCGCCCGCAGCAACCTCCTCGTCGGCCTCGCGATGGACGAGTACCGCGACGACTACGGCCGCGGCGACTTCCTCATCCGCAGCCTCATGGGCATCGACGACCACGAGGGCACGATCCTCGTCGGCGCCGAGCCGCGCGTCGGCCAGACGATCCAGTTCCAGCTCCGCGACCCCGCCGCCGCCGACGAGGACCTGGTGGCGCTCCTCGGCGAGGCCCGCGACGCCCTCGGCGGCCGCCAGCCGGTCGGCGCGCTGCTCTGCGCCTGCAACGGCCGCGGCGTCGGCCTCTTCGGCGCGCCCGACCACGACGCCCTCGCGATGATCGAGCAGCTCGGGCCCCTGCCCGTCGCCGGCCTCTTCTGCAACGGCGAGATCGGCCCGATCGGCGGCAAGCCCTTCGTCCACGGCTTCACGGCCAGCATCGCCCTGATCGTGCCGCGCGAGGCGCCTGCTTAGCGCGAGCTTGGCCTCGTCTGGCGGGCGGCTGGCTCGCTGGCTTGGTCGCGCCTAAGCGCTGACGACGCTGACGCTGCTGCCCGCCGGCGATTTCCTGACCTCGATCCGGCACTCGATCCGCCTCGCCAGCTCCGGCACGTGCGTGATCAGGACCACGAGCCGCTCCTCCGAGCGCAGCCCCTCGAGGGCGCCGATCACCGTCTCCAGCGTCTCGCCGTCCAGCGTCCCGAAGCCCTCGTCGAGGAAGAGGCTCTCGAGGCTCGCCGCGGCGGCGTTGCGCAGCTCCGGCATCCGCTCGGCCAGGGAAAGCGCCAGGGCGAGGGAGACCGCGAAGGTCTCGCCGCCGCTCAGCGTCCGCGCCGGCCGTGTCTGGTCGGCCTGCCAGTGGTCGATCACCTCGAACTCGCCGTCCCCCACGGTCAGGGCGAAGCGCGGGTACAGCGTCTGCAAGTGCTCGCTCGCCCCCGCCGCCAGCACCGCCATCGCCTCCTCGATGACGAAGGCCTGGAAGGCGTCGGCGCGCAGGAGGCGGCCGAGCTCGTGATAGAGGTCGCCGCCCTGCTTCAGCGTCGCCAGCTCCTCGCGCAGCGCCGCCGCCCGCTCGATCGCCGCTGCCAGGCGCTCCGCCTCCCCGTTCAGCGACGCGAGCTCGGCGTTGAGGCTCTCGACCGCCGCCTGGCGCTCGCGGCCGCGCTCGTTGAGGAGGCGGCGCGGGTCCTGCTGCGCCGCGACCGCGTCGATCGCCTCCTGCCAGCGCCAGGGCTGCGCTACGGCCAATAGCTTCGCCGTCGCCGCTGCCGCCGCTGCGTTCGCCGCCGTCGCCTCGCGCTCGAGCTGCACCGCCGCCGCCTCGAGGTGGGCGATCTCCTGATCGCTGCTCGCGACTTGAGGCGTCAGCCCGTCCAGCTCCTCGCGTAGCGCCGCCGCCTGCCGCGAGAGCGCCTCGAAGCGCTGCGCTGCCGCCGCCGCCGCCGCCAGGCCCGCCTCGATCGCCTCGATCGTCGCCGCGTGGCCGGCCGGCAGCAGCGCTGCTACGGCCGCCTCCGCCGTAGCCAGCGCCTGCGTCAGCCCCTCGACGCGCTCGCGCCACTGGGCGCGGCGTTGCTGCTCGCCGATCAGCTCCCGTGCTGCCGCTTCGACCGCCGCCACCGCCGCCCTCTGCTCCCGCTCGCCGCCCACGACGCCCGCCGTCGCCGCCGCCAGGTCGACCGCCGGCGCCGCCGCGATCTCGCTCACCGTCTCGCCGCAGACCGGGCATGTGTCGCCCGGCCGCAGGCCCTGCCTCAGGTGGGCCGCCACGTCGCGGCGCTGCGCCTCATCGAGGTGGGCCTTCGCCACAGCCGCACTGGCTTCGGCGGCCCGCAGGCGCTCGCCGGCCGCGTCCGCCGCCGCGGTCGCCGCCGCCAGCGCCGACTCGTCGCTCGCTCGCTCCGTCGCCTCCGCCAGGTCGCGACGGCCGCCGTCGCGCTGCTCCGCCCGCGCCAGCGCCAGGCGCAGGTCGGCGTGGCCTTCGCGGTCGTATACGCTGCCACGCAGCGCCTCGCTCGCCTCGCCGACGGCCTGCCGTAGCGTCGCGAGGCGCTCCTGGCCCGCCGCCGCCCGCGCCTGCGCCGCCGCGAGCTCCTTCAGCGTCTCCTCGCCCCGGCCGGCGTAGTCCGCCGCCCGCGCCCGGGCGTCCGCCGCCTCCTTCGCGAGGCTCGCGGCCTCGATCAGCGCGTCGCGCTCCGACCGCGCCGTTTCCAGCAAGGGCTGCTTCGCCCCGAGCGCCTCGCGACAGGCTGCTAGCGCCTCCGGCGTCGCGCCGGTGTAGTCCTCCTGAAGGCGCCGGCTCAGGCTCGTCGCATCGTTCTGGAGGCGGGCGGCGCGGGCGTTCGCCGCCGCCATCACCTGCTCGTAGATGCCGCTGTCGAGGAGCTCCTTCAGCACCTCGCGCCGGTCACGCTTGTCGCCGGCGAGGAACTCCTGAAAGCGACCTTGAGGCAGGAGGACGCAGGCCGTGAAGCCCTTGAAGTCGAGGCCGACGATCCGGTTGATCTCCTCGTCCAGCGAGCGCACCCGTCCGGCGAGCGGCTGCCATTCGCCGTCGCTGCAGACCTCCAGCTGCACCGGCGAGGGGCCCCGGCGGCCGCTCTTCGCCCCGCGGCTGATGCCGCGATGGACGCGATAGCTCTCGCCGCCAGCGTCGAAGGTCAGCGTCACGCTCATCGCGTCCCGGTCGTGCGAGATCAGGTTCGACGTGCCCTCCTGGCGCGGCACGCGGCCGTAGAGGGCGTAGCAGATCGCGTCGACGATTGTCGTTTTGCCCGACCCGGTCGGACCCGTGATCGCGAAGACGTCCATGTCGCGGAAGTCGATCTCGACCGGGTCGCTGAAGCAGGTGAAGCCCTGGAGCCTGAGGTTAAGGGGCCGCATTCGCCAGCGCCTCCGCGTGCAGCTCGCTGAAAGCCTTGACCAGCTCGGCGGTCACCTCGATGCCGTAGCGCTGGCGGTAGTAGCGGCCGAAGAGCTCCTCCGGCGAAAGGCCGCTCTGCTGCTCCGCGGCGACCAGCAGCTCCTGCTGCTCCGGATAGCGCGGCGTCACCTCGACGGCGTTCGGCAGGCGCTCCCGCACCTGCTGATAGAGCGAGCTCAGCGGCCCCTCGAGCTCGACCGTGACCCGCAGGTAGTCGTCGCCGAAGCGCGCCGCCGCCGCGTCGAGCTCATCCAGGCGCAGGCTCTCGGAGCGCAGCCGCCGTCCCGACCGCAGCGCGATCTTGCTTACCGCCGCCGGCAGGCTCGGCTGGAGGTCGACGAGGTTCACGTACTTCTCCTGGCCCGCCTCGCCGAAGTCGAGCTGGAGGATCGAGCCCGAGTAGTAGGCCGGTGACGCGGCACCGAGCCGCTGGTGGCGGTGGACGTGGCCGAGGGCGACGTACTGGGCCGGCGGCAGCGCCTGGGCCGGGACGGCGAAGCTCTGGCCGATGTGGAGGCGCCGCTCGCCGCCGTTCTCGCTGACGACGGCGCCGTCGACGAGCATGTGGCCGACGAAGAGGTTCAGCGGCTCGCGCGCCGCCGGCTGCCAGAAGTGGCGCAGCGCCTGCTCCAGCTTAGCGGCGTACTGCTGGATCGGCCCCTCGATCGGGCCGCCGAGGCTCTCGACGTCGAAGGTTTTGCGCTCCGGCACCCAGGGCAGCGCGATCACGGTCAGCGCCGTCTCGCCGTCCCGCGACCGCAGGTGGATCGGCTCACCCGCCGCCGCCGGCACGGAGCCGACGCAGTGGATGCCGGCGAGCTTCAGTATGCCGGCGAGGGCGTCCATGCGGCCGGCGTGGTCGTGGTTGCCGGCGACCAGCACCACCTGCACGCCCTCGCTCAGGAGGCGGGTCAGCGTCTCGTAAAGCAGCCGCTCCGCGTCTGTCGGCGGCGAGAACGTGTCGAAGATGTCGCCCGCGACGACGAAGACGTCGACCGCCTCCGCCGTCGCAATCGAGACGATCTCTTCCAGGACGCTCTCGAACTCGGCCTGGCGCGAGAGGCCGCGGATCTGGCGGCCGAGGTGCCAGTCACCCGTGTGGAGGACGCGCACTAGCGGCCCCGCCGCAGCCCCGAGCCCGCCTCGGGCTCGTCGGCGACCTCGTCCTTGCGCGTCGCCCAGGCCGGGAAGGGGAACTGGACGAGCAGCGGCACCGGGATCTCCGGCTGGCGCACGAAGAGCGAGCCCGGCTTCAGGATCGAGGCGCGCGCCTTCGCCGTGTCCGTGAGGAAGCCGTACTCGTCCCGCGCCGCCTCCGCCGTGTCGAGGCGGCCCGCTACCCGGAACGACGCGTTCGCCGTCACCCGCCGTTCGATCTCGCTCGCCGTCTGCTGCGCCCCGATCAGGATCACGCCCAGGCTCCGGCCCCGCTCGGCGATGTCGAGCACGACCTCCTTGATCGGGCTCCAGCCCTCGCGCGGCGCGTACTTGTTGAGCTCGTCCAGCACGAGGAAGACCAGCGGCCGGCTGCCGCCGAGCTTCTCCTTCTGCTCCACGAGCCGCCGGACGACGACGCCGACGACGAAGCGCTTCGCCCGGTCCGGCAGGCCGTTGATGTCGATCACCGTCACCTGCTTGTTCGTCCCGTTCTCGCCGTCCAGGACGCTGATCCGGTGCTTCTCCGCCTCCGCCGGCGGGATCGGCCGCATCAGGTGCCCCGCCGTGCCCACGGCGTCGAAGAGGCGTCGGATGAAGGCGCCGCGCGTGACATCCGCCGCCCGCGGCGCGATGCTGTCGATCCGCTCCTCGAGCAGGTCGGCGAGGTCGTGGAAGCTGGTCACGCGGGCGCCGTCCGCCGTCGTCAGGAAGCCGCGAGCGTCCGGCCGGCTGATCGCGCGCTCGTCCGCCAGCCAGTCCTCGACCTGGCGGATGACGAAGGAGAGCTGGCTCGTCTCGCTGTCCGCCTCCGCGAAGAGGAAGCGCAGGAAGCGCTCGCGGCAGAACTCGGCCAGCGACCAGGCGTAGGCCGTGACCCCCTCCTGGCGCGAGTCGGAGGCCGGCAGCAGCGTATCGACGCCCTTCTGGGCCGGCGCCCAGACGCCGACGCTCTGGAACGGCCCCACCGGCAGGCCGGCGCTGGCGTAGAGGTCGCGGGCGTGGTCGTCCAGGTTACGGTTCGGCTTGTCGAGCCAGAGCAGGTCCTCGCCCTTGACGTTGAAGACGATCGCCTTCGTGTTGGCGGCGTCGCTGCCGAGCCGGCCGCCGTGGAAGAGGGCGTAGAGGAGGAAGAGCGCGTAGCTCGTCTTCGTCGCCACGCCGCTGATCCCGGAGATGTTCATGTGGGCGCCCCGCCGGCCGTCGAGGAACTCGATGTTGCCGTACATCAGGCCGCCGTCGCGTGCGAAGCCGAGGGGGAAGTCGCTGCCGTCGCGGCGCATCTTGTCGAAGTAGAGCGCCTCGTCGCGCTGAGCGCCCTCGCTCTTCAGCGCCTCGCGGCCGGCGAAGGGCGCGACGAAGATCTCCGGCTCCACCCGCGTCACCGCGATATGGGCGGCGTTCGCCACGTTCACCGGCAGCAGCCCCTCGGCGGACGCGGCCGCGTCCGAGTCGAAGCGCGCCCCCTCGAAGCGTGAGCGCACTTTGTCGACGACGCCGTGGACCCAGAGCGTCTTGCCGTCCGGCAGGGTCAGCGGCACGCTGACGACGTCGTCGAGCTGCAGATAGCGCGCCGGGTCGACCCAGACCCAGAACTCGAGCGCGAAGGCGTCCTCCGTGCCGATGACGTGGCCGACCGGCCGGCTCTGCCCGTCGAAGGCCTCTAGCGCTCCCACGTCGGCTCCTTGGCGAAGACGCGCACGAGCAGCCGCTGGATCAGCTCCCGGTCGCCGAGGCGGTGGCGCAGCTCGCGCTCCAGGACGCCTACGGGCCGCAGGTTCTGGGGCGCCCGGTCGTCCTGAAACGGCGCCGAGGCGTAGGCCGGCAGGCGCGCCGCCGTCAGGTCGGCCGTGCGCAGCGCCGTATCGCGGGAGGCGTCCATCTCCAGCAGCGCCAGGCCGGAGAGCGCCAGGGCGTAGGGCGCCGGCGTCCGCAGGCAGACGAACCAGGAGTAGAAGGCGCGGTCGGAGCGGCGGCGGACGAAGACCGGCGAGCGCTCGCCCGCCGCGAGCGCGTTCAGCAGCGCGAAGTGCTTCGTCACGACGCTCGGCAGCACGTGGGGCGTCTTGATCAGCCCGACGACGGACGGGTCGAGGTCCGGCGGCAGCCGCCCGTCGATGACGACGAGCGCGTCCGCGTCCGCCTGGGCCCGCCGCACCGTCTCGACCTCGAGCGCCGCCCGCAGACTGCGCAGCGTCGCCTCCAGCCCCTCCGCGTCGCTCTCGGCGCTGTGGGCCGGCAGGTACTCGACGCGGCCGCCGCCCCCCTCGAGGCGCAGGCAGCCGCTGCGGGCGCCGTCAGCGAGGATCAGCCGCCGCTCGATCGTCGCGTGGCGGATCGCCGGCGTGCCGCCCGGCACCACGGCGCCGGCGCCGTAGGACGCGAGCAGGCCCGGCACCGGCATGCCGTCGCCCTCGGCGGCGATCCGCCAGTCGCGCCGCTCGACCCCGTCCACGAAGACGAAGGCGGTCGTCGCCGGCGGCGTCGCTGGCCGCACCGGCTGCCACGCCGCCAGCTCGACGTCGTCCTCGATCTCGCCCTCCGGCTCCGGGCCGTAAGAGGCCTCGCCTACGGAGTCGTAGGCCGGCGGGCGCTGGTCGAGCTTGAGAACGCGGGGCATCTCGTTATGTTTCTGCTATAAAGCTTAAGCGGCTCGACTAATGCCGGCGCCATTCGCTTCAGGATACAACGCAAAAACGCCCGGTCAAGGTTGATCCGGGCGAAAATGCGAGATTTTGTTCTAAAACTGTCGGTCTATAGCGACGTGTAGCGGCGCGTGTTTCGCACCTCCTGGACGTGGCGCCGCAGGTCGGTCGGCAGCTGCGCCGATGCGCCCGTCGGGTGCGACCGCGTCCGCTGCTTCTCGCCCCAGGTGCCGAAGCTCGCCTGGCCGCCGATCTCCGAGCGCAGCTGCTCGACCTGAGCTCGCAGCAGGTCGACCTCTGAAAAGAGGCCGGCGACCTGGGGACCGCGCGGCGAGAGGGCACCGGTCGAGGCCGCCAGCTCATTCGGCGACGCTGCGGCGGCCGGGAGCGTGCGGCCCCCCTGGCGCAGCGGCGTCGGCCGGCGCTCGACTCTGACGCGCGGCCGCTCGGCGCCGCCGATGCCGCGGCCTTTGAATAGCGGCAGAGCGCCGTAAACGCCAAGAATAACTAACCAGAAAGCGACGATGACGACGAGGATCTCCACGTTGCTGACTCCTTTCAGTCTACGTGGCGATCCTATGGGTCGTCCCTAGCACCCGGTATCGGGAGAAACCCTCGGTTTTCGAGGGTTGCCTCGTACACGACATAAGGGCTAAAATGAATACGGTGTTGGGTACGTTCCTCTCGCTTTGTTGACCCTCTACTCAGGGCCTATGTAGTTCTTCGAGGGGTGGAAGATCGCTTACTTAATAGAAGAGGATGATTTAGAGTGAATTGCCCTTGGCACCTTGCTCGCGCGTCGCAACCTGGAGCGCCGAGCGTGTCATGATCACGGCTGACTTGGCGTTACCGCCGTTGAGCGAGCGCAGGGCTTCGCCAAAGTCCTCCCGCACCGGGTCCGGCAACGCCGGCGCGGCGTCCGTGCGGACCACCGGGTAAACTATCTCCGTGCCAAACACAAAAACACAACCGTCACAGTTCTGGCAGACGTGTGCCTCGAATTGCGCGCCTCTGTGACCTTCAGAGAACCGCCGATCGAAGTTGGAGCGTGTCTTGCAGTGGGGACAGAAGTACACAGCCATGCGCTGATTCTAGTCTAAGCCTGCCGATCGTCCTTTAGTTCAACGCCATATTGCGCAGTCTATGGGGCGCTTGCCGTTTTGCAAGCCAATTCAGACTCCTACCCTGGCTTGAGTTCACGCCAGGGGCTAGAGGCTGAGCCCGCAAGAAACCTCATCAAGTCGAGAAGCCACGCGGTTGGTCGTTCCGCCCAGGACAGCCCCTCGGCGGCTCCGCGAGGCATGACAAGAAGAATCATTTGCATACGTCGCCAGAGGATCCTGGCCT
>Ga0326597_10014876_pt1 | contig 10183 bp, 9 predicted proteins | sample RVTome_12_FD_203789 | JGI IMG/M metagenome (GOLD analysis project Ga0326597, IMG submission 203789) | Soil microbial communities from uranium-contaminated site in the Upper Colorado River Basin, Wyoming, United States - RVT100D185 | ecosystem: Environmental > Terrestrial > Soil > Contaminated >...
GGCGACCACAAGCTTCAGCTGTACCTCCTGTGGCCAGGCCAGCCTGCGTTGGATGGGCCGCTGCCCGGGGTGCGGGGAGTGGAACACCCTGGTAGAAGAAAAGGCCGCCGATCGGCAAGCCGATCGACGGGTTGCGTTCGGCGACGGGCGCTCTCCGGCCCGACGCTCGCCACGCGGCGCGGGCTCGGCGGAGCCTCGGAAGCCGGTCGCGCTCGCCCAGGTCGAGCCCAGCGAGGTCGAGCGCCTGCGGACCGGCAGCGAGGAGTTCGATCGTGTGCTGGGCGGGGGCCTTGTGCCGGGCTCGGTGGTGCTGCTCGGCGGCTCTCCCGGGATCGGCAAGAGCACTCTGATGAGCGCCGCGCTGGCGCGCATCCAGGCCAAGGGCCGCTCGACGCTCTACGTCAGCGGCGAGGAATCGGCAGCGCAGGTGAGGCTGCGCGCGGAGCGCCTGGGCGCTCACGCGCTCGAGGTTCCCGTGCTGGCCGAGACGTCGCTCGAGGTGGTGCTGGCCTCCTTGGAGCAGGAGCGCCCGCAGGCATGTGTGGTGGACTCCGTGCAGACCCTTTGGTCGTCCGATCTCACCGGCGCGCCCGGCAGCGTCGGACAGGTGCAGGAGGTGGCGGCTGCGCTCGAGCGCTTCGCGCGCGAGCATGGCTGCGCGATGATCCTGGTCGGGCACGTCACCAAGGAGGGCACGCTCGCCGGCCCGCGTGTGCTCGAGCACGCCGTCGACTGCGTGCTGCAGTTCGAGGGGGAGCGCGAGCGCAGCTTCCGCACGCTGAGGGCGCTCAAGAACCGCTTCGGGTCCACCAACGAGATCGGCGTGTTCGAGATGCGTGCCGGGGGTCTCACCGAGGTCGCCGACCCATCCGACCGCTTTCTGCGCGATGCCGATCGGGTCCCGGGTTCCTGCGTGCTGTGCGCGATGGAGGGCACGCGACCACTCCTCGTAGAGGTCCAGGCGCTGGTGGCCTCCACCGAGGTCGTTCCGCCCCGCCGCGTCGCGAGCGGCATCGACAGGAACCGGCTCAGCATGATCCTCGCCGTCCTGACGCGCCACGGTGGCCCGTCGCTGGGATCCGCCGACGTATTCGTGAACGTCGCCGGCGGGGTGCGCATCGAGGAGCCGGGAGCCGATCTGGCGGTCGCTCTGGCGATCGCCTCGGCGGCCCGCGAGCAGCCACTCGACGGCGCCGGTGGCCCCGCCGCCTGCTTCGGCGAGATCGGGCTCACAGGGGAGCTGCGCTACGTGGCCCACGCCGACCGCCGCCTCGAGGAGGCGGCCCGGTTCGGCGTCGAGCGGGTCGTGATTCCCGCCCGGTGCGTCGACGACGCGCTGCCCGCCACGCGGTCCGGGCCGGCCGTGCCCGCCCGCACGCTGGGCGAGGCGCTGGCAGCCGCATTGGACGGGGCCGGCCGCCGCCGCGCCGCCTAGCTGATTGATCTAGCCCGGGGCCGGTTTGGCGGGGCCTTCGTGAGCCCCTGCCCGCGACGCCGGATGCAGCGTGGGAGAGCCTAACCGCGCAAGACGCGAAGTTTTGCCATCATTCGTGGCAGGTTATGGCGCGAGTAGGGGAAGAGTTAATAGAAGAACTCCACTCTCGTCAGGATCCCCGGCTACTCAGGGCACTCGAGATGGTTGCGCCGGGAACGGCGCTGCGGGAGGGCATCGACAACTGCGTCCTGGCCCGCACCGGTGGTCTGATCGTGATCGGCGACGAGGACGGGCTCGCGCCGCTCCTCTCGGGAGGCATCAAGCTCGACATCGAGTACTCGCCCGAGATCCTCTACCAGCTTGCGAAGATGGACGGGGCGATCACGTTGTCGCAGAACGCGACCAAGGTCTTGTGGGCGAACGTTCAGCTTACGCCGGACCCGACCATCCTGTCGCGCGAGACCGGCACGCGGCACCGGACCGCCGAGCGGGTCTCCAAGCAGACCGACGGTCTCGTGGTCACGATCTCGGAGCGGCGCGAGGTGGTCTCGCTATACGCGGGGGGCGCCAAGTACGTGCTGCAGGAGATCCCCGCCGTGCTTGCCAAGGCGAACCAGGCGCTGGCCACGCTCGACAAGTACCGCGCGCGTTTCGACCAGGTCTCGATGAGGCTGACCGCGCTCGAGTTCGAGGGCGGCGTCACGCTTCACGACGCACTCACAGTGCTGCAGCGCTCCGAGATGGTGACCCGCATGGCCGTCGAGATCGAGCGCTACATCGTCGAGCTGGGCACGGAGGGCCGCCTGATCGAGATGCAGCTCGAGGAGATGCTGACCGGGGTCGCCGCCGACCGCTCGGCGCTCGTGAAGGACTATCTCGTCGATGCCGACGAGGAAGCGTTCAGCGCCGTGATGGAGTCCCTGCCGCGGCTCCCCAACCAGGACCTGCTCGACTTCGGCCGTCTCGGTGAGCTGATGGGGTACGACCGCAAGCTGAACACGCTCGATTTTCCCGTCACGCCACGTGGTCACCGCATCCTCGGCCGGGTCCCGCGACTGCCCGAGCTGGTCGTCGACAGCGTCGTGCGTGACTTCGGCAGCTTCGACGTGATGCTGGCGGCGAACGCCGACGAGCTCGAGGCCGTCGAGGGCGTCGGGGAGATCCGCGCCAAGGAGATCCGCGAAGGGCTGCGGCGGCTCCAGGAGATCAACCTCGTGGACAGGTACTTGCAGACATAGAACCAGGGGAACGGTGGCTGTCCCGGCCGCCTCGCCCTTTCCGTCAATTGAGAAACAGACAGCACCATAAGGAGGACACCATTCCCCAGGCAGCATCAACCGAGAACGGGTCGAACGGCTCGAATGGACTGAACGGGTCGATCGAGATCGAGGCGATCCAGATCAACTACAAGGTCGGAGACAAGGTGGTGTACCCCCATCACGGCGCCGGCAAGGTCCTAAAGAAGGAGAAGAAGGAGATCCTCGGCGAGCGCCGCGAGTACCTGACGATCAAGATCCTGCACAACGACATGACGGTGATGGTCCCGAGCGACAGCGCGGGTCGCGCGGGGCTGCGGCGGGTGATCGGCGAGGAGGAAGTCGAGCGCGTGCTGATCGTCCTGCGCGGGGACATGAGCCAGATGCCGAAGAACTGGAACCGTCGGTTCAAGCACAACCGGGACAAGATGAAGACCGGTGACGTGTTCGAGCTCGCCGAGGTGGTGCGCAACCTGGGCATCCGCGACTTCGAGAAGGGGCTCTCGACGGGCGAGAAGCAGATGTTCACGCGCGCCAAGAAGATCCTGGCGTCCGAGCTGATGTACGCCCTCGACATGGAGGAGAAGGAAGCCGAGGAGTACCTCGACGGCCTCCTGGAGTCGACCAACGAGGACCGCGCCGCGACGGCGTAGTCAGTGGCCCTTCTCAAAACGTCTCGCCGCAAACGGCGGCCTCCGGAACCGCCAGGCGGTGTCCTCGGTCGCCCCCGTACTCACCGAGTACGGGGGCTCCCTGCGTCCTTGCCTGCCGGCCTCGGAGCCGCGCCGTTTGCTGGCGAACGTTCCGAGAATGGCCACTAGGCGCTGGCGACCGCGCTCCTAGCGGCGGCGGGCACAGGCGAGCGCCTCGGGGCGGGGACCCCGAAGGCGCTGGTGGAGCTCGCCGGCCGTCCGATGGCTGCCTGGTCACTGCTCGCGTTCGGTGCCGCCGAGGCCATAGACGCGGTCGTGATCGCCGCCCCACCACAGGCCGTGTCGGCACTCGCCCGGCTCGCGGCGGACGTCGCTCCGGACCTCCCGGCGCATGTCGTGCCGGGCGGCGACAGCCGCTCGGAGTCGGTGGCGCGCGCGCTGGCCGAGACTCCGGAGAAGGTTGCTTTTGTCGCGGTGCACGACGCCGCACGGCCGCTCGTGACGCCCCAGCTGCTCGACCGCTGTGTCTCACAGCTCGAACGCTGGGGCTGCGATGGCGTGGTTGCGGCAGCGCGTGCCGTGGACACCATCAAGGAGGCGGACGCGGGCGGCCGCGTGCTGGCGACGCTCGAGCGCAGCCGCCTGTGGGCAGTCCAGACGCCCCAGGCCTTCCGGGCCCAGCCCCTCGCGCGGGCACTGGCCGACGCCGACCTCGAGCGGGCCTACGACGACGCGCAGCTGGTGGAAGCCGCAGGAGGCGACGTGCGGATCGTCGAAGCCCCGCGCCAGAACTTCAAGATCACGACGGCGCACGACCTCCGTGTCGCCGCCACGCTGCTGGGCGAGTGCCCCGCCCACCAATGAATGCCAACATTGGCAGACGCGGCACTAGATCTTGACACTCACCGATTACCACACGCACCTGCGCCCCGATGTGGGCGACACGCCCCCGGACCGCTACTTCACGGAGGCCAATGTGCACCGATTCCTGGAGGCCGCGGCTGACCGCGGCATCGCGGAGCTCGGTTTCTCCGAGCACGTGTATCGCTTCCGCGAGGCGCTCGACGTGTGGCGGCACCCGTTCTGGCGAGAAAGCGCGCAGGACTCGCTGGACGACTACGTCGAGTTCGTGACCGGCATGGACGGGGTAAAGCTGGGGCTGGAGGTCGACTGGATCCCCGGGCGGGAAGACGCGCTGGCCGGGTTGATCGACGGCCGGCCCTGGGACTACATAATCGGCTCGGTCCACTTCGTCGCCGACCGGGCCGTGGACCACGACGGGTACGACATCTGGGAGTCGTCGGATCCCGACGAGGTGTGGACCGCGTACTTCGGTGCACTCGGCGAGGCCGCCGCGAGCGGGTTGTTCGACGTGCTGGCCCACCCCGACCTCGTGAAGGTGTGGGGGAGGGGACGGCCGGACCCGCCGCGACCGCCGCGCGCCTACTACGAGATCGCGATGCCCGCAATCGAGGCTGCCGACGTCGCGATCGAGGTTTCCACCGGGGGCCTCCGCAAACCCGTTGGCGAGATGTATCCGTCCCCCGAGCTGCTCGAGATGTGCGTGCAGGCTGGCAAGCCGGTCGCACTGTCCTCGGATGCGCACGAACCAGAGTGGATCGGCCACGGATACGATCTGGCGGTGGCGCTGCTGCGCGACGCCGGCGTCGAGCGGATCTGCGTGTTCGAGGGCCGGGAGCGGCGCGAGGAGCCGCTGGGATGAGCGGCGAGCGGCGTTCCGGGATCGGATACGACGCACACCGGTTCCTCGCGTCCGGCGGGCGGCTCGTGCTCGCCGGCGTCGAGGTGCCGGGCGAGCGCGGGCTCGAGGGCCACTCGGATGCCGACGTCGTCGCGCACGCCGTCACGGACGCACTGCTGGGTGCGGCCGGGCTGGGGGATATCGGCGACCATTTCCCCGACGACGATCCCCGCTTCCAGGGCGCCGACAGCATCGGCCTGCTGCGGGCCGCACTCGCGATGCTCGCCGCGGGAGGATGGCGCACCGTCAACGTCGATGTGAGCGTGCTCGCAGAGCGACCCCGGCTCGGACCGCTGAAGGAGCCGATGGCGGCGCGCCTCGCCGCGGCGCTGGAGGTCGAGCGCGGGCGCGTGAACGTGAAGGCGACGACGAACGAGCGCATGGGCTTCGTCGGCCGCGGCGAGGGGATCGCGGCGCTCGCGGTGGCGCAGATCGAGCGCGACCCGAGCGCCGGAGACGATTGATGTCAGGCCCGTTCGGGTCGGGCACGGCGCGGCCCGCGATCGTGTCGTGGGGCTCGACGTCGATCGGCAAGCATCCCGCGCGCACCCCGTCGGATCTCGGCCTCGAGGCGCTCGATCGCGCGCTGGCCCGCGCCGGTCTGGTCGCCCGCGAGCTGGAGGCGCTCTTCCTGGTGCCGCATGGTTATGCGCGGGCACAGGCGCCGATCCGGCCGCAACGCGTGGCCGAGGAGCTGGGCGTGCCTCTGCGCGCGCTGGTCGAGATCGAGTGCGGCGGGGCATCCGCGATGCTCGCGTTCAAGGCCGCGTGCCAGGAGGTCGCCACGGGCCACGTCGAGGTCGCAGCCGTGGTCGGAGCCCAGTCCGAGCGGCAGCTGTTCGGCGTGGACGTGGACGAAGGCGACCTGGACCGGGCACGCCTGATGGCCGAGATGTTCGGGCCCTACATCGCTCCGTACGGCGTGATGACGGCGGTTCCCTGTTACGCGTTGTCGGCGCAGCGCTACATGCACGACCACGATCTTGCACCTGAGCAGGTGGCGGAGCTGTCCGTGCGCCTGCGACGTCACGCCGCACTCAACCCGAGGGCCGAGCTGCGGGAGCCGCTCACGATCGAGGACGTGCTCTCCTCGCGGGTCGTGAGCCCACCGATCCACAAGCTCGAGGCGCCGCCCTGGTCCGACGGCGCCGCCTGCGTGGTCGTCTGTTCTGAGGAATGGGCCCGCCGCCGCAAGCTCGCCACGGTCTCGCTGACGGGATGGGGAGAGGCCCATGACAGCTCCAACTTCGTCACTTTCGAGGCCGGACTTGTGAGCTTTCCGTGGGTACGCGAGTCGACGGAGCGGGCGCTCGCGCACGCGCGCCGGGCGCTCGACGACCTCGACGTGGCCGAGGTGTACGGGGCGTTCGCGCCCGCCGAGCTGATCACCTATGAGGCGATTGGCCTGTTCGGGCCCGGCGAGGCGCCTGCGGCCGTGGCGGCCGGCGAGACCGCGCTGGGAGGCAGGATCCCGATCAACACGTCGGGCGGCCGGCTCTCGCTCGGACACCCGCCCCAGGCCACTCCCTTGCTCGAGCTCCAGGAGGTGTGCGAGCAACTCGCCGGCGAGGCGGGGGAGCGGCAGGTGGCGGGCGCCGCCGTGGGACTCGTCCAGGCCGAGCACGGCGCCATGAACGGGTCGGCCGTCGCGATCCTCGAGGTCTGAGCATGAGCGACTCGAGCCTGAAGTACGTGCTGCGGGACATGGGCTCGGCCGCGAGGGAGTTCTACCGCCGGCTCGAAGAGGGCCGGCTGGCGACCACGCACTGCGCATCGTGCGACGAGCTTCGATTCCCGCCGCGCGAGCGGTGCGGGGCGTGCGGCGGAGCGACCGTGTGGCGGGAGCTGTCTGGCCGCGGCGTCGTGTACGCCTTCACGCAACAGGAACGCGGCCTGCGCTTCACGGCGCCGGATGTGCTCGGTGTGATCGAGCTGGAGGAGGGGGTGCGCGTGTTCGGCCTGCTGGAGGCTCCGTTCGAGTCGCTCGCGATCGGCCAGCCGGTCGAGCTAAGGCTGCGCGGGGACCTGGACGGCGTGACCTTGCTCGCCTTCCGGCCGCGCGGCGCCCCGAACCGGCCGCGATAGGCTCAGCGGCCGCATGACGACCCCCTCGATACGGCTGCACGACTCCCTCAGCGGCGGCCGGCGCGAACTCGAGCCGCGGGAGCCGGGGAAGATCGGGATCTACGTGTGCGGCCCCACCGTCTACTCGCGCATTCACGTCGGCAACGCCCGCCCCTACGTGATGTTCGCGCTCTTCAAGCGCTTCCTGGAGCACGAGGGATACGACGTCACCCTGGTCGAGAACATCACGGACATCAACGACAAGATCTACGCAGCCGCACGTGAGCAGGGAGTCGCCTCCGAGGCGCTGGCACGCGAGATGACGGCCCTCTACCGCGCCGACACCGACAGGCTCGCGCTGGGGCGGCCGGACAGGGAGCCGCTCGCGACCGAGACCCTCGCCGAGATCGTGGCGCTGATCGAGGCGCTGATCGAGGGCGGGCACGCGTACGCGTCGCAGGGAGACGTCTACTTCAGCGTGCGCAGCTTCCAGGAGTACGGGAAGCTGTCCAACCGGCGTCTGGAGGACCTCGCTCCGCAGGACCAGGGCGAGCCCGAGGGCGAGCAGGCGCTGAAGCGCGACCCGCTCGACTTCGCGCTGTGGAAGGCTCACAAGCCCGGCGAGGACACTGCCTGGGAGTCGCCATGGGGCCGCGGCCGGCCGGGGTGGCACATCGAGTGCTCGGCGATGGCGGAGAAGATGCTCGGCCTGGACTTCGAGGTGCACGGCGGGGGGTCCGACCTCGTGTTTCCGCACCACGAGAACGAGATCGCCCAGACCGAGGCGGCGCGCGGCGAGACGCTCGCGCGCATCTGGATGCACAACGGCATGATCCGGTTCGGTGAGGAGAAGATGGCCAAGTCGGTGGGGAACGTCACCACGCTCGCAGATGCGCTCGACCGCCACGGCCGCGACGCCCTGATCGTGTTCTTCCTCGGGGGGCACTACCGTCAGCCGCTGGCCTTCTCTGACGAGCGCATGGAGGAGGCGACCCAGGCGCTGCGGCGGTTGATCGAGTTCGACCGGCTGCTGGGACGCTCGGGAGCGCTTGCCGCCGGTGACGAAGCTCCGGAGGTGGCCGCTCTGCGAGACGAGTTCCTGGCCGCGCTGCGCGACGACTTCAACACCGCCCGGGCGCTGGCAGCCCTGTTCAAGCTGGTGGGCGAGGGGAACCGCCGGCTGGGCGGCAAAGAGCCGTTGCCGGGCGCGGCGGCGGCGTTCGCCGACATGCTCCAGTTGCTGGGTCTCGAGAGGCTCCAGGACCGCTCCGAGGAGATCGATGAGGACGCCCTGCGCCTGCTCGGGGAGCGCGAGGACGCGCGCCTGTCGCGTGACTACGGCCGGGCCGATCAGGCCCGGGCCGAGCTCAAGGCGCGCGGCTGGGAGGTGCGCGACACACCCGAGGGGCCGGTGCTGGTCCCGGCCGAGTGATCCTCTACGGCTCGAATGCCGTTCTGGAAGCTCTGCGGGGACGCCGCCGGGTGTCGCGCGTGTGGGCGGCGGATGAGTCACAGGCCCGGGCCGCTCGCGGGCTGGGCGCCCCCGAGCCGGTCAAGGTCGTGCCGGCGCAGGAGCTCGACCGCCTGTGCGGGTCCGCCCAGCACCAGGGTCTCGTCTGCGAGGCGGGGGCTTACCCGTACGCCGACGCCATGGGGTTGCTGGCCCCCGCCGACGCGCTCGTGGTTGCCCTGGACCAGGTCCAGGATCCGCAGAACCTCGGCGCGGTGTGCCGCAGCGCCGAGTGCGCAGGCGCCGACGGGGTCGTGCTGCCGGAGCGCCGCTCGGCCGAGGTGACCCCGGCCGTGTGCCGGGCCTCTGCCGGGGCCGTCGAGCACCTCGCCGTGGCCCGGGTGCGAAACCTCGCCGACTACCTGGCGCACGCCAAGCAGGCAGGGGCGTGGGTGTATGGCGCGGAGGCGGGAGCAGCGCTGGCCTACACCGACATCGACTGGAAGGGCCGGGCTGTGATCGTGCTGGGCTCGGAGGGCGCCGGGATCCGGCCGCGCGTCCGAGCGGCGTGTGACGGGCTTGTCGCGCTGCCCGTCCGGGGTCGCATCGGCTCCCTGAACGTGTCCGCCGCAGCGGCCGTGCTCCTGTACGAGGCTGCAAGGACTCGTGCAAGCGTCGGTGCAGGGACTCTTGACAAGTCGACATAAGACCGTACAATCGCGGCCAATCTAAAGTTGGACTTGAGGTTTAGGGCTCAACCTTGAAGCTGAAGGTGAGGCTTGGGCCTCAGGACCGTCCCAGGACGGGGCGCCAGGGGAGGTAGCGCGCCACCGCCGATTCGACGCGATCCCACGGGATCGCGGAGTGAGGAGGTTGCAGTGGCCGTTTCCCCCTACCGCAGGGCAGGCGTACAGCAGCAAACCGGCACGAGCCATGCCGCCGCTCGCAGGCTCACGCGTCGCGTCTCGGGCCCGGCGCCCGGCACAGCGCGCCGGTCCCAGTCCTCCTATCACCCCGACGACGAGTATCTGGTGGCGCTGGCGAAGCAGGGCGCGACCGAGGCAGAGGACCGCCTCGTGCGCCGCTATCACGGGTTCGTGAGGCTGAAGGCCTCGTCGTACTTCCTGATCGGGGGCGAGTCGGACGACCTCATCCAGGAGGGGCTGGTGGGCCTCTACAAGGCGATCCGGGACTACCGGTCCGAGCGTGAGTCCAGCTTCCGGAACTTCGCGGAGCTCTGCATCACGCGTCAGATCATCACGGCGGTGAAGACCGCCACGCGCAACAAGCACACGCCGCTGAATTCATACGTGTCGTTCAGCCAGACGCCCGCCGCCTCCGGTGAGGAGGGCGAGCCGACCATGGCTGACGTGCTGCCCGGCTCGGCCGTGCACGATCCGGTCAACCAGGTGATCTCAACCGAGGAGATCCGCAGCCTGGTGGACTGCATCACCAGCGTGCTCAGCGATCTCGAGAGCCACGTGCTGTCGCTCTACCTCGACGGCCGCTCCTACGAGGACGTCGCCGAACGGCTCGAATGCGATACGAAGACCGTCGACAACG
>Ga0326597_10014877_pt1 | contig 10183 bp, 4 predicted proteins | sample RVTome_12_FD_203789 | JGI IMG/M metagenome (GOLD analysis project Ga0326597, IMG submission 203789) | Soil microbial communities from uranium-contaminated site in the Upper Colorado River Basin, Wyoming, United States - RVT100D185 | ecosystem: Environmental > Terrestrial > Soil > Contaminated >...
CCTGAAAGATGTGTTGATTGCCCACCCGAGCTACCGTCTCGGCCAATTCGAAGACTTTCGACGGAGCGGCTGCTTGGGAAGGCGGTACTGACGGCGGATATCCTTGCGCAAACAACGCGTTTGGCACAGCGGCGAGACTCGCCAGCGTTGCCAGCACGAAGCTCGTAGTAAGAATTAAATGCAGCACTCGGTTTCGCCCTTTGGCCGGTCCGAACGGACGGGAACGAGATGAGGGGTCTCCGCGCATTCGCCACGCGGCGAGGAACTATAGCGAGCCAACTAGCTCGACCGCAACACCGATTTCGCGGTTTCCAGAAACGCACTCCGGTCGGCAGCCGCCTGCGGGACTTTTAAATAGGCACTTTTTTGGTCGGCGATTCTCAGCGGGCCTCGATAGACTCTCACCAATTGTTCCATTCGCTGGCGGTCCACATAGCCGAACACGAGATACTGATCTTCGACCGCGATCGAAACAATCTGCCAAATCGTCGCGTTCAACCGCAGTTCGCTCAGTTCCAGCATCCGCTCGACCTCGCGCGGTGGCTTTCCGAATCGGTCAACGAGTTCGGCGCGGAATTCGGCAAGATCGTCATAGGTCGCGGCTCGCCGCAAGCGACGATAAAGGTCGATCTTCAAGCGAATGTCCGGCACGTAGTCGTCGGGAATATAAGCCGCCGTCGGCAGCTCGATGTCGACGTCGACAGACAGCTTGCGGGGCAGGTGCTTTAGCGAACGGACGGCCCCCTCAAGCAACTCACAATAGAACTCATAGCCCACCGCCGCGATGTGCCCACTCTGCTGCATCCCCAACAGATTTCCCGTACCACGAATTTCCAAGTCGCGCATGGCCAGCGCAAACCCGGCCCCCATTTCGCTGTACTCTTCGATGGCTCGCAGTCGCTTGGCGGCGTTGGGCGTGACATGTTTGTGCGGGTCGATCAGTAAATAGCAGTACGCTTGATGTTTGTAACGTCCGACGCGGCCTCGCAATTGGTGGAGATCGGCCAGACCATACCGATCGGCATCGTCGATGAAGATCGTGTTCGCGGCGGGAATGTCGAGGCCGCTTTCCACAATCGTCGTCGCCAACAACAGATCGAAGCGGCCCGCCACGAAGTCGACCATCACCTGCTCCAAATCATCTTCGTGCATCTGCCCGTGCCCGATGCGAATACTCGCCTCGGGAACGATGTCACGGAGCTTCTTCGCGACGGCTTCGATATCTTGCACACGATTGTGGACGAAGAAGATCTGCCCGCCGCGATTTAACTCGCGTAACACCGCATGGCGGATCAGTTCGTTGCTGAACCGAGTCACGCGAGTTTCGACCGCGACACGATCTTCCGGCGCGCTCTCGAGATTCGAGATGTCGCGAACGCCCACCAGACTCATGTGCAGCGTTCGCGGAATCGGCGTCGCCGTCATGGTCAGGATATCAACGGTCGAGCGAAGTGACTTCAACCGCTCCTTCACCTCGACACCGAACCGCTGTTCTTCGTCGATGATGACCAGTCCGAGGTTGTGAAACTGCACGTCTTTGGAAGCCAGCCGATGCGTTCCGATCACGATGTCGATGCGACCCGCCTTCAGGCCTTCCACAACTTCTCGCTCCTCCTTCGTCGAACAGAAACGGCTGAGCCTGCCGATATCGAAAGGAAACTCGGCCATCCGCTCCGAGAACGTATGATAATGCTGCTCGGCAAGAATCGTGGTCGGAACGAGTATCGCCGCCTGGTAACCGTTGTCGACCGCTTTGAACGCGGCTCGCATCGCCAGCTCGGTCTTGCCAAATCCAACGTCGCCACAGAGCAACCGGTCCATCGGACGAGTCGCTTCCATGTCGCCTTTGATGTCGTCGATCGCCAGCAATTGGTCGCGAGTCTCCTCGTACGGGAAGGACGAATCGAACTCACGTTGCCATTCTCCATCGGGAGCGAAAGTAATCCCCGGACGGCTTTGACGCGCGGCCTGCAGTTCCAGCATCTCGACCGCCATGTCCATCACGGCGGCTTCGGCGGCCTTCTTTTGCTTTAGCCAATTCGCGCCGCCGAGCTTCGCCAGCGTCGGTCGCGTCTTGGTGCCCCCAATGTACTTCTGGATCAGATCGATCTTCGCAGCCGGAACGTACAGCTTAGCGCGATCGCGAAACTCGATCTGCAAGTGCTCTTCCAGCTGCCCCTGCTTGTCGATCAGCTCGATACCGCGATAGCGCCCAATGCCATGACTCAAGTGAACGACTAGATCACCCGATCGCAGATCGTGAAAGCTGTCGATCGCTTTGCCCAGTCGCCGTCGCGCGACGCGTCGCACCTCGCCGCGTTGAAACAATTCGGTCGCCGAGATCAACAGCACCCCGCCGGAGACCAATCGAAAACCCTTCGACAACTGGCCAACCGCGAAGTGCAAGCGTTGCTCCTTGGCGACGGTTGTCTGGCCGAGCAGTTCGCGTAGTCGTTCGATTTCGGCATCGGTTGGTGTCACGACAATCGCCTGACAATCGGACGCGGTTCGATCGAGTTCGCCGCGAACTCGTCCAATCTCGCCGCTGAATCGCTCGACCGACTCGATCGGCAACACACAGCGAACGCCTGTCGCTCCGCGCGCTAACGATGATGCGGTAGCGGCGGAGAATTGCTGGAGCGATGCCAGCACCGCCTCGACACTGTGAAAGTCCGCTGGATGTTCGACCCGGCTGAGATAGTGTTTCCCCTGCTCGTCGATCTGCTCGGGCTCGACCAGCAAGCACCACGTGTTGTCGGGAAGATAATCGGCCAGCTGCGCCGACGAATGGCTGGTAGGCTGGATGACGGTGATCTCGACTTCTGCGAGCGTTTCCAGGCTCCGTTGAGTCGTGACGTCAAATCGGCGGATCGATTCGATCTCGTCATCGAATAATTCGATTCGCACAGGCTGCTGCCAATCCGGAGCAAACAAATCGATGATGCCGCCCCGCATCGAGAACTCGCCTGGCAACTCGACGGCACTGGTATTGTGGAAACGCTGCTCGACGAGCCAGCGTTTAAAGGTTTCCATGTCGAGTTGCGTGCCGCCGCGCAACGAGCGCGAGCTGCTTTCGATCAGCTCGCGGCTTGGTGTTGGTTGCAGCAGGCTCTGAATGCTCGTGACCAGGACCGGTGCGGGAGTATCCTCCGTGGCGATGGGAAGATCGTGGAGCAGATACTTCAGCGTTCGCAAACGCTGGCCGAAGTTCTCGTCCTGGATGACGCGCTCGCCAGGTTCTGTCTCCCAGGCAGGAAACCGCAGCGGCGGATTGCCGGTGAACAGTTGGAGGTCATCCGCCAATAGGTCGGCATCCGCCGGTTTCGCCGCAACCAGGACAAGCGGCCCACCCGCATGATCGCTCAGTGCCGCTGCCAACAGCGCGGACGACGATCCCCAGACTCCGTCGAAAGTCGCACCGCTACCAACTCGTAACGATTCGACCGCCTCGGCAAAGTCAGTCTGTCGATTCAGACTTCCCGGCAACTCCCGCAACCAAAGTTCGGTCGTTGCCTTCACATGGAGTTCGCTCATAGTGCGGAAGCCATTGTAAGAATGGCCCGCATCTCGGGAAGAGGAGATTCCAGCCGGTCGCGCCGGACGGTCGAAAATCATCGACCGACATACCCATCCATGACGCGGAAGGCGTGGCCCCCTTGCTCCTCGGCGTCGGCTACCTCCCGCTGGATGAGGTCGCGGCGTCGGATGTCCCCGGCGTGGGCGTCGCGCAGGTAGCTGCCGAGCAGTTAATTCGTTGTAACTGTCGAAGTTGAAGTAAACTCGTGGACAACCTCCCCGTGGACATCGTGATGCCGAAACGAGATCGTTGGGGAGTCGCTCGGGTTCGTCACCGAAACCGATAGAAAGCCTCCTTTGACGCGCAGATACGGTTGCCATTCAGGTTGTTTCGGGTTACCGCCCGCATGGGAGTCACTAGCCGGTCCGCAAGAAAACTCACGCAGCCCGGATTTTGGATCGACGGACATGTACTGCCAATGCCGGTCGCCACAACAGGTGTAGAAGTTCTTCAGCTTCGTTGATTTTGTCCACGAACGAAACCGGTCACCTTCATAACTGAACGAGTCGTTGGCGTGATTATCGTTCTTGCCAGCGTCTCGGTCGGGACCAACAATCGGCGTCGGGCTGATCAAAACGCGAAAGTCAGCATCGCTCTGTTCGATCGTTCGTTGCAACCAGGCGAGTTGCTCGGCACCCCAAATCGTCTTGTCGGGACCATCCTGCAGTGTGTTTGGAGAACGATAGAGCCGCCCTTCAACCATCCAGATCTGAAGTCCCTTGCCCCAACGTACGGTCCGGTACGTCATGTCTCCCATCGGCACTTGCTCGCGATAAATGCCGAATCCTTCCTCAAACGTCAGTGGATTCATCCATGCTGCTTTCATCGTCGGCCAACAGTCATTGGCCCATGCATCATGATCGTCAACCTCCCAATACCCGGGTACGTTGCGGTGGAAATCGACGTGACGCGGCAGCGAATACATTCGATGCCAGTGGTGACGAGCGAGTTCGACAGTTCTTGCCCGAGGCGCTTCGCTGTCCAGGTACACGGTGTCGCCCGTGGGAACGAGAAAGTCCAGATTCAACTTTTGCATCGCGGGATAGATGTGATATCCGTTGCGGTCGTCCAGGTCCCAATAGGATTGGCCTGTCACAACTCCAAAACGAACATCCTGCCATTGTTCGGCGGCGGCAGGTGTGCCAAACGAGCCGGTCGCCCTCGCGCTAACGTCTGCATCACGCGAATCACGGGCTTCGACCCGGACGTAGTATTTCGTCGCCGGCCTCAAGCCCTGAAGTCGAAACTGATGAACAAAGTCTTGCTCAGCCGCAACCGTCACCCAACCAGTGAAGCGCGCGTCGGTGAGGCTTTTCTCCGTTGAATAGACAACACGGACTTGTCCGACTTCGCCGGGCGTTGCCCCGTCGCGATCTTCGACTTTGATCTCCGACGGTGTGTACGTGTTCTGTTTGGGAACTTGCTTTCTCGGTTCACGATATCCGTCCCATTTACGTTCGGCATCACGCGTCACGCGCGTCCACACGATGGCCGAGTCGTGTGTCACTTCGCCAATGCGAAGCCCCATCGCCATTTCCACGGCCATCCCCTTCGCGAGCGGGAATGCGAGCAAGCTCACTCCTACGATCAACAATCTGATTCGCCGTCGCAACATCGCTGCTGTCTCCTCAAAAATGTTCCGGGCTGGAAGGCCGTACACCGTGGATTGATTCTATCACGGGAGACCGCATACCAGTAGAATTAACCCTGGAGCCGAGTGATCCGCAGGTTCCCATTAACCAATCGCAGGAGTTGCATGCAGCCTTTAAGCAGAACGGCGTGGCGGCGAGTCTGGAGGTCGTCCACGGCGGTATCCATGGCGGCAATCTGTTTTTGGACGAGGCACGCCGTGAACTGGTGCTGCAATTCCTGGTGAAGCACTTACAATAGACGTGTTTGTGCGAATGAGACGAATTAGACTTCCGAAGTCTCGGAAGACTTCGGAAGTCTGCGCGAAACTAACCTGACCCTTACAGAATGTAAACATGATTCGACAGGCGATCCCGTTTCTGACCGGTGTCATGGCACTGGGTGTCGCGGCCCACGGTGCCGAGACCGGCGAACGTCAATCGACAAAGGCGTCACCGGCGCCGGTCGTCCAAGCGTTGTTGCAAAGTTCCTGCTTGGATTGCCACAACGACAGCGAAGCGAAGGCTGGACTCAACCTGGAATCCGTCGCGACAGTTGCGATCGCTCGGAATAGTGAAGTTTGGGAGAAGGTCGTGCGGAAACTGCGAACACGCCAGATGCCGCCGGGCGACATGCCGCGACCCGAGGAGTCAACCTACGTCAGCGTGCTGAAGTCGCTGGAGCGGACGCTGGATGAAATTGCTGCCGATCCTCCCCGGCCGGGTCGCACGGACACGTTCCGGCGGCTGACGCGGACCGAATACCAGAATGCGGTTCGTGACCTTTTGTCGCTGGACGTCGATGTCACCACACTGTTGCCGGCGGATGAGGCCAGTCATGGCTTTGACAATATCACCGTCGGGGAACTTTCGCCGACGCTGCTGAACCGCTACGTCTCCGCGGCCCAGCGGATCAGCCGACTGGCGATTGGCGGCCTCCAAAAATCTCCTGGCGGTGACACGTTCCGCATTCGTCCGGACGTCACGCAGGAAGAACGCGTCGAAGGACTTCCCATCGGCACACGCGGTGGGGCACTGATCCCGTATCACTTCCCGCGGGACGGCGAGTACGAGATTCAGATTCGTTTAGCCCGGGACCGCGACGAGCATGTCGAAGGACTCACGGAGTCGCACGAACTGGAGTTGCTGCTGGATTTCGAACGCGTGAAATCGTTCACCGTGAAACCACCGCGGGGCAAAGCGAGTTCTTCCGACGAGTACAGCAAACCGACTCACGAAAACGTCGATCGGCACCTCAAGGCACGCATCGCGGTGATAGCCGGCCCGCACCAAATTGGTGTGACGTTTCTGAAAAACCCTTCGTCGCTGCTGGAAACCGCTCGGCAACCGTTGAATGTCCATTTCAATATGTACCGGCATCCTCGCATCGCGCCGGCGGTATACCAGATTTCGATTGCCGGTCCGTTTGAGGCCAGCGGACCCGGCGACACCGCCAGCCGGCAACAGATCTTCGTGTGTCGGCCGACCGGCCCTGAAAACGAAGAAGACAGTGCAAGGCAGATCGTCTCCTCTCTGCTGCGCCGGGCCTGCCGGCGGCCGATTGACGACGAGGATCTGATTAGGCCAATGTCCCTGTACCGTGAAGCAGTGGAGCAGGGCGGATTTGAGGACGGCATCGAGATGGCGCTCAGTTCCGTGCTGCTGAATCCGAACTTTCTATTTCGGATTGAGCGCGACCCGGCCGGAGTTGCGCCCGGAACTGCCTACCGCATCAGCGACATCGATCTGGCTTCGCGCCTGTCGTTCTTCCTGTGGAGCAGTATTCCGGACGATGAACTTCTCGATCTGGCTGAGCGCGGTCAACTCGGCAATCCCGACGTCCTTGAACAGCAAACGCGACGCATGTTGGCGGACGATCGATCGCGGGCTTTGGTGACTAACTTTGCCGGGCAGTGGCTGCACCTCCGCAACCTGGAATCGACGACGCCAGACGGGCGTCTCTATCCCGACTTCGACGACAACCTCCGGCAGGCGTTCCGCGAGGAAACGGAACGGTTCTTTGAGAGCATCATGCGCGAGAACCGCAGCGTCCTCGACCTGCTAAAGACGGACTACACGTATCTCAACGAACGCCTCGCAAAACACTACGGCATCCCGCATGTGTACGACAGCCGGTTCCGACGTGTTTCCCTCGATGAGAACAGCCAACGTGGTGGTCTGCTTCGCCAAGCCAGCATTCTGACCGTGACGTCGTACGCCACTCGAACTTCGCCGGTGATTCGAGGAAAGTGGATCCTGGAAAACATTCTTGGAACACCACCTCTGCCACCTCCGGACAACGTGCCCGCGCTCAAGGACAATACCGTGGCGGCGAACCTGTCGGTGCGCGAGCGGCTGGCCCAGCACCGCGCCAATCCCGTCTGTGCGAGTTGTCACGACGTGATGGATCCCGTCGGGTTTTCCCTTGAGAACTTTGATGCTGTCGGACGATGGCGAGACCTCGAAGAGGGCCAGCCGGTTGATGCAACCGGCGGTCTTCCCGATGGCAGTCAATTCACCGGAGTTGCCGGACTCGAGCGGGGATTGCTCGACCGTCCGGAGATCTTTGTGGGTACAATGACCGAGAAGCTGATGACCTATGCGATCGGTCGAGGAGTTGAACATTTCGACGCGCCGGCGATCCGCAAGATCGTGCGAGACGCAGAACCAAACGGCTTTCGCTTCTCGTCGCTGATCCAGGGAATCGTCAAGAGCACTCCCTTTCAAATGCGAGAATCAAAATGATTGTGACCAAGAAAGCGCTGCCGCGACGGACCTTTTTGCGCGGAATGGGTGCCACGCTTGCGCTCCCGTTGCTCGATGCGATGATTCCCTCCATGACCGCTCTGGCCGACACCGCGGCAAATCCGGCGCGACTTCGTCGGCTGGGTTTCGTCTACATCCCCATGGGATGCGATATCACGCGATGGACTCCGGCAGGCGAGCTTCTTGACGAGCTTTCGCCAAGTCTCAGTCCACTGGCACCAGTCAAGCAGCAGGTGACAGTGATCACCAACTGTGAGTTGCAGAACGCCTACCCCGGAACACATGCAACTTCCAACGCCTCCTTCCTCAGCGCCGCCCGGGCAAAGCGAACCGAGAGCACGGACTACTACCTGGGGACCACGGTCGATCAAATCGCGGCCCAGCAGCTCGGTCGCGACACGCAGTTGCCGTCGCTGGAGATGTCAATGGATTTACTGTCCGTGGTCGGCCAGTGCGACAACGGCTACGCCTGCGTCTACCAGAACAATCTATCGTGGTCGTCACCCACGACTCCGCTCCCGGCGGAGGCGCATCCACGGATCGTGTTCGAAACCATTTTCGGAGAAGGTGGCAATGCGGCGGAACGCTGCGCGGCGTTGAAGAAAAGGGCGAGTCTGCTCGATTCCTTGGCCGATGAAATCACACGCCTCCAGAAGACGCTGGGTCCAGACGACCGCAATACGGTCAACCAGTATCTGGATTCCATTCGCGAGGTCGAGCGGCGGATTCAGAAGGCCGAAGCCGACACGGTTGAAAATCCGCTCCCGGACTTGGATCGCCCCGTTGGCGTCCCGGCCGCCTATGCGGAACATGCCCGGTTGATGTTCGACCTGCAAGTGCTGGCACTGCAGGGGGACATCACAAGAGTCATCACGTTCCAGCTGGCCCGTGAGACGAGCAACCGAACCTACCCGGAGATCGGCGTCTCCGATCCACATCACCCACTCACGCACCACGGCAACGATCCGGTAAAGATTGCCAAGGTCGCCAAGGTCAATCAGTTTCACGTGTCGTTGTTCGCCGAGTTCCTCGCGAAGCTACAGTCGACGCCCGAGGGGAACGGTTCGCTGCTGGATCACTCGCTTTACCTGTACGGCAGCGGGATGGGGAACCCGAATGTCCACGACCACACCAACCTGCCGATTCTGGTTGCCGGCGGCGCAGCGGGCAACATGCGTGGTGGGCGTCACATCAAGTTCGATAACCCAACGCCGCTCGCCAATCTCCACCTGACTTTGCTGAACAAGGTCGGCGTGCAGCGTGAATCGTTCGCCGACAGCCAGGGTCAGTTGAACGAACTGTTTGAACCTCTTGACGTGTAAGCGACGCGTTTGGCGGAGTACGGCCAGGGGATGGAAGTATGAAAGTGTCATGGCTTATCGGGTTTGGATTGGCGGCCTGCCTGGCGGTCGCCGGCGCGCCTGCGGCGGAATCCGACTCGCCGCTGGCCGATGCCGTCAAGAAGAACGATCGACAGGCCGCGCGCACGTTGCTCGAACAACGCGCCGACGTGAACGCTCCTCAAGTCGACGGAATGACCGCGCTCCACTGGTCCGTCTACGACGACGATTCAGAGCTTACGAAACTGGTCATCACCGCCGGTGCGGACGTGCAGGCCCAGACCCGCTACGGCGTCACGCCGCTATCGATCGCCTGCAAAAACGGAAACACGGAGATCGTCGAATTGTTGCTCGACGCCGGAGCCGATTGCAATGCCACATTGCGCGGCGGCGAAACGGCCCTGATGACGGCGGCGCGCACAGGCAGGCTCCGTCCGGTCAAGGCGCTGCTCGCTCGTGGTGCCGATGTGAATGCCCAGGAACGGAAGGGGCAAACGGCTCTCATGTGGGCCGCGGCGGATGGTCATGCCGCGGTTGTCGATGCGCTGATCGAAGCGGGAGCGGACTTTCGCACTTCGCTCGCGTCCGGCTTCACTCCCGTCTTCTTTGCCGTCCGTGAAGGCCGCACCGACGTGGTGTTTCGACTGCTCAAGGCAGGCGTTGGCGTAAATGATGTCTTGGAGCCCGAAAAGACGTCCGGCAACGGTCCGAAAGCGGGCACCAGTCCGTTGATCCTGGCTGTTGAGAACGGACACTTCGAACTCGCGGCGGCACTGCTGGAAGCTGGTGCCGATCCGAATGACAAACGCTGCGGCTTCACCGCGCTGCACGCGATCACTTGGGTCCGCAAGCCTATTCGCGGCGACGGCGAC
>Ga0326597_10014878_pt1 | contig 10183 bp, 10 predicted proteins | sample RVTome_12_FD_203789 | JGI IMG/M metagenome (GOLD analysis project Ga0326597, IMG submission 203789) | Soil microbial communities from uranium-contaminated site in the Upper Colorado River Basin, Wyoming, United States - RVT100D185 | ecosystem: Environmental > Terrestrial > Soil > Contaminated >...
GTTGCAGGCGTTCGTTCATTACACTCGTCTCTTTCCACGGCATCGGCTTGTCCTCCTTGCCGATACAGTAAACGGGTGTAACCTATGTGTCCGGTTTACTCTGTTACCTATGTTGCCGGTTTGTACATCACTTCCCTCCACCTAGACGGGGGACAACCTGATCCCCTCCCCCTTGAGGGGGGAGGGTCAGGGTGGGGGTGTAAAGTAAGGATTACTTTTGAAACAGGTTCAATTTAATAAAGAACACTTCAGCAGGATCAGGCACATGGGGAGCGTTATCCAACCACGGTTTAATTATCAAACCCATTTCACTTCGCGTGATTCCTGGTGGATACGCATAATGGGGTATAGATAGATGGTCACCAAAAAATCACCACTTAAAGCCAAACCTCTCAGACAAGCCGGGCAATCTGTCCAGGAAAAAATAATCGAAATTTTTGACGATAAGGTCGCGCCTTATATTTTAGTCCCTGCTTTCATGATCGCGTTAGCATGTATTGAATGGTATCGATCCTTTTTCCCAGCCAAACCACAACCATTAATAGTCACAGCACTAGCAGTAATCAGCTTGTTATATTGCGTGCCCAAAATAATCAGTATTCGACGGGATATATCTAACCTAAAGCAGGGTAGAGATGGAGAAATAGCAGTCGGTCAATTTCTGGAAATCCTGCGTGAAGATGGCTGTATTGTTTTTCATGACATCGTAGGAGACAAATTCAATATTGATCATGTAGTACTATCAGAGAAGGGCGTTTATCTAATCGAAACCAAGACATATTCAAAACCAACATCAGGAAAACCGACCGTACACTATAAAAAAGGGATTTTAAGAATTGATGGAATAGGCGATGCAAGCAATATACTGAATCAAGTCAAAGCCGCTGCCGTATGGTTAAAGAAAGTACTTAAAGAATCCACGGGAAAAGACTTTCAAATTAAACCAGTTATTTTGTTCCCGGGTTGGTGGATTGAGTCCAATGATTATGAAGATATATGGGTTTTGGAAGCGAAAGGTTTCCCAAAATTCCTAAGTAATGCAAAAGAACAAATAACAAAAGAAGACAAAAAACTCGCGGCGTATCATTTGTCGAGATATATAAGAGCTTTGTAAATGCTATTCTGGGTCGGCATCACTGACGACGACTGGTTCATCCACCTCTCCCGGATGCGCCCGCAACCGGATGAAGTCAACTTCTGGCAACCCGGTCCAACACCCCCGCGCAAGATGGATCCCGGCACCTTATTTCTCTTCAAGTTACATGCGCCCCATCATATGGTCGTGGGCGGCGGTTATTTTGTGCGCTTCACGGTACTTCCCTGTTTTCTCGCATGGGAGGCCTTTGGTGAGAAAAACGGCGTCACTTCATTGCAGGAATTAATCCAGCGCATGACGCGCTATCGGCACAGCCAGCAAACCAGCGGCAGTGAAATCGGCTGCAATATCCTGGTTGAGCCGTTTTTCTTTCCAGAGGAAGACTGGATACCCATCCCTAAAAACTGGAAGTCGCCTATACAAAGGGGACTGACCTACGATACCAACGATAAATACGGCGCCGAACTCTGGCAAGCTGTTCAGCAGCGTATAACCCACAACGTTACCAGTAGGGAAGAAGTTGAAGACATCGATACTGAACGATACGGCAATGAATATTTGATGCGGGCAAGGCTAGGCCAGGGTTCTTTTCGCATACTGGTTACGGATGCCTATCATTGACGTTGCGCAGTGACGAATGAAAAGACACTGCCTGCGCTCGAAGCTGCACATATCAAGTCATATAGTAAAAGTGGACCCCATCGAACGAGTAACGGGTTGCTGTTACGAGCCGATATTCATCGCCTGTTTGATGATGGCTATGTGACGCTTGATCCCGATCTGCGTTTTCTGGTCAGCGAACGGGTAAGAGAGCAGTTCGAGAACGGCCGCGAATACTACAGATTCAACGGGGCAAAATTACAGAACCTGCCCGACTCGATAAATGATCTGCCATCAAAGGAATTCATAACATGGCACAATGAAGAATGTTATGAGCGGATATGAAAGCTAAGTCAACAAAAATAAATGGGGAAAATGGAGGATTCAGATTAGTAAATTTCCAGGATTTACGGGAAATATTCCCCAAATCAACCCAATACAGACTGATGATTCAGCTACAATAAATAATGTTAGGGGGCGCAAACATTGAAGTAGTTAATAGGCAACATCGGTAACTAATTGTCGAAAGATTCTAATGACCAATTTTTAATGCTGAAGTACAGGATTTTTATTTATGTTTTTGTCATTTAGATATATTAGGAATCATTTATGAATAATAATAAAGCTAGTTTGTTACGTTATCCTGGCGGCAAACAAAGATTACTCAATTGGTTAATAGATTATTTACCAGCTAGAGAAATAGTCGGTGGTAAATATATTGAACCATTTATTGGAGGAGGAGCCGTATTTCTCAGAATAATACCAAATAAAGCTATTTTATCCGATATAAATCCAGAATTAATAAATTTATATAAAGGTATAAAAATAAACCCACAAAAAATATGGGATATTTATAAGAGGTTTCCTAATGATAAAGATGGCTACTATTCGGTCAGAGATATTACATCTCAAAAAGGAGATATAGAGTTTAGTGCAGCACGTACACTTTATTTAAACAGGACTTGTTTCAAAGGCATGTGGAGACATAATTCGAAAGGTGTTTTTAATGTTGGTTATGGCGGTCAAAGTAGAAGATGGAAAATCACTCTTAAGGATTTGATAGATGTGTCAAATTCTCTTAAGAAAGCTACTATTCGTTGTTCTGATTTTGATGCAATTATTTCATCCGCAAAAGAAGGTGATTTTATATTTATAGATCCACCATATAGCCCAGGTCAGATTAATACTGTACATGATCATTACATGTATGGAACGTTTAATTATAAAGATCAGGGAAGACTGGCAATATCATTGAAAGCTGCTACAAAAAGAGGTGTTCAATGGTGTATGACAAATTCTGATCACAAGGAAATTATAAAACTTTATAAAGGGAATAATATACAGCCAATATCAAGCAAACGATTTCGTTACGAAGGACAGTCTCTCATTCAAAATTACTAGGGGAATTAAATATGAAGGAATTCCTATCTGGCGCAGGATTGCAAGACCATCCTATAAGAGCTGTCGTTGATTTTCTAGACAATGAAGAACGCCTAGAAAAAGCTGGTAAATACGATGAAATGAAATTTATAGGATATGTGTTAGAAATTGGTTATGAAACTGCGACAATCATAACCTCTGACCCATTCAAATTAACTGTTGGTGGACTTCCAAGAAATTCGTATTTAATTATGGTCCCGTATTCTATGAAAGGTATACAGCCCCATTTTACTCTGATGAGAGTTATAGAAACAGCACCAACACCTTTATCAAATGAAACACAGCAAACATTTTTTGAGCTCCACAAAAAGTCAATGCCGGAGTTGGATGTATTTACACAGAGTGAATTACAATGGGGGGCATTAAAATGTTCAGTTTTAGGGATGTATTATCCAAATCCTCAAGTAGCCAACCTACTTGAATTCTCAGGAGATGTGAACAATATTGTTAGTCCTCATAAGTACAGAATATTTGCGCCAGATGAAGAATTGTTAAAACTAATTATAAATAGTCTTATTCCTACTGAACATAGTTTCGTAATAGGAAAATATAGACCAACTGAATGTCGTTTAACCTCGATTGGAGTAAATCCTCCTAGCGTAGAAGCAAATGCCTCTTTGAAAGATTTTATTGGTGCGCGTACTGCTATGTTTGGCAAGACTAGGCTAGGGAAAAGTAATATCGTAAAAATAATAGCTTCGGAAATCATTAAATCAACAAATCAAGGAAATAAAATAGGACAACTTATATTTGATGTTAATGGTGAATATGCAAACGATAATCCTCAGGATAATAACAAATCAATTAAATCAGCTTTTGTCGACAAATGTGAAGTTTATGCAATAACTCAAAAATCAACTACGCCCTCTCGTCCATTAAAACTTAATTTTTATGAGCAACCTAATTCATCACTCAGAGTATTGGGCAGTATGCTGGCTGCTGATGGACGAACATCATCCTATATTCAAGCGTTCACATCTGTAGATTTACCATCACCCACTGATATTGCATCAATTGAAGATGCTGGGGATAAGACAAGAGCTTCTAGAAAAATTCAAATATATTGGGCTATTTTGAAAGCAGCAGGATATCCAGCAAATGAATCCAATTTGGCTGGCTTGCTTCCTGGGGGAGGTGGTAGCAGAGCACTGATTTTTGATCCCGGCTTCAATAAGGCTTTGAGAGATGCTGCATATAATGGAAATCCGCCAGATAAACCAAATAATTTATCCGCATTACAAACGGAAATGACAAAGATTGGAACTCTTGTAAGAGAATATCCTGATAATCCAGTATTAATATCAACTGGTAGTGGAGGACCTATATTTGATGCTGATGATAAGAATTTATTAAAATTCCTCAGTCCATCAGCAGGTTCAGTAGGTCCTCCGATGATTTCCAAATATCGTCAATATCATGATAAAGATGCAGGCGATTTTGTTGCAGAAATTATCGAGTATTTAGAAAAATATAAGACAGTAATTCTTGATTTAGGAAATGCTAGTGAGGAAGTAGTTAGTTATTTCTCAGATCTCCTATCCAAATCTATTTTTAATCATCAACAAAATAAGTTTTCAACTAATAAACTAGGTGATCATTACATACAGATATATTTTGAAGAAGCCCACAATCTTTTCCCAACCAAAGCTGAACCGACTTCCATATATAGCAGATTCGCAAAGGAAGGTGCGAAATATCACATTGGTATAGTTTATTCAACGCAGTCACCTTCGACAGTTTATAGCGAATTATTGGCCCAGACAGAAAATTTCTTTGTAGGACATTTGTCATCAGAAGGAGAAGCCAAGGCAATAGGCAAGTTACATCATGGTTATGCAGGACTTGAAGGTGATTTGATGCAGGCAAAACAGCCAGGATATGTAAGAATGCTAACAAGATCCCATCGGTATGTGGTTCCCGTACAAGCAAGATTATTCGAGGCTTAATGTGCCGTATACAAAAGGAACTAGACTCCCAGGTGAGCGTGCAAGCAAGCTTGGCCACTTGCAAGTTGTAAATAGCCCACTTGTTAACAAATTAGTTGATGAGTTCACGTCAACCGAGATAAGAGAAAACAGACAAGCTGTAAAATGGGAAGAATTGAACCCTACAGCGGATACCCTGCCGATTGTTTTCGGTGTAGATGGTTCACAACAGGTAATAAATGAAAACAAACCTCCATATAAATCAATTATGTTTGTAAAAACAGCAATCTTGAAAATGGATTTTTATAAATTGTCAAAATTAGATAAGGATGCTCCTAACCCATTTGCCTTACGGGATATGCTTAAAGATTCTGCAGTGTTCCATTCTACAGTATTTCCTTTGAGAAACGTCAGAATAGCAGACATGAGTACTTATCACACAATACGTCATGTTGTGTATGACTCCCTAAAAGATGATTTAGATGGTTCAGTATTAGAAACTCTTAAATGGATAGCATATGAGAAATGGCAGAATGAAAAGAAATCTTTACAAATATTCGAATGTCCACATTGCCGAAAGACAGTCGCAAGTCTTGAATATAATGAATTAGAAGGTATCTGTACTAGCTGTAAGGAACATATTTATATCACAGATATGTTGGGTTTCCACCAGGAGATGGTTGAGGATGCTGCATCTCAGAATGTCCCATCTACATATAGATCTATACATGAAACATTACTTTTATTCACTGGTATACGATATTTCTGGGAACATGAAAAACATAACTTGCCGAAATGTCTTTTTGTTAAAGATGGACCATTATCATTACGAGCACAATATTCAAAATTAGTTAATCCAATACGCAGATTTATTAAATTTGCAAAAGATAAAGGAATTGAAGTACATATTCTCGGCCAAGAAAAAACAGGCAATTTTGTTGATCATTTGCACATGATTTCAAATTCAGCGCCGAACACAAAAATAAGAATATTTATTCCATCAAGTGATTACATAAAAAAAGAAATACAGAATAGGCCGCTTGATGGAGCTGACTACGGTAAAGATACAAATTATGCAGCTAAAGTATTTGTACTAGTTGGTAATTATCATAAGCTTGTCCTGAATATCCCTACATATGTATTTCAAGCAAGCCCTTCATATTCTGATTTGATAGGCGCAGATAGAATATTTTCATCTTTACCAGGCATCTTGGGTAATAAATATGAAGACTCTTTATTGCCTGTTGAATTAGCTAACGGAATAGCTTCTCTTTCAACATATCCTTCTTCAACCATATTAAAACTATTTGCTGAATCAAAAGGAATAATTTAATCATTGCAAAACATTGAGGCCAATAAATGGCAACATTTGCTGCAATTGACTTCGAGACCGCTAATTATGACCGTGATAGTGCTTGTGCGGTAGGAATTGTAATTGTTTCTGAAGGTAGAATAATTCAAAAAATTCATAAGTTAATTAGACCACCTAGCTCTAATTTCATATTTACTTATATTCATGGCTTGACTTGGGATGATGAATGTGATGCACCTACATTCAAGGAATTATGGCCTGAAATTCAGGGATATATTGGCAATGTTAGATATTTAGTGGCGCATAATGCCCCATTTGATAGAGGCGTTATGGAAGCATGTTGCATATCAAATGGTTTTCAAATACCAAAAACTCCTTTTCAGTGTACTGTTCAGATAGCAAGATCTTGTTGGGGCATTTATCCGACAACACTTCCAGATGTTTGCAGGCATCTTGATATTAAATTGCTCCACCATGAAGCATTGTCAGATGCAGAGGCATGCGCACGTATTATATTAGCTGCTGAGGCAGAAGGATGGCTACCGTGATTAATCGTTTACGATAATTACTAATATATTTTAAGGAGAAAATAATGCTGCAACCAGAAAATCAACCAAAAAAATATGAGGCACTTTTTACTGACATTGATACAGGAAGAATAAAAATACCTAAATTTCAAAGAGAATTTGTATGGGACAAGAATCAAACTGCAAATCTAATAGACAGTATAATTAAGGGATATCCAGTAGGTACATTCATATTATGGAAAACTCGAGATGAATTAAGGTATTTTAAGAATATAGGAAATATAGAATTACCAAGTATTCCAAAAGGAGATGCTGCGTATTATGTATTGGATGGACAGCAAAGAATTACATCTCTGTATGCAGTGAGGAAAGGCGCAATTATTTCAAAAGATGGTATTGAAATAGATTATAGAGATATCTACATAAATCTTGATATAGATGCAGAAATAGATGAGGAAGTAGTTATAACTGAAATATTAAATGATCACACATGTATATCTGTACACGATCTATTAAAGGGAAGCTTAGTTGAGCTAGTAAAAAAATATAATAATGATATTCATCTTGAGAGAATAGATAATTACAAAAAAAGATTAACAGGATATGATTTTTCAACAATCGTAATTTCTGATTATCCCATTGATATTGCATGTGAAGTATTTACTCGAATTAACACGGGAGGAACAGAATTAACACTATTTGAAATAATGGTGGCAAAAACGTATGACCAGAATAAAAAATTCGATCTATCTGAGAAATATGATTATTTAATTAATAATAATGGCGATGGAAAAGACTTAGAAGATGTTGGTTTCGATACAATACCTTCATCTACTGTCCTGCAATGTATTTCAGCACATTTAATCAAGCAAATTAGACGAAGGGATATTTTAAAACTAAAAAAAGAAAAGGTAATCAATAGCTGGGGTATCGTTATTGATGGTCTATTTACAGCGATTGATTATATTAGGACACATTTACGAATACCAGTGTCAAAATTGTTGCCATACAATACATTACTTGTACCATTCACATATTTCTTTATAAGGATGAAAGGAAAAAATCCAACACAATTTCAAAATAAATTACTTACACAATATTTTTGGTGGGCATCACTGTCAAATAGATTTACATCCGGCGTAGAAGGTAAAGTAGCCTTAGATCTAAAGATAATGGATAAAATATTAAAAGAACAAAAACCAAGTTATAAAGGCGAAGAAGTTGTATTAGATCTTAATGATTTAAAATGGCATTGGTTTAGTGCTGGTGAGGCATTTTGTAAAGCCATACTTTGCTTATATGCGTATCATCAGCCAAAATCTTTTTCTTCAGATAGCATAGTAAATATAAGAAACGATTGGCTAAAAGTAGCATTTAGTAAAAATTATCATCACTTTTTTCCAAAGAGTTATTTAAAAAAGAATCAATATGCAAATGATGAAGCTAATGTAATTCTTAATATTACAATTGTTGATGATAATCTTAACAAAAGAGAAATTGGTTCAAATGCACCAAATATTTATATGACAAAAATATCCAAAGAGAATCCAAATATTGATAATACAATGAAGACTCATCTAATAAATAATCTTGATACTTTTGGAATATGGGACAATGATTATGAGAAATATTTAGAGAAAAGAGGTAAAAAGGTAATTGATGAACTAAACAAAAGATTGTATCCGGATATTTAATTTTGGCTATTTTCTATATCCCCTCAAATGGTCCTGAATCATATAAAAGTACTGATTGGTGAATAGTAATTCGTGATGTAAAAATAGTAGAAACAAATGGCTAAATTTTGCGTGCCAACTGAGGGAGTCGAATCCTGGCGAAAACGACTCGCTGAACCTGATAAACATTGGAAAACAGGTTATTCCACACGATCTTTAGCCTACTGCTGGGAAGAAGCACAGGGGTTTCCGAAGTCTGTAACTGATGTATTCAAGTCGTCATCATTTGAACTGTTCCACTCAGTAGAATTTATTCTGGGTATTCCTGAACACAAGGTGGATTTGCCTCCCAGGGGTGGTCGTCCATCACAGAATGATTTGTTTATTCTCGCGAAATCACAGGATGAATTGATTTCAATTGCTGTAGAGGGAAAGGTCGCTGAACCGTTTGGGCCGTTGGTGAGTGAATGGATGGAAGATGCTTCTCCGGGCAAATCGGAACGGCTGGAATTTCTGATTAATTTACTGGAGATTAATAATAAGGATATATCGAATATCCGCTATCAATTGCTGCATCGTACTGCATCGGCACTCATTGAAGCAGAACGCTTTTGTGCCCCGCATGCCTTGATGCTGGTACATAGTTTCAGCCAGACGCATGAATGGTTTGAGGATTATGTGGCCTTTTCTGCATTGTATGGTCAGAAAGCAGGACCAGGCTCTCTTGTTTCTATCGGTGAAATCAGCGGGAAGAATTTGTATCTTGGGTGGGTTACTGGAGAACCGGAGTATTTAGGAAGGTAGAGGACGCCTTTGGCAGGAGCGTTGTATCCCCTGGAGCTTTATGTCGTGGCAGGGCGTGTGGAAGGCCTGGCGCAAGGGGTGTATCACTATGAACCGGAGCGCCATCAACTCATGAAGACCAGTGACGATGATGTGCGGGAGGCCCTGGCCCGGGCGGCATTGTCACAGTTCTGTGTGAGTGAGGCTCCGGCAGTCATTGTCTTTACTGCCGACTATGCGCGGACGACAAAGAAGTATGGCAACAGGGGCAGACGTTATGTGGATATGGAAGTGGGTTATGCCTCGCAGAATGTCTTTTTGCAGGCAGAGGCCCTGGGTTTGGCTACAGTCTCGGTGGGTGCATTTGAGGATAATAAGGTTGCCGTGGTGTTGCGTATACCAGGTGAGTTGCAAGTGCTGTTGATGATGCCGGTGGGGAGGAGGTAAAGGCGGATTTGTCCCGCCTGAGCGGGAATGACGGCATTTCACCCCCACCCTGGCCCTCCCCCGTCAAGGGGGAGGGGATTGGTGATGATGTCCTGGTTCTTGGGGGCCACGAGGCAGGTGCAGGCGGCGTTGATTTCTTCGTAGAGCTGTTGCGGGTTGTCGCTGTAGCGGCGGGAAAAGTGGAAGGGCACCAGGCGGGCAACGCCGGCGGCCGCGGCGATCTCGCCGCAGGCGCGCGCGGTCAAATGGCCGGTGCGGGATGCTTGTTCAATATCGGCCTCGGTAAACGGCGCTTCGCAAATCAAGGTGTGGGCATTGCGCGCCAGGGCCACCAAACGTTGGCGATTTTCTTCTGTGTCGGCGAGATCAGTGGCGTACAC
>Ga0326597_10014879_pt1 | contig 10182 bp, 9 predicted proteins | sample RVTome_12_FD_203789 | JGI IMG/M metagenome (GOLD analysis project Ga0326597, IMG submission 203789) | Soil microbial communities from uranium-contaminated site in the Upper Colorado River Basin, Wyoming, United States - RVT100D185 | ecosystem: Environmental > Terrestrial > Soil > Contaminated >...
CGGACCCGCCATGGCGGCGCAATATACCATCGAAGACCTTCAAGAGTGGAACCAGCGTATCGTCGAGCTGGTGAAACAGTACGGACTCGATCCCTATCCCCAGGAATTCGAGGTGTCCGACCACGAGGAGATGCTCTCTTACATGGTCTATTCCGGCATGCCCTCCCACTACCCCCACTGGTCCTACGGCAAGGGGTTCGAGAAACTCAAAACCCTTTACGACTACGGCCTCAGCGGCCTCCCCTACGAGATGGTGATCAATTCCAATCCCTCCATCGCCTACCTCATGCGCGATAACAGTCTGGCCCTGCAAGTCCTCACCATCGCCCATGTGTACGGCCACAGCGATTTTTTCAAAAACAATTTCACTTTCAAAACCACCCACGCGGAGTACACCATCGAAACCTTCAAGGCCCACGCCAACCGCGTGCGCCATTATGTCGAAGATCCCAGCATCGGGCTGGAAAAGGTCGAACGCATCCTCGATGCCGCCCATGCGCTTTCGCTCCAGTGCCGGCGCAATCTCTCCATTCGCAAGCAGTCGGAAGAAGAGCAGCGTGAAAGCAAGCTCGATGAATCCACGCCGACCCGCGACGCGTTTCAGTCCATCCATCGCCGCAAGGAATGGGTTGCGCCGGACCTCTCCAAGGTGCCGCCTTATCCGGAGGAGGACATTTTGATCTTCATCCGGGATCACAATCCGCAGCTCACCGAATGGGAAAAAGATCTATTGACGATCGTGCACCAGCAAGCGCAGTACTTTATTCCGCAGATCGAAACCAAGATCATGAACGAGGGCTGGGCGAGCTTCTGGCACAAACGGATCCTCGAAGCGCTGGAGCTGCCCCAAGACCTGCGCATGGAGTTCATCGTGCGCCACACCCAGGTGCTCTGTCCGAGTCCCGGCGGGCTCAACCCGTATCACGTCGGCATGAAAATCTGGGAAGACATCGAGCGGCGGTGGAGCCACCCCGACCCCGAAGAAGAAAAAGAATTCGGCCCCAAGAAAAAAACCGCGGCCGAGAAGCTTTTCGAGGTCAGGGAAGTAGAGCGGGACAACTCTTTCCTGCGCCGTTATCTCACGGAGCGGCTGGTCCGCGATCTCAACTTGTTCGAGTACCAAACTCGCGGCAACGACCAGGTCATCACCCGCGTCGCCGACGAGGAGAGCTGGCGCGCCATCAAGGACACCTTGATTCAAAACGTGGGCACGGGCACGACCCCGGTGATCAAGGTCGAAGACGCGGACTACAATAATAACCGGACGCTGTTCCTTAAACATTCCCACGACGGCCGCGACCTCCAGCTCGAGTACGCGGAGAAGACGCTCCAATATCTGCAACAATTGTGGGGACGGGAAGTGGCCCTTGAAACCATCGTCAACGGTAAAACGACATTGCTTTGCTTTGCCGACAACAAATTGACGATGAAATCCGACTCGTAGGCCTCCTGCAGCCGCGTTGTTCTTGCGCAATCCTCCGCGCCATGTAATTTAGACAACGATCAGAGCAGCGCTGTGGCGATGGCGACAAATCTTTCAGCGATTCAAGCTTGCCTCAACAATCAACTCGATCCGCCCGAGGTGGGCACCCGGCGGATCGCCGGCGTCGTCGGCGACTCCCCTTCTCGCTACTCCAAGAGCCCAGCCTTGTGGAACGCCGTCTTTGAACGGTTCGGCATTCACGCGGTGTATCTCCCGTTCGACGTTGCCGCGGGCCGTCTCAAGGATTTAGCATCGGCGTTGCGAGATTCGCCGGATATTCTGGGATGCAACGTCACCGTGCCGCACAAGCAAAAGATCATCGACTGTCTCGACGATCTCGATCCCCAGGCCGCGCGCATCCAGGCGGTGAACACCATCGTCCGCACCGCCGGTGGCCGCCTCGTCGGTTACAACACCGACGGGGGCGGATTCATCGAAAGCCTTCGCTCAATGCAGACCGGACAAGAAAGACCCTTCGTCGAATCCTTCGAAGGCTTGCGCGTCATGATACTCGGCGCGGGCGGTTCGGCCCGCGCCGTCGCCTTCGCGCTGGCCGAAGTCGCTGAAATCGGCGAGATCATTCTCTGTAATCGCACGATGGAAGCCGGCGCCGCGCTGGCCAGGGAAAGCGGCGCCATCACGCCACATGCTCGCGCCGTTGGAGAAAATGACATCGCCGCGCACGCTTCCAAGATGAACCTGATCGTCAACTGCACGGTCAAAGGTCAGGGAGGGCTTCGCCACGGCGCGGACGGCAACGTCACGACGCTGGAACCCTACTCCGCTCTGGCCGCGGCCCATCCGAAATCATTCCCGACTGCTCGCGCGCGTCAAGGGGATTTTAACTCGGTGTTCCAGGCGGCCTGCCGCGAGGACATCGACACCAACAACGACGCGTCCATGGCAATCGCCATCTCTACTCCCAAGGAGTGCGGCTTCTACGATTTAGTCTACCATCCCGAGGAAACAGTCTTTCTCCGCCAAGGCAGATTGACCGGCCATCGGACCATGAACGGCAAAGCGATGATCGTCTGGCAAGCCGCGCTGGCCTTCTGCAATCACATCTGCAGAGGGGAACTGGAGTCCAGGAACTTGAGCGGTCCAGGAATTCTAAAGCGCGTTGCCGAAATCATGTTCGGCGCCTGGTAAGCAATTACCGGGCGGTGCGGGTTACATTTTCTCCTCGACTTTCGCGCACGCTAATTATTTTTTCTGTCACGCCGAGTTCGATCAAGAAAATCAGGCGGAGGTCCTGATCCCGCTTCGCGCCAATTGAATCAGCCCCACGGCGGCGAAGGCCAAGCCAAACCACTGGGCTTGGGTCAACCCGAAACCTACCGCCGGATTGATGCGCCAGAATTCGACGGCGAAGCGCGCCAGCCCCGTGAAAATTAAACAGAGCCAAAACATCGTGCCGGCGGGATATTCTTTTTTCCTGAGCGACCAAAGAATGCCGAAAATAATTAGCGACTCGATGAATTCATAGATCGGCGTCGGATGGACGCGTACTCCGGGCGGATACGGGATACCAGTCGTTGGGTCGACCCAGCCGATGATCGCCCTGGTGTACGCCACGCCCCAAGGCACGTTTGTCACTTTGCCCCAATCGCCGTCGCCCGCCACATGGCAGCCGATGCGTCCCACTCCGTAGGCAATCGCGGCCGCGGGCGCAATGATATCCGCCGCCCTGTGCCACGGGATCTTGTTTTTGACGACCACCCAACTGGCCCCCAGGGCGCCGCCGAAAAAGCCGCCGTACCAGGTGAAACCGGCGCCGGTGAAAATATAGTCCCACGGCGAGCGCAAGAAGCTCGACCATTCCTCGAAAATAAACAGCACGCGGGCACCGACCAGTCCGGCCAGGACGGCGGTGAAGACAATCGACGAAGTCAACTCGGGATTGTAGCCATTGCGTTTGAGCTCCAGTTGGACAACCCAGGCTCCCGTAAGCGCAGCTAGGGCCATGAACGCCCCGAAGCTGTAAATTGTAATCGGTCCGAATTGGAAAATGATCGGGTACATCGCTCGCAGAAAACTCCTCTGGCCAGTGGTCCAACCCTAACAGAATGAAGGGCGGAATTCACGCCGCGCACCTTCATTATTGTCTCCCCTTCCCTTCTCTGTTAGTTAGAAATGGATTTCACTTCACTGGCCACAAGATAATAGGCCATGCGTCTTGTCATCCAAAGAGTCTCTAACGCCAGCGTTACGGTAGCCGATGAAATCGTCGGTCAAATCGGCGCCGGCCTTTGCGTCTTTCTTGGTGTCGGCAAGGCGGATGACAAAAGCAATGCGGGTCTTCTGGCCGAGAAAATGGGCAACCTGCGTATCTTTGAAGACGATCAGGGCAAGATGAATCGCTCCGTGAGGGATGTCGGCGGGGAGATCCTCGTCGTCTCCCAGTTCACGCTCTACGGCGACTGCACGAAAGGCAACCGCCCTTCATTCACCGAGGCGGCTCCCGCCGCCGAGGCGGAGCGGCTTTACGTCTACTTCGTCGATCGCCTAACAGCGCTGGGCTTGCGCGTCGCAACCGGACGCTTTGGGGCCAAGATGGACGTGTCGCTGACCAATGACGGGCCGGTCACTTTCATCTTGGAAGCATGACCCATGCACATCGTCCTTTTCGAACCTGAGATCCCGCCGAACACCGGCAGCATCGCCCGGCTATGCGCTGCCACGCTGACGCCGCTGCACCTGATCGAGCCGCTTGGTTTCAAGATAGACGACAAGCACCTCAAGCGCGCCGGGCTCGATTACTGGGAATTTGTCGATTTGCGGGTTCACAAGTCTTGGGAAGCATTTTTGGCCGAGAACCGAAATAATAACCTGCTTTATTTTTCCAAACGGGCGAGCCGCTCTTACACCCAGGCCCGGTTCCAGGAAAATGACTATCTCGTCTTTGGCCCGGAAACTCGGGGCTTTCCCCAGGGGTGGCTCGAGGCCAACGAGGACCGCGCGTATTGTATTCCAATGATGGGAAAAGGTGTTAGAAGCCTAAACCTCTCCAACGCGGTATCCATCGTCCTTTACGAGGGGCTCCGCCAGTTGGGCAAGACTTAATACTGTTAAGGCCTTGACGCTACCAGCGATTATGGTTATTTATCTGCTACCTAATTTCTTGCCTGAGGGGGTAGCTATGAGGATCAGGGATTCGCGAACTCGGCCACGGATTTTATCCTATTTGTTCCTTTGGTTTTTGTTGTTCTCCAGCGCTTCTGTTTCCGTTGGACTCGGCGCTGAATCGACCCCCGCTCCCGAATCCAAAGAGACGTTTAATTTGATTCTGCCGTTTAAAGATCTCACCGTCGGACAGGGACAGGAAGTCACCATGGACGCCGAGGTCGTCAATCGACGGCGATTCCCCGTGGAGGTCAGCTTGGCCCTCGAGGGAATTCCCCATGGTTGGGATGTGAACTTCAACTCGCGGTACCCGAGCTACCCGATTCGCTCCGTCACCGTGGCGGGGGGCGACCAAAATACGACGAAATCCACGACGATCGAGTTCAAAGCCAAAGTTCCCGACAACACGAAGCCTGGAAACTACCAAATTAAAGTTACGGCAAAGGATGCCGCCGGCCCGACCCAATCCGTGGAAACTCTAAATCTCCGCGTGACCTCGAAAAAAGTTGATACCGGCGGATTGAAACTCACCAGTCAGTACCCGGTGCTGAGCACGCCTTCCGGCCAGACCCTTAAATTTACCATCGACTTAAAGAATGAAACCAACAAACCGCTTACGACGTCGTTGAGCACCCAGGCCCCCGCCGGTTGGACCGTACGCTTCAAGCCGCAGTTCGGCGACACGCAGATCTCGTCGATTCAACTCAAGGAAAACGCCTCCGAGACCCTGAGCGTCGAGATCGATTCGCCGGCGCGCGCGGAGGCGGCGGAGCACCCGATAACCGTTCGCGCCCGCGCCGGCGCCTTCGAAGCCGCTACCAGCTTGAAAGTAACGCTCAAGGGGCAACAAGATCTTCGAATGGGCACCACCGCCGGGACGTTGAGCACATCGGTTACCGCGGGCAAGAAAGCTCCGGTTGACTTCGTAGTCTTGAACGCCGGCACCGCGGCCATTCGCAACCTTTCATTCATCACCAAAAAGCCAAGCGATAAATGGACGATAGAGTTCAAGCCGGACAAGCTGGACGCCCTGAACCCAGGGGAGGCCCGAGAGATCAAGATGGAAATTCTCGCGCCGGATAGAACCATCGCGGGCGATTACGCGCTGACGGTAACCGCCAACTCCGCGGATATTACTAAATCGGCGGAGTTCAGGATTACCGTTTCCACCCCGACGATCTGGGGCTGGGTCGGTTTCGGTATCGTCGGTTTGGTGGTGATCGGATTGGCGGCGGTCTTTTTCCGGTTGGGACGCAGATGAGCGCCGTGGTCGAAACCAATAGTCTCACGAAGCGCTACCACGAAAAGCTCGCCGTCAATGCGCTCAATCTCACCATTGAAGAGGGTGAAATATTCGGCTTCCTCGGTCCAAATGGCGCTGGGAAGACGACGACGATCCTCATGCTCCTGGGTCTCACTGAGCCTACTTCGGGGAAAGCGGCGGTATGCGGATTTGACCCCACGCTTGAACCCCTGGAGGTAAAGCGACGTGTCGGCTATCTGCCGGAGAACCCAGGTTTTTACGAAGACTTGAGCGCCAGGGAAAATCTCCTATACATGGCCCGCTTAAATCGTATTCCGGAGGAAGAAGCGCGGCGGCGAACGGCGGAAGTCTTGGACCAGGTCGGTTTGGGCGAGGATGGCCGGCGCTTGGTAAAGGAATATTCCCGCGGCATGAAGCAGCGCCTCGGCATCGCCGAAGTTCTGGTCAAAAATCCAGTGGCCGTCATCCTCGATGAGCCAACCCTGGGCATCGATCCGGACGGGGCGATACGAATCCTGGAAATGATCAAGGGCCTCAATCGCGATCACAACCTGACGGTCATGCTTTCCTCGCACCAGCTACAACAAGTTCAAGAGATCTGTAGCCGCGTCGGCATCATCGTCAAAGGACGGCTGATCGTGCAGGGTCAAATGGACGAACTGGGGCGGGCCATTCTGAAGGAGCGTCAGTGGAACTTTCTCTTGGAAGTCGGCGGCGGCGCCAACGGTCTCGAAAACGATCTGCGCGCGATCAATGGGGTGGATGAGATCGAGAGACGTGCTCACGGGCTGTTTCTCCGCTGCACCAGAGATGTTCGCCAGGAGGTCGTTTCGCTGGTCGCCCGCCGCAATCTGCCGCTGTTACAGCTCCGTTCCGAAGATCCAACGCTAGAGGAAATCTATCTTAAATATTTCCGCGAGGCCTAAAGATGAGCGTCGTATTTTGGAAAGAATTGGCAGACCACTTTCGCAGCTGGCGCTTCTTGATTTTATTGATCCTCATCCTCCTCATCGGTCTATGGGCCACCTATGCCTCGGGCCAGGCGATCCGCCAGAATACCGACACGATACCGGCGCAGTATGTTTTTCTGCTCCTGTTAACCTCCAGCGAGATGGTGTTTTCTCTGGCGACGTTTCTGGGATTCTTTGGGCCTCTGGTAGGCATCACGCTGGGATTCGATTCGATCAGCGGAGAATATGCCCGCGGCACCTTGAGCCGGGTGCTGTCCCAGCCGATCTACCGCGATGGTTTGATCAACGGCAAGTTTTTCGCCGGCCTGACCACGGTCGCCGTTCTTTGGGGATCGATCCTGTTGCTCGTGATCGGTTTAGGGATCACGCTGCTCGGCTTCCCTCCGAACGCCGAGGAACTTTCGCGCATGTTGATCTTCACGGCGGTGGGCGTCTTTTACGTTGGGTTTTGGCTCGCTCTCGCCATGCTATTCTCTCTGCTTTTCCAAAAAACCGTCACCGCGGCGCTCGCCTCCATGGCCGTCTGGCTGTTTATGTCTCTTTTCGTTTCCATTTTTAGCCAGGCCATCGCCGGAATCGTCGTCCCCGACCCTTCGACCCCCGAACAGCTTGCCTACCAGACCGATATCGTCAACATCATCAATCGCATCTCGCCGAGCACGCTTTTTTCTGAAAGCGTCAGCATCCTGCTCAACCCCGCGGCCCGGGTATTCGGCTTGGCGCTCCAGAGCCAGGCCCAAGGCATCCTGCCGACGCCGCTCGCGCTGGATCAGAGTCTGATCCTCATCTGGCCCCACATCACGACTCTCTTCGGGCTGGTGGCCGTTTGCTTCGGCATCTCCTACATCATTTTCATGCGCGCCGAGATCCGCGCCTAGAACGGCGCGGTGATTCACCGCGCCTTTACGCACCGTCCGCTCGACCAAACACTTTCTCACCGCGAAGGTCACGCAAAAGGGCGACAGTCCCCCTTCCGGAAAGGGGGCTGTCCCCTTTTGGTTGCGGCTGCGCCGCGCGGTGTCCTTCGTGACGGGATATCCTCCCGGTCGGATTTCGACCGACGTGATCACCTCGATAGTTCGCTTCGACATCCCAACTGCCGTTTTTGGATGAATCGTTGATATACAAACTAATTATGCCTAAGATACGAAAACTTTCGCCGGATTGTGCATGAGGAGGCTCAATGGCTTACGCGGATTTACGCGAGTATGTCGACGCGCTTGAAGAAAAAGGCAAGCTCAAAAGAGTGAAGAAAGAAGTCGACAAGGACTGGGAGTTGGCCGCCGTCTGTCGCCAGCTCTTCAAGAAGATACCACCGCAAAGGAGACCCGCGCTGGTCTTCGAAAACGTCAAGGGTTTTTCTATTCCTGTGGTCGCCGGAGTACTCGGCGCGTCCCGAGAGATCTACGCCATTGGCTTGCAGACAGACTCGGTCGAGGGAATCAACCGCAAGTGGGATTACGCCCTCGGCCATCCGATTGCGCCGCGCGTGGTCAAAGAGGGGCCGTGCAAAGAAAATATCCTCCACGGCAAAGACGTCGATATCACCAAGCTGCCGATCCCAATCTGGACCGTGGGCCAAGACCCCGGCCCATTTTTTACTTCGCCCTATGTCATAACCAAAGATCCCGAAACCGGCGTGCGCAACATCGGCACCTACCGCATGGAGGTCAAGGGTCCCAACAAGACCGGCTTTCTCATCGGCAAGCACCAGGACGCTTCATGGCATCTACGAAAAAACAACGCGCAAAACAAAGCAACGCCGGTGGCCGTCGTCATCGGCGCGGACCCGTCCATAGGCTACGTCTCGGTTTCGAAAATGTCGGAAGCGCTGGACGAGTTCGCCGTGGCGGGCGCACTGCGTGGCGCGCCGGTCGATCTCGTGCCCTGTGAAACCGTTCCACTCGAAGTCCCCGCAACCGCGGAGATCGTTCTCGAAGGCGAGATTCCGCCCAACGCCCTGGAGCATGAAGGCCCGTTCGGCGAATACACGGGCTACATGGGGCCGGCGGGCAATGAGCCTTTTTTCAACATCAAGTGCATGACCTTCCGCAACCGTCCGCTCTATCAGGCGTTCATCAGCCAGATGCCGCCGTCGGAGTCGAGCTGCATTCGCGGCGTGGGGCGGGAGTGGCCGCTCTTTAAGCACCTCAAAGACACGCTGCACATACCGATCAAAGACCTGCGCCTTAAAGAAGCCGGCGGCAGCGGCGCCTATCTCGTCATATCGCTAAAAAAGCAGTTTGAAGGACAGGTCAAACAGCTCATGTACGGCGCCTGGTCGCTCCGTACCGGCTTCGGCAAGATCACCGTGGTCGTGGATGACGACGTCGATGTTTGGGATGACTTCGCCGTGGACTGGGCTTTAAGCTGGCATGTCAGACCCGATCGCGACATCCATATTGAAACGAATGTTCAAGCCGTCGGTCTCGACCCCTCGCAGGCGCCGGCTTCAGTGCCGCAACACCATCCGAGTCGCTACATCGGCTCGCGGGTCGCCATCGACGCCACACGAAAACATGAATATCCGGCACTCTCCTTGCCGCCCAAGGAACACCTGGATATCGTGGCGAGCCGATGGAAGGAGTATGGAATTGAAGACTAAATTATTGAACTCGTTCAAGACGTTCAAATTGTTCAAGCCGTTCAAACCGTTTCTAGAACCGGTTTCATAACGACTGGAACGTCTTGAACGTTTGGAACGATTTGAACGCTTATGCGCGGCTTCCGCGCATAAGCTGCGCTGCCGCCATGATCGATTCGATGATCTTTTTGTAACCCGTGCAACGGCAGATGTTGCCGTGCATGAAATGTTTTAGCTCTTCTTCACTGGGATTGGGATTCTCATCCAAGAGCGCTTTGGCCGCCAAAATCATTCCCGGCGTGCAAAAGCCGCACTGAAACCCGCCGTGCGCGATGAACGCCTCCTGCAATGGGTGCAGCTTCCCGTCCTCCGCCAAACCTTCGATGGTCAGAACCGAACGTCCCCCGACTTCGAAAGCGAGCGTCGTGCATGCGCTCACCGGCCGCCCGTCGACGAGCAAGGTGCAAGCGCCGCAGACTTGAACGTCGCAAGAAAGCTTGACGCCGGTCAAACCGAAACGATCGCGGACCACGTCGAGCAAGAGCTCGTGCGGCTCTACTTCCAGCTCTTGGAGTCGCCCGTTGAGAGTAAATGAAAGCGGTATCGTTTGAGCGTCCGACCGTCTGGCCATCGCTTTAGACATGAATCCTCCCTAACCCCTCCAGACCTTCAACATTGGCTCAGCGCGCTCTGAAAGGCCCGCTTCAGCAAAACCCCGACGATATGTTCTTTATACTCTTGCGAGCCGTGCAGATCA
>Ga0326597_10014880_pt1 | contig 10182 bp, 9 predicted proteins | sample RVTome_12_FD_203789 | JGI IMG/M metagenome (GOLD analysis project Ga0326597, IMG submission 203789) | Soil microbial communities from uranium-contaminated site in the Upper Colorado River Basin, Wyoming, United States - RVT100D185 | ecosystem: Environmental > Terrestrial > Soil > Contaminated >...
CCTTCCGTACGTGGGGAGATCTGCTGGAGTTCTTGGACCGCGACCTGTCCCCCAAGGGCGAGGTGGTGACGGAAGCCCGACTCAACGGGGTCGAGCAACCGACATTCAGAGAGCCGGCCGTCACCCGGTTGGCCCTGGCCGACATCGACCTCGTCGAGGTGGAGGCCGCGCGTCCGTCGGCGCTCGCGGCTCGCTCGCTGGGCGAGGCGGTCGTGGCCCTGTCGACGCTGCAGGATGCGACCCGACAGATCGCCCACGCGTTTCGTGGCAACGATCTGGCGAGTGCCAACCAGGGTCTGAGCGGCCTCGCCGACGGGCTGCGCATGCTGGCCGCGTTGGTCGGCGCCGTGAGCCTCGGGCTGCGGATGGACGTACACGACCTGCCGGACGAGCAGTCCGTCAATTCGACGATCGTCGACCTCGGGATGCACGTCGAGGCGCTCATCACCGCGCAGCGGAACCAGGATTGGGTGGCGCTCGCCGATACCCTCCAGTACGACGTCGAGCCCGCGCTCGAGAAGTGGCGTCCCGTGCTGGACTCGTTGCTCGAATCGGTTGCGGGCGACTCCAGACGGCCGCACTGACCTGGTACCTCCCTTGCAGCCGCGCTACCCATGGCCCAGCCTGGTGTCATGCCCGCGGTCGCCTTCGCACAGCCCTCGATCGCCGACCCCGAGATCGCCGAAGTCGTCGCGACCCTGCGGTCGGGCTGGTTGTCGACGGGTCCGCGGGTGCGAGCATTCGAGCGTCGGTTCGCCGAGTACGTCGGGGCCCGTCACGCCATCGGCCTGAATTCCTGCTCGGCCGGCCTGCATCTGTCCCTCCTGGCGGCTGGCATCGGCCCGGGCCACGAGGTGATCACGACGCCGCTGACGTTCTGTGCCACGGCCAATGCGATCGTGCACTGCGGAGCGACCCCGGTCTTTGCCGACATCGACCCGACGACGCTGAACATCGATGCCGAAGCGGTCGACGCGGCGTTCACGCCCCGCACTCGGGCGGTGCTACCCGTTCATTTCGCCGGTCGTCCGGTCGATCCCGCTGTCGGGGCGATGGCCCGTCGATGTGGGGTCCCGGTGATCGAGGATGCCGCGCATTGCATCGAAGGCGTGTCGGCCGGCCAGAAGATCGGCTCGACAGGAGACTTCACCTGCTTCAGCTTCTACGCCACCAAGAACCTCACGACGGGTGAGGGTGGCATGGTCACGACCGACTCCGACGAACGCGCCGCGTGGATCCGGGTGGCCTCGCTGCACGGCATGAGCCACGACGCATGGGCTCGATCCGGATCGAGCGCCTCGCAGTACGACGTCGTCGTCGCGGGCTACAAGTACAACATGATGGATCTCCAGGCGGCGATCGGGTTGCACCAGCTGGCCGGGCTCGAGGAGCGGCTGACGCACCGAGAACGGCTCTGGCAGCGCTACGAGGCGGGGCTGGCCGATCTGCCCGTCGTTCGTCCGATCGCCACCGCGCCCGGCGATCGACACGCGCGTCACCTCTACACGATCCTCATCGACGAACGCGCGACGGGATGGACCCGCGATGGGCTCCGCGACGCGCTGGCCGTCCGAGGCATCGCCACCGGCGTGCACTTCAAGGCCGTGCATCTGCACCCCTTCTATGCGAACCGGTACGGATTCGAGCGTGGTGCGTGTCCGCACGCCGAACGCGCCTCCGATCAGATCGTATCGTTGCCGTTCTCGGCCGCGTTGTCCTTCGAGGATGTCGACTGGGTCGTCGAGTCGATTCGGTCGCTGTTGACGTGATGACATCTCGACCCGCGCCGCCACCGACTCCTCGTGTCCTCTTCCGAGCGGCGGCGGGATCGCGTACCGGCTACGGCCATCTCGTACGCGCGGTGTGGCTGGCCGAGGCCTTGGGCGTGGCGGCGTGGGTCAGCGTTCGCGGCAGCGCGGCCGCACGACGGGTCGCCCGGCGGCTCGGGTGTGCGGTGGCTCTCGATCGTGAAGGATTTCGACCGTTGCGCCGCGCGGTGCTGGTGGTGATCGATGACCCGTGTACGACGCACGCCGGACGCTGGTGCGCCGCGGCAGGTCGTGTCGGCGTGCCGGTCGCGAGCATTCACGATCTCGGCCTCGGCCTCTGCGAGTCGGACCTGCTCATCGACGGCAGCGTCGCGCGAAACGATCGGCTCGAGGGTCGACGCCACGCGTTGATCGGTCCACGGTTCGCGATCCTCGATCCGGCCCTCCGACACGGCCGCGGGCTGGCCGCCGGGACGGACGCTCATCACCGTGTCCTGATCGCGCTGGGCGGCGGTCGTCGAGCCCTCCTGGCCGGTCGTCTCGCGAGACGGATCGTGGGTCGTCGGCCGGACGTGCACGTCGCCATCGCCGGCGGGCTGGAGGCGGGTCACGCGGTGCGGACGCACGCGCGCATCGAATGGCTGCGTCCCAGCCGCGGACTGGCCGATGCCCTCGCGTCCACCACGCTGGCCATCGTCGGCGGTGGGGTCACGACCTATGAAGTCTGCGGGCTCGGCGTCGCCGCGGTGTCCGTGGCGGTGGTGGCGGCACAGCGGCCGACGGTGCGCGCGTTCGCCGAGGCGGGCGCCGTGCTCGATGGAGGCACGCTCCCACGATCGCACGTGCCAGTCGCCACGCTCGATCATCTCGTGGACCTGGCCGTCGGCGCATTGGATGACGAGCCCGCGCGCCGCGCACTGAGCCGCGCCGGCCGGGCGATCGTCGATGGTCGGGGTGCCGAACGCGTGGCGGACCGACTGCGTCGGATCCTGGCGGCCGCGGCGTCGCCGTCTGCGGAGGCCGCGTGAGCGAGCGGGCGCGGCTCGACGACGAACGTGACCGGGCGATCATTTTCGACATGGACGACACCCTGTATCCCGAGCGTCGCTTCGTGCTGAGCGGCTTCGCGGCCGTCGCACACGCGCTCCGCACCACCCGCGGCATCGACGCCCGCGAATCGTTCCGCGTCCTGTCGGGCGCCATGCGGGCCGGCCGTCGACGCACGGCCCTGCAGACGCTGTGCAGTCGATTCGGACTGCCACTGGATCTGGTTGGCGAGCTGGTCGGCATCATCCGACAACACCGGCCACGCCTGCGCCTGGGAACATCGACGCGACGCGTGCTCGCCGAGCTGCGACCCCGCTGGCGTCTCGGCATCCTCACCAACGGAATGCCTGCCGTCCAGGCGCGCAAGGTCGAGGCGCTCGGGCTCGGTCCGCTGGTGGATGAGGTCGTCTATGCGAGCGAGCACGGCACCGGCTCGGGGAAGCCGGAGCGTGCGCCGTTTCTCGCCATGGCCTCACGACTGCGCGTGGTGCCGGAGCGCTGCGTCTTCGTCGGGGACGATCCGGAGCGCGACATCGCCGGCGCCGCGGGCGCCGGCATGCGAAGCGTCCGCATCGACGGGGCGCGATCGACGATCGGATGCGTCCACCCGGTGATGCCAGACTCGACCATTCGTCACTTGTCCGAGCTCCCGGAGATGGCAACGACTCTGTTGGAAAGGAAGGCCCACGCATGTCTTTCACGATAGGACCTCACGCGATCGGGCACGAACACCCGCTGTTCGTGATTGCCGAGCTCGGACTCAATCACGGTGGCCACGTGGACACGGCGCTGGCGCTCGTCGACGCCGCTGCGAACGCCGGAGCGTCGGCGGTCAAGCTCCAGAGCTTCCACGCCGACCAGCTCGTCCAGGTGCAGTGTCCGCCTCCGGCGCACGTGGATCTGGGATCGATGCGGGAGTTCTTCCGACGATTCGAGCTGGACGTCGATGCGCACGTGGCCATCGCGGCGCGCGCGCGATCGCGAGGACTCGCGTTCATGTCGACGCCGTTCGACGCGGACGCCGTCGACATGTTGGAGGAACTCGACTGCGACGCCTACAAGATTGCCAGTGGCGACCTGACGCACGATCGTCTCATCGAGCGCGTGGCCGCGACTGGGCGGCCGGTCGTCCTGTCGACTGGACTCAGCAGCCTCGGCGAGGTGGCCGATGCCTGGGCCTGGGCGCGAGCCTGCGGCGCGCGCGACCTGGCGTTGCTCCACTGCGTGTCGGCCTACCCGGTACCGGCCGGCAGCGACAACCTGTCGGCGATCCGGACACTGGAAGATGCCTTCGATGTGCTGGTGGGGCTGTCCGACCATGGCACGGACGCACTGGCGGCGCCCCTTGCGGTGGCGCTCGGGGCGTGTCTCTACGAGCGGCACGTGATGCTGGCGGGCCAGCGCGACATCTGCGACCACGCGGTCTCGTCGTCACCGGCCGAACTGACCGGGATCGTGCAGGCGGCGGCGCGAACGCGGCGTCTGCTCGGCGACGGCGTCAAGCGCTGCCTGCCGGCCGAAGCGCCGAACCTCGATGCCAGTCGTCGCAGCCTCTACGCGACCCGCGACCTCGCGCCGGGCGACCGCGTGACGTCGGATTCGGTGATCGCCCTGCGGCCGGCCGCCGGACTCGACCCGCGCCGGTGGAGACAACTCATCGGGACGCGCCTCCAGCGGGCCGTCCCGGCCGGGTCGCCGTTCCTCGACGCGGACCTCGGCCGCAGCGCCGAGAGGCGGGAGTATCGTGGCGTCGCTTAATGTCCTGATCACGGCGGGCTCGCGGCGCGTGCCGCTCGTGGAGGCGTTTCGCCGATCGCTGTGCGAGCTGAACGTCGACGGCTCGGTCATCGTGAGCGACGTGGACGTGCTCTCGCCGACCGTGCACGTCGCCGACCGAGCGTATGCCGTCTCGTCTTGCTCGTCGGAGGACTATCTCGCCGAGATCGAGGAGATCTGCGATGCCGAACGGATCGGCCTCGTGGTACCGACGATCGACGAGGAGTTGCCGATATTCGGCGCCGCCCGGTCCCGCTTCGCGGCGCTGGGCGTGACGGTCTTCACGTCGAGTCGCCGGACGGCGGAGCAGTGCAACGACAAGTACGAGACGTGCCGCGTGCTGCGTGCCCGAGACGTGCCTGCGGCCGAGTCGTTCCTTCCCGACACGCTCCCGGCGGAGCCGTCGTTCCCGTTGTTCGTGAAGCCACGCTTCGGTCGCGGCAGCGTGGCCGCGTTCCACGTCCGCCATCGACGAGACCTCGAATTCTTCCTGTCCTATGTGAACCAGCCGGTGCTGCAGGATTACATCGACGGTCCGGAATTCACGATCGACATGCTCTGCGATCGCCGGGGCCGCCCGCTGTCGATCGTGCCGAGGGAGCGGATCGTGATTCGGGCCGGCGTCAGCGACCGTGGCCGGACGGTCGACGATCCGCGGCTGGTCGATCTCGCCGTGGCGTGCGCCGACGTGTTCGAGTTCTGCGGCGCGGTGAACATCCAGTGCCGATTGGCCGACGGCGAACCGACGGTGTTCGAGATCAACCCCCGATATTCTGGCGGCATTCCGTTGACGATCGCGGCGGGTGGCGACTTTCCGCGCATGATGATCGAACTGGTGCTCGGCCGCGATGTCCGTCCGAGGATCGGGGTGTTCGATCGCGACCTCTGGATGACGAACTACGAATCGCCACTGTTCCTCACGTCCGAAGAACTCGAGATGCCGATGCGTTCCCCGATGCCGCGTCTGCGGGAGGCGGTGTGAACGCCGACGTCATTGTCGTCCTTCAGGCCCGGATGGGATCGAGCCGTCTGCCAGGCAAGGTGATGGAACCGATCGGTCGCCGCTCGCTGCTGGCACACTGCATCCAGCGCCTGACGGCGGCCAGCGTCGGACCCGTGGTCGTCGCGACCACGGCGAAGGCGGAGGACGACGGGCTGGCGCGCGAGGCGAGTGCCTGCGGTGCGGCCGTCGTGCGAGGCCCGGACGAGGACGTGTTGACGCGTTTCGAGACCGCGGCGATCGTCTGGTCGAGCCGGACCGTGATCCGGGCCACGGCCGACAATCCCGCAATCGACCTGGATGCGCCCGCGCGGGTGCTGCGCGCGCTGCGGGCGGGCCGGCTGGACCACGTCGTGGAGTCGGGCTTGCCCTACGGGTCGGCGGTCGAGGCCGTGCGCGCGAAAGCGATTCGGACCGCGGGCACGTTGGCCACCGAGCCAGCCGACCGCGAGCATGTCACGCCCTACATCCGGCGGGACGGCACCGGGTTTCGCACCGCCGTCGTCCGGGCGCCGGCTCGGGTCGCTCGTCCCGACCTGCGATTCTCAATCGACACCGCGGACGATCTGATCTACATGCGAGCCGTGCTCGCGCTGTCGGGTGCCGACGAGGCGCCCGTACCCTTGACCACGATCATTCGCGCGGCGGATGCGCTGGTCGGCAACGTGGAGGTCGCATGAGCCAGCGGCTCGGGCGGCCGATGAAGGGAGTGCAGTCGTGAGCGAACGTGCGCGCCGGGGTCGACGTCTCGATGTGGCCTCACTGGTCGGCATTCCGCTGGGCATCGGTCTCGTGACGCTGGGTCAACTCATCGAAGGCGGCTCCATCGGCTCGCTCATCCAGCCCACGGCCGCCGTGATCGTCTTCGGCGGCACGCTGGGCGCCGTGCTGCTGAGTTTTTCCCGCGACGACATTCGCGAGGCGTTCACCAGTCTCCCACGTGTGTTCGTCGTGGACCGTCAGCCTGTCGAGGAGACCATCGACAAGCTCGTCATGTACGCCGCTCGCGCCAGACGGATGGGCCTCATGGCGCTGCAGGATGCGCTCGATCACGAGCCCGACCCGTACGTGCAGAAAGGTCTCACGCTGGCCGTCGACGGGATCGATCAGCAGTCCATTCGCGACACGCTGGAGATCGACGAGCTGAGCCTCGCGGAACACGCCGAGCGTCCGGCCCGGGTGTTCGAGGCCGCCGGCGGCTACGCACCCACGTTTGGCATTCTCGGCGCCGTCCTCGGTCTGATTCACGTGATGGAGCACCTGGCCGATCCGAGCCGGCTCGGTGCCGGCATCGCGGTCGCCTTCGTGGCCACGGTGTACGGCGTCGGCTCCGCCAACCTCGTGTTCCTGCCCATCGCGAGCAAACTGCGCACGAAGGCGCGGCGCGCGGAGCATCACCGCGAGGTCGCCCTCGAGGGCGTTCTGTCGATCCAGGAAGGCATCAACCCCGGACTGCTGGAGCAGAAGCTCCACGGCTACATCATCCATGCGGCATCGACCGACATCCGCCGACGACGAACCGACGCGGCGTAACGCCGCATGGCCAGGCGCCGGGCGCCGCGCCATGGTGTCCTCGTCCGGGCGGCGAAGACGCCAGGCCGAACGTGAGAGCCGCGGTTGGCGCACGGCGCGCGGCGCCGGCGATCGCTGGCTCGTCTCGTACGCCGATCTGATCACGCTGCTGTTCGCGTTCTTCACGACGATGTACGCGGCGTCGAGCGTCGATGCGCTGAAGATGAGCAGCATGGTGCAGTCCATGCAGGTGGCGTTCGATGCCGCGCCGGACGCGGCGTCGGTCACCCGCCGCGCCCAGCCCGCACGCGGGGAGGCGATTCCTCCGCCCACGACCGACGCCCCGGCGCCGATCGACGTCGAAGCGTACCGCGTCGAGCCGATCCCGCTCCCGACGAGCGGCCACGTCCCGGGCTGGCTCGATGAGCCGGACCAGGCGGACGGACCGCCGGTGGATGCGAATCCGCCCGCCGACCAGTCCTCGCTCACGCGCGTGCTCGCGCGGCTCTCGCAGCAACTCGGCGAGGAGATCGTGACGGGTCGCGTGTCCCTGGAGATGGACCGGCGGGGCCTCATCGTGTCGATCCGGGAGACCGGGACGTTCGAGACCGGCCGCGCCGATCTGTCGGCCTCGGCCCGTCGTCTGGTGACGCGGCTGGCCGAGCCGCTCGGCGCGCTGGCGAATCCCATCCGTGTCGAAGGGCACACCGACGACGTGCCGATCCACACGGCGCGATACGAGTCGAACTGGGAACTGTCGACCGCGCGCGCCGTCAACGTGGTCGCCTTCCTCGTCCAGGAGATGGATTTCGATGCCGCGCGGCTCTCGGCGGCGGGTTACTCGGAGTTTCGGCCACGATTTTCGAACGACTCGGTGTGGAACCGGGCGCGCAATCGGCGAGTCGATCTGATCGTCCTCGACCCGGACGTCAGTCGGGCCGAGGAGCCGGCCGGGGCGGAGGGTGTCGATGATTGACCTCGAGGATCGATCCATCCAGGAGGCGCTGCTCGGCCGACGCGTGGTCAAGGTGCTGCGGTCGACCGATGCCCGGCGCCTGCGTGGTCAGCGAGTCCTCATCACCGGTGCCGGTGGGACCATTGGGTCTGCGCTCGCCCGACAGGTCGCGGCGTGCGACCCGGCGGGTGTCACGCTGTTCGACCACTCCGAGTACAACCTGTTTCGAGTCCTGCGCGCGGTGCGCGCGAGCGCACCGAGTCTCCGGGTGGAGCCCGTGCTCGGCGACGTGTCCAAGGCCTGGTCGATCGGCAACGCATGCCGACTCGGACGGCCCGATGTCGTCTACCACGCGGCGGCCTACAAGCACGTCACCATGACCGAAGGCGCGGTGTGCGCGGCCATCGAGTGCAACGTGATCGGGACCGTCACGACCCTCGCAGCGGCCGCCGAGGCGGAGGCGCGTTTCGTGCTCATCTCGTCGGACAAGGCCGCCGCGCCGTCGAGTGTGATGGGCGCCACCAAACGGCTGGCCGAACTGGCTACCGTGGCGCGGTCGACCGCGTCGTTCCGACCGATCGTGGTCCGATTCGGCAACGTTCTCGGCAGCAGCGGCAGCGTCGTGGAATTGATGCTGGAGCAGATCCAGGCGGACCGATCGATCGAGATCACCGACCTCGACGCCACGCGATTCTTCATGACGGCGACCGAAGCGGCCGCGCTGGTCGTGAAGGCGGACCTGCTGGGCCAGAGCGGCGTGACGTACTGGCTCGACGTCGGCCGACCCGTGAAGATCGCCGATCTCGCCATGCGGGCCATGGTGCTCGCCAACCACCGCGTGCCGATCGAGGTGATTGGCCTGCGCCCCGGGGAGAAACGGACCGAAGCGCTGCACGACCAGGGCCTGGAGCTGGCGCGGACCGCGCACCCCCGGATCCACGCCGCGCGACAGCCGCTGTTCGATGCCGATCTGGTCGGCCGGACCCTCCGGTCGCTGCGTCACGACGTGGCCGTCGGCGATGCCCGGGCCGCCCTCGAGGCACTCGTCACGGCCGTGCCAGGTTTCTTGCCGAGCGCGAGCGCCATCGAGGCCGCGGCCGGCTCGAGCGTCGGCCATGCGCTGGGGCCCGTGGAGGCCGTCCCGATGCATCGGTCGGCGTGACACGCACGATCGCATTCGATGCGGATCCTCACGTTCAACTGGCACGAAGCCTACATCTGCACGCTCGCGAAGACCGGCCATCGATTCGACGTGGTCGAGCGGCAGAAAGGCGGCAGTCGGGTGTGGTTCTACGAGACCCGCCCCCTGCCGGCCAACGCGCGCATCGTCAAGGAAGCGACCGCGCGATCGGGGCTCCGAGCCGGCGGCTACGACGCGGTGATCTGCCACAACGTGCACGACGTGTTGTGGGCGCGGGAGTGGCGGGTCCCGAAGATCGTCGTGTTCCACAACATGCTGAGCTGCGAGATCGCGCTCGGGGGCTACACGGTGGACCGCGCCGCGCATCGGGCGGCAGTCGCCGAGTTGACGGCGACGACCGACGCGACGCGCCGTGTCTTCATCTCGGATACGAAGCGGGCGGACTGGGACCTCGATGGCGTGGTCGTGACGCCAGGCGTCGACCTCGATGACTACGGTGGCTATCGAGGCGACGAGCCTCGCGTGCTTCGGATCGGGAACTTCATGCGGCGCCGAGACCTCATGCTCGGCCACACCGCCCAGGTCGCGATTCTCGGTGAGCGCCCGTCGACGCTGCTCGGCCTGAACGAACCCGCCGACAACGCCAGATTCACGCGGAGCTGGGACGACCTCAAGGAGGCGTTCCGATCGCACCGCGTCTTCCTGAACACCACCGTCGACGGCTTCGAGGACGGCTACAACCTGTCGATGCTCGAGGCCATGGCGACCGGGATGCCCGTCGTCTCGACGCCGAACCGGACGTCGCCAGTGATCGATGGCGAGAACGGGTTCGTGTCGGGAGACCTGGCCTACCTGTCGTCCCGCCTCGATGACCTGCTGTGCGATCGGGAACTCGCGCGGCGCCTCGGCACCGAGGCGCGGGCGACCGTGGCGCGAGCATTCGGCATGGGGCCGTTCGTCGCGGCCTGGAACGTCATCCTCG
>Ga0326597_10014881_pt1 | contig 10182 bp, 7 predicted proteins | sample RVTome_12_FD_203789 | JGI IMG/M metagenome (GOLD analysis project Ga0326597, IMG submission 203789) | Soil microbial communities from uranium-contaminated site in the Upper Colorado River Basin, Wyoming, United States - RVT100D185 | ecosystem: Environmental > Terrestrial > Soil > Contaminated >...
TGTTCTTGCTTGCGATGAAGGAACTGCCCGCCACGCTGATTCTAGGCCCTACGGGCTTCAAGACGCTGGCCACCTCGGTGTGGTCGTCCATCTCGGAGGCGTTCTACGCCCAGGCGGCAGCCCCGTCCCTGCTGCTGGTGCTGGTTTCGTGCGGGTCGCTTGCCATGATGCTGGCCCGGGAGCGACGGTGAGCACCATGCAACCCGCGCTGCGCTGCCAGCAGTTGACCAAACGCTTCGGGCAGGTCACCGCCTTGCACGAGGTAAGCCTGCAGCTGGACCCGGGGAAAACGCTGGCCTTGCTCGGCCCCAGCGGCTGCGGCAAAACCACGCTGCTGCGCCTGATCGCCGGGTTCGACGCGCCCACCTCGGGGAGCATCCAGATCGGCGACCGCGTGGTGTGCGCCTCAGGCGCTTACGTCCCGCCGGAGCGGCGCAACGTGGGCATGGTGTTTCAGGATTACGCGCTCTTTCCGCATTTGACCGTGCGCCAGAACGTGGGATTCGGCCTGCCCCAACGCGCCGCAAACCGAAAAACCCGCGTGAACGAGCTGCTGCAGCTGGTGGGCTTGGACAACCATGAGAACCGCTACCCCCACCAGCTGTCCGGCGGCGAGCAGCAGCGCGTGGCGCTGGCGCGCACGCTGGCTCCGCAGCCCAAGCTCGTGCTATTGGATGAGCCCTTCAGCAACCTGGACACCGAGCTGCGCCGCGAGGTGCGCGGCGAGGTGAAGCACATCCTCAAGACATTGGAGGCCACCGCCATCCTGGTCACCCACGACCAGGAGGAGGCGTTCGAGCTGGGCGACCAGGTCGCTCTCTTATACGGCGGCAGGCTCGAGCAGACGGGGCCGACGCTGGAGGTCTATCGCCAGCCCGCCACACCCTTTGTGGCGCGCTTCCTGGGCAAGGCGGACTTCCTGCCGGCGCGCGTGGCAAACGGCGCAATCGAGACCGAGCTGGGCACGCTGGTTCGTCCGCCACGCGTTCCTCAAGGCAACCACCTGCACGTGCTGGTCAGGCCTGAACACCTTGAGGTGAGCGTACGCCCCTTTGAGCGCGGCGTCCCGGCCACGGTGATCACCAACAAAACGGCGGGTTTTACCTCCGTGCACTGCCTGCAGCTGGCCTCGGGGAGGCGCGTGCACAGCGCAGCCTTAGGGCCGGTGCGCTTTCCCGAAGGCACCGTCGTGTACGCGCGCTTGAACGTGTCGGCGCCGGTGCTGTTCACCGAGGTGGACGAGCAGGCGCATTGTCTGTTCAACCCGGACGATGGCCCCTGTTGCCGCGATCCCAAGCCCCGGCGCGTGTACTTGGGCAAGATTTGAGTTGCGTGTTTTAGCGAAAGAAAAGCCAGCTGACGAGCACGTAGATGGGCAGGAGAATAATCAGAGAATAGAGCATGTAGCCGAAGAAGCTGGGCATCCGCACTTTCTCGCGCTCGGCAATCGTTTTAACCATAAAATTGGGGCCGTTGCCAATGTAGGTGTTGGCACCCATCAGGACGGCTCCGCAGGCCACTGCGGCCAAGAGAGCTGAGCCAGCCTGAGTCTCTACCAAGTGAAGGAGAAAGTGCGGCTCTTCCAGCGCTATTCCCTGCACGCCTGCGGCGACGGCGGACATCGTCAGGTAGGTGGGAGCGTTGTCCAGAAAGCTCGAGAGAAATCCCGTGATCCAAAAGTACTGCCCCGGCTGCTCCAACCCCAGTTCGCCGGCCCGCGCGTTCAGGATCAAGAGCGCCGGGATCATCGTGGCAAAGATGCCGGCAAAGACAACGGCAACTTCTATCATCGGCCCCCAACTGAAATGATTCTCCCGACGCCAGCTCCCGTCGCTGAACCATAAGCTGGCCAAGCTCAACGCCACCAGAGGAAGTTCGTGCAGACCGTGAGGCAAATGCAGGGCTCCCGTCAAATAGACGGTCAGGATAACGCCTCCCAACAGAAAGATGTTGTACACCCCGTAGATGCGAAAGGGTTCATGCTGTTGGACCACTTCATCCAGATCCCCCGGCCGCGCGATGTCCTCCGATCGAAAGACCTGAGAGTCAAAAACGTAGAAAACCAAAAGCAGGATCGTGCATACGACGAGCCACTGCGGCAGGAGTCCCAAGGTCCACTCAAAGGGCACTCCGTTCAAAAACCCCAAAAAAAGCGGCGGATCGCCCAGCGGCGTCAGCATCCCTCCCGCGTTGCTGACCAGGAAGATGAAGAAGATAATGACGTGCGCCTTGCGTTCCCGCTTGTCATTGGCGCGCAGCAGCGGCCGGATGAGGAGCATGGAGGCCCCGGTCGTGCCCACGAAGTTGGCCAGGAACGCCCCAGCCATCAAGAACAAGGTGTTTCCCCCAGGCGTACCGGTAAAGCTACCCCGGATTACAATGCCTCCGGAAATTACAAAGAGCGTCGCCAACAGCAGGATGAAAGAGGCGTACTCAAAGGCCGTTTCCGTGATGATCTCCACGCCTGCGCTGTTGACGCACACGGGGCTTATGCCAAATACGGCCTCAAAACACGCAGCCAAACTTGGATGGAGCCAGGTGGCCAAGTACAGCATCACGGGCACTCCAAAAAGGGCGCTCACCAGCGCCTTGTTGCGGTTTTTTTCCCAGAAATGGGGGGCAATCAAAGGCAGAAAAGCAATGCACAGCAACAGCAGGGCAAAAGGCAGCACCGCCCACAACGGCAAAAGCTCTCCCAGCAACTGAGTCTTCAAATCAACCTCACTGCCTTGGTCAAATTCATGCGCATTATCTCAGTGTGCACGCCGCTGAGCAGTAGCGCCTTGCCGCTCGCCTGCATGTGCTCGTGCAGGGCGGCCAGCGCCTCCACGCCCGACAGGTCAATAACGGCACCGCCCTCATGGACAGGATCAGCGCAGGCGTTCTTCAGCGCGGCCCATGGCCATGAGGATGCCGTGCAACAACGCCTGCGGGCGCGGCGGACAGCCCGGGATGTACACATCCACCGGCAGCAGTTGGTCCACGCCGCCCAGAGTAGCGTAGCTGCGCCCGAACATCCCCCCGCCGCACGCGCAGGCCCCCACGGCGACCACCAACTTGGGCTCGGGCAGGGCGTCGTACGTCTTCTGCAACGCCTCCTTCATGTTGCGCGTGACCGGGCCCGTGACCAGCAGGCCGTCGGCGTGGCGCGGGGAGGCCACCAACTGTATGCCCAGCCGCTCCAAATCGTAGCGCGGATTTTGCAGCGCCGAGATCTCCAGCTCGCAACCGTTGCAGGAGCCCGCGTCCACCTCGCGCAGATGCAGGGAGCGCCGGAACAGCCGGTGGCTGCGCTCAGCCAGGCTTTTCACCAACGCCGCCAGCTCGGCTTCGTCTTGAGCGGGGTCGTGGACGGCATGCAGCCGGTACGAACCGTCCGGCTGGCGCGCAAACACCCCGCTCACCTGCAAGCGCGTCTTGCCCAGAGCGGCCAGCTCGAATTCCTCCGTAATGCGGATCGCCCCTTGCGGGCAGGCGGGCTCGCACAAGCCGCAGAAGATGCACGAGGCCAGCGAAAGGCGCACCGTGCGGCTTCCTGCATCCTCCACCAAGCTGATGGCCTGGGTAGGACAGGCCAGGGCGCATTGGTCGCACGCGGTGCAGCGCTCGAAGTCGATGCGGGGACGGCCCCTGAGTCCGGGCGCCGGTTCGGCCTGCTGGGGATAGCGGCCGGTGACGATGCCGGTCTTGAGCGCGTGCAAAAGGATTTTCAGCATACAGCCTCCCTAACGATCGTTCCCGGAGTACGACAAGCTGAAGCTCTTGTTGATCACGGGGAAGTCGGGCACGATGTTGTCCTGCACGGCGAACAACAGCGCAGGCCAGTTGTGCGTCGAGGGGTCCGTGACCTTGCAGCGTTCGATGCGCCCTTGGGCGTCCGTTTTGACCCAGCAATAGGCTTCCCCGCGCCAGCTTTCCACGTAACCCAGCGCGCAGGCGTCTCGAACTGGAAGAGGCAACGCCGTCTGCGTCGGACCGGCGGGCAGGTCCTGCAACGCTTGCAGGATAAGCTTGGTCGATTCATCCGCCTCAAGCGTCCGCAGTCGCGCGCGCGCAAGCACGTCCCCCTCCAGGAGCACGGGCACGTCGAAATCCAAGCGGCCATAGGCCGCGTGGGGGTGATCCCGGCGCGCATCGCGCTTGACGCCGGAGGCCCGGCCGGCGAGCCCCAAGATCCCCAAATCCCTCGCGCTCTCCGGCGACAAGCGTCCCGTGGTCTCAAAACGGTCCATGACCGAGGCGCTGCCGACCAGCAATTCCCAAAGCTTTTTCAACTCCTCGTTCACCTGCACTACGGTGAGTTCGATGTCCTTGCGCACGCGGTCGCTTGCGTCCATCCGCACCCCACCCAAGGCCGCCGCACTGCGCAACAAGCGGCTGCCGGTCCAGCGCTCGTTCAAGCCCAGCAAGCGCTCGCGCAGGGCGGTTGCCCGCGCGTAGCCGATCCCGAAAGCCACGTCGTTGGCCAGCGCGCCCAGATCGCCAAGGTGGTTGTGCAACCGCTCCAGCTCCAGCAACACGACGCGCAGCGCCTTGGCGCGCTCAGGGATCTCCACGGCGCACATGCGCTCGACGGATTGGCAGAATGCAGTGGCGTGGGCAAAGGTCGCGTCCCCTGAAACGCGCTCGAGCAACAGCAGAGCGCGCTCGGGGGGCAGGCCTTCCGCTCGTTTTTCCGTACCCTTATGGGCGTAAAACAGCCGTGCGACCAGGTTCACGATGGGCTCGCCGGCCACGCTGAAGCGAAAGTGGCCTGGCTCGATCACGCCCGCATGCACCGGGCCCACGGGGATTTCGAACACGCCTTCCCCTTCCACTTCGCGCAGCTCGAAATCGCCGTCCGCCCAAGGGGGATCGGCCTTCATCGAAAAATCTTTCCGCAAGGGGTAAAACCCTTCGGGCCAGTTGCCGTGCAGCGCCCAACGGCGCGGGTTGGGATGGCCAATCGCCTTCAAGCCAAACAGGTCCTGCACCTCGCGCTCCATCCAGTTGGCCCCGTGGAAGGTCGGCGTGATGGAGGGGAAGTGCAATTCATGGCCTCTCACGGGCACCTTGAGGATGAGGAACTGGTCCTTGGGAGCCAGCGAGAAGACGAGGTTCACGAAGAAGGCGCCCTCGGCGTGCCGTGCGTCCTGCCCGAACAGCTTGACCAGGAACGCCCCGCGCTCCTTGAGCACCTGGTACAGGGTGTTCAGGCTTTCATGAGCCTGCGCCTTCAGCGTCCAGTAGAGCTCGTTGAGCTGAGCGTGCTCGCGCTCGATCAGCGGCTTGGCCACGGACCGGATGTTTTCCAAAATCATGGCTTAATCATCTCCAGCACTTGGTCGAGCAACGCGCGCAGCGGTTCGGGCAAATATAGCCCAAAGATCAGCAACAGGCCAGCCAGCGCAAGCAACGGCCCCCAAGTCCACGACGGCTCGCGCACCAGGTCGTCTCGTCCCTTGCCCAACACCATCGGCGCCGCGGCGTGGAGGAACCCGACAAACGCAAGGGCCGTCCACCCGATCAGCAGGCCGCCGGCCCACGCGTGGTTCGAGGCAAAGCCGGCGCTGAGGATGGAAAACTTGCTCATGAACACGCCAAAGGGCGGAACGCCGATGATGCTGATCACGCCGGCGAAAAAGGCGATCGCCACCCAGGGCGTGCTGCGCAGCGCGCCGGTGACGTCGGCGATGCGCTTGCTGCCGAAGCGCAAGTAGAGAAACCCCGATGACAGGAACAAGAGCGCCTTGCTCAGCGCGTGGTACAGCAAATGCAACAAAGCGCCGAAGGCGGCTGCTTTGGCGTTGAAGCCGAACCCCACGGCCACCAACCCCATGTTCTCGACGCTGGAGTACGCCAGCAAGCGCTTGTAATCCTCCTGCACCAGGATGAACAGCGCGCCCAGCCCCAAAGTCAACAGCCCGAAGGCGAGCAACAGGCTCGAGGAAAACCCTCCCAAACCGGCCTCCACCAGGATCAAGTGGAAGCGCAGCAGGGCATAGAACGCGCAGTTGAGCAGCACCCCGGAGAGCAGGGCGCTGATGGGGGCGGGCGCCTGGCTGTGGGCGTCGGGCAACCAGGTGTGCATGGGGGCCAGGCCCATCTTCGTGCCGTAGCCGATCAGGACCAGGGCGAACGCAAGCTTGAGCACGCCGGGGTCCAGCTGCGACGCCTGCTGCACCAAGGTCACCCAGCTGAGCAACCCGCCTTTCTCCCCCAATCCGGTCAGCGAAGAGAAATACACCAACAGCGTGCCAAACAGCGCCAGCGCGATGCCCACGAAGCTCAGGATCACGTACTTCCAGGCCGCCTCCAGCGCGCGCTTTTCGTTGTAGAAAGCGACCAGGAAGGCGGTGGAGAGCGTGGTCGCCTCCACGAATACCCACATCAGGCCCAGGTTATCGCAGACGGCCATCCACAGCATCGTGCCCCAAAACGCGTGGAACAGCGCGTAGTACTCCCTGAGCTTGGTCTGAGGAAAAACGCCTTTGCGCCGCTCCTCAGCCAGGTAAGGGACGCTGCTCCAGGCGGCCCATCCCCCGACCGCCACGATGATCAGCAGCAGCCAGGCGCTCAGCGCATCCAGGCGCAACCACTGCTCGATCAGCGTGAGGGGGCCGTTTTGTGCAACGCCCCACACGACCCACAGGCCCAAGCCCACGGTGCCCGCCGCGCCTGCGGCGTGGACGATGGCAAGCAGCCTGCCGGATTTCAACAGCGCGCAGACGAGCGCCGTCGCCAAAGGCAGGATCAAGAGCGCCTGCAACGCGCCCATCACCCCTTCAACTCCCGCAACTGCTCCATGTCCACGGTGTCAAACGCCTGGCGGATGCGAAAGACGAAGATGCCCAGGATCGAAATCCCCACGAACACGTCGAAGAGCACGCCCAGCTCCACCAGCATCGGCATCCCCGAGGTCATGGCAACCCCCGTGAGGAACAGCCCGTTTTCCATCGTCAGCAAGCCCACGATCTGGGTGATGGCCTTGCGCCGCGTGGCCATCAAGAACAGGCCCATCAGCACCAGCGCCAGGGATACGATCAGCGTGATGGACATCCCGCCGGCGCCGCGAGCCAGCAAGGGCTGGGCCACCCATTGCGCCAGCACCACCAGCGCCCCGGCGCTGAGCAGCGACAGGGGCACGTTGATCGTCGTCTCGATCTCCCGCTTGATCTGCAACCGCGCGATGAGGGCAAACAACGACCACGGGATCAGCGCCCCTTTGATCAGCAAGGTCAAGGCGGCCATCACGTACAGGTGAAAAATCCCCGTTTGCAGGGCAAGGGCCAGGGACAGCGCGGCAAGCAGCATCGACTGAAAGGCGTAGACGCGCACGTAAGGCAGAAGCCGCTTGTAGCCCACCAGCAGAAAGCCGGTCAACAGCAACAGCGCGTTGAGGATGTCCACGGCGCCAAGCAACGCATCCGACATTCAGACCCCCTAACAAAAGCCCATCACTTTACACTCAAGTTGAGTTCGACTCAAAAACAGGACCAGTTTTGTCAAGTACTCTTAGATCCCTCCTCTTCCCAGGAAATGCATGATCAAGGCCATCAACGACAGCACGAAGGCGATGGCAAGCACATCCGGCAGGCGAAACAAGCGCAGCTTGGCCTGCACCGTCTCGGTGGCCGCCACCGCAGCGGCCAAGGCGACGACCTTGAGCGCATAGGCGCCCAGACCCCAGGGCAGGTTTTGGGTTTCCATGGCGATGCCCAGCGGGAAGAACGCGTTGGCCAGCAACGAGAAGAAGATCAGCAGCTTGAGCGCGCCCGCCCACTCCAGCAACGCCAGCGAGCGGCCCGAATACTCCAAGACCATGGCCTCGTGCATCATGGTCAGCTCCAAGTGGGTGGATGGGTTGTCCACCGGAATGCGCCCGTTTTCAGCTAAAGCCACCAAGAACAACCCGGCAAAGGCGAGCAGTTGGGCGGGCGCCAGGCTGATCCCACCTGAGGCAACGTGGAATGAAACAATCGAGCTGAGGTCGGTCGTGCCGGCCGTCACGGCCACCGTGAACACCGCCAGCATCATGGCGGGCTCGATCAACGACATCACCATCATCTCGCGGCTTGAGCCCATGCCGCCGAACGCGCTTGCCGCATCCAACCCCGCAAGCGCCGTGAAGAACGCCCCGAAAGCGAGGAGATAGATCACCACGATGGCGTCCCCCACAAAGCTCACGGGCAGCGGCGTCCACACCGTGGGGACCAAGGCCGCCACCGTCAACGCGCTTGCAAAGACCAGGTAGGGCGTCGCCCGGAAGATCCAGGTGGTGTGCTCCGAAAAGCGCTCGGACTTATGCAGCATCTTCATCAGATCAGCGTAAGGCTGGAGCAGGCCGGGCCCCCTGCGGCCCTGCATCCGCGCCTTCAAGGTCTTGATCAACCCCCGAATCCAGGGCGCAAGCAGCAGCACCAGGGCCAATTGGCCCACCAGCAGCAGCGTCGCCGTCCATGTGCTCATCGGGACACCCACAGCGCCGCGAGCAACGCGAGCAGCACGTAAATCAAGTAGAGCTGCAGGCTCCCCGTCTGCATTCGGCGCACCTGCGCGGCAAGCCACAGCACGCCTTGAGAAACGGGCCGGTACAGATAGCTTTCAAAGGGCGAGCTGATGCTGACCTTGTAGTGAATGCGGTTTCTGAAATAGGGGGACACGCCGTGCTCCATCTCCACGTCGCGGCGCGGGCGGTAGATCGTGCGAAAGACCATGCGAATGGGCTTGGAGAAGCCGGTGGCGCTGTACTGCATGCGCGGGCTCAGCTGTTTCAAGCCGCAATCCCAGCTGGCTCCCCAGCTGTGCCTGCCGTATCTGCGAACCCCCTGCACGGCCAGGAAGACGGCTACACCGAGCAGCGATGCCAACGCCAGCAACCCCACCGGAGAAACCGTGGCTTTCTCCCAGGCCGTGGGGAAGATCACCAGCCCCCCGCTTGCGCTGATGGCACTCAGCGCGGAAACGCCCGTCCACCCTTGCGCCACGGGGTTCAGCAGTTGCAACACCCCTCCCGGCCACAGCCCCGCCGCAAGGCACAACAAGCCCAACAGGGCCATGCTCCCGCGCATGGACCAAGCGACTTCTTGCGCGCCCGCAGCCTGCGGGGAGCGCGCGGCCCCCAAGAATGCGATCCCAAACGCCTTGACGAAACAGCCGATGGCAAGCGCCCCGGCCAGCGCCAGCAGCGCGCCGCCGATCGGTGCGGTCAGATGCAAGACGGTTTCCGGCACGCTCAGGCTCAACAGGAACGCCTGAAAGGTCATCCACTCGCTGATGAAGCCGTTGAGCGGCGGCAGCGCCGAGATCGCCATTGAGCCGATCAAGAACAACAAACCCGTGTGCGGCATGCGCTTGAGCAATCCGCCCAGCTGTTCGAGGTTGCGGGTGCCCGTGGCCTGCAGCACCGCCCCCGACCCCAAGAACAGCAACCCCTTGAACAGGGCATGGTTCGTCAGGTGGAGCAGACCTGAAAGCAGCGCAAAGGCGGCGAAAACCGAAAGGCCCAGCGCTTGGAAACACATGCCCAAGCCCGCGCCCAGCAGGATGATGCCGATGTTCTCGATGCTGGAATACGCCAGCAACCGCTTGAGGTCGTTTTCCAACACGGCGTACAGCACCCCCAGCACCGCCGAGCAAGCGCCCACGCCCAACGCCACCACGCCCCACCACATGGGAAAAGGGGGGAGCCACTCGAACACGGCGCGCAGCAGCCCATAGATCCCCAGCTTGATCATGAAGCCGCTCATCAAGGCGGAGACGTGGCTGGGCGCCGCCGGGTGCGCCGCCGGCAGCCACACGTGCAGCGGGATGATGCCCGCCTTCAGCCCAAAGCCCAGCAAAGCCAGCACGAACAGCACGTCTTTCAACCCCGAGTCCAGCAACGCTCCCTGGGTGCGAAACGCGGCGAACTCCAGCGAGCCGCTCGACGCATACAAACTCAAGAACAGCACCAACACCAGGGCCGTCCCAATGTGGGTGAGCACGAAATAAAGAAACCCCGCCTGGCAGTGCTCGGGGCGGTCGTGCTCGTACACCACCAGGAAATACGAACTCAGCGCCATGAGTTCCCACGCCAGCAGGAAGGCCAGCGCATGGTCCGCCAAGACCACCAGGGCCATGGATGCCAAGAACACGTTGTAGAAGAAAATCATGGCTTTGAGACCGTGCCCGCGCGCTTCCAGGTGCTTCGTGTAGGACAGC
>Ga0326597_10014882_pt1 | contig 10181 bp, 7 predicted proteins | sample RVTome_12_FD_203789 | JGI IMG/M metagenome (GOLD analysis project Ga0326597, IMG submission 203789) | Soil microbial communities from uranium-contaminated site in the Upper Colorado River Basin, Wyoming, United States - RVT100D185 | ecosystem: Environmental > Terrestrial > Soil > Contaminated >...
GCCCGAGGCAAAATCATCCCCGATGGGGTCCACCAGGGTCAGCGGCGGGCGCACGATCACGGTGGCTGTGCCCGTGGAAGCGCCTTTGGTGGCTTGGATCTCGGCGGTGACGATGTCCGTCAAGCCGGAACTGGGCGCGGTGTACAGCCCGGTGGCGGCGTCAATGGCGCCCGAGCCGGAGGTGATGGTCCAGGTCACTCCGGTCACCGGCGTGCCCGCCACGGTTGCGGCGGTGAAGGTGAGCGACTCGCCCGCGCCCACGGAGATCAACTCGGGCGTGACCACCAGGGCCACGGTGCCCAGACACCCGGACAGCCCGATCATGCCCCCCGTCAATAGCAATACGAGGGCGCTGCGGATCAGCACGTTTTTTTGGGTCATGAAACCTCCCGATGCCTGAAAACGCTGTAATTTCGGCTTCTCATCGCTTCCATTGTGAAGACGCTTAGAGCCCCTAACAAAAGCCTGTCACCCCGCTCTCAAGTTGAGTTCTGCAAAGGAGCAGAACCAGCTTTGTTAGGCGCTCTTAAAGCCCATCTCAGGATAATGGGTGGGGTGGTGCGCAGACAGCCCACGCTTCAAGCGGCAGGTGGACGTTGAATGGCCCTGCACAGGACACGTGGGATTTTTGCACAGGTCGAAGGTCTGAGACTTACGCGCGCGCCGCCAGTTCTCGCGCACAGCGATCCGCTTCCAGCACGGCCTCCACGCTCGCCGGCTGCGGCGTGTGGCGCTCAAGGACGCGCTCGATCCCCACCGCGATCTGCGTGAAGGGAACCTGCCCTTGCAGGAAGCGGGACACCAGCACCTCGTCCGCTGCGTTGACCGCCGCAAGCGCCGTGCCCCCTTCCCGCGCCGCTTGCAGGACGTGGGCAAACGCCGGGTAGCGCTTGGGGTCAATCGCATCGAAGCTCAGCGTGAGCCCCTTCCACTCCACCCCTGGGGCAGACCGTGCACGGCGCAGGGGTGCGGTCAGCGCGTACTGGATGGAAACCTTCATGTCCGGGGAACCCATGTGGGCCAGGACCGCTCCGTCGCACAGCTGGACCATGCCGTGCACCAGGCTTTGCGGGTGCAGCACCGCATCGATCCGCTCCAGCGGCACGCCGAACAACCAGTGCGCCTCCACCAGCTCAAAGCCCTTGTTGACCAGCGTGGCCGAATCCACCGTGATGCGCGCGCCCATGCGCCAATTGGGGTGCCGGAGCACGTCGGCGGGCGTGGCGCGCGCCAGCTGGTCCAAAGGCCACGCGCGCAGCGCCCCCCCGGAGGCGGTGAGCAACAGTCTTTCGACCTCATCCGCCGAACGGCCTTCCAGCAGCTGCCATAGCGCGCTGTGCTCGCTGTCGATGGGGAGCAAACGTGCTTTTCCGCGCTGCAGCGCTTGGCATACGAGCTCCCCGCCGATGACGAGCGATTCCTTGTTGGCCAGGGCCACGTCCACCCCGGCGTTCAAGGCTTCCAGTGTAGGGGGAAGGCCGATGGCGCCCACCAGCGCGTTCACCACGCGCTCGGCGCCGGATTGGCTCGCGCAGGCGAACAAGCCCTGGGGGCCGTGGAGGATCTCAAAGGTGGGTGGAATCAGGCGGGCGAGCGCGTCCGCCTCTTGCGGGCCGGCCACGCAGACCACGCGGGGGCAGACGCGGCGCGCCTGTTCGGCGAGCAGGGCCACGTTTCGGCCCGCGGCAAGCGCGGTGACCTGCCAATCGCCTTCGAGTTGGGTGAGGACGTCCAGGGTTTGACGACCGATGGAGCCGGTGGAGCCGAGCAGGGCCAGTTTCACATGGGCTCAGGCTGCAACTGCTTCCTGGCGCCAAGCGACGGGCTGAGCAGGGCTTCCAACTGCTCGGCCTCCAGCGTTTCCACTTCCAGCAGCTTCTTGGCCAGCTGGTGCAGCAGGTCGACGTGTTTCTTCAGCAACTGCACCGCGCTTCGGTAACAGCCTTCCACGATGCTCTTGATTTCCTTGTCCACCAGGGAGGACATCTCCTCGCTGTGCTCTTTGTTGAGCACCAGGTCTTGTCCCAGGAACACGTTGCCGTTCTCCAGGGCGAGGTTGATCGGGCCGATCACCTCGCTCATGCCGTAGCTGACCACCATGCGCTTGGCCAAGTCCGTGGCCTGGCGCAGGTCGTTGTAGGCGCCGGTGCTCACCTCGCCGAAGATCACCTCTTCGGCGGCGCGGCCGCCCATGATGCCCGTCAGTCGCTGGAGCAGTTCGTCCTTGGTGTACAGGTGCTTGTCTTCCGTGGGGATGGACAGCGTAAAGCCCAGCGCCGCCTCGCCGCGTGGCACGATGGTGACGCGGTGGATGGGGTCGGCCTTGGGCAGCAGCCTGCCCACCAGGGCGTGGCCCGCTTCGTGGTAGGAGATCTTCTGGCGCTCATGCTCGCTGATGATGAAGTTCTTGCGCTCGATGCCGGCGATCACGCGGTCAATGGCATCCTCAAAATCTTCCATGGAGATGATGGCGTGGTCGCGCCGCGCGGCAAGCAGCGCGGCCTCGTTGCACAGGTTCTGCAGATCGGCCCCCACGAACCCCGGCGTGCGCCGTGCCAGCAGCTTCAAATCCACGTCGGCCCCCATCTTCTTGCCCTTGGCGTGGACCTGTAGGATGGCTTCCCGGCCGCGCACGTCCGGGGCGTTGACCGTGATCTTGCGGTCGAAGCGGCCGGGCCGCAGCAGCGCGTGGTCCAGGATGTCGGGGCGGTTGGTGGCGGCGATGATGATGACGTGCTCGGTCTTCTCGAATCCGTCCATCTCGGACAGCAGTTGGTTGAGGGTCTGCTCGCGCTCGTCGTGCCCGCCGCCGATGCCGGCCCCGCGCTTGCGGCCCACGGCGTCGATCTCGTCGATGAAGACGATGGTGCCGCTTTGGCCCTTGGCTTCTTCCTTGGCCCGTCGGAACAGGTCGCGCACGCGGGCAGCGCCCACGCCCACGAACATCTCCACGAAATCCGAGCCCGAGATCGAGAAGAACGGCACCTTGGCCTCGCCTGCGATGGCTCGCGCAAGCAGCGTCTTGCCCGTGCCCGGCGCGCCCACCAGCAGCACGCCCTTGGGGATCTGCGCGCCGATCTCGGTGAACTTCTTGGGGAATTTCAGGTAATCGACGATTTCCTGAACCTCTTCCTTGACCTCATCGATGCCGGCCACGTCCTTGAACGTGACCTCGGGGTATTCCTTGTTGATCAGCTTGGCCTGGCTGCGGGAGAACGACAGGGCGTTGGCCCCTTCCCCCTGCATGCGGCGGATCATGTACAGCCAGATCACCACCAACAGCAGGATGGGCAGCACCGAGATAAACAGCGACAGCAGCCACGAAGGATCCTTGGGCGTTTCGCCCTTGACGGCCACGCCCTTGGCCAGCAGCTTCTCGATCAGGCTTTGGTCCTCCAGCGGCAGCATCGTCTTGAAGCTCTGACTGTCGGTGCGCAGCACCCCTTCGATCTCGCTGCCGCGAATGATCACTTCCTTGACCTGGCCCGCCTCGACCCGGGCGATGAAGTCGGAATAGGGGATTTCCGACTTGGCGTCGCTGTTGTTCAGGAACGATTGCAACAACAGCAACGCGAACACCACGGCGCCGATGACGACCAGCATGTTGCGAAAATTGCGATTGCGCCGCAGCAGCTCGTCGTTTCGGCGCGGACTCTTGTTTTGTCGCGGATCCTTCAACGCACACCCTCCTGCCTTGATTTTTCGGCTTTACACCTCGACGATTCTCTTATCAATATCTTACCACAGCCTGTCGGACCCGTCAAACGATCCTGCCCAAGGGGCTTGGCGTTTGGACTTCAACGCGAAAAAACCAGCGAGTAGGAAGCGCCGCTTACGCCGCCTGCATCCGCCCCAGGTGCACCACGCGCTCGATCTTGGCGCGCACCAAATCCACCGCGACCTTGTTCATGCCCTCGGGAATGATGATGTCGGCGTAGGCCTTGGTGGGCTCCACGAACGCTTGATGCATGGGTTTCACAGTCTCCCGGTATTGCTGAATCACCGATTTCAACGACCGCCCGCGCTCTTGGATATCGCGCTCGATGCGGCGCAGGATGCGCTCATCCGCCTCGGCGTCCACGTAGACCTTCAGGTCGTAGCGGCGGCGCAACGCCTCGCTGTATAGGGCCAGGATGCCCTCGACGATGATGATGGGGCGGGGCTTGATCTGCACCCGCTCCTCCAGGCGCTTGTGCTGCGCGAAGCTGTAGATGGGCATCCCCGCCGTCTGGCCGCGGTGCAGGTGGTCCAGATGGTCGAGCAACAAATCCCATTCAAAGGCATCGGGGTGGTCGTAGTTGATGCCGGCCCGCTGCTCCAGCGGCAAGTTCTGCAAATCCCGATAATAGCTGTCCAGCGGCACGATCGTCACCCAGTCGTCGGGAATGCCCTCGGTGACGGCCCTGGCGATCGTGGTCTTGCCGCTGCCGGTGCCGCCGGCCAAGCCGATGAAAAAGACGTGACGAGCGCTCGTCTTGTCCATGGCGCCATGGTAACAACCTTGCAAGCCAAGCGCTACAGGCACTCGCTACAAACCTGACTCAGCGGGGATGCACCCCAGATCGATTCCCTGGCTTTCCATGGCCATGATGCGCTCGTTGGTGAACCAGTAATCCGCCAAGGAAACCGCAAACCCCACTCCGAAGAAGCCGATGACGACCAGCTTGGGGTCAAAGGGCAGCTTTAACATTTCCTTCAGATCCACCACCGCCACCACGCCGGCAAACACCACGCTGCCGATCGCGGTGAACAGCGCGCGCTGGACCCGCGCCTTGAGCGGATCGAATTCCTCTTTCCACACGATGCAGTCGTACGTGAACGGCACGCCCAGCTCCGGCTGCGCCCACAACGGCCTGCACGTGCCGATCACCAACCCCATCAGCACCGCCAGGCATACCAGCCAACGTCCCATAGAGAGCCTCCCTCTGCAGGCGAAGGTAACGCGCGCGACATTGGAGCGCAAGGTCGTTTGTCCGCCGGGCGCAGCGTGTGGTATGGTGTGCCCAGGCAAAGGAGGCGCAGTGACGGGCGAAGGTGCCTTGGCAAAGACGTTGAAGGCAAACGGCGTGGCGCTGGCTGCGGGGGTGTACGGAGACCCGTGCACGTCGCTGCTGCGCAGCCTAAGCGAAGCGGGCCTGCACGTGGAGATCAGCGTCGAGGAGAAAACGGCGATGGCCCAGGCGCTGGGCGCCTCGGTGGTGGGCGCGCGCGCGGCGGCCGTGTTCAAGCAAGTGGGCGTGAACGTAGCCTCCGACCCCTTGGTCAACGCCGCCATCCATGGCTGCGGTGCGGGCCTGTTGGTTTTTCTAGGGGATGATCCCGGCGCGGCCAAGTCCACCACCGAGCAGGATTCGCGCTGGTACGCGCGCTTGAGCGAGCTGCCCGTGCTCACCCCCCACAACGCCGACCACCTGTGCCGCAGCGCGGTGGAAGGTCTTGAGCTGTCCGAGGAGCTGGGCCTGCCCGTGCTGCTCCAGGTGACCTCGCGCCTGACCAAAGCCACCGATCCCGCCGGGGACTATCGCGCCCGCACCCAAGGCCGCTTCGACCGCGACCGCCCCTGGGGCCGCTTCATGCTCGACCGCCACAAATATCTGCTGCAAGAGCTATATCCGAAATTGCTTGCCAGGATCGAGGATTCGGCCCTGCATCGGGTCAAGCGCGCCGAGGGCGACGACGGAGTCATCTCCTGCGGCGGCGTTTCCCAACTGGTACAAGCGGAGAACCACTTCGCGCTGGGCTACGCTTATCCGCTGCCCGAAAAGCGCTTGGCGCAGTTTCTGGCGGGACTGAAGCGCGTGCTGGTGGTGGAGGAAGTCGCTCCCGTGGTGGAGGAGGCAGTGGGCGCGCTGGCAGCCGCTCAAGGCTTGAAGGTTCAAGTGCTTGGCCGGCTGAGCGGGCACTTGCCGCGATTGGGTCCACTGGACCAGGCGCAGTTGGATGCAGCCTTTTCGCTCCATCCCAGAGGCTGGAACTTCGAGGTGAACGTCCAGCCCACGGGGGACATTTTTCAGCTCCCCTGCGGCGGCTTTGAGCCGCTGTACCTGACGCTGGACGCCGCGCTGCCCGAAGGGTATCCCGTGGCCGGGGACGTGGGCTGCTCCATTTTACACGGCTACTTCCCCCCGCAGGTGATCGACACCGCCTACGCCCTTGGCACCAGCATCGCCACCGCCTGCGGCATGAGCCTGGCGGGGCGAAAGGGCGTGGCCGTCATCGGGGACACCGGCTTTCTGCACTCGGGCGTGACCGCGCTGCTCAACGCCGTGGAGCACGGTCACAACGTGCTCGTGATCATCATCCACAACGCGATCTCGGGCATGACGCCAGGACACCTGGACATCCCCGGCATGCACCGCATTCGGGCGCTTGCGGTCGCCTGCGGCGTGGACGCCATCGATGAGTGCGACGTCCAAACCGATGCGGTGGAGTCCATCCAGGCGCTGATCGAGCGGCGCTTGGGCGCCCACGGGGTCCACGTCATCATCGCCAAGGGCAAAGGAAAAACCTGGGGTTCTTGATGAAAGCGCTGAGCGAAAAGCAACTGGAGCAGCTGCGCGCGCTGCTGGGCGCGGAAAAACTTTCGCAGAACCCTTCGGAGCTTGCCGCCCACGCGCGCGATGAGTCCGCCCACGGGGAATTCCCGCCGGACGTGATCTGCTACGCCCAGTCCAACGAAGACGTTTCGAAACTGCTGCGCTTTTGCAACGCCGAAACGATTCCCGTCACGCCCTGGGGCGCGGGCACGAGCCTGGAGGCAAACCCGGTGGCGATCCACGGCGGCGTGTGCCTGGACCTTTCCCGCATGAAGGCCATCCTCGACCTGCGCCCGCAGGACTTTCAAGTGACGGTCGAGCCCGGCGTCGTGCTGCAGGAGTTGAACCAAAAATTGAGCAAGCACGGCCTGTTCTTCCCGCCGGACCCAGGCGCCCCCTGCACGATCGGCGGCATGGTGGCCAACAACGCCGCCGGCATCCAGGCGGTCAAGTACGGCCCCACCAAGCATTACGTGCTGCGCATGGAGATCGTGCTGGCGAATGGGAAAATCATCCACTGCGGCACGCGCGCCATGCGCACCTCCTCAGGGTATGATCTGCTTCACCTGTTCATCGGCTCGGAGGGCACGCTGGGCGTGTTCACCGCGATCACGCTCAAGCTGGCCGGCATCCCGCCCGAAGTCTCCGCGGCCACTGCCTCGTTCAAGGAGCTGGACCAGGCGGCGCAGGCCGTGGTCCAGATCGTGCAGTCGGGGCTGTCGCCCGCGGCGCTGGAGCTGATGGACCCGGTGACCGTGCGCGACATCAACGCCTTCAAGAACCTGCATCTGCCCGAGGCGCCGACGTTGTTCCTCGAGTTTCGCGGCAACGGTGCGGAGGTGGGGGAGGACGTGCGCCTAGCGCTGGAGATCTGCAATGCAAACGGCTGCATCGCCCACCACCAGGCCATGGGGCGCGACGAGCGGGATAAGCTGTGGGAGGCGCGCCACCACGCGTACTACGCCTCCGCCGCCGCAAACCCCGGCATGCGGGCGATCGTGGTGGACGTGGCCGTGCCCATCAGCAAGTTCCCGGAGATGGTGGAGCTTGCCCGCCGCGCGCTCACCGAGCAAGGGCTCAATGGTCCGATCCTGGGCCACGCGGGGGACGGCAACTTCCACGTGGGCATCTTCTATCACGACTCACCCGAGGGCAAAGCCAAGGCAAACGCCGTCAACGACCGGATCGTGTTCCACGCGCTGGAGCTGGGGGGCACGGCCACGGGCGAGCACGGGGTGGGCATCGGCAAGGTGCGCTTCATGGAGCGGGAACACGGCGCAAGCTACGACATCATGAAGCAGATCAAACGGCTCCTCGACCCCAATGGCATCTTGAACCCGGGGAAAATCTTCGAGTGATGTGTTATAATTTTCTCTAACTTATTCCAGTGCGGAGGTTGGATGAAATCCCTTTCTTTGTGGTGCAGGCTGTTGGGTCTGGCGTTGATGTTGTGGGCGGGCGCGGTGACTTGGGGGCATGCACAAGCCAGCAGGTTGCCGGACTTGGTGGTCACGGACATCGTCCTCACCCCGGAGAACCCTAGGCCGGGCGAAGCGGTGACGGTGCAAGCCGTCATCAAGAACCAGGGCAGAGGAGATTTTTCCAATGCCTTCAACGTGCGCTTCCACCTGAGCCTGGCTCCCGATGACGTGGCGCTGACCTTCGGCGCGCCCATCAACGACTTCACTGCGGCCATCCAACGCGTGGGTCGCGGTTTGAAGGCAGGAGCGTCGCAGACGATCACGTTCAACTGGACCGTGGTAGAGGTTCCCCTGATCCGCCTGCGCGTCACGGCGGACGCGCCTTTGAACCAGGTGGACGAAGCCGACGAGCGTAACAACGGCCTGCAAAAGGAGTTTTTTCTGGAGGAAGCCACGATCAATCAATGGTGGCTGGACGCCATCGACGCGCGCGCGGCACTCCAGCTGGAGCGGGGCTCAGAGCAGATCGTGGTGGCCGTGATCGACACCGGCATCGACTGGACGCACCCCGAGATCGCCGATCGCCTGTGGGTCAACCCTGGCGAGATCGCGGGCAACGGCGTTGACGACGACGGCAACGGATTTGTGGACGACGTCCACGGCTGGGATTTCGTGGACCGCGACAACAACCTGGGCGGCACCTCGCGCGATCTGCACGCCACCGCAGTGGCCGGCATCATCGCCGCAGGCGACGACGGGAAGGGCACCACCGGCGTGGCTCCCGGCGTGCGCTTAATGGACCTGCGCGTGCTCGACAGCGGCGGCTCCGGTTTCTTCGCCGACATCACCAGTGCCATCCTCTACGCCGCCTTCAACGGCGCCCGGGTGATCAACATGAGCCTGGGCGCGCCCGAGGACTTGTGCAGCGGGTTCTTTCAGGACTTTTGTCAGGACAAGGTGCAGCAGGAGCTGGATGCTCAAGAAGCGGCCATCAACTTGGTGGTGAGCATGGGCGTGGTCGTGATCGCCTCGGCGGGCAACGAAGCGGCCGAGGTCGGCTATCCCGCCCGCTTTGAGGGCGCGATCGCCATTGGCGCCACCACCATCGACAACGGGTTGGCCGAATACAGCAACATCGGTCCGCAGGTTTCGGTCACCGCGCCCGGCGGCGACCTGAGCGAGCAGCAGCTCAAGGACCTGTTCATCCTGTCCGCTTCGAACTTCGAAGCCGTGGTCCCGCAGCTGGCCACGCTGGTGATCACGCCCTACCCCGGCGCCGGCTACGGCTGGTTCTCGGGCACTTCGTCGGCGGCGCCCTTTGTCAGCGGCGTCGCCGCCCTGATCCTGTCGGCGAACCCGGACCTTACCCCACTGCAGGTTCGCCAGATCCTGGAGCAAACGGCCACGGACCTGGGTCAAGAGGGCGAGGACGAGGAGTTCGGCGCGGGTCTGGTCAACGCCAAACGGGCGGTGGAGGCCGCGCTGGCCACTCGTTAATTGCATTTGCAAGCGCACAAGAATGGATGAGGAGAGCGATCGATCGATTCGCTCTCCTCATCCACGATGTTGTAGTTGCAAGGGCCGAGTTCTTCGGCCTAATTTAGGGTAGCAACTATTTCTCGTCTGCCTCGTCGCGAGAGTCGGCATTACCTTGATGGTGCCACGACCCGCAGCCGACCCGAATGACGCGCGTCACCCAACCATCTGATGTGGATCATAAACCCCATATAGCAAAGCGCAAGCGCGAAGGAGCCGTTCGCTTTTGCCGAGCGTGCGGCTAGAATCTGCTGACGATGAACCCATCGCTGCGCCGGCGCCCGAGCGAAGTGGCCGCCTTGTTCCTCAAACTGGGCGCGACGGCCTTTGGCGGACCCGCCGCCCACATCGCCATGATGCACGATGAGGCGGTGACGCGTCGCAAGTGGCTCAGCGACCAGGCGTTTCTCGATCTGGTCGGCGCCACGAACCTCATCCCCGGCCCCAACTCCACCGAGATGGCCATCCACATCGGCTTTCTGCGCGCCGGATGGCTGGGGCTTGCCCTCGGCGGCGCGTGCTTCATCCTGCCTGCCACGCTCATCGTCATGGCGCTGGCGTGGGCTTACGTGCAGTACGGTTCGCTGCCCCAGGTGGAGTGGCTGATGTACGGCGTCAAACCCGTGGCGATCGCCATCATCGTGCAAGCGCTTTGGAACCTGGGGCAAAAGGCCGTCAAAGGCCCGCT
>Ga0326597_10014883_pt1 | contig 10181 bp, 6 predicted proteins | sample RVTome_12_FD_203789 | JGI IMG/M metagenome (GOLD analysis project Ga0326597, IMG submission 203789) | Soil microbial communities from uranium-contaminated site in the Upper Colorado River Basin, Wyoming, United States - RVT100D185 | ecosystem: Environmental > Terrestrial > Soil > Contaminated >...
TTCGATCGCCTCACTCCATTCCGCCTCACGGAGCAGGTTCTGAGCCGCTCGGCGCTCGTCCGAAAAGGGATAGGTCTCGTAGGCGAAGTTCACCGCAAAGGCCTGATGGCCAAACAGGGCCGGGATCTGCATCTGCCGATCGTCGCGGCTGAACCCTTCGGCTGGATAGCGAAGGTCGTTTGTCACGATGATGGTGTTCTCGCGCGGGATGGTCGACAGCGCCTCGCCAAGCAAGCGGTTGTCCACGAACTCGTGCCCAAGCTTGGGCCGGACGACGAGGACGCGTGCATAGCTCACCGCCACGAGCGCCGCCGGAAGAACGGTCAGGGCCATCAAGACCAGAAATACGCTCTTCACACCCTGACCGAGGCGCGTCCACCGTTGGCCCGCCATGCTGAGGACGAACGCATGAACGACGAGTGGCACGGTCAGGAGTACTTGTGGCCAGTCATCCTGGAAGGTACCGGTCAGACTCAGCGCGTTGACCACGACAAACGGTGCGAACGCGAAGCATAGAAGTGGCGCACTTCGTTCGTCTCGGTCCGTCAGTCTGGCACACAAGAGGACTCCGGCTGGGAGCAACAGCCAGATCAGGTCGGCACCGAACCCAGGCAGGGCGTCACGGTTCGCCAGGAGCCTGGCGTGAAAGAAGGGGCTGACCTCGATGCGGGTTGCATCCGCCGACACCGGGGGCGCGACCCAGAACGCACCATAGACCGCGGCGAATACGGCGGTGGCTGCCAGTGCGGGCATCAGCGGGCGAAGGCTTCTCGCTCTCATGGCCCGGTACCCCTGCGCGCACGAGAATCCCGCAGCCAACGCCACGCCTGCGGGAACCTTGAAGAGGATTCCGGTGCCGATCAGGAATACGGGTAGACGCCATCCTCGGCTGGGCGCAGAGGCGATACCGGCCAGGCTTGCCAGGACGATGAAGTGAGCCGCGACGTTGTGACCCTGGTTGTTGGTCGTGTTCCACACCTGATAGTCAGCAAGCGAAACCAGAGGGCCGGGATCGAGCGAGGAGGCTGCGCTCAACAACCCTGGTCCGACGGTCGCCCAAAAGGGGTACCAGAGCGTCGGGACCGGGACGAGCAACATCGGCACGGTCACCCAGACGGGGAGGGCCGGGCCGAGACTTCTCGCCGCGACCACCGCCGCGGCCAGTACTCCGACCGTGAGCAGCGGAAGGGCAATCAGGAACAGCCCGTGGTGCGGTGCCACCGCCGAGCTGCGGACGATCAACGCCGTGAGGCCGTGCGCGCCAAAGTGGTAGGTGTGCCGACCGCCACTGACACCGAGTGAATCAGGAGGAAAGGTGTCGGTCGTCACCAACGCGTGCACCTTTTCGAGGAAATAGGCCGTATCCACGTTGTAGAAGACGGGCGGGAACTCACCGGGAGCCATGCGGACCGCGGCGAGTACGATTGGCGCGAGCAGTGCCACACTGAGCAACCCGGCGAACACGCCGTCCCAGCTGAGCGTCAGGCCGAGGGGAGGTGGTATCAACGCCGCCCGGCCGCGAAGCACCACCGCAGCGAGCAGGAGCGCCACAGGGCCACTGAACCAGGGCAGGGAGAGCAGCAGCGAGAGAAAGAAACCAATCGTCGCCAGAAAGAGCCCTGCAACCATCCGGACGACGACAAGCGACAGCGTCGCCCGGTCGTCCCGTGGATCGACGAGCAGGGAGCCTGTTGCGGAGCCGAGTACGTAGACGACCGCGAGCGCGACGCCTACGCGCGCGAGGTTCGCTCCGGCCATCCACGACGTCGCAGCCGCACCGGCGAACGCGAGGAGCAGCACGGCGGTCGTCGCTCGCAGGCTGGGATCAACTCGCATCGGAGGTTGGAGAAGAGATCGGAGCGGAACGCCGCCCGGTGCGGCACAGGACGATCAGAGCGACGAGACTCGCGATCAGCGTGCACCAGGCGAGCGCGGTCGCCAGGACCATCGTGGCCGGTCGATAGCGAAGTTGGACGGAGCGGGTGCCTGCCGGAATCCGGACACCGACCAGACCTCCAAGTACCGGCACCGTAATCAGAGGGTCGCCGTCGGCGGACGCAAACCAGTCGGGTCGAAACATCTGGGTGACGACGAGCAACCTCGGCTCGTCGGTCGGGGACAGCTGAAGGTCAAACCAGCCGTTTTGGTTCGTGATGAGGAGACGATCCGGCGATCGTCGCTCGGCCAACGACGTCAGATCGGCACAAAGCACCGAATCATTGGAACAGCCGGGCAGCCTCGTTGCCGGGAGGGACTCCGCCGCACTGTCCACGACGAACGCGGCCGGCCACGCGTCGTTGTTCTCGTACAGCTCAAAGCGCGTTCCGTTGGTCTTCGGGACGGCACCGCGTCTGAGCAGATCCCGGGATACCGGCTCGTCGGCGCCGGCCAGCAGGTACCTGATGCCCAGCACATCGAGAGTGGTCGCCGACTCGAGCAGTTGCGGCGGTGTGTTCACCCGCCCGTAGAACCGCCGGTTGTCAGGCCACACCGTCCCGGTCGAGACGCCCTTGAACCAGCCGTTCACGACCGGAAGACCACGATAGGCCAGCGCGTTGATGCCGACACCCGACAGGCCATATCCCTCCCCATTGAGTTCGGCATCCACCTCCGGCGAGAAGACGATCCGTCCCACGGGTCTGGCGAGCCTCAGCAAGGCCTCCACGGGTTCGGTCGCGCCAGTGCCGGCACGGAACCACGCGGCTTGCCGTCCGTCGGTCCAGGTGCGCGCCATGGCCGGCCAGGCTGACGCGCACAACACGGCCAGCTGCGTGATCGCCACGAGCACGGCGACGGGCCTCCACCGGCGCGCGGACAGGAGCCGCTCGAACGACAATCCCGCGAGAGGGATCGCCGCAAGGATCAACGGGTCGCGAAGGTGGAACCTCGCGGACATCAGCGGCAAGACCCACACGGACGTGAACAGCACGATCGTGCACGTGACGACCACCAGCACGAGATCGGCGTGACGCCGGCCGAACTGCACGCAGCCGATGAGACAGAGTACGGCAAACGGTCCGCCGAAGTAGAGCGCCCTCGCGAAGTCTCGGGGCTCGGTCGGCGGACCGAGCGGACTGAGGAACGCGTTCCAGGCCGCCGACCATGGCAATGGATCCAGCAACCTGTCGACACCGAGGTCGCGGTCAAACATGGCCAGCTCACGTGCGACTTGCACGATGGTCGGGCTGGCGATCGCCATGGCAATCAGCGTCGCAAGTGCTATCCATCGGCGGCGCAGCACGGCCTGGCGCCAGTGCGCGACCACCACGGCGGCCGCGACGGGTAGATAGGCGATGAGGTGCCCAGGATTCGCACAGGCGATGACGAGGCCGGCGCACAGACCACACGCGACGCTGGCGACGCGAAGGTCCCTTCCCTCGGCCTCCAGAAGCCGCCACGCGAGCAGCAGGAGCCAGGGCGCCGAGGTCCACACGATGTAGTGGGACGGCCAGAAGTCGATGAGGATGTAGTTCTGTGACGGAGTCGCCAGCACGAACGTCGACACGCACACGGCGCTCGTCAACGTTGTCACCCGCATGTGTCGGGTGAGCCACCACATGCCAGCCGCTCCCAGCACGGTGTGCGCCAGGAGCAGGACGCGGGTCCAGGTCACCGGGGAAACGACGGTGAGCAGTGGGAGGAGAGGATGGAGCAGGAAGTTGGGCGTAAACGGCTGTGGAACACCGAGGCCGAGCAGGTCTGTCCAGAACTCGAGGTTCCCGTGGCGCAGCGCGCTGACGTGGAGCCAGGAGCTCAGGACCGCAAACCGAAACTCCTCTTCATCCGGCGTTGACCCGACGACGAAGGTCGTTGAGAAGGCCGCGACGACTACGCCGACGACCGCCACGGACAGACGGGTCATCACGGGTCGATCAATCGTCGGTGGTCGTGGGCCGCCGGCACTCTCGACGTCTCCTGGCCGATCGTGTCTGGGTGGCAATCCAATCCGACGAATCGTACCTTCTTCCTGACCGGCTCTTCTCGCATGCGGCTCCCGGTTGGGTCTCCAGTCGCAGCGTAACCCAGGAGCGGCGACTCGGAGCCGGGGTTCCATCCGGCCGCCAGGATTGATTATTGCGGCGGTGGGCCGCAGGCACACCCAAGGCAAGCTGGCGCGTCCTGGCTCTTTGACAGCGTTCTCTTGGGCCTGAAATATTTCCTATCGCGTCGGTCGCAGAGGGTTCTAATATTGCAGTCTTACATTCATCACCAGAAGGGAGAGGTCTATATGGGCTTGGTGTTTACCGTGCTTGCCATCATCGGGTTGGCTGTATCGCCGGCGCTTGCTCAGGGACGCGGCCAGCAGGCGCCGCAGATGCCGATGGGATTCTTTATTACCAGCACCCCTCTGAACGGGGCCAACCTGGGGGGGCTGGCCGGTGCCGACAAGCATTGCCAGACGCTGGCGGCGGCGGCGGGTGCTGGCAACCGTACGTGGCGTGCGTACCTGAGCACGCAGGCGCGTCCTGGACAGCCGGCGGTCAACGCCAGGGATCGCATTGGCAGTGGCCCGTGGCACAACGCGCGCGGCGCGATGATTGCTGCCAACGTTGCTGACCTTCACGGCGATGTGCAGCGCGACCGGAACCAGATCAACAGAGACGAGGCGCTCAACGAGAAGGGGGAGCGGATCAACGGTCGAGGCGATCAGCCCAATCAGCACGACATCTTGACTGGATCCGATTCGCACGGTCGAGCGTTCACCGATGCGGATGACCACACCTGCAACAACTACACGAGCAACGCCGACGGCATGGGCAGCGTTCAGCTCGGGCACCACGACCGCTCCGGTGGCGGCAACTCATCGTGGAACTCGGCGCACGGGTCGCGTGGGTGCAGCCAGCAGAACCTTGTCAGCACCGGCGGCAACGGCTACCTGTACTGCTTCGCGGCGAACTGACCCATCAACACGAGTCGTCGACAGCCGGTAGAGCCTCGCTCTGTCGGCTGTCACGATCACACCGACACGTGCCGCTACGGTTCCGGGCTGTGGGTGATGACGAACCCGAGCGTTTCCCAAGAGGTCGGGAGGGAACTCCGGCGCTCGGCTGGCCAGGCGCCTTCCGCGTTACCCGCCGCCACCCGCCGTGGCGCCCGTCGTCGATCCCACACCACCGGCAGGCGGTGGCCAAGGGCTCGATTGAGCCGATCGTAGTGGCCTACTCGCCTCGCTTCACAATAATGCACGTCATTGGTACCGACGGTTGTCGGCCGCAACCAGGTTCCTCGATAGGCCTGGCGGCTCGGCTGATTGCCTCGCCCTGCCTGCCAGGGGGCTCGCTATTCGCCCAACCTGAACGATACCGTGACCCGTGACGTGGCGATTTCCGGCACGCCGTTGAGCTCTCCAGGTTCGTACTCGTAGGTGAGGACGGCATTCGTCGCGGCCTCATCAATCAGCGGATGCACCGACTGAAGGACTGTCACCTCTTGCACCTTGCCGTCCGTTCCCACGGTGGCTTGAAGGATGACGTCCCCTTCCATTTGGGCGGCGCGCGCCGCCGCGGGATAGTCGGGGCGGACGGACCGCAGCAGTACCGGGGGCGTTCGGATGTCGACGGCAGGGGCCGGATTGGGTCGAACATCCGGGGCGAGCGCGGTCACCTCGGCAGGATCAAGACGCTGGATTGGCGTCGGCACGGCGAGTGGCGGCTGAGCCGAGACCACGATCGGCCGCGCCGGGAGCGGCGGTGGCGGCAGGGGCGCAGCCGGGTTCGGGGAGATAGGGGGCGTTGTGGCGGTGTTCGGCCGAGGCGAGGCAACGGCCGCAGGGCCGGCGCGCGGGACTGGCGGAACCCCGGCAGTTGGGTCCGGGAGTGCGGACTCATCGGTTTCGGTGAGGGACCGGTCGTCGGCCTCCTGAACGGCGGGCTCTGGTCGCTCGACTGCCGACAGCGGCGACGGCTGGTCGCGAGGCTGCGGTGCTCGCGCAATCCACCACGTGAGTCCCACCGCCGCGACGCCGGCGGCGGCACCCCACCAACGTGGGCTGTGGCTCGTCGTGCGGCCTGGTGTGTCACGACCTGGGGGCACGCCGTGTGCCGGCTCCAGACCAACCGCGACCTCCAAGGCTGAAACGAAGGCGCCAGCCGACGCCCACCGGTCGGCAGGGGACTTCTCCACGGCTCGCTGAATAGCCTCCATCACTGATCGTGGCACGCGGTTGTCGGGGGGGATTGGTAGCGGCTCGCTCACCTGCTTGAGCATGACCGCCATCGGCGAATCGCCGCTGAACGGCGTGGCCCCGACCAGCATCTCGTACGCGACGATTCCCAGGCTGTAGATGTCGCAGCGACGATCGACCGGTTCACCAAGCGCCTGTTCGGGCGCCATGTACTGAGGCGTGCCGACCAACGTTCCCGTCCGGGTCACGCCGCCGTCGCCCTCGAGCAGTTGCGCAAGACCAAAATCGCCGAGAAACGCGGTGCCTGAGCCATCGAGCAGGATATTGGTCGGCTTGAGGTCCCGATGCACGACACCGCGCGCATGCGCGTAGTCCAGCCCCTCGGCAATGCTTCGAAGCATGCGCACGACGTCGATGGGCTCGAGCCGGCTGTCTGAGAGCAGCCCGCCCAGATGGCCCCCTGCGAACAGACGCATGCTCATCCATGGGATACCTTTGTCGATGCCGCTTGCGTAGATCGGTACGATGTTCGGGTGTTCGAGCCTGGCAATCAGGCGTGCCTCCTGTTCGAAGCGCAAGGCGAACGAGCCGTCGTACAGGAACTCGGGCGGCAGCACCTTGAGCGCGACCGTGCGGTCGAGGCGGGTGTCTTGAGCACTGTAGACCGACGCCATCCCACCTTTGCCGAGGAGGCCGAGGATCCGAAACGGACCAAACCTGGTCTCAGGAGGTAGCGTCGTGGACGAACCGGTCCCTGGCGTCTTGTCGTCTTCGGTGCCAGCGAGGGCGGCGGCGAGGAGGCAGGCAGGGCACAGGCCCGCCGGGGAAGCACCCGGCGAAAACCCGACGCCGCATTGAGGACAAGGCGGGCTGGCCACGATCGTCTCAGAGAACGCGCTGTGTGCGCAGGGCTTAGCCTACCACTGCGAGCACGGACACGCTGGGTTCGGTCGTCAGAATTCGAAGCGGACTTCCCCCGTGACGGTCCGGCGAATCAAATCGCCAAAGAAGTGCTGCTGCACGGGCCTGTTCAGGATGTTGGTCGCACGCATGGCGACGGTCATGGTACCGTCCGTGGATCGCACGCCCAACCCGCCGTCGACCAGCGTGTAGGCCTTGGTAAAGCCGGGGATGCCGACATCCTGCCAGAACTGGGCGTCGACGAAGCTCCCTGAGACACTGCCGAAGTATCGTCCCCGAGACAGGCTCACGCCGCCATTCATGCGGTGCGTGGGCGGCAGGTTCAGATCGGAGATGTCGAAGCCGCTTGGCGTCGGATCGGCCTGCCACGTGTAGTTGGCGAACGCGGAGATGCCAAGCCTGATGCGGACATCACCCGACAACTCTATGCCGCGGTCTCTGATGCGATCGTAGTTGAGGTACGTGAACCTCGCGGGAAGCCCGCGGCCTTGCTCGACGAGCTGGTCCAGGACGACCGCAGGCGCCGGCCAACCGGCGGGCGGGTGGCTGCTCGTGTAGTGGGTGGGGAGGGTGAACTGAATCATGTTCTTGGTGTGAGTCAGGTATACAGCTGCCCCGAGCACGACTCGCCCGAAATTCCCGATATAGCCTGCCTCGTACGCCGTGAGCGCCTCCTCCTTGAGTGCCAGATTTCCCGTCGCAACCGTCTCAAAGGTGAACGGGCCTGCGGCACCGAGATCCACCTCGGTGGAGAAAGTCGTGTCCAGGAGGCTGTTGACGAATGACGGCGCGCGGAATGCCCGGTTGAATGACACTCGAAACGTCTGGTGTGGTCGAGGTTTGAACAGCAGGGCCATGCGGGGCGAAAACACCGCCTTCTTCAGAACGTCGAAGCGGTCGACCCTGGCGCCAACGGTCCATCGGAACCGCTCCGACAGAAAGATCTGATCCTGCACATACGCGCCGCCCTCGTCGCGTTCGCCGCCATGGCCCGCGAACGAGAGATCGAAATTGTTGTGCCGGTAGTTGCCCCCGTACGAAAGCAGGTGGCGCGCCCCGACGAGGTGCAGGTTCGAGAACTCGATATCGTAGGCCTGGTTCTCGAATCGGAAGTCGAGTGGTCGCCCGCCTGGACCGTGCCTCCCGATCGACACTCAGGAAAGGCCCCCGTGGTGGGTCGAGCGTCCGCTGCCTCGCCTAATCGTGGCACGCTGAAGGCCGACCGACCGCGGGCGCCGTGGTAGGGTTGAGTTCGCCGTGGGCTGACGGCGCCAGGCACGGAAATGTCTCTATGAAGATAGCCATCCTGACAAATGAATACCCCCCGAACGTCTACGGGGGTGCTGGCGTGCACGTCGAATACCTGACGCGCGAGTTGGCGAGCCTCGACAGCGGCCGGCATCGTGTCCGCGTGCTCTGCTTCGGCGATCAGGCCGAGGAGACCGGCAACCTGTCGGTGGAGGGCGTGCGGCCACCGGTCGAGCTGCAAAGCCAGGATTCGCGACACGCGATGCTCTACTCGACCCTCCTGCAGTGCCTCGTGATGGGCGGAAAGCTCGCCGACATCGACCTCGTGCACTGTCACACCTGGTACACGCACTTCGGCGGCTGTCTTGCGAAGTATCTCCACGGCGTTCCGCTCGTACTGACGACGCACTCGCTCGAGCCGCATCGGCCGTGGAAAGAAGAGCAACTTGGCAAGGCGTATCGGGCGTCCTCGTGGGTGGAACGCACTGCCTACCAGAACGCCGACGGCGTGATTGCGGTGTCCGGGGCGATGAAACACGACGTACAGCTGCTCTACGGCGTGCCACCTGAGCGGATCAGGGTGATCCACAACGGCATCGACCTCCGCCAGTACCGTCCAACGCCCGGCCCGCAGACGCTGGCCGAGTTCGGGATTCGTCCCGACGTGCCCTTCGTGCTCTTCGTCGGCCGTATCACGCGGCAGAAGGGCATTATTCACCTTGTGAACGCGATCCGGCATCTTCAGTCTGGCGTGCAGGTGGTGCTCTGCGCGGGCGCGCCCGACACGCCCGCGATTGCTCACGAGATGGAGGCCGCCGTCGCCGCGGCGCGTGCCGCCACGCGCAACGCGATTATTTGGATCCCTGAAATGCTGCCCAAGACCAAGGTGATCGCGCTCTACACGCACGCAGCTGTCTTCGTCTGCCCGTCCATCTACGAACCCTTTGGGATCATCAATCTCGAGGCCATGGCCTGTGAGACACCCGTTGTCGCCACGGCGGTCGGCGGTATTCCGGAGGTCGTCGACCACGGCGAGACCGGGCTGCTGGTGCCCGCCGAAACACTCGATCCCTCGGAGGTCGAGCCGAGACACCCAGACCAGTTCGAGCACGACCTCGCGACGGCTGTGAATACCTTGCTCGACGACTCGGCGTTGCGCGCTCGCATGGGACGCCTGGCGCGTGAGCGTGTGGAACAGCAATTCAGCTGGACGAGCATCGCACACCAGACAGTCGAGTTTTACCGGGAACTCGTCGATGCCCATGCCGGTCAACGAGGGCACACATCGTGATGTGCGGGCGTCGGCCGCATTGATGTGAGCACCCGCAGCTGACCTCCGGCGGCGCAGTCTTGGGTTACCCGGTGGTTGAGCCGGGCCGACACCTTCGGGATCGGCATGGCTGGTCGCTCGCGAGGTGTCTGGAGGTCAGGCGCTCAGGGGAGAGGCGGTCGGAGGCGGAGTGCCGATATACTCAGGCCCTGAGCCCTCACGGTAGACGAGCCCAGTTCGCGACGACCCGCTGGAGCCTGGTTCTGGCCGCCGCAGGAGACGTTTCCCCGAGCGCCGACGAGGCCCTCGAGCGTCTCTGCGAGAGCTATTGGTACCCCCTCTACGCGTACCTTCGTGGTCGTGGGTGCAATCCCGACACTGCGCAGGATCTGACGCAGGCCTTCTTTGCACGGCTCCTGGACAAGGAGAAGCGGGTCTTGCGGCAGGCCGACCCGTCCCGCGGCCGGTTTCGCTCGTTTCTGCTCGCGTCAATCAAGAACTTCGCTGCAAACGAACACGAACGCACGCTGGCGATGAAACGCGGGGCTGGCGTGGGTGAGTTGTCGCTCGAGTTCGAGACGGCCGAGGGCCGATTTCAACTCGAGCCGCCTACCGACG
>Ga0326597_10014884_pt1 | contig 10181 bp, 3 predicted proteins | sample RVTome_12_FD_203789 | JGI IMG/M metagenome (GOLD analysis project Ga0326597, IMG submission 203789) | Soil microbial communities from uranium-contaminated site in the Upper Colorado River Basin, Wyoming, United States - RVT100D185 | ecosystem: Environmental > Terrestrial > Soil > Contaminated >...
CCGCGATGATCGCGCGCAGGTGGCGCTCGCTCTCGACCAGGTCCTTCTTCTGGTCGAGCTGGAAGCGGAACCGCTCTTCGAGCTCTTCGAGCTCCTCGAGCGCCTCGAGGTTGACGTTTCCGAGTTTGCGGATCTTGTCCTGGAGGTCGCGCGACTCGGCGCGTGCAGCGTCGCGATTCCACCCGGGAATCGGCGCAAGGAATCTCTCCTCGTCACTGCGCGGCGTATCGTGCGCGAGGAGTGCGTCGTCCTCGGAGTCGTCCGCCCCCTCGCCGTCGCCCCCGCCGTCCGCGTTCCCGTTCGCGGCGCTCGTCGCGACTGCGGCCGGCACGCCGGCGCCGTCCTCGGTTGCCGCGGTTGGGTCCGCGCCCTCGTCGATCGCCGCGGCTGGGTCCACTCGGAGCTCGCTCGACGCCGCTGGGTCCGCACCGGGACCACCGCCCGCCGCCACCAGCGCCTCTGGTCGACTCAACGCGGCCTTCTCGAGCAGCTCACGCAGGTCGATCCCGTACTCCTCGTCGATGCGCTCGAGGACCGTGTTGCGACGGTGGCGCCCCTCCTGATCCCGGAGCTGGAGTGTCTCGCGCTCGCGCGCTCGAGCGCTCGCCTTCGAACGAACGTTCTCGATCTCCTGGCGGAAGCCTTGCTCGACCGCCATCAACTCGCGGTCGTCGGTCTCCCTCGCTTCGAGCGCCTCTCGCATCGACGCCTCACGTTCGCGGATCGCGATCAGCTCCTCTCGCGCCGCCTCCACCTCGTGCCCGGTCTCGCGCGCCCGTGCCTCGGTGAGCGCGATGCCGGCTCCGAGGTCTTCGAGGTGCTTCTCGCGCTCGCGCAGATTCGTCGTCTGCTCGTCCACGAGATGACGCCTCCCCTCTTCTTGCTTCTCCGCCTGCGCCAGCTCGAGGCGTGCTTGCGAGACGCTCGCGACCGCTCGCTCGAGCGTGCTGGCCGACTCGCGAATCGACGTTTCGAGCTCGCTGACGCCTTGCTCGGTCACCGCGCGCTCGCTGTCGAGCGCCTCGATCTCATCGACACGCAGCGCCTTCTCCTCGACGCGGCGCCCGATCTCGACGTCGAGCTCCGCGCTCTCCGCGCCACCGACCGCGAGTTCCCGATCGAAGCGGTCCGTTTCACGCGCGCTCTGTGTCGCCTCGCCGTCGAGCGCTACCGAGCGCCGCACGACGTCGTCGAGCGCGCTCCGCGTCGTCGCTGCCGCCGCGTGCACCTCGCCGGCCTGCCGGCGCAAGTCGAGGAGACTCGCTTCGAGACCAGCGCAAGCGACTTCGAGTCGCCCGACGTCCACGCGCAGCACTTCCATCTCGCTGCGCCGCGAGATCATCCCGTTCTCGCTGTCCCCGGCGACCGACAGCGCCCCCCAGGGCTCGATCACCTCGCCGTCGAGCGTGACGAGACGGCTCGATCGCAATCCGTTGCGCGAGAGCGCGAGCGCAGTCGCGAAGTCCTCGACCAGCACCACGCCCGCGAAGAGTCGATCGAGGAGCTCGTCGAGACGCCCGTCGCCAGCGTGCGCCCGCACGAACTCGCGGAGCGGACCGAGCACGCCCCCCTGGCGCGCGAACACCGCCGCCGATCCGCGATCGAGTCGATCGAGGCAGACGATCTGGACGCCGCCGAGATCGTTCTCGCGCACCCACGCGAGGACCTCGAGCGCGCCGCTCTGCGTCTCGACGACGAAGCCTTGCGCGCGGTCACCGACCGCAGCCTCGACGGCGCGAGCGTACGCACGGTCGACCTCGACGAGCGAGCCGAGCAGGCCGTACACTTCGGCGTCACACGGCAACTCCGCGCGCCGCCGCACCAGTTCGGCGACACCCGACGAGACTCCCTGGAGCTCCGCCTCGAAGGACTCGAGTACTTCGAAGCGCGAGCTCGTGCGGTGGAGTTCCTCACGCCGATCGCGCAGGTCTCGATCGACGCGGCTCGCATGCTCCTCGATCTCCGCTCTACGTTCCTCGAGCTCGCGACGGCGCTCTTCGTGCGTCGTGCGCTCGAGTGCGATCGCGGCGATCTGTTCGCGGATCTCGCGAACCCGCTCGACCGCGCGCGCGCGGTCCTCCCGGAAACGGCCGAGCGCGATCTCGAGACGCTCCTGGCGCGATTGCAGGTTGCCGAGCTCCGTCGTCACCTGGACGACTTGGTTCGCGACGCGCGATCGTTGCTGGATGAGCGCCACGACGCGTTCCTTGCGCTCGCGCATCTCCGCGTCGAGTCGGTCGTGGGCGGCCTGACTCGAGCGCAGTTCCTCGCCGGCGTGCTCGACGTGATCACGCCGCGCGTCGATCTCCTCGCGAAAACACTCGAGCTGGCGACGCTCGTCCTCCAGAGCGGTGCGGAGACGCTCGACCGTCGCGCGAGTCTCCTCGAGATCGTGCCGCTTGCGATCCGCATCTTCGGCCAGCTCGACGAGCCGACGGGATGCGTTCGCGATTCTCTCCTCGGTGCGCTCCTTCGCGATGCGCTCCGCCGCGACGCGCTCGCGCAGTTCTTCGATCCCGCCGCGTAGCGCCCGCCGCTCGGCGAGCCGGGCGTCGAGTCCGCGCGACAGCCGCTCTGCAAGCCCCTCGAGCTGCGAGATGCGATGGCCGACCCAGAAAAGCCCGAACGAGAGATCCGCCCGACCGTCGATCGACGACGAGAGTTCCTCGAGCGCCATGCGCACGCGGAGCTCCTGGAGCCGCTCGCTGTACGCACGGTAGCGCCGCGCCTTGCTCGCCTGACTCTTGACGCGACGGATGCGCTTCTCGACCTCGTCGATGATGTCCTGGAGTCGCTGCAAGTTCTCTTCGACGCGCAGCAACGAGCGGAGCGACTCGGCCTTGCGCACGCGGTACTTCGAGATTCCCGCGGCTTCCTCGAAGATCACCCGCCGGTCGGCGACGCTCGCCTGGAGGAGCACGTCGATCTTGCCCTGCTCGAGAATCGAATACGACGAAGTGCCGAAGCCGGTATCGAGGAAGAGGTCCTTGATATCCTTCAGACGGCAAGTCTGCTTGTTGATCAGGTACTCGCTCTCGCCGCTGCGGAACAGCCGTCGCGTCACCGCAACTTCCGAATAATCGATGTCGAAGTAGCGGTCTTCGTTGTCGAAGACGACGGTGACCTCGGCGAAGCCGAGCGGCTTGCGGCTCAAGGTGCCGTTGAAGATCACGTCCTTCATCTCGGAGCCGCGCAGCCCCTTGGCGGATTGCGAGCCGAGAATCCACTTGAAGGCGTCGACGACGTTCGACTTGCCACAACCGTTGGGACCGACGATGCCGGTGATTCCCGGACGGAACTCGAGCGTCGTACGATCCGCGAAAGACTTGAAGCCCAGCAGCTCCAGCTTCTTCAGATACACGTGCGGTGCCTTTCCTCGCCCTCCGCCTCGCCGAAGCGGCTACTCTACCGTCCGGTCCACCGAGCCGCCAGCTCGGCACAGCGAGGGCCTCTCGTTCACTTCGATTCCCAGATTTCCGCCTGGTCGCGCTAACTCTCCCCGACGTCTCCGCCACGTTCCACGCTCGACCGCGCCCATCGAGCGGACCGAGTCGTCGAAGCTCGCGCCCCGCCGGATTCCGAAGCGACGTCGAACATCGACTCCGCCTCTGCCAAGAGACGTACAAGCAGGTCCGGGTCGAGCGCGCAGAGCTCGCGGGCAGACTCGACGATGCTCGCGCCCAAACGCACGCCCCGAGCAAGCCGGGCGAGCATCGAGAGGCGCTCGAGCGGATCGATCGACACATCCGACGCACCCCGGACACCGGGCGTGTACTTCGGCCCTGCGTCGCCTCGCCCGCGCGTGGATCCTCGCTCACCGCCACCCGATCCGCCGGCGGGCTCCGGACGCCCGGGCGCTCGCCGCCAGTCTCCGTAGAGGCGCGTGTCGATCTCGGCGAGTCGGGCCATGCCTTCGCTCGACACGCTCTCCGCGACGACGAGGCGAGCGCCGAGGCTCATCGAATCTCGGCTCGCGCGCGCGATCGCCAGTTCGACGATCTCGCGAGCGCGCTCGACGGCGCGCGGACTCTCGTGGATCGCCTCCCGCGTGAGGATGGAGACGCACTCGTTGAGGCCGAAGAGACCAATCGCGAGCTCGTCGACGTCCCCGTCGTCGCGCGCTCGCTCGTCGACTCGCGACCCGTGGTCCGACGTACCGAGGCCGCGCCGGCCACGCATCAGCCCCCAGAGCGGCGTCTCGCGACGCGCAGCCAGGCGCGCAGTGAAGTAACGCCGCGCGAGGAGTCCCTTCACCGCGAGATCGAGGACGTCGTCGAGCTCGGCCTCGAAGCTGCCGGCGCTGGTGCCTCTACCACGTCGGACGCTCCGAAGCGCCGCGCGCGGCAGGTTGACCGTGATCTTGCCGAGGAGGAGCGACAGCGCCTCGGCGCTCGCGTCTTCACGCTCCGCCGGTCCGTCGCGCGTCGAGGCCACGCCGGCCGCCGGAGACTCGAACGCCGCCGCGGGGAGGATCTCGAGATCGCACCCCGCGTGGATCAAATCGACGATCGCCGCGCTCGCCATCGAGGACCGGTGTGCGCCGTCACGATCCGCGCCACTCGACCTAGTGCCATCCAGCCTCCAACGCACGCGCAGTCGCCGGCGCTCGATCGCTGGCAGTCCGACTATGCCCTCGATCCAGGCACGCGCGCGAGTCGCTGACTCGATCTCGATCGTCGCGCCGCGACGCGCCAATCGGTCGAGGAGGCGATCGACGAACGGCGCGACCGCTGGCGACGACGTCGCCGCGAACGACGCGAGCAAGCGCTCCGGCTGCCGGATGCCGAGCGCCGCGCCACCCGCGACGTATTCCTCGAGTTCCTCGAGACGCTCGAAGACGCGCGCGACGTCTCCGTCGACTCGCATGTCGAGTCGTGGCGGCAGCCAGCTCGCACGGGCGATCCGCAGCGGATCTTCGAGGTCGTGAACAAAGAGTCGCCCATCGCGATGCGCCTGCGAGACCTCGGCCGGATACGCGTGCGCGAGCGAATACTGACGGAAGATCCGGTCAGCGACGATCTCGCGCGCCTGTGACGGAGTCTTCGCGAACGCGTAGTCGGCTTTCGTGTCGGCGGCGAAGAGCAGCTGCTCGAGGTCGTAGCGCGGCAGCCCGACCGCGGCCTGTCGCCGTAGCTGCGCGTCGTGCCCGCGTTCGAAGAGCTCGTTGTCGACGAGCTCGCGCAGAAGCGCTGTCGAGATACGGCGGATTCCGCTCCGCAGGACGCGTGCCTCGACGGCCGACGCGATCTCCTCGGCGACCGCCGGATCGATGTCGGCCTCGCGGATGAGCGCGGCCGTGATCCGTCCTTTCTGCCAGGCGATCGCGTCGCCAACGCCACTTTCCTCGACGATCGGCCAGCCACCGACGTCGCTCGAGGGCCCGCTTTCGCCGCACGTCCTCGACTCCGCCGGCGCCAGGCCACCGGCCTCGCGCGGCCTGCCGAGCGAGTCGAGCGCGTCGAACGGATCGCCGCAAGCACGCGGATCGCGACGGACTTCGAGCGTCTGACGCAGCACCGTGCGCTTCTCGCGATACAGGATGTACGATTTCGCGGCCTGGGAATGGCCGAGCTCCATCAGCACGCGCTCGACGACGTCCTGGATCTCCTCGATCTCCGGTACGGCGACACGAACGACTCGCGCCGACCCGGAACGCTGACTGGCGCGCGCGACGCGCTCGGCGACGAAGTGCTCGACCGCGGCAGCGAGCTCACCAGCGAGCGACGAGTCGGCCTCGCCGACGGCGGCGAGCGCGCGCCCGATGGCCGTCGCGATCTTCGCACGATCGAACGGGACGACGCGCCCATCCCGCTTGCGAACTGCCTCGACCGCGGCCATCGGCGGATCCTCGTCGTCCGTGCTCATCGGATCCCAGCGCGGCTCGCGCCTCCCGAGCAGCTCGCGCCACGATCGGTCATCGCGATCCGCCTCTACCAGCGTCGCGGAGCTCGCGCCACCGCTGACGACCGGGACGATCATCGAAGACGCCCACCGAATCCGTCAAGACCGGGGCCGCCGTTCGCACCAGGACCGCTGCCGTTGCTTGCTCCACCGGCGCTCGCGTCGTCCGCGTAGTAGTCGTCATCGGCACCCGCCGAGACCGCGGAGAGCAGCGGTGCGAACTGCTCGACCGCGTGGAATTCGCGGTAAACCGACGCGAAGCGCACGAACGCGATCGAGTCGAGCTTGCGCAGGCGGCGGCTGACGTACTCGCCGATGGCGCGCGTCGAGACCTCGTTGTCGTAGCGCTCGAAGACGTCCGACTCGACTTGACCGACGAGCGCGTCGATCTGCGATTCGGAAATGTCGCGCTTCTGACAAGCGACTCGCAGCCCCGCGAGGATCTTGTCGCGGTTGAAGAACTCGCGACGTTGGTCCTTCTTGACCACCAGTCGTGGCGACGTCTCGATGCGCTCGTAGGTCGTGAAACGGCGATCACACTCGAGACACTTGCGACGACGACGAATGCTCGATCCCTCGCCGATGACGCGCGAATCGACGACGCGATCGTTGTCGACCTTGCAAAACGGGCACTGCATGGACGGCGGCTCCTCTCCTCGGATCGATCGCCGGATCCGACATCACCGAGCCGACATACCCGGTCGATGCTCCGGATCGATCTCCAGCCCGTGGCCCGATACGCCCGCGGATCGACATCCACGCCGGCGCCTGCGCACGGCGCGCCACGGTACGGAAGCGCACCGGCACCGACGCGCACCGGCACCGACGCGCACCGGCACCGACGCGCTCCCATGCGGGAGCGCCCCGCGAGGACACGGCACCACGAATCAGCCGCTCCGACCGCGGCGGCGATCCTGATCGACCCACGCCGCGCGGACGGCTCTTCACGTTCTTCTCGGCGCCCCGACGACATGTCGGAGCAGGGCCGGAGGGTAGCACGGCACCGGAAACGTTGCAAGACCCGGTGGACGTCACATCTTCCGCGCCCAACGCGTCACTTTCCCACGCAGAAGCGGCTGAAGATCCGGGCCAGGATGTCGTCGACCGTCACCTTTCCCGTCAGTCCGCCGAGCGCCGCGAGCGCCTCACGAAGGTCGGCCGCCGCGAACTCGCTGCCAAGCCCGCTGGCGACCGCGGCCGCGGCGCGATCGAGCAGAGCGGCCGCGGACTCGATCGCCGCCTCCTGGTGCGCGCTGGTGAGGAAACGTGGCGGCGTGCCCCCGAGCGCAACGGCGGCGGGCGGATGCGCTCGCGGGCCGCAGCTCGCGACGACGACGCGCTCGAGCTCGCGCACGCCGACCGCGGTACGCGCCGAGACCAGCGACGCCTCGGGATGTTCGCGCCGCCAGCCCGCGCCGGCATCGTCGAGGCGGTCGATCTGGTTGATGACGAGGATGCGCCGCCGGGCGTCGAGCGACGCGAACGGCGCGAACGACGCGGCGGCCCGGTCGTCGGGCTGCGTGGACGCGCCGTCGACTACCCAGAGCACCCGATCCGCCGCCGCCACCTCGAGCCGGAACATGTCCCGCAGCGTGCGCCGCGCGCCGGCGTCGAGCGTGATGTCGAGGCCGGCCTCGGAATCGCCATGCGCACCGCGGCTCTCATCGAACGCGGCGTGCGTGGTGCCGGCCAGATCGATCCACTCGACGCGCATTCCGTCGCGATTCGATATGCCGCGCACCGGGTCACGCGTCGTCCCCGGAAGCGCGGAGACGATCGCTTGCTCGCGACCGAGAATTGCGTTGAGGAGGCTCGACTTGCCGGCATTCGGAAGCCCCGCGATCGCGACGCGGAGGCCGCCGGCCGGCACGACTCGCAGCGACGAGGAGCGACGCAGCTCGCGCAACGCGCCGCGCACTCGCTCGATGGCGGCCGCGAGCTCGCGCGACGCGAGCTCCGGGAGATCCTCGTCCGCGAAGTCGATGCTCGCCTCGACGCGCGCGAGCGCGTCCGCGAGTAGCTCGACGATCGCCGCGATCGACCGCGCGAGCTCACCCGCCAGCGCGCGGCCTGCCGCACGCGCCTCCGCTTCGTCCGTCGCCGCGATCAACTGCGCGACCGCCTCCGCGCGGCTGAGGTCGATGCGACCGTTGAGGAACGCGCGCAGCGTGAACTCGCCGGGCCCCGCCCAGACGACGCCATCCTGCGCGAGGAGCGCGCGAGCGACGGCCCCGACGACCGGCTCGCTCGCCGGCACGTGAATCTCGACGACATCCTCACGCGTGTACGACCGCGGCGCGCGGAACACCGCGACCCACGCGTCGAGACGCAACGCGCCGGCCGCGAGACGCAGCGCGCGGCCGGCGAATCCCGGAACACCGCAGAGCGGACTTCCGGGACGGGATTCTCTGGCGCGAACGTCGCCGCTCGAGGGCTCTCCGCCGTCGTCGTCCACCACGAGGCGATCGAGCGCCGCGAGTGCGTCGGGCCCGCTGAGGCGCACGACCGCCCGAGCGCCACGTCCCGCCGGCGTCGCGACCGCGAGGATCGTCGTCAGCGCACGCAACGCCAGCTCAGCGCCGCTTGTTGCGTCGCCCCTTCGCCACTCCGTTGCCGAGACCGCGCTCGGGTCGACCGCGCCCCTCCTTCGCGGCGGCGCTCGCGCGGCCGGGCGAGACCGTCGCCGGAGCGGACGTGATGACCTCGACGGGCGACTCTGGCATAGCGCCATCCTCCTTCGCGAGCTGCGCCTTGATCAGCTTGCTCTCGACGATGCCGAGCGCCGAACTGGTCATGATGTAGAGCATGAAGCCGGCGGGAAAGCCGTAAAAGATGAACCCGAAGAAGACCATCATGAAGGTCATCATCTTGTACTGCGATTGCATCTGCGGGTCGGTCGGCCGCGGCTGCAAGCGCTGGTTCACCAGCGTCAGGATCACGTAGAGGACGGGCAGGAGGTTGAAGTGCGCGCCGAGGAAGGGAAGCGTGAACCCGAGCGGGAAGAGCTGATCCGGGAGCGTCAGATCGTGCATGTACGCGAACGGCGCCTGGCGTAGATCGATCGCGTACTCGAGCGAATAGTAGAGGCTGAACCAGATCGGCAGCTGCAAGAACATGATGAGGCAGCTCATCATCCCCTGCCCGGGATTGACCCCGTGCGCGCGCCAGAGCTTCTGCACCTCTTGCGAGTACCGCGTGCGGTCGCCCTTGAACTGCTCCTGGAGCCGCTTCATCTGCGGCTGGATCTTTTGCATCTTCTTCTGGAAGCGCATCATCGACCGCTGCGACTTGCGGTTGATCGGGTGCAAGCAGAGCTTGACGAGCACGGTCAGCAGGATGATCGCCCAGCCCCAGCGCCACGCGCCCGACGACAGCGAGCCGAGCGCTCCGAGGAGCCAGATGAAGAAGTGGACGAGACCGCTGAACCAGCCGTAATCGTTGACGCCCTCGAGCTCGAGCGCGTCGCCGCGCGCGAGAAAACCGCTCGATCGCGGGCCGAGGTAGACTCCGAACGTGATCTCCTCGGCCGGCGCACCGGCGAGGAGACGCTCCTGCCCCTCGATCCAGGTCCGCACCGTCTCGAACGATGAGAACTTGGGGTCATCCGACGGGTACGGCAGCGCTTCTGCGAGCGCGGTATCGACCGCGCGGTCCGCGACCGGGAACATCAGCGCGGTGAAGTACGAGTTGACGACCGCGAGCCACGCGATCGGCGCACCGCGGCGGAACGGCTCGCCGTCTGCCGGCGTACCGAGCACCTGCGTGACGATGTGCCCCGCGTCGGTGTGGACGCCGACCCCGAACTGGATGTCCTTTCCGGTCATCCGCCGCGACGAGGACGCGATCGCGCCCGGGCCGTAGAAGTAGTAGAGGAAGTCCTCCGCGCCTTCGCGCCCGACGTGCTCGAACTCGAGTCGGACGGTGAGGATGCGCCCTTCGGCGAGCGCGAAGAGCTCGTCGGAGACGCGACTGCCGGCGAAGTCGGCGGCGACCGACGACGAGATCCGCTTGCGCACCCGCACCTCGCCGACGGTGCGCTCGAGCGTGACCTCGAAGCGCCCGTCGGGTCGCGTCCCCTGCGTCAGTTTCCAGGGACCGCGCCAGCCCGCTCCGGGCGTGCCGCTCGCGCCGTCGCCGCCCTGGCCAGTGCGCGCGAGGGTCAAGAAGCCCTCTCCGTCGCGCGGTTCGAGGAGGATCCGGTACGGAACTCGCGGCTCGACCGACGCATCCTCCTCGAAGTACTCGAGCAGGTAGGCGCCGACGAGCGAGCCCATGCCCGA
>Ga0326597_10014885_pt1 | contig 10180 bp, 11 predicted proteins | sample RVTome_12_FD_203789 | JGI IMG/M metagenome (GOLD analysis project Ga0326597, IMG submission 203789) | Soil microbial communities from uranium-contaminated site in the Upper Colorado River Basin, Wyoming, United States - RVT100D185 | ecosystem: Environmental > Terrestrial > Soil > Contaminated >...
CCGGCCAGCGTCGTTGGCGCGCACCGCCATGCGGATCGCCGCCGGAATCTCGAAGACGCCGGGCACCTGGAAGCGTTCGTAGACCGCCCCCGCTGCGTCCAACGCGGCGATGGCGCCACCCGCCAAGGCGTCGGCGATGTCCGGATAGAACCGCGCTTCCGCGACCATGATTCGGGGGGACTGGGCCATTCCGCCTTTCGCAGCCGGACCCTTGCCGGCCGCTCAACCGCCGGCGGCGAGAGGGATCGGGCGCTGCTCCACCACGCGCAGGCCGTAGCCGTCGAGGCCGACGATGGTGCGTTTCGTGTTCGACAGCAGGATCATATCCTTGACGCCCAGGTCCAGCAATATCTGCGCCCCCACGCCATAGTCGCGCAACCCGCTCGTCGGCCCCGGCTTCGCGTCGATCATGCCCTTGACCCGGTCCGTGAGGCTGGTCGGCAGGGCCTCGCGGATCAGCACGACGACGCCGCGGCCGTGCTCGGCCACCATGCCCATGGCGGCCTGCAGTTCGCCGCCGCGGCCGCTGCTGCGGTCGCCGAGCACGTCGTCGAGCACGTTGAGCGCGTGCATGCGCACCAGGACGGGGTCCGGCCCGCCGAGCTCGCCCTTGACGAGCGCGATGTGCTCGGCATAGGCGACGCGGTTGACATAGACGATCATGCGGAACCGCCCGGCGAAGCGGCTGTCCATGTCGGTTTCGAGCGCGCGCTCGACGATCCGGTCGTAGCGCCGGCGGTAGGCGATCAGATCGGCGATGGTGCCGATCTTCAGGCCGTGGAACTGGGCGAACTTCACCAGATCGGGGCGCCGCGCCATCGTCCCGTCGTCGTTCATCACTTCGCAGATCACGCCCGACGGATCGAGGCCGGCCAGGCGCGCGATGTCCACCGCCGCCTCGGTGTGCCCGGCGCGCACCAGGACGCCGCCGTCGCGCGCCACAAGCGGGAAGACGTGGCCCGGCGAGCAGAGGTCGGGCGGACCCTTGGTCGGGTCGATGGCGACGGCGATGGTGCGCGCGCGGTCGGGCGCGGAGATGCCGGTCGTCACGCCTTCGCGCGCCTCGATCGACACGGTGAAGGCGGTCTGGTGGCGGGTTTCGTTGTGCCGCGCCATCAGCGGCAGGCCGAGCCGCTCGACGCGCTGCCGGGTGAGCGCGAGGCAGATCAGCCCGCGGCCGTACTTGGCCATGAAGGCGATCGCCTCCGGCGCCGCCATTTGCGCCGGAACGACCAGATCGCCCTCGTTCTCGCGGCTCTCGTCGTCGACGAGGATGAACATGCGGCCGTTGCGCGCCTCGTCGATGATGTCGGCGGTCGAAGCCAGAATCTCGGAAAAGCTCATGGCGCGCGGTCCTCGACGAGGCGCGCCAGGTAGCGCGCCACCAGATCGACCTCGAGATTCAGGCGGTCGCCCTCCGCCACGCCGCCGAGGCCGGTCTGCGCCAAGGTGATCGGGATCAGGTTGACGGCGAAGCGATGCCCGTCCACGTCGTTGACCGTGAGGGAGACGCCGTCGAGCGCCACCGACCCCTTGGGCGCGATGAACCGCGCCAGCGCCGCCGGGGCGTCCAGGGCCAGCCGTAGGCTGCCGCCGTCCGGGCGGCGCTCGATCACCGTCGCGACGCCGTCGACATGGCCGGAGACGAAATGCCCGCCCAGCTCGTCGCCGACCTTGAGCGCGCGCTCGAGGTTGACCGGCCGGCCGACCCGCCAGTCGCCCAGCGTGGTGCAGGACAGCGTCTCGGCCGAGACGTCGACGGCGAACCAGCCGGGGCCCTTGTCGACCACCGACAGGCACGGGCCGCCGCAGGCGATCGAGGCGCCGATCGCGACCGTGCCCGTGTCGTAGGCGGTCTCGACGGTCAGGCGCGTCGTCGCGCCGGGCACGATGGCGCGGACCCGGCCCAGGTCGGTGATGACGCCGGTGAACATGGGTTCAATCTATGGACCGCGCCGGTAGGTTTCCAGCACATCGTCGCCGGCCGCCGTCACGCCGGTGCGGCGGAACGACGGCGCCTCGGCCAGAAGCGCGACGCCGAGCGCGGCCGCCGCCGGCAGGGCGTCGCCGCCGAGCACGCTCGGCGCCCGGAACCAGGCAACGCGGTCGACCAGCCCGGCCTGCAGCAGCGCCGCCGTCAGGCGGCTGCCGCCTTCGACCAGGACGCGGGTGAGGCCGCGGTGGCCGAGCGCCTGCAGCGCCGCCGGCAGGGACAGGCCGCCCGCGGGATCGGCGGCGACCTCGACGATCTCGACGCCGCAGTCGGTCAGGGCGCGGCGGCGCGCCGGGTCGGCATCGGCGCGCGTGACCACCCAGGTCGGCAGCTCGCGGGCGCCCGCCGCCAGCCGCGCCGCCGGCGGCAGCCGCAACCGACCGTCGAGTACGACGCGGACCGGCGAGCGGTCGGCCAGACCGGGCAGGCGGCAGGTCAGCAGCGGATCGTCGGCGAGCGCCGTGCCGCTGCCGATCAGCACGGCGTCATGGCCGGCGCGCAGCAGGTGCCCGCGCCGGCGCGCGGCTTCGCCGGTCACCCAGCGGCTGTCGCCGCCGGCCGCGGCGATGCGCCCGTCGAGCGAGGTCGCGAGCTTGAGCGTGACCAGCGGGCGCCCGGCGCGCATGCGCAGGAGAAAGCCGGCGTTCAGCTCCTCCGCCTCGACGGCGAGGACGCCGAGCGCGACCGGGATGCCGGCAGCGCGCAGCTTTGCGACGCCGCCGCCGGAGACGCGCGGGTCGGGATCCTCGATGGCGACGACGGCGCGGGCGATCCCGGCGCCGATCAGCGCCTCGGCGCAGGGCGGCGTGCCGCCCCAGTGGGCGCAGGGCTCGAGACTGACATAGGCGGTGGCGCCGCGCGCCAGCGCGCCGGCCCGCGCCGTCGCCTCGGTCTCGGCATGCGGCCGACCGCCGGGTTGCGTCCAGCCGCGCCCGACCACGTGGCCGCCTTGCACCAGGACGCAGCCGACCGCCGGGTTCGGCCAGACCCGCCCGAGGCCGCGCCGCGCCAGCGCCAGCGCCGCCCGCATGTGCGCGAGGTCCTGCGCGTCGACCGCCTCAGTCCTTGTCGGCACCGAGCCTGCCTACGAAATCCTCGAAATCCTTGGCCTCGCGGAAATTGCGGTAGACCGAGGCAAACCGCACGTAGGCGACCTGGTCGAGATTGGCGAGCGCGTCCATCACCATCTCGCCGATCGCCGCCGTCGGGATTTCGCTTTCCCCGGAGCTTTCCAGGCGCCGCACGATGCCGTTGACGACGCGCTCGACGCGCTCGGCCTCGACCGGCCGCTTGCGCAGCGCGATCTGGATCGAGCGCATCAGCTTGTCGCGGTCGAACGGCTCGCGCTGGCCGTTGCTCTTGACCACCGTCAGCTCGCGCAACTGGACCCGCTCGAACGTGGTGAAGCGGGCGCCGCAGTTCGGACATTGCCGGCGGCGGCGGATCGCCGAATTGTCCTCGGTCGGCCGCGAATCCTTGACCTGGGTGTCTTCGTTTCCGCAGAACGGGCAACGCATGATTCGGGCCTTCCGCTCGGTGTCAACCTAAAGCGCGGCCGCGGCCGCCGCCGACTCAGGCCCGCTCGAGCCCGGGATAGATCGCGAAGCGATGGCACAGGTCGCGCACCTCCTCGCGCACCGCGCGCTCGGCCGCCGTGTTGTCGGTCGGATGGGCGGCGAGCCCGTCGAGGACCTTCACGATCAGGCGTCCGACCTGGCGGAACTCGGCCGGGCCGAAGCCGCGGGTCGTGCCCGCCGGGGTGCCCAGCCGGACGCCGGACGTCACCGTCGGTTTCTCGGGATCGAAGGGAATGCCGTTCTTGTTGCAGGTGATGCCGGCGGCCTCGAGGCTGGCCTCGGCGGCCTTGCCGGTCAGCCGCTTGGGTCGCAGGTCGACCAGCATCAGGTGCGTGTCGGTGCCGCCCGAGACGATGGCGAGGCCGGCCTCGACGAGCACCGAGGCGAGCGTCCGGGCGTTCTCGACCACGGTCCGGGCATAGACCTGGAATTCCGGCCGCAGCGCCTCGCCGAAGGCCACCGCCTTGGCGGCGATGACATGCATCAGCGGCCCACCCTGCAACCCCGGGAAGACGGCCGAGTTGATCTTCTTGCCCAACTCCTCGTCCATCGACAGGATCATGCCGCCGCGCGGGCCGCGCAGGGTCTTGTGCGTCGTCGTGGTGACGACGTGGGCGTGCGGCAGCGGGCTCGGATGCGCGCCGCCGGCGACCAGGCCGGCGAAATGCGCCATGTCGACCATGAGAAGCGCGCCGACCGAATCGGCGATCGCGCGGAACCGGGCGAAGTCGATGACCCGCGGATAGGCCGACCCGCCGGCGATGATCAGCCGCGGCTTGTGCTGGCGGGCGAGGCGCTCGACCTCGTCGAAGTCGATGCGCGCGTCCTCGCGCCGCACGCCGTATTGGACGGCGTTGAACCACTTGCCGGACAGGTTCGGCGGCGCGCCGTGCGTGAGGTGGCCGCCGGCGGCGAGCGACATGCCGAGGATCGTGTCGCCGGGCTGGCACAGCGCCAACATGACGCCCTGGTTGGCCTGCGCCCCGGAATGCGGCTGGACGTTCACGAACGGGCAGCCGAACAGCTTCCTCGCCCGCTCGATGGCGAGCGTCTCGGCAACGTCGACGAATTCGCAGCCGCCGTAGTAGCGGCGGCCGGGATAGCCTTCGGCATACTTGTTGGTGAGCACCGTGCCCTGCGCCTCGAGCACCGCCGCGGAGACGATGTTCTCCGAGGCGATCAGCTCGATCTGGTCCTGCTGCCGGCGCACCTCGTTGCGGATGGCGGCGAACAGATCCGGGTCGCGATCGGCCAACCGGCCGGTGAAGAAATCGGCGGCGGCGGTGGCGGCGGGGGCATGACGCATGGGGTCTCCGTTTCGGGCTCGGGTTGCCGGTCGGCCGGTCAGGACAGCTTGCCGACGCGCCGCGCGTGCCGGCCGCCCTCGAACGGCGTCGTGAAAAAAGTCCGCAGGCAGTCCTTGGCGGCCTCGACCCCGATCAGCCGGGCGCCGAGCGCCAGCACGTTGGCGTCGTTGTGCGCCCGCGCCAGCCGGGCGCCGCTCGCGTCGCTGCACACCGCGGCGCGGAGGTGGCGGTGGCGATTGGCGGCGATGCCGATGCCGATGCCGGAGCCGCAGACGAGCACGCCCCGGCCGGCGCGCCCGGCGCCCATCGCGGCCGCCAGCGCATCGGCGATATCCGGATAGTCGACCGGCTCGGCGCTGCCGGTGCCGAGGTCGAGCACGGCAAGCCCCATCGCCTCGAGCTCGCGCTTGAGCGTCTCCTTCAGTTCATAGCCGGCGTGGTCCGCGGCGACGGCGATCGTTTCTGACGGCATGGCGCGCCGCGAACCCCCCGCGAATTTGCAAGCCCGATTGGTACCATATCTCGCCGGGGGAAGCCACCCCGCCACAAGTTATGGCGGGGCGGGCGCGACCGCCGGGTCGGGCGGGCACACGGCAGCCGACGCCAGGATCGCCTGGAAAATGTAACTGGAATAAAACTCGTTTCGCATTGACACGCCAAATGACCTGTGCGATGCACACGCGAATTCAAATCATGTTTTCGCATTCGGGAGCACAGGGACAATGCAGGATACCGACAAGACATCGACCGAAGAACTGCTTCACATGACCGCCGAAGTCGCCGCCGCCTACGTCAGCAACAACTCGCTGTCGGTCGGCCAGTTGTCCGAGGTCATCCGCACCATCCACGGCGCGTTGACCGCCCTCGACGGCGCCGGCGGCGTCGCCGAGCCGCCGACCCCGGCGGTGCCGATCCGCAAATCGGTGACTCCGGACTACATCGTCTGCCTGGAGGACGGCAAGAAGCTGAAGATGCTGAAGCGGCACCTGCGGTCCACCTACAGCCTGACGCCCGACCAGTACCGGGCGCGCTGGGGCCTGCCGGCGGACTACCCGATGGTAGCGCCCACCTATGCGGCGCAGCGCTCGGCCTTCGCCAAGAAAATCGGCCTCGGCCGCAGCCCCGGCGCCAAGGGCCGCCGCGGACGGGCGAAGAAGTAGCGCGGGGCCGCCTTTCTCCGTACCGCTCGGGCTCCGGCCCGACCGTCCCCCTCCGGACGCACCAAAGAAAAAGCCCGGCGCCGAGGCGCCGGGCTTCATCGTCACGGCAAACCGTGTCGCTTACATCTGCTTGTATTCGCCCTTCGACCAGACGAACCAGACGTACTCGGGATTGAGGACGTCGCCCTTGTCGTTGTAGGTCAGCTTGCCGATCACCGTGTCGAAGGCCTTGCCCCGGATGTTCTCGGAGACCTTCGCCGCATCGGTGGTGCCGGCCGCCTCGACCGCCGCCTTCCAGACCTGCATGGCGGCATAGGTGTAAAGGGTGTAGCCCTCCGGATCATAGCCCTGGGCCGTGAACTTCGCGACCACGTCCTTGGCGGAGTCGAGCTTGCGCGGATCCGGCTGGAAGGTCATCAGCGTGCCCTCGCCGGCGTCGCCGGAGATCGCCCAGAACTCGTTGGTGACCAGCGCGTCCTCCGAGACCAACTGCGCGTTCAGGCCTTGCTCGCGCGCCTGGCGGATGATGAGTCCCGCCTCGGTGTGATAGAGGCCGGCGTAGACGGCGTCGATCTTCGCCGCCTTCATCTTGCTGATGAGGGCGGAGAAATCCTTGTCGCCCTGGTTGATGGCCTCGTACATGACCTCGGTGAGGCCGGCGGCGTTCATGTTCTTCTTGGTCTCGTCGGCGATCCCCTTGCCGTAGGTGCTCTTGTCATGGAGGATCGCGACGTTCTTGCCCTTGTACTTGTCGGCGAGGTAGTTGCCGGCGACGATGCCTTGCGCGTCGTCGCGGCCGCAGGTGCGGAAGACGTTGGTCCAGCCCTTCTCCGCCGCGCCTTCGGTCAGCGCCGGGTTCGTCGAGGCCGGGGTGATCTGAACGATGCCTTCCTCGTTATAGACCTCGGAGGCCGGGATCGACGAGCTGGAGCAGAAATGCCCGGCGACGAACACCACGCCCTTCGCGGCGAGGTCTTCCGCCACCGCGCGCGCCTGCTTCGGATCGCAGGCGTCGTCGCCGACTTCCAGAACGAGTTGCTTGCCGAGCACGCCGCCCGCGGCGTTGATGTCGGCAACCGCCATCTCGGCGCCGCGCTTCATCTGCTCGCCGAACGAAGCATACTGCCCGGTGATCGGGCCGGCGGTGGCGACCGTGATGGTCTCGGCCATGGCGGCCGACGCGCCGAACGCCGCCGCCATGGCGGCGATCAACGGTAGGCTAAGCTTGCGCATGAAATGCTCTCCCTAATTGCGTTATTGCGTTGCGATGGGGCGTCCGCCTTTCGGTCGGGCGCCGTGGAAAACCCGACCATGCCGCTGGCGCGGCTCGGCGGGTACTGTACCACTTGGCCGGCCGGCGGCAATGATTTCCTCGATCCTCCGCGGCGTCGTTAACCAATCTTAACGACCCTCAGCGCGCCTTCTCGCGCCAGCCGAACAGGCCGGCGCGCTCGTACAGCCACGGGTATTGCGCGACCATCTTGTGCGCCTGGGTCAGGCGGTAGGCGGCGAGCGCGATGGCGACGAGGACGGCGCTGTGGATGACGTAGCCGGGGATCGTCAGCAGCTCGCCGCCGAACAGGGCGAAATTCAGGAACCGGTCGGCGGCGCCCAGCATGAGGCCGTAGAGGACGTTTTGCCACGCCGGACGCCAGGTCTCGGCGAGCGCCTGGCCCATCAGGAACGAGGCGCCGCCGAACAGCACGACCGTAAGCCCGATGAACACCGGCCACGAGGTTCCCAGCAGGTCTTCCATGGCGTCTTTCGCTCGGCCCCTCTCAGTGCCCGCCTTCGAGGTACGCGGCGCGGACCTCGGTGTTGGCCAGCAGCTCGCGCCCGGTTCCCGAAAGCGCGATGCGGCCATTGACCATGACATAGCCGCGGTGCGCCAAACGCAAGGCGTGATAGGCGTTCTGCTCGACCAGGAACACGGTCACCTTCTGCTGCTCGTTGATCTCGCGGATCACCTCGAAGATCTGCTTCACCAGCATCGGCGCCAGGCCGAGCGACGGCTCGTCGAGCAGCAGCAGCCGCGGCCGGCTCATCAGCGCCCGCGCGATCGCCAGCATCTGCTGTTCGCCGCCGGACAGCGTGCCGCCGCGCTGTCCCTGGCGCTGCTCGAGGATGGGAAACAGGGCGTACACCCGCCGTAGATCCTCGTCGAACTTGGTCTTGTCGGCGGTGAGCGCGCCCATCTGCAGGTTCTCGAGCACCGTCATCCGCGGGAAGATGCGCCGGCCCTCGGGCGCCTGGGCGAGGCCGCGCCGCATGATCTCGTAGGTCGGCAGGCGCGTGATGTCCTCGCCGTCGAGGACGATTCGGCCGCGGCGGGCCACCGGGTTGCCGCAGATCGTCATCAATAGGGTCGACTTGCCGGCGCCATTGGCGCCGATCAGAGTGACGATCTCGCCCGCCTCGACACGGACATCGACGCCGTGCAGCGCCTCGATGTGACCGTAATTGGTATAGACGCCCGAAACGTTCAGCATCGCCGTCGCTACCCGTCCGCCCGCGGCCTGGACTCCGCCAGGTCCCGCGCCACTTCGGCGGGCAGCTCCTCGCTTTCCTCTTCGCCGAGATAGGCGCGGATCACCGCCGGGTCGCTGCGTACCTCGGCGGGCGTGCCGTCCGCGATCTTGCGGCCGTAGTCGAGCACGACGATGCGGTCGGAGATGCCCATGACGACGCTCATGTCGTGCTCGATGAGCAGCAGGCCGATCCCGGTCTCCTCCTTGATCGCCAGCAGCAGGCTGTTGAGGTCGGCCGATTCGCGCGGGTTGAGGCCGGCCGCCGGCTCGTCCAGGCAGAGCAGCACCGGCTCCGTGCACATCGCGCGGGCGATCTCCAGGCGCCGTTGGCCGCCGTAGGGCAGGTTTCCCGCGGACCAGTCCGCTTGCGCCGTCAGACCCACCTTGTCGAGCCAGTGCCGGGCAAGCTCCACGGCCCGCCGCTCGGCGCGGACATAGCGCGGCAATCCGAACAGGCCGGCGACGGTGAAGGCCGAGGCCCGCATCAGCTTGTTGTGCTGGGCGACGATCAGGTTCTCGAGCACCGACATGCCGGAAAACAGGCGGATGTTCTGGAAGGTGCGCGCGATCCGGGCGCGCTGGGCGATGCGGAAGCCTTCCGTCCGCTCCAGCAGAAAGCGCCCGTCCGGCCCGTCGAGGACGAGGCGGCCGACCGTCGGCTTGTAGAAACCGGTCAAACAGTTGAACACCGTCGTCTTGCCGGCGCCGTTGGGGCCGATGATGGCGGTGATCTCGCCGTCGCCGGCGGCGAACGACACGTCGTCGACCGCGACCAGGCCGCCGAAGCGCATGGTCAGATGCTCGACGGTCAGCAGCGGCCGGGCGCCGCTCGGCACGGCGTTGCCCGGCTCCGTCATGTCGGCGCCTTCGCCCCGCGATGCAGCAGGATCGTCGGGTCGCGGTGGGCGAGCAGGCCGCGCGGCCGCCAGATCATGATCGCCACCATGCCGGCGCCGAAGGCCAGCATGCGGTAGGCCTCCAGCTCGCGGAAGAACTCCGGCATGCCGATCAGCAGCACCGCCGCCAGGACGACGCCGACCTGGCTGCCCATGCCGCCGAGCACGACGATGGCGAGGATCACGGCGGATTCGATGAAGGTGAAGCTCTCCGGGCTGATGAACCCCTGGCGCGTGGCGAAGAACGATCCCGCGAACCCGCCGAACATGGCGCCGAGCGCGAAGGCCGTCAGCTTCGTGCTGGTCGGATTGATGCCGAGCGCGCGGCACGCGATTTCGTCCTCGCGCAGCGCCTCCCAGGCGCGTCCGAGCGGCAGCTTGCGGACGCGCAACGTGAAGAGATTGGTGACGAGCGCGAGAGCCAGGATGAGGTAATAGAGAAAGACGATCCGGTGAGCGGACGAATACTCCAGGCCGAAGAAGGTGTGAAACGTCTCGACGCCTTCCGCCGGGGCCCGATCGAACGGCAACCCGAAGAACGACGGCCGCGAAATATCGTGGACGCCGTTCGGCCCGCCGGTGAACCACCACCAATTGACCAGGATGATGCGGATCATCTCGCCGAACCCGAGCGTGACGATGGCGAGATAGTCGCCGCGCAGCCGCAGCACCGGGAACCCGAGCAGGACGCCGAACGACGCCGACATCATGCCGGCGAT
>Ga0326597_10014886_pt1 | contig 10180 bp, 9 predicted proteins | sample RVTome_12_FD_203789 | JGI IMG/M metagenome (GOLD analysis project Ga0326597, IMG submission 203789) | Soil microbial communities from uranium-contaminated site in the Upper Colorado River Basin, Wyoming, United States - RVT100D185 | ecosystem: Environmental > Terrestrial > Soil > Contaminated >...
GGCGCGGCCTGGGCCGATTCTCTCGTCCTGAGTACGTCCATGGGCATGCGACTGCTGACTCTGAATCCGTGGACGGGCGATGTCATCGTCTACTGAGCGCGGCGCCGGCCGGAGCGGTTTCGTGCTGCTCGAGGCGATGGTCGCGCTCGCGATCATCGGGCTGGTCGCGATCGCGCTGCTGCAGACGACCGGCTCGCAGTTGCGGTCGGCGGCGCAGGCGAAATCGTTGCTCGTCGAAAGGGCGCTCGCGGAAGACCGGATCGCGGCCCTTCAGCTCCTCGACTACGACGACCTCGGCGATCCGCCCGATTCGGTTCTCGCCGGCAGGTTTCCGCCGCCGTTCGAGGCGTACTCGTGGACGGCGCGCGTCGATGAGATGAAGGACGAGTACGACCTGTTCGGCGCCGAAGTCGTCGTCGAAGGCAATGGCGAGTCGTTCCCGTTGCGGACGCTGATTCATTCGCCGCGGCCGGGCACGCAGTTCGCCGGCGCTCAGCAGGGCGGCGATGCGGGGTTCGGCGGCGCCGGCGGTCGAGGCGGTCGCGGCGCGTTCGACGGCCGGGGTGGCCGCAACGGCGGCGAAGGCCGAGCGGGGCGAGGCGGTTTCGACGGGGGCCGCGGGGGGCGTGGCGCTTTCGATGGTCGCGGCGCGCGAGGTGGGCGTGGCCTGGACGGCGGCCGCGGCCAGGCCGGTGGCGGTGGCGTCGGCCAGACGGGTGGCGTCGGCCGGACAGGGAGGGGCGGATGAACACGAAGTTCGGCCTCGGGCCGATCTCGCGGGATGGCTGCGAGACGCCTGCATCGGTCGGTCCGCCGTCTCTTCGGCGTACGTTGAGCTTCAATGGGGCCGCGCTCAAGGCCGGAACTTCCTCTGCCAGAACCAGGATCGCGCTCGCTTCCCGCGATGGCGACGGAAGCCGGCTGCGGCTGCCGCGTGGCGGCTTCACGCTCGTCGAAGTGCTCGTCGGCCTGACGGTCGCGGCGCTCGCGCTGACGGCTGGGTTCACCGCGCTCGCCTTCGTGAGCGACCGCTCCGAGGAAGCGGAACGCGCCTCGGTCGCGGCACTCGAAGGATCGGCGCCCCGCGAGATGCTCGCGAGCTGGCTGTCGGGGGCCCGGCTGCAGGCGAACCGGGCCGGCGTCTTCGATGGCATCAACGGCGATGACCAGGGCAAGGACAGCGATGAGCTGACGTTCCCGACTACAGCGCGCACGCCGCTGGGTGTTCGAAACTCGGTGGTACGGCTGTTCATCGATGACGATGATGAGACGCCGGAACGGGGACTGGTCGCGGAGCTGAGGGAGCGGCTGCAGGACGAGGTCCGGCGGGTCGAGCTGGTGCCACAGGCGGCCACGGTGCAGATCCGGTACCTGCCGAACATCCCCGACGCCGTCGAATGGCTCGAGAACTGGCAGGGTCAGGGCCAGCTGCCGCGCGCGATCGAGCTGACGCTGACGCCGGTCGCCGGGGATTCGCTGCCGCTCATGCTGCGGCTGCCGCTGCGAGTCACGCTGGGGACGCTGCAATGACAAAGTCTGTCGCGCAATTCCCGGATACAACGGCAGGGACGGACCGAGCCGGTCCGCCCGCCAGTTCACTATCTTTGCGGTTATCCGGAGATCCGCGGGTCAGGCAAAGCCCGCTGCCGACGACGCTTTCGGCGGGTGCACCCGGCAGGGTGGGCCGGGGCGGCTTTGTCCTGATCGCGACGCTGTGGCTGCTGGTCGCGCTCGGCGCCGTCGGCCTCGATGCGGCCCTGCGGTCGCGGACTCGCCGGCTGGCCGCCGCCAACATTCTGGACGCGTCGCGAGCGCGCGCGGCGGCGATGGCCGGAACCGAGTACGCCCGGTCCCGCTTGACGGCTGCCATGCTGGATCGCGCGGATGAACTGCGCGCAGAAGCAATGTCGCAGGCGAGAACCGCGAACCAGCGCAACACGGCGTCACGCTCGAGTGTGAGTCGCCTGTTCCGCAGCGCGAACCCGCTCGAGGATCCGTGGCGGGATCCGTCGGAGCTGGTCGCGCCCGACATGAGCTTCGGGGCGACGCGCTACACGCTCCGTATCAGGGACACGGGCGCCGCGCTCAATCTGAATTCCGCGGACGAGGGCATGCTCCGCAACTTCTTTTCGCAAGGGCTGGGCGTTGACTTCGCGGCCGCGGACCGGCTCGCGCAGGCCGTCATGGACTGGCGCGACGAGGATGACATTCCGCGGATCGGCGGTGGTGAGCGCGAGCAGTACGTCGATGAAGGCATGGCCGTGCTGCCGCCGAATCGTGATTTCGCGGAACTCGATGAGCTGCGCCACGTGATGGGCATGACGCAGGAGCTGTACGAAGTGGCACAGCCGTACATCACGTTGATCGGTTCGGGCCTGATCAACATCAACGCGGCGCCCGAGCCGGTGCTTCTCGCCTTGCCCGGGATGATGCCGGGCGTCGCGCAGGAGCTGGTGCGGCTGCGCACGGCCGGGACATTCCCGCGCAACCGAGCGGAGCTGATGGGACTCGTGCCCGGGGTCGGCGCGGCGGATGCGCAGGGTCAGCAGTTCATCCAGTTGACGACGTACCAGACGAACGAAGTCGAGATCCGCTCCGAAGGTCGCGTCGATGGCAGCCCGATCCATGCGATCGCCAGTGTCGTCGTCCAGCGATCCAATGCGGGTGCCGTTGTCGTGTGGCGCAGGATAGAGTGAAGAGAGGCGAGCGTTGAGCACGGCCCGCGTACGCATCGACATTGCCATTGGCGGCGACAATGCCACGGGCCTCATTACGGCCGGCCGGGTCGCCCAGCGGGCGACCGTACCCTTCGCGCTGCCCGCCGAACCGGAGGCTGCCGCGACTGCTTTCGCTTCCGCGCTCCAATCGTTGGGCACGAGGCTGGGCGAGATGTCGGGCCAGCCGATCCTCGCCCCGCGTGTCCGGATCGTGTTGCTGCCGCCGCTCGCCGATGTCCGGCTCGTCCAGCTGCCGCCGATGCGGGCGGCCGAGGCCGCGGCGGTCATCCGCCGGGACGCGGCCCGGTACTTTCTCGGTGATGCGGTTGCCCGCGTCGTCGGTGTCGTCATGCCGTCTCGCCGGAAGGCGAACTCCCCCGTCCTCGCCGCCGCGGCTCCCGTCGCGCTGACCGAGGCCGTCCGCAGCGCCTGCGGCTTCCTCGACTGGACGCTCGATGCGATCCTCCCGGCCCACACGGCATGGCTGGGTCGGGCGGCGAGACTGACGGCGGGCCGGCAGGCGGCAGGCGTGGTCGTCGCGGCGGAAGGCGATGTCGTGCACGTCATCCGGGCGATCGGTTCGGTCACCAGCATCCGGCGACTGCCTGCACTCGCCGCGGCGGATCTCCTCGAGGCTTCCGGACCGGGCCCGGGCACGGCCGTCGTGTTCGGCGATCGCGGATCGAGAGACACGTTGTCGCGCACACTGAGCGGTGGCGGCTGGATGGTGGCGGGCGCTGCCGCGGAATCACAGTCCGCGGCCGAGGCTGCGGCTGCCGGCGCTGCCGATTCGATCATCGAGCTGGTCCCGCCGACGCTGGCGGCGCAGCGGCGCGACCGCGCCCGAACGAGCGCATGGCTGATCGCCGCGGCGGCGATCGTGCTGCTGGCCGGTGCAGGACTGGTCGAGCTATGGGGCGCGAAACGGGAGCTGAGCGAGATACGAGCCCAGCGACAGGCGATCCGCGAACAGGTCGCGCCGCTGCTGCAGGCGCGCGACTCCGTCGGCCGTCTCGAATCGCGCGCGCTCGTCATCGAGCGGCTCGAGCAGGAATCGCCACGCTGGACGCGCGCGCTCTTCGATCTCGCGCTGCTGCTGCCCGGCGATACGCACGTCACGACGATGCGCACGGCGGGTGACACGCTCGTCGCGGAAGCAACCGGCGACCGCGCGAGCGCCGCGCTCCAGGCGCTGCGTCGCTCCGGCAGCCTCGAGAAGATCCGCCTCGTCGGTCCCGTCGAGCGGCAACTGGAGGGCGGCGAGACCACGACCGAGCGGTTCCGCTTCAGCGCGATCCTGACCAGGCCGGTCGCCCAACAAGCCGAGCCGGCACAGGCCGCCGGAACACCGTTGCGCAGGGATTCACTCGCCATCGCGCGGAGGCAGCCGTGAGCCGGATCCAGACGCTGTTCGACCGGCTTTCCGACCGCGACCGGCGCGCCCTGCTCATGGGCGTGATCGTCATTGTTCCCGTACTCCTCTGGGTGGGCGCCGTCCGGCCGTACCGCAGCGCCCTGAGCGATGTCCGCGAGCGCATCGCCTCCGAACGCTCGCTGCTGGCTCGCGAACAGGCCCTGATCGAGAACTCCGACGACGTGCCGGACCAGCTCAGGGCCGCGGCAGCCGGCGCGGACCGCGCGCTGCGCAGACTGGTCGATGCGCCGAACGCCACGGCCGCGGAGGCCGAGGTCACCGACTACATCGAAATGAGCGCTTCGAAGAGCCGGGTGCTGCTCGAAGAGATCCGCGGCCTGGCGCCGGGCAGGCGGGAATCGCATCCGGAGGGGATTCAGCCCATCCGGCTGGCCGTGAGTGGCGAAAGCGACCTCAGCGGGGTCGCGAACCTGCTCCGCCGGATCGAAGAAGGAACCATGCTGCTGCGCGTCAACGAGCTGTCGATCGAGCCGAAAGTGGAGCGATCGGCCGCGACAGACTCGCGGCGGAGCACGACGGCCGCACGGTCGACGCCGACCGGATACATCAGCTTCACAATGATCGTCGAGGCCTATACTCCGCTGGACGAGAACGCGGCGGACACCGCAGTCAAGGAGCCCGTGCCATGAGACGCACGCTCGATCGCAGGATCATGCTGTCCGTGACCGCCCTGGCGGGCGCCGCCCTCCTCTTCGCGTACGCTCTCGCGCGCGCGGTCACGGTCGAGCCGACCGAAGTCGCCGATGCCCCGGCCGACGCGGTGCCCACACCCGTGCCGCCGGATGAACCGATGACCGAAGCCAGAGTGCCGTCCGAAAGTCGGCTCACATCCGATGCGCTCCGCCTCGCCGTGGACAATGATCCGTTCCAGGCCGACCGCCGGCCGCCACAACCCTACCGCATGCCCGGCGATGCCATCGAAATCGAACCATCACGGCCGATGGTCGAGGCGCCGCCGCCGCCGCCCTTCAGGCTGCTCGGCACCATCAGTGTGCCCGGAAGCGGCCTCGCCCTCATGCAGGTCGAAGAGACGACGCCGCTCGTCGTGAACGTGGGCGAAGTCGTGATGGGCTACACGCTGCAGTCGGTCGACATGACGGGCGCGACGCTCGCGAGCCGGACCGGTGACGAGCTCCGGCTGGCTGTTGCGCCGCCCTCGCCGACCGGGGCGGAGCGTGCGCGACAGCAGAATGGGCGTAACACCGGGCGAGGCGCCCGCGGCAACGCTGCGCAACGCGGCAACGCCGCTGGCGCGGCCGCCGCCGCGATCCTCGACCGGCTCCGCAATTCGGGCGCGCCGCCAGAAGTCATCGAGCGGTTGATGCAGCAGCTGCAGCAACAGGGCCGCGGCGTGCAGGGCGTCATCGAGATCGGCGAGCCCGACCGCGTGATTTTCCGGAGCCGGGTCGGAACGGACACTCTCGCGTCGCGGGCGCCCGATGCGCCCGACGATCGCTAGGCGGAGGATCGAATGAAACGTTTACTCCCGATCCTCCTCCTGACCGTTTGCTGCTTCTCGGTCCCGACGGCGGCGCTGGACGCCCAACAGCAGGGTGTCCGCCGCGCGGGCAATGGCATCGTCCTCAACTTCCAGGATGTCGATCTCGCGTACGTCATCAGCTCGCTCGCCCAGGTCGCGAACCTCAACGTCATGTACTCCGACCTGCCATCGAAGAACGTCACGCTGCGGACGCCGGAACCGATCACCATGGAACAGGTCGTCGGCGTGCTGCGCGAGCTGGCCGCCTCGAACGGCATCAGCATGACGCAGGGCGATGGCATCATCCGCATGCAGGGCCAGGCCGTCGCCGAGGCCGGACCGCCGCGCCAGCTCTACATCCACCGGCTCAAGCATGCGCGTGCACCGACGCTCGCCCAGACGCTGCAATCGCTGTTCGGCGGCGTGGTCCGCGCGACCACGGCGGCGCAGGCGACGACGACGCTGTCGCAGCAGCTCCGCGCCTTCGAGCAGCAGCAGCGCCAGCAGCTGCTGCAGCAACAGCAGCAGGGGCAGCAGTTCATCATCCCGCAGATCCGGCCCGGCGATCTGCAGGACAACGTCACCATCGTCCCCGACGAGGTCACGAACTCGCTGCTCGTCCGGGCCACGCCGAACGACTGGCAGATCGTGCAGCAGGCGATACAATCGCTCGACCTGCGGCCGCTCCAGGTGCTGATCGAGGTCGTGATCGCCGAGGTCCGGCGCAACAACGAACTGAACGTCGGCGTGTCCGCCAGCGCGACGAAGACCGGAGCGAGCGGCAATGTCACGTCAGGCGAGCTGCTCAGTCCCGCGCCGACATCGGGCATCGCGTTGAGTCTGCTGCGGACGGGTGATATCAGCATCGACGCGACGCTGACCGCGCTGGCGTCCACCGGCAACGTGCGCATACTCTCGCGCCCGGTCGTTCTCGCACAGAACAATCAGGAGGCGTATATCCTGGTCGGTTCGGAGCGCCCGTTCGTGCAGGTCTCGCAGGCCGTCCCGCAGGGCCAGCCGACGGTGATCCAGACCGTGCAGTACCGCGATGTGGGCACTCGCCTCACGATCACGCCCACGATCAACGAAGATGGCTACGTGAACCTCGCGGTCACACAGGAAGTCAGCGCGGCCACGACGGAGACGCAGTTCGATGCGCCGGTCATCAGCACGCGGGAAGCCCAGACCCAGCTGCTGGCGAGAGACGGCCAGACCGTGGTGCTCGGCGGCCTCATGGACCACCAGGAAGACAAGCGACGCTCGGGCATTCCATTCCTGAAGGACATCCCGATCATCGGTTTCCTCTTCGGCTCGACCCAGGAAACGACGACGAACAGCGAGCTGTTCCTGTTCCTCACGCCCTACATCGTCGCGAGCGACGCCGACGCCGACCGGATCCGCGAGGAGATCGAGAATCGCGGCGGCCTGCTCAAGGATGTCGTTCCCGTGAAGCCGCTCGTTCCACGGACCATCCGGATCCCGCCGGACACGTCGCGCGGCGGCCGCCAGCCGCAGGAGCACTGAAGTGGACGTACCGGAGTCCGGCGCGAGAAAGCCGAATCCACCGGTTCAGGTATCACCGGCCGGGGATCCACTCGCCGCCATGCAGGCCGCCGAGCCGATATCGCGTGCACTGACCGGCGATTACCTCGAGCATCACGCCGTCATGCCCATCGGTCGGGACAACGGCAGGCTCAGTGTGGCGACGTGGAGGCGCGACGTCGATCCCAACGCGCTCGATGACCTGCGCTACATCGCCGGCGTTCCCTTGACGCTCGTGCAGCTGCCCGAGCAGGATGTTCGCGCCGCCATCCGCCGCGTCTATTCGCCGGACGCGCTCACCGCCGAAGATGTGATTGCCGGACTGTCCGATGACATGCGGACCGGCGGCGAGACCGACGCCGCACTCGACGACCTCGTCAGCCTCGCCAACGAGGCGCCCGTCGTGAAACTCGTGAACCTGCTGCTGCTCGAAGCCCTCGAGTCGCGTGCGTCCGACGTGCACCTCGAATCGTACCTCGGCGGATTGCGCGTGAGGTACCGCATCGATGGCGTGCTGCAGGACGCGCCCGCGCCGCCCCGCCGGCTCGCGGCGGCCGTCATCAGCCGCCTGAAGATCATGGCCGAGCTGGACATCGCGGAGCGCCGCGTGCCGCAGGATGGCCGCATCCGCCTGCGCATGCATGACCGCCAGGTCGATGTGCGCGTGTCCACACTACCGACGCTGCATGGCGAAAGCGTCGTGCTCCGACTGCTCGACAAGGAGCGAGGTCGCGTCGGCCTCGAAGACCTCGGCATGGCCGACGACACGCGCGCCCGCTTCACCGCCGTCATCTCGAAGCCGCACGGCATCGTGCTGTCCACCGGACCGACCGGTTCCGGCAAGACGACGACGCTCTACGCGGCCGTCGATCGCATCAGGACGGGTCGCGAGAAGATCATCACCGTCGAGGATCCAGTCGAATACGAGCTGGCCGGCGTACCACAGGTCCCGGTCAACGAGAAGGTGGGTTTGACCTTCGCCAACGCGCTGCGCGCGCTGCTGCGGCAGGATCCGGACATCATGCTGGTCGGCGAGATCCGCGATCACGAGACCGCGGACATCGCGACGCATGCCGCACTGACCGGCCACCTCGTGCTTTCGACGCTGCACACGAACGACGCGGCGACGGCCCTGACCCGCCTGGTTGACCTCGGCATCGAACCGTTCCTCGTGGCCAGCACCGTCGAGGCGGTCCTCGCCCAACGGCTGGTCCGTTGCATCTGCGAGAACTGCCGCACATCCTCGCCGCTCGAGCCCGAGCAGTATACCGCGCTCGGCGTCTCGCCCGCCCAGCTGCCCGCCGCCTGGAAGGGATCCGGCTGCGCCAGCTGCCGCGGCACCGGCTACCGCGGCCGGACCGGCATCTACGAGCTGCTCATCATGGACGAAACCCTGCGCGCCGCGCTGCACGAGGACGTCAGCGCCGGTCGTCTCAGCCGGCTCGCGATCGAGAAGGGAATGCGGTTGCTCAAGGACGACGGCATCCGCCAGATCCGAGCGGGCGTCACCACCGCGGAAGAGGTGCTGCGCGTCGCCAACGTCTGACGACTTGCGGATCTCCTCCTCCCAGCCATTGTCTGATCACGTGAGGACGCTCGCTACTCTCGAGGTGCGCTACTGGCACTCCGGGTTGAGACGGATGATCCTGGAGCAAGTGTCCGCTGTAACGAAGTCGTGTGAAATCACATTCGCAGGCTTCACGGCTTCGGTCGACTGCTGCCAGAGTTCGTACAGGAAATCTCCCATCACGGTATGGGCTCCGCCGGACCACTGTTTTCCTTCCTTTTTCGGCGCAGTGGTGTTCTTGAAGACGTCTCCCCCGGTCTGCTGCCAGTAGATGAAGTGCAAGTGCCCGGGCGTGCCGACATGATCGGTGCGGTGCTTCTCCACCGCGCGGAGGGTCTCCGCGTGAACCTTGCTGATGTCCGACGAACTCGCGAAGGCCCCGCACGTCGAAAGACCATCGATGTGAGTCAGATCAGCTGAAAACTTCTTGAAGCGATGGATCCCCTGGCCCGGCGTGATGTGGTGGTTGAATTTGTCGTCGAAGACCATGATCACCTTTCCCCGCAGGGAACCTATGGTCTTGGTCGCGATGTTACCGGTCTGCGTGTAGAGGGCGGCCGGGTAGGCCGGGTTGCTGGCGATCACCTGCTGGATTGCATTGACGCATTCGGTCGGATGATACGTGTGTGAGAAGCGCAGAATGATGAACTCGGACGGATTCGCGATAACGAAGTCCAGCGCCTGGCCGACGATGGCCGTCAACGCGCCTCCATAGCCGCCCATGGCAGGTTGTTTGCTGCCCGCCACCTTCTCCTTGAAGAAGTGCCCGAGTTTCTGCTCGTACACCTTCGCCCCGGTCGCGTCCGTGGTCTTCCTCAGGAACACCCTGCAATCGAAGAACCTGGAACCCGCCAATGCCTGCCTGCCGAAATCAGAATGTTGACACACGATGCTGTTCGTGGGCTTGCTGACGAATCCGGGGACTCCACGCGTGATCGTCTGGGCCGTACCATAAACGCCCGCATCATGACTGCCCGGCATCACGATCTGCCTCAGCCACTTGTTGTCGGTTATCTGTCTCATCCAGTCTGTTGTACCCACGATTCACCGTGCCCTTGATGATCGAGTTCAGGAAATGCTGGGTCGGCTTGCGCTGGCGCATTCACCCGACCCGGCCCGAAACCGCGTTGAAGAACGCCACCCGATCCGTTCAGGATCCGGGAGGCGTTTTGCCCGCCAGGACGACAGCTGATCCTTCGTGGTTCGATTGATGCCATGCTAAGGGGGACCGGAAAGGCGAGCAAGGGCCGTGTCCCCGCGGCCGGGGATACCGTTCGCGAAGTCGATGATGTCCTGGCCCGTTCGACGCCTTCGTGGTCAAACGCGGGTCGAGCGAGTCAATCTTCTTCGTGATCGAGCAACCGGGATCCGCGATGGCCTTCGCGCTGTCAGCGTCCTTCGTGCGCGTGACGAAACCCTGCACCTGCGACTTCCATGAC
>Ga0326597_10014887_pt1 | contig 10180 bp, 10 predicted proteins | sample RVTome_12_FD_203789 | JGI IMG/M metagenome (GOLD analysis project Ga0326597, IMG submission 203789) | Soil microbial communities from uranium-contaminated site in the Upper Colorado River Basin, Wyoming, United States - RVT100D185 | ecosystem: Environmental > Terrestrial > Soil > Contaminated >...
GGCTCAGAAGTCGTTCTTTCGTCTCTGCGGGAGTGGATGCTCTCATGGCCTGGGCCAAGTTACATTAGGTTTCGGATTGTCAACCCCGCGACACCGAGCAACCCACTTCCCACCCCCGCTCGGACAGGGTACCATACCAACACCTGCTCCGTTGTTCCCCAAGGACTAGCTCATGGCCATCCAACGTCTCGACCCCCGTATGCCCGGCCGCCTGCCGACCACCAATGGTCGCTTCATCCCAGGCAATCCGCCAGTTCAGGCGTGGTCGCCGCACGCGCAGCGCGTCCCGAGCCGCCACAGCCACATGATCCCCGGCCAGGATCTGGCAGGCCTGTTGGGCGAGGATCTCGATCCGGGCGCCATGGAGGCCTTCGGTCTTCCGCCCCAGGACCTGATCAACGCCCTGTACGACATCTTCGGCTCGTACCCGCGCAAGAACGTCCTGCCCTACGCGTTCAGCTTCACGCTCGCGCCTGGTGCGGCTCTGCCCGCGCTCACCGCGCTCGGCACCGCTCGCCCGTCCATCAAGATCACGGCCGACGCCGCCATGATCACGACCCTGATCACCGGCACCAGCACGGGTGAATACTCGATCTTCATGCGGACCGACTCCAGCGACCGTCAGCTCATGCAGTTTCCGATCCACTCGGCCGCCATGGTGGGTACTGCGGAACGCCCGTTCCCGCTTCCCAAGCCACTGTTGCTGGCTCCCAACACCACGCTCTCGTTCGACATCACGGACCTGTCGAACGCCGAGAACGAGGTGTACTTCACGATCTGGGGCTTCAAGGTCTACCGTCGCCAGTACGCCGCAGCGGGCTGAGCCTAAGACGTGGCCCGGGTTCCTGTCCTTCCGCATTATCGCCCACAACCGGGAGTGGTTGGCCGTGCCATCGCATTGCCTCCCCCACGCCCGGTTCAAGGCGTTCGGCCAGCCGGCGGTTGGACACAGCCTGCGGACGTCTACGCGGCCGACCAGGCACAAGACCGGCGCCAGCACCCTTCCGCAGTGGATCTCCAAGCACAGGCCCTCATGCGGGCGCTGCGTCGGGTCAACATCACCGCTGGCCCGCCGGCACACATCAAACCGCACATCTGGAGCGAGCCGGTCGACCAAAGCGGTCAGGTGACCCTGGCGGACGCCGCAGTTCCGTACCAGACCGTCTGCACCTTCCAGGCCCCGCAGGGCCGGATGGCGCGCATCACGCACTACGGCGTGAACGTCACTGATCCCACGTATCAGTACAACGGCACCCTGCGCTGGCGTTTCTTGCTCAACGGCCGTGTGCTGGATCTGGGCATGGAAAACTTCATTGAGCAACGGGGCTCCATGGTCTTCATGCGACCGACCGTGATCATCATGAAGAACGAGCTGGATACCTTGGCTTTCCAGGTCGAGCGCACCCAAGCAGACGGCAACGAGTACACCGTGCAGATGTGCTTCCGTGGTTGGACCTGGCGCCTGCGCAACAATTACGACGGCACCCAGGCTTCGGTCACCGCGTACTGAGTTCCCCCTCCCACCCGGGTTCATCACCCACATCTCCTTCAGGAGTTTTCCATGACTATCTCTTTCGGTACGGGCCAGACCAACGGCATCCCGCTGTTGCTGACCGCCGTCACCTTGGGCACTGCCCAGATCGTGCACACCTTCCCGGCCGGTGCAGCCACCCCCAACCTCCTCAGCCTGTTCGCCACCAATGCGTCGGACAATGGCGTCGGCCTGACCCTGGCGCTGTATGACAACACCGCTGCCTTGGTCTGGACCCAGACGCTGCAGATCGGCGCCCGCGCGTCCCTCGCCCCGGTGTTCGATCAGGGCAGCCTGGAAGCGGACCTGATCGCCAACGGCACCTGCGTGCTGCGTGCGTACGCTTCCAGCGCTTCGGTCATCTCCTTGTCGGCCACGGTCGACAACCAGTCCGAGACCACAGGCACTGTCGCCCAGGGTATGTTCTCTGGCCTCGTGGCTGCGGTGCAGAATGCGAACCGATTCGCGCTCCCGGCCCCTGGCGGTGGCGTCGGTACCGCAACGGAAGTCAACGCGAACGTGCTCATCCCTCGTGCAGGAATCCTGCGCAACCTGAGCGCCAAAGCCGACGCGACTATTGGCGCAGGCGCAACCGTGACGGTTGCTGTTCGCATCAACGGCGCGACTTCAGCACTGTCGATTGCCTTCACGGATGCCGACACCACCACCCTCAAGTCCGACACGGATTCCGTGGCAGTGGCTGTGGGCGACTTGGTGACTATCATGGTGGCTTGTGATAACGGTGCTGCCCCCGCTGCCAACATGCAGGCCGGGTTCGAATACATCGCTCAGTAAGCCTCAGCGGGCTTCGATAGCGGGAGAAGGGCTCGGGGGCAACCTCGGGCCTTTCTTTTTGGTCCGGTCACACCGCAGGGCATCCCTAGCCCCTGGGAATGGAACGGGTACACTCAGAGCCATGTCCGATCTCACTCCCGCCGAAGATCAGATGGTCGCGTCCGTCATTGTGGCGGCCCGGACGATGTCGATCCCGATCCGCAATCCGGCCTACATCGACCCCACCTGGTGGTCGTATCCCCTGAACGTGACCAAGACCCGTCCCGTCCCCGCCAACAGCGGGTGGCTCGACTACATCGACATCAACTCGGACAACGGCGGAGGCCTGGTGCCCACAGGGCACGTGATCCGGCTCAAGGGGTATGTGGCATCCGGCCAATACGCCCCGACCGTGAGCGGGCTCCGGTACCGGTTCCGCAAGAACGGTCAGTTTCTTCCGGACCAAGAGTTCGACATCACCGATACCATCGAACGCCACTTGGAGCGGAACAACCCCAACCAATTCCCCCATCCGTTCCCGTGCTTTCATCGACGCATCGTGATGACGCTTAACAATGACAGCCGGCTCACGCTGCAGGTGAACAACACCAGCGGCATCGTGCGGCTCGCATTCGCCAGCCTCTATGGGTACTACTACCCGAACCTGCTGGGCCTCAGCAAGGGTGGTCAGGAAGCGCCCCCGTACACCGACGAAGATGTGGGGGAGGAAGACCGTGGCCGCTTCTGATCCCAGCCTCCGGCAGCGTATCATCGCTGACGCCATGCGTCGTGGCGGCCGCGTTGTTTCACCCAGTGCCCTCGACCGTGGGTATTGGTCTGGCTGGTCCCCCGTGCGCCAGGTGGCCACCAAGCCCGGCATCGATCGCCCGATCAACATCCTGCCCACCGGGGAGCGTGTCCCGGATGGTGCGGATCCGCAGATTCCGGTCTGGGGCAACACGAACTGCCCACCATGGATCTGCCCTCCGTTCTGGTCGCAGCCGGTCGATTTGACGTTTGATGTCTGCTTGCCGTTCTACGAACAGGCGGAGCAGGTCGGGTGCTTTACGGTGCCTCAGGATTATGTGCTGGTTATCCGGAATATTTCCTACGAGGCCCTGAACGCCGAAATCTACGACATGTTTCAGTTGGAGTTCTTGGTCAACGGCGCCAACCGGTTCACGATCGAGGACATGCTCATCGACAACACATCGCCCAACCCCGCGCACCGGTATGCGCTCGGGGGGCATACGCGGCCGATCCAGACCTTCCTGCCGGTGGACCGCAATCACACCCTGTGTGTGCGGGGCATTCTCAAGGGCCAGACCGACTTCAATGGCAACAGCGCCCATCAACCAGGTGACCCAATCACGACCGGCGATTGTACCCTTCGGGTCATCCTCCAAGGCTGGTTGGCGAACTTGCGCGAGAACATCGACGGCTCACCGCGGCCCACCGATCTGGGGAACATGGGCGGCCTCAGTCCAGAAGACACCCAAGAAAACGGCGGATACCCGTGACCACACCAGGCATTCAACTCCTTCACGCCGAGAGCGTGCGCATCGGCGTGCGCCTGGCCGCGCAGGTGTTCGCTGGTCAGCGGTACCCAGAGGACAAGGTGGCAGCGGTTCTGCGAGCACTCCCCGCGCAGTACAAGGCAGCCGAGTTCCCCCTGGAGACCTTGACCAGTGCCTACAAGGCGCGCACGGAGCATCGCCGCAATTGCGCGCAGCGTAACCTGGAGGTCCTCCTGCATCACGCGGGTGACCCGGCGTACATTACCGACGAGGCGGCCAAGTCCATGGTCGGCCGCGCGTGGATGATGGCTCGGGAGATGGAAGACCAAGAGGTCGGCCAGAACGCCCTTGATCAACTCACCAATCCGAATCCGAGCCCGTAATGCCTTTGGTTCAGCGGCATGCTTCGATCAGGTCCTCGCTCAACGACGGCAACGTCCCGTTCGCTGCCCAAGTGAACACGTGGCTGGCAGCGAACACCGGGATCATCATTCAGGACGTTGACAGCTTTCGCCCTGACTCGCCGTACGCGGCCGATGAACAGGTTCTGCGCATCGCCTACCTGGAGGCGACCGAAGACGCTATCGGGGCGACGTACCAGTCGACGCTGTACACCAGCTCATCGACTGGCCTGAGCGCTCAGGAGCAATTCAACGCGGCGTACACGGCCGGCGTCGCTTGTGTCCCGCACTTCGTCATCGACATCACGGATCACGAACGCAACAAGACTGGGCCGGAATCCCTGTTGGTCATCTGCTTAGTGACGGACCTCGACCCATTCAATCAGGTGGGGTATGACCGGGCCGCGTTCATCGGTGAGCCAACGGGGGACATCAACCCAGGAGCGACAGGCCCAGCCACTTTGATGGACGCCTCGGGAACCGTCGTGGCCCTGGCGGTGCCGGTGATGAACCTGGGTTTGGTACCGTGGGTCGCACTGCAGCGCAACTACGTCATCCTGGACGAGGCAGAAGGCGTCTACACTGGTCTTCCGACGTGCTGTGGTGCCAACGAGATCGTCCCGGAGAGCACCACCACCACGCCGTACGAATGCCCTCCGCACTTCTTCAACACGTCGACCACCACAACGACATCCACCACGTCAACTACCACAACGACGTCGACCACCTCAACGACTTCAACGACTTCAACGACATCCACCACGTCGACCACCTCAACGACTTCAACCACGTCGACTACTTCAACCACGTCGACCACTTCAACCACGTCGACTACTTCAACGACGTCGACTACTTCAACCACGTCGACCACCTCGACCACTTCGACCACTTCGACAACCGCACCCCCATCAGAGGATCCGTGCGTTGACTGTGGTGGTTTTGGTTCTACCCAACCGTCTATTCCAGCACTCACGGTGGTTGGATCCAACTCCTGTGGGTTCTCGACAGGCATCAGCATTCCGTGGGTTGTCTGGCTCAATGGCGTGGAAGACTGCGCCTGGGTCTGGGGCGAGAGCGATCCGATTGAGGACAACGACTGGCAAGTGAGCGTTCAGTACGATGAGGTCGCTCAGACCTGGTTAGTGACAGCGATCATTGACCAGGGCGTTGGATCGCATCAATGGAGCGATACGTTCGCATTTGGGACCATTGTATGCTCTGGTGGGGTACTAACGAGCGGGGTGCTGAATCTGACCAAGGACTCTGGTCCTGTTTGCTCTGACGGTGACGTCATCCAAGTGCAGTTCGGTTAAACCATGACCTACTCCCTCAAGCGATTCCAGTTCCCCACCTCGAACATCGGCCCAGGCAATTCGCTGGCCGACAAGGTGGACTTGTTCCTGAGCTTGAACCTGGGCATCACCGTGGTGAGCGTCTCCGTCAACTGGCGTGAAGGCCGCAGCCGCGGCGAGAGCCTGTATCTGAACCTGCTCTATCGGGGCGGTGGAACACTAGCACGCACCCACGCGCGTGCGTTCCAGTCGACCCCATCCGCTCAGGCGGAGACCATCGCCCAGGCGTTCTTCACCTCCAACCCAAACTTTGTTCCCGTGCAGACGGTGATCTTGTCCCGGCCCGATGTTGTCCCTCGGGACCGCCGCATCCTGGTCCTGTACGCCAGCTATTCAGAGGCGCAACCCCCCTGCCTCCTGAATGCGCCCGTTGGCGTTCCAGGTGCCGCGGTGGCGCTGGGGGACTTCGGGTTGTTCTTCGATGATCTCGACCCCAACCGCTCGCCGCTGCCAGCCCTGAACCTGGGCAACGCCGCGTGGCCGGCGGGTGCCGCCAATCTCCTGATTCGCTCCGTTGGTGCTGACCCAGGCATTTGCGCGTGGGGAGGCATTGCTCCCTGCTGCGCTGAACCGCCGGCGTATGTTCCTCCAGCGATCGTTGAACCGGATCTGTTGTGCGGTCCGTGTTTCCCGGCGGACCTGCTCACGATCTCGTACACGTTCACGGACCCGCCGCCGACCACGACGGAGCCGCCGGCCACCACACCACCGTATCCTCCTGAAGTCACGACCACGACGTCCACGACCACGACCACGTCCACCACGACTACTGCCCCGACCTGTCCGGAGCTGGAGGGTGAGGCCGTGCCGACGGTGTCGATCGATGAGACGGACCCACCACCGGCTCCATTGATTGCTCAGGGTGCCGAGCTGGTCATTGGGTCCCCGGGATGCTGTTACCTGGTCACCTTTGAGGGAGTGCGTGACTGCACGGGCTACACCTGCACCGGAGGCCCTCCAGAGGACATCATCGGGTCGATCCAGATCACCGATGGATTCGCCAGCACGGCGTCATGCGAAGGCGCTGCCGCGACGTCAATATCCTTAGGGACCGGCCCTTGTCCCTCACCAGGAACCCCAGTAATGGCGGAGTTCTATATTTGCGGGGTCGTCACCATTCGGCTCCAGCTTGAGGCGGATTACGTCTGCGGTGAAGGGGAGACGCTCTCCGCGAGTTTGAGTGGGAACGTCACGTACGTCTTGCAAGGGGAGTGCGTTCCTCAAACCACCACCACCTCCACCACCTCCACGACATCCACGACATCCACGACATCCACGACATCCACCTCCACGACTTCGACCACCTCCACAACCACACCTCCGCCCGAGTATTCTTGTGCCGGCGTTGACGGATGTGATTCTGAAAACCAGTTCAATACTTCTTTTGTTAATTTTGGATACTCAGTAACCAGTGGTATACTTGGGGACGGATTCGAAGAGAGTTACTTTAATCCCCGTCTTGAGCATCCTTGCGTACGCGTCTGCCTTAATTTATCAGAAGCCGAAGAAACCGCAGTACTGCTCCTCACTGAAGCTGAGCGTACCATATCATTCACAGCCAGTTATTACGACTGCGATGGCAACGTGGTTGCAACCGACAGTGATACCGTTCTCTACACAGGCGGCACGCAGTTTTGTATGACACCCACATTTAATATGGGGTCCTGTGGGGTAGCTGTTGTTGCTGAATTGTCGGCAACGCTGGATCCTGCGTTTACTGCGGAACTCACCAATAATGTGAGCCCAGGAAGTCGTTGGTGCTCTAACTCCACACTTGCCATTTGTGACGAGGTGTGTGCTTTGAATTGCGAGGCGGTTTGCTTCCTGTGCGATAGCTCAGCAACAACCGGGATCACCATCAACGACCTCCCCTTCTTCGGGGGCCAGGAACTGTCGTTCGTGGGTATCACCGGAAGTGGGACGGATTGCACGATCACCTGGGAGTACACGGATGGCGCAAATGTTGCCACCCTCGTCATCACGAAGGACAGCACGACTGCCACGGCGCTCTTGACGGTAACGGACGGGGTGGATACCTGCGAATACACGGCCACCGGAGCGGACGGACTCAATGTGATAGTAGACTCGTTCGGGACCCCCATGTGGCAAATCGGATCCGTTACCTTCCAACTGAGCGTCGGCGCTTGCTCTGAGGTACCCTTCACATGATCCGCTACCTCGTCGTGAACCAAGAACTCAACCAGTCCACCGCGGATTACGTGGCGGACATCAGCACCGCGTTGCAGGCGGCCGGCGCCGTTGGGGTACAGAGCGTCTTCATCACCCGGCGCTTGGACTATCAGACGGTCCGGTTCGCTACCACCCTGTCGATCACGGATCCTGGTCCGGCGCAGGTTCGAGCTGCGTACTTCTCGTCCCTGGCGGGTACGCCGGTCGACACGCAAGTGGACGCGTTCTTTGCGGCCAACCCCACCTACCGGGCCATCTTCGTGCGGGACGTCAGCCAGGAGATCCGACGCAAGCTAGACCACGACGCCGTGATGGTGATCTACATCGAGAGCCTGATCCCCAACTGTGGACAGGATCGCTCACGCCCCGTGATTGTGGAAGCGCTGGAAGCCATTGCGGCCGGCGCCACCGGCCAGGTGCAATTGGTCGGAGCGAGTGGTCTGGAGCCCGATGTGTTCACGGTCACGAACCGTTCCGCATTCACGATCCTGGAAACCGACCGGGCGTACGCGCAGGTGGCGCCAGGGACCTGTGACTGGGATGCGTACGGGACGTGCTGTAATGCGGCCGCTCCGGTGAACCTGGTTGAGCCGACCATTGAGGGCGTCGGGTACGTGGACTACACCCTCACCGGGGATGCAGGAACGTGGTCAGGGGCGGCGACGCTCACCTATCAATACCAGTATTTTGATGGTGTGGATTGGTTGGACATCCCCGGTGCCACCGCTATTGATTATGGGCCGTTTGCACTCGCCTATCAGGGACTCCCTGTTCGGCTCCAAGTGACCGGCTCAAACCTGGCCGGCTCCACTGTGGCGGTGTCGAATGTTATTGAGCAGTGGGTACCGTCTGATGCCGGAGCGGACCCGGTTCAGTGGTACGACGCATTCGATCCTGCGACGCTATCGGTTGTGGGTGCAGCAGTCACAGCGTGGGGCAATAAAGGGACAGCGGGGAGTTCACTGGCCACGGCCGTTGGATCCCAGCAACCGATATATAACGTCGCAGGGTTTGGAGGGTTCCCCACCGTTACTTGGTCAGCAGGGAATAGGCTTTTCCGACTGCTAGACGATAACACAGCCCAGAATGTAGCTGGGTGTACGGTAGCGGCTATGTGTATTCCAGCGTTACTGACAGGATCTTCCCGGCACATCTATGGATCATCCACAAACAGCAGCACAGCTACGCGCGCAGGTATTCGGTTTAACGTGGCCAATGTACAAGCCATGGGGCGTAGACTAGACGCAGATACTTTAATGGCTGTAAACATAGGTACTGCTATTTTATCGACCAAGCAGAGCTATCTAGCGCTTCTGAATTACGGGAGTGCCCAAGCCTTCGGGCTAGTCAATGGGGTGGAGTCCGCACCCCTTGCGTTCCAGACAGCAGGTAACACGTCAAACACACCGTCTGCACGACGCATGGCAGGCACCAGCTTGTTTGGTTCAGATGACTACGCAGGCAACACATCTGAGTTGATCCAGTATAACATTTTGTTGGACGCCACCAATCGCGCCAAACTCGCTGGATACCTGGCGTGGAAGTGGCGCGCCGTGACTGAGCTCTCTGGTGCCAGTCCTTACAAGACCGTACCCCCAACCCCCTGAGGTCATCATGCGCGGATACACCACCTCAACGAGAGAGCAGGCAGAGGCGGTTGCTAGCGAGGCCTTCAATGAGTACCGGCGTGCAGCGACGAGCGCTGGGCACACGGTGGACGAGAACGGGCATGTCGTGAGCAAGAACCTCGCCACAGGGTTGGATGATGTTCGGGTGGTCGTCACTGCGTGGGCCGTTCCCGAAGAACTCTCAGACGGCTCGTGGTTTGTGCCTGAGATCACCGAGGACTTCGCAAAATTGGGTGTGCGGCCTTTGCCGGTGAGCGTTGAAGAGATCCCGGAAGAGCGTCGTGAGCAGCGAGAAGGAGCGCAGCCTTCGGGGGTGGACAAGCCCGCCCAGGACCTGACCCGGTCGTAAGCAAAATAGACTCTTGCGTCAAAAGTTCAGGCCATTAGGGTTTTGACTCAGACATCGGCTTGCTGGTGTCCGGCCTGTTCTTTGACATTCGGTAAGCGGGGAGGAAACCCAAATGAGCCATAGAATGTAAGAGCCCAATGATTGGCAGCGTGTCGTGGGAGAAAAGTACCCATCGCACTTCAGCGCGCCACGTAAGTTCAGAGACCTAGGTTGTAGAGCGTGCCACCCAGGAAGATAATTCATGTAACCGAAGCGTGTCTGGGACCACGAGTGCCCAACCTGAAAAAGCGCGCCGAACCTTCCAAGTGCCCAAAAGAGTAATGCGTGTCGTTGGGAGGTAGTGACCTCATGATAAAAGCGTGTCATTCAGGCTCAGTGACCAGATCCATGAGCGTGCCCAGGTCGCAAAGTGCCCTATGCCCAACAGCGTGTCGTTCA
>Ga0326597_10014888_pt1 | contig 10180 bp, 4 predicted proteins | sample RVTome_12_FD_203789 | JGI IMG/M metagenome (GOLD analysis project Ga0326597, IMG submission 203789) | Soil microbial communities from uranium-contaminated site in the Upper Colorado River Basin, Wyoming, United States - RVT100D185 | ecosystem: Environmental > Terrestrial > Soil > Contaminated >...
CTCCCGAAGCCGAATGTATACGCCTCGTGCACGCCGCCCTCGATGCCGGCATCACCCTTTTTGATACGGCCAATACGTATGCAGGCGGAGACGCCGAGCGAATTCTCGGAAGGGCCGTCGCCGATCGTCGCCCGGAAGCCGTTGTGGCGACCAAGGCCTACTACCCGACCGGTCCCGGACCGGACGACCGCGGCAACTCGCCCCAGGCGATCCTCAAGGCGTGCGACGCTTCACTCGCCCGTCTGAATACGGACTACATCGATCTTTTTCAGCTCCATCGTCCCGACTTCGACGTACCCATGGCCGAGACCATGGGAGCGTTGCACGAACTCGTTGAAGCAGGCAAGGTGCGCTTTGTCGGCAGTTCGACGTCGCCGGCGTGGCGGATACTCGAAGGCATAAAAGTCGCTGAGGCGGCCGGATGGGAGGGGTTTATCACCGAACAGCCTCCGTACAACATTCTCGACCGTCGAATCGAGAACGAGATCGTGCCCATGGCGCAAACGTTCGGTCTGGGACTCCTGCCATGGTCGCCCCTCGCCATGGGCATGCTGGCGGGCAGATACGACGACAACCACCCGACGCCGACCGGATCCCGGGCAGCCGCACGAGGTGGCATCTACGCTGAACGGGTAACCAGCCAGGCGGTCGCAGCCGGTAACCGGTTCGCCTCCCTCGCCAGAGACCATGGGTACGACCCGGCTCGACTCGCCATCTGCTGGGTCAAAGACCAACCAGGCGTAGTCGCGCCATTGTTCGGAGCCAGGACCATCGATCAGCTAAACGCCATGGTGGCGGTAGGCGCGATGTCGTTCCCGTCAGAACTCAGCTCCGCCGTCGATGACTTGTGCCCACCGGGTAGCGCCATCGCCAACTTCCACAATTCGGCCGACTGGATGAAGCAGCAACTCGGTCCTGGGAGCGACCAGTCACAATGGTGACCGGATCGAGGTCAGCTTGCCCGGCAAACCCGGGCAACGTGATTCAGACCCCGATCAAGGCAATAAGGGTCACGAGTGGCGGTCCCGCCTGAATGAGCGCAGCCCGGATCATGGAACGGCGACTGATTGCAAGCACCAAACCGGCTCCGACCATGAAGAGACAGCAGTACCCAAGCAATGTGGTTCGGCCAGGCACGTCAACGGCTAACAGCACGGCCCCGACCACGGCTCCGACGCCCAGAAACAGGTTGTAATACCCCTGGTTCAGCATGTTGAACGCAAACGAATCTGCTTGCTCTTGCGTTTTGACGCCGAAGCGCCTCCACCATTCGGGCCGGCGCCACCACACGGCCTCCATAAGCCAGAACAGAACATGAAAGACCCCCGACAGAACACCGAAAACCACCGCAATCCAAACCATCGCCACACACTACCCATCGCCGGTCCAAGAAGACCGCGAGCCAGGTACCGACTCGTTACCATATCCCGGTGTACACACTCGCTGGGGTACTCGAACGGATCGCCAAAACAGAGCCCGGACCCCGCCGTGAGGCCTTAGCCCAACTCGCCAACGCCTACCTGCGCCGGACTGAAGACGACACGTTAAGTGTCGACGAGACCCATGCCCGGGTCATCGACCTGTTCTCGTTCATCGAGACACGGTCTGGTACAACGAAACTCCGAGTATTCAACGCCGACCGGACCGACCACGGCTACGACTCGGTCGGGTCCGTCCTTGAGCTGTGCGTCGACGATGGTCCGTTCCTGTTTGACACCGTCGCGGCGGAGCTGAGTCGCCGAGAACTGAAAGTCGTCAGGGCCGAGCATCCAGTTATCGGGACTGTGCGAGAGGCAGGCGCCCTGGTCAGCATCGTTCCTGGCCGTCAGACGGGCCATCGCGAATCGGTTCAGCATTTCGAACTGCACCGTCCGCTGGACGACAATGAACGAGCCGACCTTGAAAGCGCCTTGGAACGGGTTGTGGCCGATGCCCAACAAGTGGCGATGGATCACCCCCTGATGCTCAACCGGATCGACCGGATGATCTCCCTCACCCAGCAGGCGGCGGGCAATTACCCCGAGGACGACGTCAACGAGACAGCCGCATTCCTCGACTGGCTCCGACGAGGCAACTTCATCTTCCTCGGATATCGTGAGTACGCCATAACCAAGGATGCTGATAAACGGGCGGTTTGCGCCGTGCCTGGCTCGGGCCTCGGCCTGCTCGCCGACATATCCAATTCGAAGGTCGGCAAACCCGTTCGGCTATCGACTCTTCGTCCCGAATTGGCAGCTCGATATCTTGACGGGCCGCTGCTAACCATCACGAAGACCAACCGCAGATCGACCGTCCAACGCGACACAAAAATGGACTACATCGGCCTGCGGCTTGTCGACGCCTGGGGAAAAACGACCGGGGAAGCAAGATTGATCGGCTTGTTCACCACGAAGGCGGCTTCGGAATCGGCCCTGAACACTCCAATTCTCCGCCGCAAGCTTGAAGCGATCATCGAGGCAGAAGACCTCATCGAAGGCTCTCGGGATCACAAAGCAGCCATCCAGATGTTCGACGGTTTCTCGAAACATGATCTCTTCGCAAGCCCGATCGCCGACCTAAAGCGTGAGGTGGTCGGGTTGCTCCGGATGGCCAAATCGGGAGGCATCCACCTGTACGTGCGGCGAGATCAGCTCGAACGGTCGGTCTTCGTGCTGCTCTCACTTCCCCACGAAAGCTTCAACCCGCGCCTCCGCAGACAGCTACAGGGATATTTCCTCGAGCGTTTCCGCGGTATATCAGTTGATTATCACCTCAACCTGGCAGAGGCCGCCGCCGCTCAAATTCACTTCACGATCTGGGTCGAGCAGGGAGTCATTCCGGAAATCCCGTTCGGCGAGCTGGAGGCTGAGGTCCGTCGCATGGCGCGCTCCTGGCGAGACCAGGTGCATGACCAGCTGGTCGACCGGGGATCCGATGCCGACCGAATATGCACTCGGTGGTGCGATCTGCTCCCTGAGTACTACCGCAGCTCAACCCCTTTGGCAATCGCCGCGATCGACCTCGAACACCTCGATGAACTCGCAACCTCCGCCCGCAAGTTCCTGGTCGGGGTTCACAATGAGCCAGGGCACACCTTTGGGGAACGCCTGACTCGCATCACCCTGTACCGGGAAGGCGAAAAGAAGACGCTTACAGAACTCGTGCCCGCCCTCGAAAACCTCGGCCTCCAGGTCGTCGAAGAAGTTCCGACCAGAGTCGGAAGTGGACAGTTCCTCCACGATTTCGGAGTACTGAACAAAGCTGGTGAGCCTCTCGATGCAGAGCGTATTGGTGATCGCGTGGCCGCTTCACTGGAGGCCGTTTGGTCAGGCAACAGCGACTCTGACACCCTGAACGGCCTGATCGTCACCCACGGCTTCACACACCATCAGGTCAAAATCCTACGCGCCTATCGCACCTATTGGCGGCGGGTTCTGCCGGTGTTCACCGAAGGGTATATCAACGAGGCTTTGCTTCGCCATGGCGACCTCGCCTCCGAAATAGTTGAGCTCTTCGAAAGCAAATTCGATCCGGATCGTCAGCCGACTGATAACGATGCGAAGGCAGCAATCACTCTCACCAAACTCGATGCGGTGCCGTCAAGCGACGACGACCGAATCATCAGATCGCTGCTGAGGCTTGTGCAGGCAACCCTGCGCACCAACTTCTACCAAACCGACCGGAGCGTATTGAGCCTCAAGTTCCGCTCAGCGGACGTCCCAGACATGCCGGATCCCCGGCCCTGGGCTGAGATCTTTGTTCTGGGACCCGGGATGGAAGGGGTCCATCTGCGAGGAGGCATGGTTTCGCGCGGCGGGTTGCGCGCCTCAGACCGTCGGGAAGATTATCGAACCGAAGTACTCGGGCTCATGAAGGCTCAAAACACCAAAAACGCCGTCATCGTCCCCGACGGATCAAAGGGCGGCTTCGTACTCAGATATCCGCCCGAAGACCGCGATGAACATCGCGAAGCCGTCCGTGGTCAATACGAGGAGTTCGTGGCAGGCCTCCTCGATATTACTGACAACATCGTGGCCGGGGCGGTCGTGCACCCTGAACGGGTTCGCCATTACGACGACGACGATCCGTATCTCGTCGTGGCGGCAGACAAGGGAACCGCCTCGTTCAGTGATGTTGCCAATGGCATTGCTGCCCGGTACAACTTCTGGTTGGGAGACGCGTTCGCTTCAGGAGGTTCCGCCGGCTACGACCACAAGGCCCTTGCCATAACCGCCAAGGGCGCATGGGAATCACTCAAACGCCACTTCGGCGAACTTGGCCTGGATCCGGCAGCTGACGAGTTTCGGGTGATCGGCATCGGGGACATGTCTGGCGATGTTTTCGGCAACGGCATGCTTCTTTCGGATCGTATCGAGCTGGTGGCGGCATTCGACCATCGACACATTTTCGTTGACCCGAATCCCGACGCCGCCCGCAGTCACGCCGAGCGGGAGCGCCTCTTCAACCTGCCCAGGTCCTCGTGGGACGACTACAACCGGAAGCTCCTTTCCGAAGGTGGCGGAATCTGGCCACGATCGGCAAAGACCATCACCCTGACGGAGGCGGCCCGGACCGCACTCGGCACCGATATCGCCGAATTCACTCCGACCGAACTTATTTCGACGATCTTACGAGCCCCCGTCGACGTTTTCTGGAATGGCGGAATCGGAACGTATGTGAAGTCTGTGTCAGAGTCGCACGCCGAGGTCGGGGACCGCGCCAACGACAGCCTACGGATCAACGGATCTCAACTGCGAGCCCGGGTCGTCATCGAAGGAGGAAACCTCGGTTTTACCCAGCAAGCCCGAATCGAGTACGCCGAACACGGCGGGAACATCAACACAGACTTCATCGACAATTCAGGCGGCGTCGATTGTTCGGACCGAGAAGTCAACATCAAGATCCTGTTGCAGCTGGCCATGGAAGCCGGGCGGCTAACCCTGGAAGAACGCGACGAGCTCATCGCTCAGGTCGCCCAGGATGTTGTTGCGGGGGTTCTCTACGACAACTACCTACAGGCTCAGATCCTTTCTCAAGAAGTGCGAAGTTCGGCTCCCCGACTCGACGCCTACGAAGATCTCATGGCCGAACTTGAGGCTGAGGGCTCCCTCGATCGTGAGCTGGAGGGGTTGCCAAGCTCGGAGATCATGGCGGAACGCCAGGCGTCGAACCTGGGACTCACTCGCCCTGAACTCGCGGTACTCGTTGCCTACTCCAAGCGGAGCCTCCGAGAATCAATCCAGGCGTCCGGGCTGCCCGATGATGGCTACTTCATCGGCGACCTCGACGCGTACTTCCCGCCTGCCATCGTCGAGCGGTTCGGGGACTTGATCAGCGAACACCCGCTTCGAAAACGCCTCATCGCAACCATTCTCTCCAACGAGGTCGTCAACTCTGAAGGGCCGACATTTGTGTCGCGCCTTTGTCACCGGGCAGGGGCCGAACCTGCGGAGGTTGTCAAGGCCTATCAGATCGCCCGCGACGCCAGTGGTGTCGTGAAGCGATGGAACGCAATCGAAGCGATTTTCGATACCGTCGAAACAGGTATCTGGCACAAACTCATGTCAGAGGCCGATGGGCTGGTGGCCGCATTGACCAGGCGATACCTCGCCGAAGTTCCAGAGAGCACCCCGATCGGCGAGGTCGTCGAGGCCTCCGTGGACGGCTTTGTAGCAATCGAACAGATCATGGACCAGGGCGGATCCGACTACTGGCGGGCCAACCGGGCGAGCACCATCGACCATCTCGTGATATCGAATGTTCCGCCCGACGTGGCGCGGTGGCACGCATACACGCCACTTTTTGTGCACGCGCCGGGAGCGATACGACTGGCCAAGCGGTACGATCGTGACCCGATCGAATGCCTCGAAGTAATGCTCAACATTGGCGTGGTTGTCTCTCTTGATCGACTTGACGAAGCCCAACAGACCTTCGTGCCAGGGGTCCCCTGGGACCGATGGGCGATACAGAGCATCATGGACGACCTCATTGGACTCAGACGTCGGCTCGGGTCAGCCGTCTTGCGGCGGGCCGATGGCATGAGTGGTCTCGAAGCCGTCGAGAAATACGTCGAACGTCATGCCCAGCAAATCGCCCGCATCGAACGCGTTATGGAACGCTTCGAAAACGCCTCACACGACGACCTGACGCCCCTGATCGTGGCCATTCGCCAGATTCGAACCCTGCTCGCCTGACGGTCCCCGCCATGGCATCGCCAACGGGGAATCCGGCGTCCGTCACGAAAGACCAACTACAGCCCGGACATTCTTTCCAAAGCTTGTTCCAACGTTTCCTCGTCTTTGCAGAACGCGCAACGAACCAGGTGGGTTCCCTCGTCCGAACCGTGATAGAACGCTGACGGAGGAATGGCAGCAACACCAACCTCGGTGATCAGGTGTTGAACGAACTCGACATCGGTGCCAAACCCGAAAGGTCGATGATCAGCCAGCACGTAATAGGCACCTTCGGGTGCCTGGGCGTTGAAGCCGACCGACCTCAGACCACCGACAAGAAGGTCTCGTTTCGATAGGTACATCGCCCGAAGTTCCGTGAAATAGGCCTCGGGGGCTCGGAGAGCGGCCGCTGATCCATGCTGCATCGGATTAGGGGTCGTGAAGGTCAGGTACTGGTGGGCGGCCCGGATGGCCTGAGTCAGGTGTGCCGGGGCGATCGCCCAACCGGTCTTCCAACCCGTCACCGAGAACGTTTTGCCGATCGAGGACAGGGTTATGGTTCGTTCCCACATTCCGGGTAGCGCCGCCATCCGTATGTGGTCCCGCCCGTAGGTGATGTATTCATACACTTCATCGGTCACGGCCACTACGTCATATTCCCGACACAACTCGCCGATCAGGGCCATTTCGGCGGCGTCGAACACCCGGCCGGTTGGATTGTGCGGAGTGTTGACGACGATCAAACGGGTCCGTGGACCAAATGTGGCCCGGAGTTGCGCCTCATCGAACCGGAAATCCGGCCCATGAAGAGTCACATACCGCGGCATCGCGCCGGCCATGGCACAACCAACCGGGTAGGCGTCGTACGTTGGTTCGAACAGGATGACCTCATCGCCGGGATTTACCAAACCCAGGAAGGTGGCGGCCAGGGCTTCGGTACACCCGGAGGTCACCGTCACCTCGACGAGAGGATCGACCTGGAGTCCGCTGACCTGCAGGAAACGATCACATATCGCCTCCTGAAGGGCCGGGATCCCCATCGACGGTGGATATTGGTTCGACTCCACGGCGACGGCGTTCATCGCAGCCTGTTTGACAAAATCGGGCCCCTCCCAGGAGGGGTAGCCCTGGCCAAGGTCGATAGCCTGGTGCTGTCTGGCCAGAGCAGTAATCGTCGTGAAAATCGTTGCCCCGAAGGGCGCAAAGCGGTCTGACACCATCGGCTAGACTGTAGCTGGTCACCTTCCGAAACCGACAACTGTCGTCGAGGTGACATTTGTGCGGTTGAAGCAGCCAGGTACGGGTTGTAGAGGGCAAGCAATCAGGAGAAGCCAATGATCAACACCGTCCGCGATTTCTTCGAAACTCTCCTTGAATACCCGGATATCCCGCTACTGCTCGTCCGACTCGTAGTCGGATTGGTGTTCGTCGTGGCCGTCCGAAACAAACTCAAAGACGTACCGGCGTTCGCGCAGCACAACGGACTCAGTGTTCCCATCGCCTGGGGCTTGATCTTCGCCGAGGCATCGGGCGGACTCGGTTTTATCCTCGGCATCCTCCCTCAGATCGCCGCCTTGGTGATCATGGGTTCGATGGTCGGCTCCATGTCGTTCCACATATTCAAGTGGAAGAGCAAATACTGGGCAGCTAGCGGCGGATGGGAATATGACCTCATGATCTTCACGATGGCATCGGTCATCCTCGTCGCCGGCGGCGGCGCCATCGCGGTCTATCCAACCTTCTAGCCGGGCCCGGCGCCGGTCCCACGACGACCCCCTGGTCTTCAGATCCCGGTTCAACCAGACTGAACGGTGGAGAAAAACCTGAGCTGAAAGGTGCAGTAGGTTGATCGATCAGCCAGACTGCTCGGGCAGAACAAAGCGGGAACGAGAGATACATGCCAGGCAAAGTTGTAATCGTCGGTGGCGGCATCATCGGCGCCCTCACCGCTTACCACTTGACTAGCTTGCACGGGTGGAAAGAGGTCGTAGTAATCGACCAAGGTGAACTCCCGATCAACGCCGGGTCGACGTCGCACGCGGCCGGTGGTGTGGTCGCCGTCAGCCACAACCAGACGCTAACCCAGATGGCCGTGTACTCATCGCATTTCTACGCCGGACTCGATCAGCTCGACGACAAACACCGCCACTATGCCGCCGTAGGCGGACTCGAGCTCGCCAGAACCCCTGAGCGTATGGAAGATCTGGTTCGATTGCATGGAGAGTGCAGTGGATGGGACGTCGAAACCGAACTGCTCACCCCGGCCGAAACCGTCAAACAGATGCACATCCTTGACCCCGAAGCATTCGTTGGCTCACTATTCGCGCCTGACTCAGCACAAATCAAGGGTTACCAGGTGGTCGGGGATCTCATGAAACGGAGCCGGGCGCTCGGAGCGAGCTTTCATGCCTACACGAAGTTGGAACAGATCGACAGCATCAACGATCGGGTGAGGGGCGTCAGCACCAATAATCCGGCCCTGGCCCACATTGACTGCGACCACGTAGTCATCGCCGCGAACATCTGGACACCGGCCATCCGCGACGCCTTCGGTTTCCGGGTCCCGCTGATGGCCTTCGAACACCAATACGCCATCACGCCCACCCTCCCCGAACTGGAGGAGTACCTCCCGACCAACCTCGACCATGAGATGACATTCCCGATCCTGCGGGACCTCGACTGCGCCATGTACTACCGCAAACACTGGAACGCCCTGGGCGTCGGCTCATACAAACACCCACCCCATATGGTGCGCCCGAAGGATGTCGGCCCAACGGCACTACGCAGCTTCATCAAGCAAGACATGGTGGAACCATGGGCACGAGCCCAGGAACTAATTCCGATGCTCCGAGATCGCCAACCCGAATTCGATACGGCATTCAATGGCCTAACCGCGTTTTCTGCTGACAGAATGCCCATCATCGGCGAATCCAAGGAGATACGAGGCCTCTGGTCAGCCAACGCCGGCTCGATCACCCACGCCGGGGGCATCGCCAAATCTCTGGCTGAATGGATGACCACTGGCGAAACCGAATGGGACATGCGGACCTGCAATCTGTATCGATTCCAGAGCCACGTCACTACTCCGGCGTTCATCGAACGGGTGACGCAAACGAACTATCGCGAAATATATGACATCGTCCACCCCCGGCAACCCAACAGTGACCCTCGCAGCGTTCGACGGACGCCAATGCACAACCGCCATGTCGAAGCCGAAGCCGCATTCATTACCTACGCAGGCTACGAACTGCCTAATTGGTTTGAATCGAATCAGAACCTTCTCGACACGTATGGCCAGGCAGTTCCTACCCGGACTGGCTACTCCGCCCAATACTGGTCACCGGTCGTCGGCGCAGAGCACCTGGCCGTCAGGGAGACTGCCGGGTTGTTCGATCTGAGCGGGCTGTCGATTATTGACGTGGCGGGGCCTGGCGCAGCCAGGTTCGCCGACTACCTCTGTTCAAATCGTATGGATGGTCCGATTGGCAAAGTGGTATATACCTGCTGGCTCACGAGGTCCGGGGGGATCAAGCGGGACCTGGCGGTGGCTCGTATGGCATCGAACCGCTATTGGATGTTCGTGAGGGAGGAAACCCTCCCACAGGACTTCGACTGGGTCGAACGCAACGCTCCCAACGATGTGGTCGTCACGAACATCTCTGACTCCTATTCGGCGATCGGCCTCTTTGGCCCCAACGCCCGCATAATCCTGCAGTCCGTATCGGAAGCCGATCTCTCGAACCAGGCTTTCGGTTATTACACCGGCCAGTGGATCGACGTTGGGATGGCCAGGGTATTCGCCATGCGCATCTCATATGTGGGTGAACTGGGCTGGGAGCTTCATGTCCCGACCGACATGAGCCTCCATGTGTGGGACGAGATCCGGCAAGCCGGCGAAAAGCACGACCTCATCCTTGCCGGGGGGGCGTGCATGGATTCGTTACGCATTGAGAAGGGATATCGTCTCTGGGGCGGAGACATACATACTGACTATGACGTCTACGAAGCCGGTCTGGGTTGGACCGCCC
>Ga0326597_10014889_pt1 | contig 10179 bp, 8 predicted proteins | sample RVTome_12_FD_203789 | JGI IMG/M metagenome (GOLD analysis project Ga0326597, IMG submission 203789) | Soil microbial communities from uranium-contaminated site in the Upper Colorado River Basin, Wyoming, United States - RVT100D185 | ecosystem: Environmental > Terrestrial > Soil > Contaminated >...
CGGGACTGTTCGCCCATTGGCAGTTCGTCAAGCCGTAACGACCGGGTGATGGGAGCCGTGTGAATCGAGAGGTTCACGCACGGTTCTACGAGGGCCGGGGGGTGAAACTCCCCCCGGCTACTCACCATTCCCTTCGAGCCAGGTCCGTCGTCGGAGCAGGGGCATGCATCCACCCTTCGTCCGGGAGCCAGGCGAGTACGCGGGAACCCGTCGTCATCGGCGTGACCCAGACGGCGTCGACGCCGTCCACCAAGTCGGGGGCCTTGGCCGGAAGCGCCTCGGATGCGTCCGTCAAGGCGCCGATGATCATGTGTTCCCAGCCCACGATGAAGAAGGCATGTCTCTCATCGGTACTTGCGGCCGCGAGCTGCTGGCGCAACTTCGACATGGGCTCGGAGGCAAGCTGCTGATCAAGGAACTCGGGGAGGGCATCGACATCGGGGACACCCCCACCCCAGCTGGCCGGCATCAGGTAGAAGCCCGGGGGATGCATCTTGGTCGGCTCGACTGGCCAGGCTGAGTCGACGCCTAGGTTCTCGAGGCGAACCCGCAGTCCGGACGCCACGCTGCGGAGCCGCCAGAAGTCACCGCCGCCGGCCCATCCCAGGGTCTCAAGTTCCATAAGCAAGCGTGGAAGGGCTCGACGTGCTCTCCTCCAGCTCGCGGCGTGATGGAGGTCAACCACCCAACTGCTAGTCAGGTCGCTGGATTCCACGTATCCGGTTTTGACCGCCTCGGTCTCAGCGGCGCGATAGTCGGAGTCAACGAGCAACTTCACCTCGACGGCAACCGTCCTTCCCGCACGCTCGTAGCGAAGGTCATAAGCGCCCTGCCTCGGGGGAACGTCCCAATGCTCGACGTGAACCCCGAGGAGGCTGGAGATGCACCTTTTTGCCAGGTCTGCCGACGGATCTCTAGAGCGCGCCATCTCGCCTTCTCCACTTGTCCGGGCGCGTCCAGTGTTGCCCTTTGCCACGGTTGCGCTCGCATTCGTGGCTTCGGGCGCTTCGATCACCCGCGCGCTGAGCGCAGAGCCACTACGGCAGTTCTCCGGTGGGCGTAGAGTCACACGCATGTCATTCATGCGTTGGCTGTTCAGGCTGAACGACCTGGTCCCGTAGCGGTGGGAAGCAGGCGCACGCGGACCGTCAGGTCGCTTGCTTTCGCAATCCTCATCTGGATGTTCCCGGCGACGTTCATCGCGTATCAGCAGGATCGATTCGAGCCGCTGATCCAGGCCATCACGGAGCAGATCACGGAGTCCCTCGTCCCGACCCGAGCGACCCCGTAGGGCAGGCCGACTCTCGTTGGCAGCGACTCGCGGTAGCCGTGGTTGTCGCGCGGGTGGCGGTCCGGTCGGAACCGATCGATGACGCTCACGAGCGACGAGCCGAGGTCATGGCTCAGATCGACGGCTACACGACGCGTGTGCGGATCCCGCTTGCTCAGGTCGTGCTCGCAATGAACAGCAGTCAGAGTCGTCCAGCTTGGAGGCGAGCTGCTCAGGCTATGGATTCGATGATCAGCGCCCCCAGCTGCAGGATGCCTTGGGCGCCGAGCGAGCCGGCAGCATTCTCGAGAACGCGCTGGACGACTTTGACGCCCTGCGCGATCACTCCACGGTCCGGGGCCGGACTCTCCAGTTCCGCCTCAAGCGACTTGAGTTTCGCTGCAACGAGAGCCTGATGCTGATCGGGGAGCGCGGCCAGATTGAGCGCGCGCACAGCCTCGATCCACTGACCTATGCGCGCAACTTGCTCAGCGGCGGGTGGAACGACGATGGCGTCACCTTCACCAACCGCGACCGCGCTGTTCGTGACATCTCCGAAGAAGTTCAAGACGTTCTGGACGTGAGGGGTAGCCTCGGATGTAGGCCCCTCCTCAGCCTCGACACGCTTGCGCCCTTGGTGAGTCAAGGCCACCTGCGGCCCGAATGCCAGGTAGGTGATATCGCCCTCCGCCTTGAGGTACGCCTCAGCGTGCTTTCGGACCTCGTCGTCCAGGCCAGCGTGTCTCCCGATTTCGTCTGAGCGGACTGCCTTGGTGTTGATCTCTCCCCCAACGAGCTCATACAGGCTCTCGAGGTATCGCCTCCGATCGTCGGCATCTGACACAGCAGTTCCTCCCATCGCCGCCACCGGGAACAGTTCCAATCGTGCCAAGAGGGACTCAAGCCGGTCCGTCAGCTCAGTCACGCGTTCGCGACGGGCCGCGATGCTGTCCGCCTCGTTGCGGACGACATGGATCGAGGTCTGCCGGTCGTATGCCTCGACCTCCGCCATGCCCGTGAACAGCACCTCAAGAAGCTGCTTGTTGTAGTCGTGCCAAACGCTGAACTCTCGCTCGAGGTCAGCGACCGAGACATTCGGTCGGGAGGCGAGGTCCCGCCCGATCTCGATCCGACGACGCAGCACATCCGCAACCTCATCCTGGGAACGTTTCAGCGACTCCAAGGGCTCCCCTTCTCCTGACTCACGCACCGTAGTGACGGTGGCGGGCCCGTCGTCCAGATCGTCGGCTCGTCGTCCGAGGCACCGCTCCCGTATCGCCCGGACTCATCACGTTTCGACCGTGCCTAGCGGCGGGATATGGAACGCCTCGCGGAAGCCGTGGATATGTGCAAGTGGAGATTTGGCTCTCGTCACCCATAACGCTCCCGAGCACGCAACCGGAGCGAGCCCGGTAGCGGTCAGCCTCCGGGGATGCACTCGACGGCGTCAGGGATCTCGAACTGGACGCGGGCGACCACGCCCAGTGTTCGGTTCGTGGCGAACGAGTACGCATGTCCGTCGGCGCGGTATTGGATGCCGCCGAGTCGGACGGTGTGCACAGCCTGCCGATCGAGCGAACGGTCAGAGGACACGAGCACCGTGATCAACGCCCCGGTGTCGTCGGTGTCGACGGTCCCTGGCAGCTCGTCGACCGACCACGCAGCCAGCGGTCCGGCCAGGATGTCGCCGCCGTCACTGAACGACGACGATGGAGCGAGTTCGCCGTCGCTGTTGGGTTCCTCGATTGCGACCAGCTGGATGTCGAGCCCCCGTGGGAGTTCACCCAGCGCGGACGCGCTGGCGCGCTGCACCCGCAGGACGACGTCGTGGAGCCCCGCCCGCACCGCGGTGCCGACGACGGCCGCACGGTCGAACGTGATCCGGCGGGGGGCGCCGGGGGTGGGCGAGCTCGGGCCGACGTCACCGGGCGACTCGACGAAACCCCGCTGCCGAGTCAATCGGCCGAGGCGCTGAACACCTCGGCGAGGGAGACGGCGACGGTCTCGTCGAGCTCGAGCGCCCGAGCCGCGAGGACGAGGTGTGGCGCCGTCCGTGACGGGCCGGTGATGAGCGCGGCGACGTCGTCACGCTGCGCGAGCCACGCCAGCGCGAGCGCCCCGGTCGGGACACCGACGTCGGCGGCGCGCGCGGCGAGCTCGTCGATGGCGTCGAACACGGCGGGAACGAGCAGCTCGTCGAGGCCGTCGGGCCGCATGGCGAGGCGGCTCCCCGGCGCCGGTGGGACGCCCCGCTCGTACTTCCCCGTCAGCAGGCCCCCACCCAGCGGCGAGTAGGCGACGAACGCCAGACCACGGTCGGCGCACAGCGACCGGACGTCCGCGTGCTCGCCCGGCTGGAGCAGGCTGTACCCATTCTGGACGAACTCGTAGCCGGTGACACCGAGGCGGTCAGCCGCCGAGAGCGCGGACTCGAGTTGGCCGCCGGTCAGGTTGCACGCACCGACGTGCGCGCACCGGCCCGACGCCCGGATCGACTCGAGCGCCTCCAGCGTGGCCTCGATGGGCGTGTCCTCGTCCGGCGCGTGGGTGAGCAGCCACTCGACCCGGTCGACGCCGAGCCGCTCGAGGCTGCCCGCGACCATGGGCTCGATGAACGCGGCGTCGAACGGCGCGTCGACACCGCCGATGCCCGGCGGCGCCACCTTGGTCGTGATCCGCACCGGGGCGACCACCTCCGGGTCGCGCTCAGATAGCCACCGTCCGATGATCGTCTCGCTGGCGCCGGCGGCGTACCGCTCGGCGGTGTCGAGCATCGTGATCCCGAGCGCGGCGGCCTCGTCGAGGGTGGCCAGCGACGCCTCGACGTCCAGGCCCCGACCGACGAGTTCCACGCTCCCACCGATCCCACCGAAGATCCCGCACCCCAGCGCGACCGGTCCCGTCACCCATGCCGCCATGCGTCGCCCTGTCGTCGCGGACGCACCCGTGCGCCCGCCCACTCACCGTCGTCCGGCCACCCTAGGTGCATGACCGGTGAGGTTGTCGACCCGGGACGCGGGTGGGCGGCCTGCGAGCGCGGTGTGGGCGCGATGGTGGTTGTAGTCGTGGAACAAACCTTCTAGGGCGTCGCGGCGCTGCTGGTTTGAGCTCCTCATGGCGGCTGGGCGCCGCCACCCCTGGCCCTCGGCTTCGGCGTGGCGTAGACACCCATCACCTCAGCCGAGGCCTTCACCCATCCAGCGGAAGACAACACCTTCTCAGTTGTGTAAATCCTGTGTAAGTCGACTGGCTCTCCGCCCCGCTTATACCCGTGGTTGCGGGCGGGAACGAGTCGTCGGGGCCGCCCATAGCACACCTTGCGGATTCTTCCTCGGGGGTGTTGGGTCGACCGTCGAAGGCGATGGGTGATCGACCACGTCTGGGAGTGTCGAGGACTACGGTTGGAGGATTGAGGGCAAGGGGAGCCATGCAGCAGGCACGTTTGATTCCTGTGTCCGGCATCGGCAGCGAGAAGGAGGCCGAGCAACGGGCGACGTCGGCGTTGCTGGCGGTGTTGACGGTGGTGCGAGATCTGTCCACGGAACTGTTCGCACCCTTGGGGGCGTCGCGAGCGCAGAAGGCGACCGTGGAGGCGTGGACCGAGGTGCAGTTCGGTCACAACGGCCGCAAGATCCGCCCGGACGGGCTGCTGCGCATCTCGTACGGCAAGGCCATCTGGAATGCGTTGTTTGAGATCAAGACGGGCGAGGCCACGCTTGAGGCCGAGCAGATCAACGCCTACTGGGATGTGGCCCGCGGCGAGAAGTTCGACCACGTGGTCACGATCTCAAACGAGATTGCTCCCAATGCCGATGCGCACCCCACGGGCGGACTGCGGGTGCGGTCCAACTCGCCGGTGCAGGTGACCCACCTGTCGTGGACGGCGATCCTGACCACCGCGGTGCGCCTCAAGCAGCACAAGGGCGTTGATGACCCGGAGCAGGCTTTCCTGCTGGGTGAGCTGATCCGGTACTTGGAGCATCCGGCTTCGGGCGCGATGGCGTTCTCCGACATGGGGCCGAACTGGGTCGCCGTGCGTGATGGTGCTCGCGCGCATGCGCTGTCGCGCAAGGATGAGGGCGTCGCGGACGTCGTGGCTCGGTGGGAGCAGCTGATCCGGTATGCCGCCCTCAAGCTTGGCTCAGAGATTGGTGAGGACGTCGTCCACGTGCTGTCCAAGGCACACCATGACGCCAAAGTTCGCCAGACGGATCTGGTCGAGCAGCTCTGTGGACCCGGCACCCTCGACGGTGCCTTGCGGATCCCCCACACTGCTGGAGATCTTGAGGTGCTAGCGGACCTTCGGGCGCAGCAGCTGGTGGCATCGATCACTGTCGCGGCGCCACAGGACAAGGGTGCGGTGGGTCGTGTGAGCTGGCTGGTCAACCAGCTCAAGGACGTCAATCCGTCCCTGCTGTTGGAGGCCTACCCGCGGAATGCCAAGGCGGGTAAGTCGGCGACCCTCGGACAGGTACTCGAGGACCGTCACGTACTGGTGGGTGACGACAAGCGCGAGGCCTTCAAGTTCCGTGTCGCGTGGCGCCGCGACATGGGGATGTCGCGCAAGTCCGGGGGCAAGAATCCAGGCTTCATCGACACCGTGCTCGATCTCATCGACGTGTTCTACGGTGAGGTCGTTCAGAACATCGCACCGTGGATCCCGCCGGCACCAAAGATCAAACGACCCGCTCAATTGAGTCCTGAGTCCGACGAGTTGGAACCCGAGGCCGAGACTGCCGGTATCGACCCGCCGACTGCATGGCGACCAACGTCAGCAGGCGAGTCGTAGAGCGAAGAGGGTCGAGAGAACCGTGGCTTCGGGCGCAGTTGTCCCGGCGCCGACCCGCACATAGTCATATCGGCGGTTGTCGCTACGCGGTTGCCGACCGTATTGGTGGCTGCATCCCCGCGGTCTATTCAGCGGGGTCACGTTTGGGAGGATGGATCATTCGCAAGTTCGAGATGCCGCCTTGGTTCACGCAGTCCTGGGCGAGGTCGTGGACGTGCCAGAAGAAGTCCCGTTCTGGCTCACCCGCGTTCACGGTGACTTCGACTGGCGTGTACCGGTGTAGCGGCGTGGAGACGCCGTCGTAGGTGGAGCCGGAGTTGTCCGTGGTCAGGATGGCGAGCGGTTGTTCGCCGCCCCACTCGATCCCGACGCGCACCTCGTACTCGTCGCAGTCGGTCGCCTCAGCGGTAGCGCGGACGAGTCCCATGAGGTCCGCGATGCCACATTCGATCGCTGACGACTGAACCTGCCAGCCCTCGAAGTAGCCGTCGCTGCTCATTCGGTGGCCGCCGATCGCTGCCGCAATCGTGACCGAGCCATCGTGATGGATGCTCAGCCATGCTTCCTTCCACGTTGACCGTTCGCCGGTCGCGGTGTTGACGGCGACCCAGCGGCGAAGGCCTGGCCGAGGGTTGAGCCGGTCCACGCTCTCCAACGGATGGACCCCGCGCCTACCCGCGTAGGTCAGCGCCAGCTTCTCGCTCTTGGAGAGCACTTCGCGGGTCTGATCACGCGTCAGACGATTCCCGAATCGGGGAACACGAGGGTGGGCGACGGCGACCAGCCAGGCGCGCTTGCCGGAGTCGCGCCCACCCGCGGCTTCGGCGAAGAGGTTGTCCAGCGCCTCGGTAGCGTGGCGCCGTTCGTCGAACCGCGCTCGATACATTGCCTCGATCTGGCGTTCTTTCATCCACACGGTGTCCGAGTCGTTTCGCGCGGGGGCACCGAAGAAGTCGTTCCGGTAGATCAGATGCGGACCGTCGATGCTTGCTGGAATCTCCACCACGACAGCACGCTGGCCCTCCGCTCCGAGTCGATGCACGTTCAGGCCGAACACGGGCGGGGAGATGGCAGTGATCGCGGCGCTGCGCAACGAACGTTCGTATGTCTCATCGAACTCGCCGACGTCGACTCGCGCGGTCGCGGCCTTCTGCGACTCCTGCACACCGAAGACGATTACTCCTCCGCCACTGTTCGCCATCGCGGCGACATCCTTGGGGAAGTCCGTCTGCGGGAGTCCCTTTGCCGGCGGCAGCTCTGCCTTCCAATCGAGGTCGTTCGTCTCCACCACACCGTCGCGCACCGCCGCGTCGAGTAGTTCGTCGGTCAGGGGCCCGGGGGAGGCCCCTAGGGCGCGATGCAATGCGGTGAAGGTCATACTTCAAGCGTAAGGGGTGGGTGCGACCCGCCTGCGGCTCTGCGGCGGTGCAGAGGGTGCCGCTCGCAACTCACAAGCAACACCGCACTCCAGCGGGCCCGGGTCCAGTGACCGAACCAGGGGCGGGCCGACGCCGCCGAGGGTCAGTCCCTTGGATGGGGCCATGCCTCAAGGATCTGCTGCAACTCCTCGACCGTGAACCGGTAGGAGCTGGGTCCACCGAGCGCCTTGATCTTCTTCTCCCACATTGGCTTCCACACGGACAGCATTCGCTGGTAGGTGGCAAGCATCGGCGCGTGCGAGTTGCCGCGCTCGTGCATGTTGTCGAAGCGGTCGGCCATCGCCTCGTACTTGTCATCCTCGATGAGGTGGCGGGCGTACGACGCCAGCCGGCCCTCGTAGGAGTTGTTGAAGTCGAAGCCGCGGAACTTGAGCGCGAACTCCCAGTGCTCGCCGAGGGAGGCCCGCTCCTCCTCGCTCAGTTCGTCGACACTCCACTCGATACGGGTGAACATCTCCAGGATGTGGTGCACGAGGTCACACTCCCGATCCGTCATCTCTGTCTGGACCATCTGGAAGGTGCGGTAGTACTCGGCGGTGTAGCCAGAATGCAGGACATCAATCATCTGCCGGTGGTATCGCGACTCCCATCCGCCATCCTCTTCCTCCGCATCCGCCGTCAGGATGGCGAGGATCTCGTGCTGCAGGGAGAGGCGGCGGCGCTCGACTGCCGAAAGGGAAGTCGGTGTGGTGTCGTCGCGTGGACGCTCGTCCCGGCCCAGCGCCTGTCCGATCAACTCGCGCAGCATGTCGCTCGTGGTGAGGCCTCGTGCTCGAGCGAGCGAGTCGAAGAGGTCGCGGCTCTCGTCGTCGATCCGGATGTTCAGCTGGGCCATGGGTCCCCTGTATTGCGTGACGTCGTATTGTAACACAGTAACACATAAACCTGTCAAGCAACTGATTCCGGCGGTCTCTGCAGATCTACGGGGTGACATGCCGCTATATCGACGGACGCGGCAAGCCTCCCCAGCGAGCACACTTGCGACAGCTTTGCGTGCTCTCTCCTTAGCATTGGCCACCCGAAGCGGGGACTCTTGCGCGGGGCGACGAGCTGCGAATCAGCTGATGGACAGCGCCTGCTGCTCTGAGGGAGGGTTGGCGATGAGGGCAGCCAGCGTCTCGGCGGCGGGGCGATCGCCGGAGCGGATGGCGTGGGTGTACACGTTGACGGTGGTCGAGATCCGGGCGTGGTTGAGCCGCTGTGCCACCAGAGCGATCGGGATGCCGGCTCCCAGCATCTGGGTGGCCATGAAGTGACGCAGGTCGTGCAACCGGAAGTGCGGCAGCTCGGCCCGACGACGCGTCCGGAGGAACGCGTGGGTGACCCGGTTGGGCAGCCACGGCCTTCGCCCGTCGAGGTCGGAGGTGAACACGAACGACTCCCCCGTCACGGTCACCGCACCCTCTGCGGCGCGCCGGTCGGCCCGGCGGCGCAGTGCCCGCAGCGTGGCGACGGTGGTCTGGTCGAGTTCGACCTGGTGGGTTCGGTCGGTCTTGGTCGCCGTCAGGACCGGACCGTTCGGACCGGTCACGACCGCCCGGGTGAACGCAGCGACCCCGGCGGTCAGGTCCAGGTCACGCCACCGCAGCGCGAGCAGTTGACCGCGCCGTGCTCCGGTCGTTGCCGCCATCCGCAGCAGCCCGTGCAACACCGGATCGACTTCTTCCACCGACGCGAGCAGGCAGGCGACCTGCCCCGGCGTGGGTGGGACCAACTCCGCGCGGCGCACCCGTGGCAGGGTCGCAGCCGCGGCCGGGTTGAGCCAGATCCAGTCCCACCGTTGCGCCTGGACAAGAGCCCGGTGCAGCACGCCGTGGATCCGGTGGACCGTCCCCGGTGCCAATCCGCGACCCTGGCACTGCTCGCCGCGCAGCAGCCGGCCATACAGGTCATCGATGTCGGCCGTCGTCAACTCAACCACGGGAACATGGCCCAGCTGCGGAACCAGGTGCCGGTCCAGTATCGAGCGGGTGTGCGCTGCGGTCGTGGGCGCCCATCCCGGAGACGCATCGGCATACCAGCGTTCGAGCAGGTCGCCGATACTGCCCGCATGGGTCCGCGCGTGGTCGACCTCGACAGTCAACTCCCGCAACGCTCGTTGCGCGACTCGACGTGAACCGCGGACCGTGCGGGTGGCGTACCGGGCGCGGTGCGTGGCCGGATCGATCCCCTTGGTAGACCCGCAGCTCCCAGGACCCGGCAGACCGCTGGCGGATCGACCCGGTACCCATCACACGCCTCCGCGACGACATGGGCAAAGCATGGGCAAACCATGGGCAACCGGGCAGGGCCGTGCTCCCCTACACGAACGGCTGATCGGCCCGAAAATGCAGAAAACCGGCCGCTGGAGCCGGTTCTGCGTGGAGCGGTAGACGAGATTCGAACTCGCGACCTCCACCTTGGCAAAAAAAAGAAAAAGGTCGTCTCGCCGCACCCCGGCGTCCGGAGCCCCCGTAACCCCTGAATTCGCCGGAATCGTCGCCGACATCGCCATCCTGCTCCTGTCCGGTGTCCGGCAAGTAGTAGCGGATTGCGGCAACCAGCGGAAGACAACACCGTCTGGGTTGTGTAAATCCTGTGTAAGAGGCCGCGCCAGTAGGTGTTGATCTTCGGGTCAGCTGCTTGGCCATCGGTGGTCGGTTTCCGCTTGTTCAAGCGCGAGCTGTTTGAGCGCATCAACG
>Ga0326597_10014890_pt1 | contig 10179 bp, 6 predicted proteins | sample RVTome_12_FD_203789 | JGI IMG/M metagenome (GOLD analysis project Ga0326597, IMG submission 203789) | Soil microbial communities from uranium-contaminated site in the Upper Colorado River Basin, Wyoming, United States - RVT100D185 | ecosystem: Environmental > Terrestrial > Soil > Contaminated >...
GGCTTCTGGCTCGGTCTGCGGAACACCCGGATGCGCGACGTGATTTCGAGCCGTGCATCCGGCGTCCCGGCCAGCGCGTCGATCGCGTTCACCATCAAGTTGACGAATACCTGTTGCAGCTGGTACGGATCGCCCAGCACCGTGGGCAGGTCCCTCGCCAATGTCAAGTCCAGCGTGACACGGGCGAATCGTCCCTGCACGCGCAGCAGGTCGACCGTGTCGCGAATGACGCGATTCACGTCGATCGCCTGGTGGCGCGTGTCGCGGGGGCGGGCGTAGTCGAGCAGGCCGCGGACGATCCGGTCGATGCGCTCGGCCTCCCGCGCCGTGGCCAGCAGCAGCTCCTTCGACTGTCCCTCGGCCGTGCGCGCAACGTAGCCCACGTAGCCGAGAATCGCTCCCAGCGGATTGCCGATCTCGTGCGCGATCCCCGCGGACAGCCGGCCGACGGAGGCCATCTTCTCTGCGTGCACGATCGCGTCGCGCGCTTCCGTGAGCAGGCGGTTCGTCTCGTCCAGGGACCGGATGTTCTCGGCGAGCTGCGCCTGATCGGCGATCAGCCGCTCGGCCATGTGGTTCACGGCTGTGGAGAGCCGGTCCAGCTCGCGGGCCTCCGCGGCCGGCAGGCGCCGCGCTCCGTCACCGCCCGCGATCCGCTCGATTTCTTCGACGAAGCGTTCGATGGGGCCGAGCACGCGCCGGTGCAGCAGGTATCGGCCGAAGAGCGTGAAGACGCCCACATCGGCCAGCACCAGCACGACCACCCACAGCGTGGCCGCCCGCGGTGCGGGCGTCCGCAGGAAGATGGCATAGATGCCGAGGACGAAGACGAGCAACGCGCCGGTGAAGACCAGCGCGAAAGCGCCGAGCAGCTCCCGGCGAAGCGTTGGCAGCGCAGGCGGCATCCGACTCTGGGAGGAACCCGGGATCACACACGAAGATGCGACTGCGGTGCACCGGCCCGCAAGTCATCCCGTCGTCGCGCGCGTCGTCGTTGTGAGCTTTTTCGATGAGGTTACAGAAACACGCAGACCCCGCAGGCCGGGGTCTCGTGGTGGATCAGTTGCAGTGGATCACGCCATTGGCGGTCGCCGGCGCTCCGGCCGCAGCCGGCGCGTTGCCCGTGAAGATCCCGCACTGTCTGCTGACCAGCGACACGTGCGTCGTGTTGGCGGCCCACCCGTCCTGCGCGGTATACGTCAGCGTGACCACCACGCCGCCGCTCGAGCGGTAATCCGGAAGTGCCGATACGGCCGATGCGTAGGTGTAGTTCCTCGTGAAGTAGTTCTCCTGCTCCGACGCGAGATTCCGCAGATCCGTCTGCATCGCCGACACCAGGCTTCGATCCTTCACGGACCAGAACCGGTTCAGCCCGATCGTCGCGAGAACCGAAATCACGACGATCACGACCAGCAGCTCTATGAGGGTAAACCCATCCCGGCGCGGCATCATCACCATCGCGGTTTGAGAGGCTTGTTCGGGTGAATGGAGGGGCGGCCAGGCCGCCCCTCCACGCGGTCATCCGTCGTGTTGCGGTATTACTCACCCGTGCAGGCGATGATGCCCGACGTCAGCGCCGGAGCCGGCGGTGACGCCACCGTGCCCTGGAACGCCGCGCAGCTCTGCGTGCTCGCCAGCGCCGCGTGCGCCGCTGTCGCGCCCCAGCCCGAATTCGTCGCGCCGACAATGCCGACCGTCACGCCCGTCGAGGGCGCGAAGTCCGTCAGCGACGCCACGGCCGCGGCGTACGTGTAGCTGTTGGCCGGAACCGAGTAGTAGATCTCCTGCTGCGACATCAGGTTCCGCAGGTCGGACTGCATGGCCTTGAAGTAGGCCTTTTCACGAGTCTTGCTGAACTTCGGAATCGCGATCGCGGCCAGAATGCCGATGATCACGATGACGATCAGCAGCTCGATCAGGGTGAAACCTTTCCTCGCCTTCAACATGCTACGCCCTCCAGAAAGAGTGGTACGGACCGGGATCGACCAGGCAGCTTGTGCCGCACCGCTCAGGAGCAAGAGACATTCCCCGTATCCCGCGCAGCCCACCGTTCGCCGTAACAACAGATGAATCATTGTCTTACGTCGATCGGGCCCGGGCACGGAAAAGCCTCTCAGCCACCCTCCTGCATCGCATTTTGCAAGGCGGTGGCAACTTCCTGCGGAGCGACGGGGACGACGATGCCCCACGCACGAAGCGGGTCTTCACACGAGGTTGGCGATGCGTGCGGGGCGATCCCATGGGTGGCGGGGCCGACTGCGTAGCAGCCGGCACGGATCGCGGAGGCGAGCGCGATGAGGTCACGGCGCGCCAGCGAATCGGTCGCGGCGCGGTAGAGCGCGGAATCGACGGCGGCGAGCGCGCCGGACACGTTGCCGGCGCGGGCCTGCGCACGCGCGAACATGCCCCACATCGTCCACGCGTCGCCGCGCGGCGTGCGCAGCGCCTCGGCCCAGGCGTGGCGCGCGTCGTCGTCCCGGCCGAGTCCTTCCATGGCCTGGGCCCGGAGCGCGCGAGCGGTGGCGAGATCCGCATCGAGGCCGGCTGCGCGCTCTGCCGCATCGAGCGCACGCGCGTACTGCAGGTCGATCAGGTACGCGAACGAGAGCAACACGTGCGTGCGCCCCACGAACCCCGTGATCCGGCTCGACCGCTCGAGCAGCTCGATCGCACGCTCGTGGCCGTCGAGCCGGAGGTGCAGGGCGGCGAGGCCGTTGAGCAGCTCGGGATCATCGGGCCAGATGCGGTACGCCAGCTCCCAGTAGTCGCGCGCGAGCGCGAGATGGCCGTCCCGGTACACGCGCACGCCGTTCACCCATTGCGCGCGGTAGGACTCGGGATGATCGCGAATCAGCGAGTCCCACACGGCCTCCGTGCTGTCCCAGTCCGGATTGCGGATGAACGAACGCACACCGAAGCCGATGATCACGACCGCCGCGAGCGCTGCGGCCCGGCGCAGCGGCGCGGGCCGCCACGTCGCGACCACGCGGGACCACACGTAAGCCGCCGCGAGGCTGGCCGCGAAGGACGGCAGGTACAGCACGCGCTCGGCCATCAGAACGCCGATGGGCATGAGCAGGTTCGAGACCGGCAGGATGGTGATGCAAAACCATGCGGCCGGGAATCCGGCGCTCGGCCGGATGGGTGTGACGGCCGCCAGCGCGGCCGTTGCCATCAGAATCAACAGCCCCAGCAGCACCATGGGCGTGAACCCGTCCGCAGGCAGGATCACGCCGGGCGAATAGTCCACGGACAGGTCGAGCGGGAACGCCAGCAGGCGGACGTACTCGGTCCACGCGCGGAACGCTGAATAGATGCGTGCGTCGTGCTGGAGGAACGGCAGCTGGGGTGCCGCATCCACGCCGCCCACGGAGCCCAGCACGGCGATCCTCAGCGCGAAGTAGGCGCCGAGTGTTCCCGCCAGCAACAGCACCGGCAGTGCCATCGCTCGCGCATATTGCGCCATGGACGCGCGCTGCGGCAGCACGCGGCGCTGCGCGACATCCAGCGCGACGAGCAGCGGCAGCAGCACGATCGCGCCTTCCTTGGCGAGCATGCCGAGCGCCCAGACCGCGGCGAGGAGCAGCGTCCTGCCCGCGCCCGACGGCCGTCCCTCGGGTCTGGAGGCGTACAACAGACAGCCGGACAGCACGGCGACCGCCGCCAGCATCTCGGCCTGGCCGACAACATTCGCCACGACTTCCGTGTGCACCGGATGGACGGCGAACAGCAGGCCGCCGAAGAGCGCCGCCGCAGGCGATGTCAGTTTCTTCAGCAGTGCCCAGGCCAGAACGCTCGCGCTCGCGTGCAGCAGGATGCTGACGGCGTGGAACAGCCAGGGCGCTCCGCCGCTCACCGCCCATTGCAGCGCGTACACGAAGATGGCGAGCGGTCGGTACAGGCCCAGCTCTTCGCCGTAGCCGGGCCAGTAGGGCGTGAGCCAGATCGCCGCCTGATCCTGCAGCTGGTGCACGCGCGGATTGGCCCCGATGATGAAATTGTCATCCAGCGCGAAGCCGTTGAACAGCGCGTTCGCGAACGTCGCGAGAGCCGCCACCATCACGATCGTGACGGCGCGATCGTTCAGGAACCGTCTCGTCACGGAGCGCCTCCGTGCGGAAAGCGTTGGTCGTCCGGACGCGGAGCCACGGTGTGCGGCGCGTTCGTGTGCGGCGCGATGCGGGCCGGGCCGGGCCGTGTGCTGAACACGCCGGCGGCGGGCAGCAGGAGCCAGCCAGCGAGTGGGTCCTCACAAGGCGGGTCCGTGCGCCCGTTGGCATAGCAGCCGTCATCGATCGCACGCGCGAGCCGCTCCGCCGTGGTGCGTGCGGCCGCATCGGGCGCCTGGCGCAGGGTCGAGTCGGCGGCCGCGCCCGCGCCGTCGCCGTCGCCGGCACGTGCGAACGCGCGCGCACGCATCGCCCACCACGTCCAGCGATGGCCACCGGCGGCCGGCACGGTCTGCCGCCACGCGGCCGCCGCATCGTCGAATCGACCCAGACCTTCCAGAGCCTGCGCACGGAGCACGAGCGCGCGGTGGTCCGGATCGCCCGGCAGCGTCGCGGCCATCGACAGCGCTTCCTGCGCGCGGCCGGCGGCCAGATAGGCTTCGGTCAGGTGCAACGCGGTCGGGTGGCCAACCGCGCCGAGCGGAAGCGCGCGCACGAGCGCATCGATGGCCTGCTCCGGCTCGCCGTGCCGGAGGTGCAACAACGCCAGCTCGTTGAGCAGCTCCGGGTCGTGAGGCCACGTCTCGATGGCCCGCTCGAAATAGACGCGCGCTCGGGCCGGGTCCCCGTTCGCCGCCATGTGCGCACCCACGCCCCACTGCGCGCGGTACGATTCGGGGTGGTCACGGATGAGCGCGTTCCAGTACGCCGGCGTGTGCTTCCAGTCCGGGTTCCGCACGACGCTGCGCAGCGCGAACAGGAGCAGGACCGTCGCCATCAGGACTGGTGCAATGCGGACACCGCGATACGCGCGGCCGGTCGCGGCCGCGCGATCGTACAGCGCAGCACCGGCCAGCGAGACCGCCACGGACGGTGTGTAGAGCAGCCGCTCCGCCAGCACGACGCCGATCGGCACGATCAGGTTGGAGACCGGCAGGATCGCAATGGCGAGCCACGCGGCCGGCAGACCCGTGAGCGGCCTGCGCGGCGTGCGTGCTGCGAGCGCGATCGTGAGTGTGAGCAAGGCGCCGCCGAGCAGCACGGCGGGCGTCAGACCGGCCGCGGGGACGATCACATCGGGCGAGTAGTCCGCGGAAAGATCGAACGGCCATGCCAGGAGGCGCACGTGCTCGGGCCACGCCTGCAGCGCGACGAGCCAGCGACGGCCGGTGCGCAGGAACGGCAGCGCCGGCGCCGCGTTCCCGCCCGTGATCGAGCCCAGCACCTGCACGCGCAGCGCGAGGTACGCCGCCGCCGTGAGCAGCAGCACACCCATCGGCAGCGCCATGCGCTTGACGTACGCGAAGGCACCTCGCCCGGAGCCGGAGTCGTGTGGCTCCCGCAGGCGCGGCGTGATCCGACCGCGCGCCGCGTCCAACGCGACGAGCAGCGCCGGCAGAACGATCGCGCTCTCCTTCGCCAGCATGGCCACCGCGTAGAGCAACGCGATGATGACCGGACGCACGACAGCACGCACCGGACCAGCGGCGATGCTTTCGTCCGCCGGCGGCCGCGCGACCCACAGCAGGCACGCGCCCAGCACCGCGGCGGCGGCCAGCAGCTCGGCCTGGCCGACGACGTTCGCCACCGCTTCTGTGTGGACCGGATGCACGGCGAACAGCAGCGCGCCGGCCAGCGCGGCACGTGCCGTCACGAAGACGCGGATCAGGCAATAGAGCAGAATGCTGACGAGGGCATGCAACAGGATGCTGCTCAGGTGGAAGACCCACGGGGCGCCGTCGCCGATCGCCCACTGGACCGCCCACGCGAACACGGCGAGCGGCCGATACAGCCCGGCCTCCGCACCGAAGACCGGCCAGTACGGCGACAGCCAGATCGCGCCCTGCTCGCGCAAGGCGTGAACGCGCGCATTGCCGGCAATCAGGAACTCGTCATCGAACGCGAAGCCGTTGAACAGCGAATTCGCGAAGACCAGGACGGCCGCCGCCGCCACGATCAGCACGTGCACGCGCATCTGCTTCATGGCCGGGTTGCGCCTTGCAGAGGCCGGGCAGCCGGCCCCACGGCCTCGCGCACGGAGGCGTCGGGGGGTAGCGCGTTGACGGACGTGACGATCGCCCATTCGGCAAGAGGATCGGCGCACGCGGCGTGAGGCGCGGCGGGTACCGGCTGCGCTCGATCCATGGCGGCGCCCTGTTCAACACCGGGCTGCGCTCGATCCACGCCGGTACCCGGTCCAACACCGGCCGCCGCTGCGCCGACCGCCGCGACTTGTGCGTAGCAGCCGCGCGCGATCGCTTCATGTACCGCATCGATGACGGCCCGCTGCTCGGGCGGTGCGAGCGTTCGGGCAGTGTCCGCTGCTGCCAGCGCGTCGGCCGGGCGGTCCGCGTGCGCGAGAGCGCGCGCGAGTGCGCTCCAGTACGTCCACGTCCGGCCTCGCGGCGAGCCGACGCTCTCGCGCCAGGCGGCGGCGGCATCGCTCCAGCGCCCGCGCTGCTCGAACGATTGCGCCACGAGCGCACGCGTCTCCGCGCGATGCGCGCCCAGTGTGTCCGCGCGCGCCGCCGCGGCCTGTGCGTCGGCGGGCCGGCGCGCGCCGATGTAGGCGTAGGCCAGGTTCACCCACGTCTGCACCGCGCGCGCATTCAGCGCGCTGGACCGCTCGAGCAGCGGCACGGCGGAGGCGTAGGCGTGGTCCCAGATCTGGAGCAGCGCCAGCTCGTTCAGCAGCTGCGGGTCGTACGGCCAGATGCGCCGGGCCAGCTCCATCGCCTGGCGCGCGCCCGCGCGGTCGCCGTGTGACAACCGGCGCGCGGCCTCGCCCCACTGCGCGCGGTACGATTCCGGATGGTCCCGCATCAGCGCATCGTAATACGCTGCGCTGTCGCGCCAGTCCGGGTTCCGCACGACCGTGCGCACGCCGAGCAACGCAATCACGGCGATGCCCGCGCTGACGGCGATGCGGCGGGGCGCGGGCTGCACGCGCGTCAGGACATGCGGCCACAGGGAGCCCACCCCGATCGCGAGGCCGATGGATGGCAGGTACAACAGGCGTTCCGCCATCAGCACGCCGATCGGAAACAGCAGATTCGATACCGGCAGCACCGCGATGAGGAACCAGGCCGCGGCCAGGCCCGGACCCGGCCTGCGCGGTGTCAGCACAGCCATCGTCGCAACACCAGCCAGCAACAGCGCGCCGAAGACGACGACGGGCGCAACACCATCGACCGGCAGCAGCACGGCGGGCGAATAATCCGCGGACAGATCGGCCGGGAAGAACATCAGCCGCACGTATTCCGGCCACAGGCGCAGCGCGGAAAAGATGCGCCCCTCCTCGCGCAGGAACGGCAGCCACGGGGCCGCATCCTGGCCGGCCAGTGAGCCCAGGACGCGGTAGCGCAGCGCGAGGAATCCGGCAATCACCGTGGCGAGCAGCGCGAATGCCGGCGTCATCGCACGCGACCATGCCCGGACGCCGCCCGCATCCCGCGCCGTCCGGCGTTGCACCGCATCAATCGCGACCAGCAGCGCGGGCAGCACGATGGCGCCTTCCTTTGCGAGCAGGCCCAACGCGAACAGGATAGCAATGGCCGCCGCGCGCGGCGCGCGCAGCGCTGCGCCGGCCGGTCGCGACGCGTGCAGCACGCAGGCACCCATCACCGCCAGCGCCGCGAGCAGCTCGGCCTGACCGACCACGTTCGCGACCACTTCCGTGTGCACGGGGTGTACGGCGAACACGAGCGCGCCCGCGAAAGCGCCGGCGCCGGTCCCGATGCGGCGCAACAGGGTCAGGACGAGTAGCGCAACGGCAACGTGCAGCAGAATGCTGATCAGGTGGAAGAACCAGGGCGCGCCGCCGCCGACCGCCCACTCGACCGCGTATGCGAAGATCGCAAGCGGGCGGTAGAGCCCGAGCTGCTCGCCGTACGCGGGCCAGTACGGGGTCAGCCAGATGGCCGCCTGGTCCGCGAGCTGGTGCACGCGCGTGTTGCCGGCAATGACGAAATCGTCGTCCACAGCGAACCGGTTGGCCAGCGTGTTCGCGAACGGAATCAACGCGGCGGCCGCGACGGCCAGCTGCTCGAAGCGCGCGCGCATCACGGTTACTCCATCGTCGTGGAATCGATGGCCACGCGCATCACGGCTGCTCCATCGTCGTGGAATCGATGGCCGCGCGCATGCGATTGAGCGTCTCGTCGTGCGCGTCGATGCGCAGTCCGGCGGCCAGCGCGGCGCGGGCGGTCGCGAGATCTCCGATGTCCAGCGCAGTACCAGCCAGCAGCCGTTGTACGCGCAAATCATCGGGCCACTGCGCGACGGCCAGCCGCGCCAGGTCGTACGCCTCGCGGCGCCGTCCCTGCTCCGCCGCAAACCCGGCCGCTTCCAGCACCAGCCCGGCGCGGTGCGGCCACAGACCGATGGCCTCCGCGTACCGGCGCATCGCCATGTCCGCGTTACCCGCGGTTCTCGCCATCCGGGCGAGGTGCCACCGCCCGCGGAACGCATCCGGCCGGTCGCGCACGAGCGCGAGCATGATGGCATCCGTCGACGCCCAGTCCGGCACGCGCGTCACTGTGCGGAACGCGAACAGCGCCAGGACCGCCGTCATGATGACCAGGCCCGCCTTGCGCGCTGCGCCCGTCCATGCGGGAACCGCCACGACCGCGGCCGCCAGACCGCACACGGCGAAGGCCGGCAGGTACAGCGTGCGTTCCGCGACCAGCACACCGATCGGGACGACGAGATTCGATACGGGCAGGATGGCCACCGGGAACCAGAGCAGGACGAAGGCCGCTTTGCCGTGCCCACGCGTCCACGCGAGGACGCCGCCCGCGCACAGCAGGACGAGAAGCATCAGTCCCGTGATGTTCTCCACTGTCGGTGACAGTGCCGGCCCCAGGATGCGCGGCCCGTAATCCGCCAGCAGCACATCCGGCGCGAACAGCAGGCGCGCCCAGACCGGCCAGGCCTGCAGCGCCGTGAGCACGCGCGCGAACGGCGTGCTCGCAAGCTCGAGCGCCGGGTCCACACGGCTCGGCGCGAAGCCGCCGAGCACCGCGACCCGCGCCGCAAGAACGATCGCAACCACACCCGCCATCAGGACCAGCGCACCGGCGCGCCGGCGCAGCCACGGGCCGAACGTGGCCGGCCGCAATGTTCCCGTCGCGGCGTCGACCAGCACCAGCAGCGCCGGGATCATCACAGCGCTCTCCTTCGCCAGCATCGCCAGCAGAACGCACGCGGCAATCGCGGCCGCGTGCAGTGCTCCCGGTGCCGGCGCGCGCCCGCCGGGATCGGACGTCGCGCCCGGGCGCAGCCACAGCAGGCACGCGGCGAACGCGAAGATCGATGACAGCAGCTCCGCGCGTCCCACCACGTTGGCGACAGCCTCGACGTGCACCGGATGCAGTGCGAACACGAGCCCGCCGGCCAGCGCACCGGCGGTCCCGAAGAGGCGCGCCAGGACGAGAAAAGCCAGGACGGAGGCGGCGGCGTGCAGCAGCAGGTTCGTGAAATGGAACCAGGCCGCGGAGCCCGGCGCCAGCGACCAGTCCAGCGCGAAGCTCAGTGTGGTGAGCGGCCGGTAGAGCGAGAGGTCCGCGTCCTGCCAGTAACCGCGTGTGAAGATCGTGCCCGCGTCGAACGAGCGGATGCGCTCATCGTTGGCAATGACGGCGATGTCGTCATACGCGAAGCCGTTCGCGAGCGCGCCGGCGTAGACCGCCAGTGCGACGATCGCGACGGCCAGCCCGGCGACCGCTGGCCGTGACGCGATGGGGCCGTTCCGGCTCACGCGCCTGCCACACCGGCCGTCGCTACGCATCCGCGCCGTGCTTCGAGATGGTGCGCACGCCACAGCTCGAAGAGGAGCAGCGTCCAGATCCGTTTGCGGTGATCGGCCCGGCCGGCACGGTGCTCTTCGATCAGCCGCCGGACTTCGGCGGGCCGGAACAGGCCGCCGGCCCGCAGGCGCTCATGGGACAGGACATCATCGACGAGCGGCGCCAGCGCGCCGTTGATCCATGCCGCCACCGGCATGCCGAAG
>Ga0326597_10014891_pt1 | contig 10179 bp, 7 predicted proteins | sample RVTome_12_FD_203789 | JGI IMG/M metagenome (GOLD analysis project Ga0326597, IMG submission 203789) | Soil microbial communities from uranium-contaminated site in the Upper Colorado River Basin, Wyoming, United States - RVT100D185 | ecosystem: Environmental > Terrestrial > Soil > Contaminated >...
CCAGGGCGCATGCACCGCGTCCTGATGCTCGTCGTGCTCCTGCTCGCTGCCGGTGCGAGCAGCGCGCGCGCCACCGAGCCCGTGCGCGTCGCGATCTTGGACTCGGGCATCGACGCGACGCACTCGGAGTTCCGCCCCGGTCAGATCGTCGCGTGGCGCGACTGGATCAACGACGGCCCGACGGCCTATGACGACCTGTGGCACGGGACCGCGGTCGCCTCCGTCGTCGCAGGACAAACGGTCGGGGTCCACCCGGGTGCGGAGCTGCTCGTGGCGAAGGTGCTTGATGATCAGAACGCGCTGCGATCGTGGTCGCACCTGACGCAGGCGATCGAGTGGGCCGTCGCCAACGACGCCGACGTGATCAACGTGTCCATCTGGTCCTTCGCGCCGCAGCCGACCAACTCCCTGACCGTGGGGCGGTCGATCCAGGCGGCGCGGGACGCCGGCGCGCTCGTGGTCTGGATCGCAGGCAACGGCGCGGAGACGGCCCCTGGGTATCCGAGCCCCTACACGGCCTCGACGCTGGTCGGGGGATCGTCCCCACAGGCGCTCGTGGTCGGGTCCGCCGACGCGGCCGGCAGACGGTCGACGTTCAGTCAGCGTGATCCCGAGATGCTCGCGCACGGGGAGCACGTCCCGCTCGCCGTTCCCGGCGGTGGCTTCGGTATCGGTTCGGGGACGAGCTTCGCTGCGCCGTGGGTGGCGGGCGCGGCGGCGAAGCTGCTCGACGAGGGCGCGCCACATGATCCCGATTGGCTCGAGTGGGTGCTGCTGCACAGCGCGCGCGACGACCAGAACGTTTCCTACCTCGATGAGGGATACGGGTTCCTCGGTGATGCGGAACTCGAGGCGGCGGTGGCGGTCGCGCGCGGAGACGCCCCCGTCCCCGATCTCGACGAGCGCGACGTCTGGCACGCGATCACGACCGCGCCCCGAACGGCGCAGACCGCCACGCTCCCCGCGGGTGTTCTTCCCCCCGGGTAGCCGCGCGCGCGCCCGGAACGTCCCGAACCGGGGTGGTCCGCGTGCGGTACCCTCGAGATGTGAGCATCCTTCAAGCTGCATGGCTCGGGCGGGTCCCCTACGGCCCGGCGTTCGAGATGCAGCAGACCGTCGCGGCGCGCCGCGCGGCCGGCGAGATCCCCGACGCGCTGCTGCTTCTCGAGCACGACGCCGTGTACACGCTCGGACGGCGCGCGACCGAGGGCGAGGTGCTCCTGGACCCGCAGGCGCTGGCCGCGCGCGGCATCGAGGTGGCACGGACCGATCGCGGTGGGCGCGTCACCTACCACGGGCCCGGACAGCTCGTCGGGTATCCGATCGTCGACCTCGGCGCGTCGAACGACCTCGTCGGCTACGTCCGGATGCTCGAGCGGGCGATGATCGCGCTCGCCGCCGATTTCGGCGTGACCGCAACGACGGTCGAGGGGCTGACGGGGCTGTGGGTTGGCGACGAGAAGCTCGGCGCGATCGGCGTGCACGTCTCGCGCGGCATCACAACGCACGGCTTCGCCTTCAACGTCGACCCGGACCTCGACGCGTTCAACGGCATCGTCCCTTGCGGCATCGTGGACAAGGGCGTCACGTCTCTGCGGAAGCTCACCGGGCAGCGCGTCCCGATGTCGCTGGTGATGAAGAAGGCGGGCGAGCATCTCGCGCGTGCGCTCGGACGCGAGCTTCGGTGGCGTCATCCGTCGATCCTCGTCGGCGAGGAGGCGCTGCATGGCTGAGCGCCGCATGCTGCCCGTCCTGCCGACCGTGCAGGGACCCGCGCGCAACCTCGCGATGGACTCCGAGGTGGAAGGCCGCAAACCGCCCTGGCTGCGCGTGAAGGTCAAGACCGGCCCCAACTTCCAAGACCTGCGCCGCATCACCTCGACGGGGAAACTGCACACCGTCTGCGAAGAGGCCATGTGCCCGAACATCTCCGAGTGCTGGGAGATGCGAGAAGCGACGTTCCTGATCGGCGGCAACCTGTGCACGCGCCGTTGCGCGTTCTGCGACGTCACGACCGCACCGCCCGAGGGCTACGACACCGGCGAGCCGGCGCGTATCGCCGACGCGATCGCGCAGATGGGCCTGCGATACGCCGTCGTCACCGGTGTCGCACGCGACGACCTCGACGACGGCGGCGCATGGCTGTACGCGGAAGTGACCAGGCAGATCCGCGCGCGCGTGCTGGGCTGCGGCGTCGAGCTGCTGCCGCCGGACTTCAAGGGCCTCGACGACGCGCAGCGCACCGTGTGCGAGGCCGAGCCCGATGTGCTCGCGCACAACATCGAGACGGTGCCGCGGCTGATGCGCCGGATCCGGCCCGCGTTCACCTACGAGGGGTCGCTCGCGTTCCTGCGGCTTGCGCGAGACACCCTGCCCGCGACCAGCTACACGAAATCCAACATCATCGTCGGCATGGGCGAGCACCCCGACGAGGTCGTCGCGACGATGCGCGACCTGCGGGACGCGGGCTGCGACCTGCTGACGATCGGCCAGTACCTGCGGCCGTCGAAGCTGCAGATCCCGGTCGCGCGCTGGGTGCACCCCGACGAGTTCGCCGAGTGGAAGCGCATCGGCGAGCAGCAACTCGGCTTCGCCTGGGTCGAAGCCGGCCCGCTCGTGCGATCCAGCTACCACGCAGGCAAGCAGTACCGCGCCGCAGGCGCGCGCGCGGCGACGGCCTAGCGAACGGGCGACACAGAGAGCGGGGCGGACCTGCGCCCGCCCCACCCCCGCGTTCGGTTACCCAAGGTTGTTCTCGAGCATGACCTCGGTTGGCTCGACGATCGTGCAGTTCACCTCGTGAACCAGATCCCCGATCGACGGATCGACCGACGTCGCGGCCGGCTCGACCTGGTCATGGATGGCTCCGGAGGCGACGCCCTCCAGCGGCGTTCCGTCGAGCTGGTCGAGCCCATCTTCCAGACAGGCGACCCACTCGACGGTCACCCGGTTGGAGCGCTGGTTCCGCCCGAGGCTATCGACGAAGGTTGCATCCACCGTGTCGACGCCCACGGCCTGCCCGACGTAGGAGAACGTCGCGATGCCGTCCCCATCGGTCGAGGCGGTGCCGATGGTGCCCGCGTTCGGCCCATCCAGCACGCGGAAGGTGACCTCGGTTCCCACCACCGGCACGTCGTCCTCGGCCACCGTCGCCGCGAGTTCGTGTTCCCGAGTCACACGGCGCACCGCCTCTTCGGGCGTGAGATCGATGTCGCTGATCACTCGGACGCCGCGCGCCAGGATGTACGGCGTGCCGACCGAACCGTCGGGCGCTTCGTAGGCTCCCCCGAAGTCCCGGGCGATCGCCAAGACCTCGAACTCGAGGTCGGGCCAGGAGTCGAAGGCCTCGTGCACAGAGCAAGACCAGCCCGACAGGCTCGCGTCCGTCAGGCCATCGAGCGCCGGATGCGTCGCGACGATGTGGGCGTTGTTGTAGCAGCCGACGCCGGTCACGGTGAAGGCACCGAACCCATCGAGGAGCGGCACCGGAGTCATCGGCGCGACCCCGTGGTAGTAGCAGCTCAGCGTGATGTATGCGCCGGTCTTGGCTTCGTCGGCCGCCGCGAGGGCGATGCCCTTCTGGGTGAGGTCGCGCGCGCCCGCCCGACCACCGTAGCGCCAGTGCCATTCGGGATCGGTCCCCACGATGATGACGTTGCCCGCCACGGCCTCGGACCAGATCTCGGCGTTCTGCTCGGCGGGCGTGACCGAACTCGTGCCGCCCCGGCAGGTTGGATCGCCGAGGATGATAGCTCGATAGGCGGCGAAGTCCTCGGTTGTCATCGCGCCCCAGGTCGCCCCGTCCACGACGTCGACCTGGAAGCCCATCGCCGCAGCCTGGGTGGCCTCGAGGCTCGAGGAGCCCCCCGTGACCGTGGAACCCAGGATCAGGACCTTGTTCTCAGGCGCCGCCTCTGCGCCCACGTGCCCTGCGGCGACCACGATCGCCGTTACCGCGGCGAGCGCGACCCGTCTCCGCCGCCCATGAACAGACGTTCCCATGGCGAATCCCCCCTTCTCCACCATCGTCCCCTCCCCAGGGACTGCCGAAGGATTCGGCCACCTACCCCGATTCCCCTGCTTTCAACGGGCACGATGTCCGCCGGAGGGTTGGACCAGGCTCCTCAGCGAAGGGCCGGGCCCAGCACGCCGATGAGGACGTCGATCGCGAGCAGCGTCGTCGCTTCCTGGTTCGAGTGGTAGTCGGTCGTCGGGAGCTGAACGGTCGCCCCCGTCACGCGGCCGCCGGTTCCCGCGACGAGGCGTCCGAGCTCGGTGCTGCCCAGACCTTGCCCGCCGCGGCGAGCAGCTCGTCCTTCATGACCACGGACGCGCCCGCCTCCTCAGCGGCCGCGCGCACGCGCCCGACCTGGTCGGGATCGAACGCGCCGTTGGCGTCCCGGTTCCTCAGCACCAGCACACCGCCCTCGACGGGCTCGGGCTCGTCGAACGGGCTCGTGTCGTGGACGAGCAGATCGCGCACCGGACCGGTCTCATCGAACCAGCCGAGCAGATGCTCCCACGAGTGGCCGATCTCCTCCTCGGTCGTGAACAGCGCCGTCCCCGTGAACCCCACGTCGAACAGCTCGACCGCGATCGCGGCCGAGATGACGTTGTCGAGCTGGCCGCGGAACCAGCCGTCGCCGCGCATGCATCGGTGCGAGAACGCGACCGGCGTTCCCTCCGCGAGCGCGTGGAACCCGTCGGCGTGCAGGAACAGGTCATCCTCGAGACCGCACAGATGCTCGTGGCGGACGGTTCCCTCGGCGACGCGCTCGCCCGTCGAGGGGTCGTACGCATATACGGGCTCGTCTCCGAACCGCGCGCACACCGCCTCGCGCAGGGTCCGACCGATCGGAAGCGGATCCCCGTCGCGCGCGCTGCGCGCGAACGCGGCCGCGTACACGAAGCCTCCCCGGTGCGCCACCAGCCCATGCCGGTCGATGTGCGCGCTGATCGTCCCCGGCCCTCCACCCCGCGCGACGACCAGGCCGCGACGCTCCAGCACCTCGAGCCCGCGCGCGCGCAGATCGCGGATCAGATGCTCGGCGAAAGGCCGTTCGAACCCGACCACGGCTGGGACGGCGAGGTACGCCTCGGTGCGCGCGCAGGCCTCAGCGGTCCCCATTGGGGCATCATGGCATGGCCCGGGAGGGATGGACCGGGAGGGATGGACCGTGTCCGCGGCGAACCTCGACCGCATGTCCACCATCCTGAAAGGCCTCATCGTCGCGCTCGCGGCAACCCTTGCGGTCTCGAGCGCCGGCGCGGACGCGCCCACCACGTCGCGCCACGCTCCCGCGATCCATGCCGCCGCGCTGCGCGGGACGACCGGATGTGGTGCGGCCGCCGCGTGCACGTCGCGCGCGGTCACCGGCCCGATCGGCACGCGGATCGCCGCGTCGCAGGGCCTCGCCGATTGGGTTCGTCTCGCCGCGGACCTCCACGGATCCGCCATCGGCGCGGTGGCGATCCCTCGTATGCGAGCGCGTGACGCGCTCGACGCGCTCTACGCGGAACTCGACGTCGCCGTCTTTCCCGGCCGGATCGCCGCGGCGACGGACTCTCTGTCGGCCGAGCAGGATGCTGCAGTCGGGGACCTGGTCACCTCGGTGTGGACCGCCCACCGGCTGAGCGCGCGCGCCATCGCGGGCACGGGGATCGAGCAGCTCGACGCCCTCCGCGCCGCTCACGTGATCACGGCGTCCTCGTCGGGTCTCCGCGACGTGTCGGTTGAGCAGGAGCTGGCACGCACGCTCGACGCGCTCGATGCGGTGAACATGGACCTTATGGCGACCGCTGCAGCGGTTCTCGCCGATGCGATCGAGCGTTTCCCGCGTCTGGATCTCGCCGACGACATCGACCTCCCCCTCGTCTTCATCGGGGGCAGCGGCGACGATGTGCACGCCGACGATCGGGTGATCCTGATCGACGAAGGCGGCAACGACACATACCTCAACAACGCGGGCGGGGCGCTGCTCGAGACGGCTGGGTCGGCGATCGCGGTCGATCGCGGGGACGGCGCCGACGTCTACCGCGCCGACCGAGGCGCGCAAGGCTTCGGCGAGGGCGGCGTCGGCATCCTGCTCGACGAAGGCGGCGCCGATTCGTACTCGCTGCATTCGTTCGGGCAGGGCGGCACGTTCGGCGGCATCGGCGTGCTCTACGACGAAGGGCCCGAGGACGACCTCTACCTGAGTCCCCACCTCAACGGAGCGGCGCCGATCGGCACGAAAGCAGCGAGCCTCGGCGGGATCGGGATGCTCATCGACGAGGGCGGCTCGAACGTCTACCACCAGGATGGTTTGGACGGACTGGTCTGGGGCGCAGGCGGCGGGCTCGGCCTGCTCGCGAGCCTCGGCGACGGTGACGATCTCTACCGCGCCGATGAGGTGCCGGTCGAGCTGCTCGGGACGGACCTGGGGACGTTCGCGGGTCCCATCATGGGATCCTCGGAGGCCTACGGCGCGATCGTGCTCTACGACGAAGCGGGCAACGACACCTATCGCTGCGGCGACCACGTCCGCCAAGGCTGCCAGTCGGCGGCGGGACCCGGATCGTTCGCGTTGCTGTGGGACGTCGAAGGCGACGACTCCTACCTCATGGGCGAGTCCATCTCGCCGCTGTTCTTCGGCGGAGGCGCGTCGCCGATCGACATCGTCAACTTCCCGATGGGCCAGGCATCCGCGTACGGCTGGGGCCTGCCCGCATGGGGTCCCGCGTTCGCGCTGCTCCGCGACGAGGACGGAGAGGATCGATACGTCGCCGAGCATTGGGCGCAAGGGCACGCCGTCACGGGAGGCACCGCGCTGCTGTACGACACGGGCGGGGACGCCGACGTCTACGCGACCGCCTCGCCGCTCGTCGGTACGCGCGGCGACGGTCAGACGTGGGCCGACGGTTCCATCGGGTTCGGCGCAGACGAGTAGCCCAACCGGCGCACGCTTCCACTGCGCGCGGCCAGCACGAGCCCGGCCGCTCCCGAGATCGCGAGCGCCAGCCACGGCCACCAGCTCCACGGCGGTGACCACTCGGCCGCCCCGAAGAACCACCACGACCCGTCCACGCCCGTCGCGTGCCGCCACGCGTTCACCCAGAACGCGACGACGTGCAGCCCTCCCGCGATCGCGATCCCCGTGAGCGCGGCCTTCTCGAGCGCGTCGCCGTACCGCGCGCGCACCACTTCCCCGCTCAACACCGGAACGCCGACGATCAACGGCAGCACCCACCGGCCCTGCAACCCGACGCCGAGCGGTTCGGCGAACGCGGCGCTGATCACCACCGCCGCGAACACCGTCCCGGCCCCGAGACCGACGATCGCGACGCGCTCGCGCGCCGATCCCGCGCGCAGCGCGGCGACGATCAGCGCGATCGCGAGCGCGAGCCACAGCCACATCGCCCACGACGGCAACGGCGTGTCCGTCCACCCGAACACGCCCACCCACTCGCGCGCCATCCCACCAAGGTCGCCGAACGCCTCGCGCGCGAACTCCCAGAAGCCGCTCTGCTCCACCGATCCGTGCGGCTGATACCGGAACTGCCAGAACAGGTTCGCGGCCGCCGCGGCAGCGGCGGCCGCCCCCACCGCCACGAACGCGCGCCGATGCGACACGAGCAGCGCGCGCGCGCGGCGCCACCCCAGGAACACGACACCGATCCCCACGACGATCGCGAGGAACACCGGTCCGACCGGGCGCACCGTCGCAAGCACGACGCCGCCGAGCGCCAGCGCCGCCCACACCGCGCGCGAGGGTGGCTCGCCGCGCGCCAGCCGCGCGACCGCCGCGAACAACGCGATGGCTGCCGCGATCTCAGGACCGCTGTTCGACACGCTCGACGCGATGAACACGACCATCGGCGACACCGCCAACGCGAGACCCAGCAGCGACACCGCCGGCGCGCGCGCGTCCCACACGAGGAACACCGCGAGCCCGATCAGCAGCAGCGCGAGCGCCGCCATGCCCGCGCGCGCCAGCCGCAGACCAACCGCCGGGCTCTCGGCGGCACGCACCAGCGGCGCCGACACGAGGAACGCGAACGGCTGCCGCACGCCCACGTAGGTCGTGGCCTCGCCGGTCGGCGCGCGGTCGGCGAGCGGACACTCGCCGGCCGACCGCTCGGGATGGAACGCGTTGCAGCCGAACCCGATGGGCGGCTCCATCCGCGCGGGGATCGTGACGATGCGCGAGATGCGGCGGAACCAATCGCGCCGGATCTCTTTCACGTGCGGCTTCAACCGCTGGAACCACGCCTCCTGCTCCCACGCCGGCGTCTCGCCTGCAGGGATCGGACGCCCGAGCCACTCGCCGTAGGCGAGCCCGACGGTCTTGACGTACTGCGCCGGCTCGTCTGGTGCCGCGCCCGGCGGGTTCGCCATCACCCACGCCGCGAGCAGCGCGCCGATCGACGCGACGACCACCCACCGGCGCGCGCCGCCTCCGATGTGCGCGCGCTGCTCGGCCGACAGGGTCTCGGTCATGGGGCGCACACTATCCGCCCCCGGCCACGGTTCTTGCATCCCTCTACCACGTGGTAGAGAATCGGCGGGTTCAGAGCCAATGGGTGGGGAGGCGACATGGATCGCATCGGCTGTTTCTTCATGACCGCGCGCACGTTCGGCGACCTCGAAGCGAAGATCCTGCACGCGGAAACGCTCGGCTACGAGGCGGTGGGTCTCCCGCAGATCGCGGGCCGTGATGCCATGACGACGCTGGCGCTCGTGGCGCCGAAGACCTCGCGCATCACGCTCGCGACAGGCATCGTGCCGATCTGGACGCGAACGCCGGTCACGCTCGCGCAGGAGGCGGGCGTGCTGAACGAGGCGACCGCCGGCCGGTTCTGGTTGGGCGTCGGCGTCGGCCACGAGCCGCTCGTGACGTCCTGGCACGGCCAAGACTTCCGCAAGCCGCTGACGGCCATGCGCGACTATCTGACGATCCTGCGCGCATCGTTCCGTGACGCACAGGTCGCGCACGACGGCGAGATGTACCGCGCGCACTTCGGGTTCCTCGGCTTCCGCCCGATCGCCGAGCAGAAGATCCTCGTGGGTGCGCTCGGCCCCAAGATGTGCGAGCTCGCGGGCGAGATGGCCGACGGCATCGTGCTGTGGATGTCCTCTCCGCGCCACATCCGCGAGGTGGTCATGCCGCACCTGGCGATCGGCGCCGCGCGCGCCGGCCGCGACGTCTCCGACCTCGAGGTGCTCCCCTGCCTGTTCGCCGCACCCGGGTCCGACCGCGCGAGCGCGCGCGATGCCGTGCGTCGCCAGATGTTCGCCTACCTGCAGTTGCCCTTCTATCGCAACATGCTCATCGACTCGGGGTTCGCCGACGATATCGCGGCGTTCGACGAGGGCGTCGCCGCGCAGGATCTGCCGCGCTCGCTCGCCGGGCTGTCCGACGCGATGATCGACGAGATGGCCGCGACCGGCTCGTTCGACGACATCGCGGCGACCCTACGCGCGTTCCGCGACGCGGGCGCGACGATGCCCGGCGTCGGGGCGCTCGGCGGCTACGAGGGGTACGAAGGGTCGATTCGTTCCCTCGAGCTGCTCCGCGAAGCCGACACCGTCGCGGGATAAGCCGTCGCAGGACGGGCCGTGGCGACAACAAGGCCGCCCCGCCCCAGGACGACGAACGGTCAGCCGAGGGGGATCGACGAGTAGCACGCACCTACTCCGTCGACCTGCTCACCGTCGGCCGAGACGTAGAAGCACTGACCGACGCGGCTGCTCGATGCGGGTTCGTTCAACGACTCGGCACGGCAGGTCCCCTCGGGATCGCCCGGCAAGCCGGGAACCGTGCACGCGACCACGACCTGAGCGTCACATGCCACCCCGGCGGTCGATCCGGCCGGTCCTGTCCACTCGACGACGTAGGAGGTCTCCTCGGTATCCGAGAACGTGCAGTTGAAGGTGGTCAACTGGCGTTCGCCACCGATGGCGCTGCAATCACTGCGGACCTGGCACCCCAGGGGGGAATCGAAGGCGACTTCCTCGACGATCGAGCCGAGGCCGACGCGGCTGGGCGTCAGTTGGCCGTCCGCATAGAGCACCCACGCGAAATCCTCACCGCTGGGCGGGACGCCGCTGCGGCCGCGGACCGAAAGTCTGAGCCGATCGCCGGGCTCTAGGGTCACAGGCTGGTCGAAGACGTGCGAGATCTCCCGGTGAGTGGGGAT
>Ga0326597_10014892_pt1 | contig 10178 bp, 10 predicted proteins | sample RVTome_12_FD_203789 | JGI IMG/M metagenome (GOLD analysis project Ga0326597, IMG submission 203789) | Soil microbial communities from uranium-contaminated site in the Upper Colorado River Basin, Wyoming, United States - RVT100D185 | ecosystem: Environmental > Terrestrial > Soil > Contaminated >...
CGGGTCCTCGGACAAGCTGGCGTAGAGGAAGAACGCCGTTCCCAGGATCAAGACGCCGATCGCCGCCCAACGCACCGCGCTCCCGCCGCCGCTTCTCGCCGGAAGAGGCTCTTCGCGCGGTGTTTCCTTGTCGCTGCTCTTCTTAGCCATGGAATGCCTTTCGAGGAAAACACGTTCTCGTCATTATTATAGAGAATTACTCCTTTCCACCGGAAACGGCGTGGAGAGTGGAAAGACCCTCGGTCAGCTCGATATAGGTGCCCCAGGGATCGAAGAGAAAGGCAACCGCGACTTTGAGCTCGGGCCGTTCGGTGTAAGGCCGGTCGAATTGCACTCCCTTCGCATTTAGCTTCGCGCAAAGGGCCTTCAATCCCTGGACCTCGAAACCGATGTGATCGACCGAGCGCCCCTTGGTGCCGGAGACCTCGCCCGGCGCCGGGGAGAACGTGAGGTTCACGCCGGGGAGCTGGGCGGCTTCCATGCCTCCGCGCTGCCCCGGGGCGGCGCCGAAGGTCTCGACGTACCAGGTCTTCATCGCGGCGACGTCCGGAGCGGAGAAGTGGATATGGTGATTCGCCGCCGGCTCGGGGCTCGCCGGATCCTCGAAGAGCTCGACCTTGGTTCCGTCGGGCGACAGCAGGAACGCGATGTGCGTCTTCTGGGCGGTGTTGAAGTAGACATCCTCTTTCGCGTCGGCCAGCTCCTCCCGGGTGATGACGGCGACCCCCGCTTCTTTCAGCGCCGCGACCTTGGCGCGGACGTCCTTGAGCCTCAGGCCGACGTGATTCACCGTCGTACCCCGGGTGCCCCCCGTGGGCTCCTGCGCACGAAGGAACACCAGGAGGTCCGGAAGCCTCATCACCGAATAGTCCCCGAGAGCGACAGGGGTCGCGCCGAGAAGCGTCCAGAAGCGCTTCGACGCCTCGAGGTTTCCGGTATTGACGTGGTGGTGTCCCATCGCGATGGGGCCCTCCGCGGCAGCCCCGATCGATGCCCAGACGAGAAGAGCAACCAGAAGCGACTTCATGAACGACCTCCTGCTATTGTCACACCGCGGCCATCTTATCTCGCGGATGATGGTTCCCGCGATTACCATCTTTCTGAGGTCTCTTCGGAGTCATTGCGGATGGAATAGAGGCGACTCTTCGTGCGGATGAGCAGGCGGTCGCCCACGATCGCCGGGGTCGCCATTGCCCAATCTTCGAGTGAGTTGACGCCCAAAAGCCGGTATGTCGCGCCGGCCTCTATAACGAAAGTGTCCCCCTCCTCGCTCAACGCGAATATTTTTCCGTTGTAGGCCCACGGGGATGCCGTGAACGCTGCGGCCCCGGGCGCGATGCGGGATCGAAATATGCGCTCTCCAGTTTCGACGTCGTAGCGAGCGAAGATTCCTTTCTCGTAAAGCACATACATGGCACCGTCGACGATCAGCGGGGTCGGCAGATAGGTTCCTCCGGCTGACCGGTTGTACCAAACGACGTACTCGTTGCGATTCTCGGCCGGGGGCGGCGTGATATCTCCCGACCCGCCCGGGCGAATGGCGGCGATGGGTCTGTTGTCGTCGCCGGAGCTACCCGACGCCACGTAGAGGAGTCCGTTCCAGGCGAATGGACTCTGGATGGCAACCGCCCCCATTCGCTTCATATGCCACAGCTCCCTGCCGTCGAGATCGTAGCTGAGGACGGCGCCGGGCCCGACGGTGACGACCTCCGTTCGCAGGGGGTTCTCCCACACGAACGGGGTCGACCAACCCGTCTTCCTCGGGGTCTCGAACGTGCGAGCGATGCGCCAGAGCTCCTTTCCGGTGCGCTTGTCGAACGCGGCGATGAAGCCTTGATCTTCGTTGTCGTTCAAAACGAACAGGCGGTCCTCGTGAAGAGTTGGAGAGGCTCCGGTTCCGTAGTCGCGAATCGTTTGGTGGGGCTTCAATGGGGTGGCCCAAACTTGTTTGCCGTTCATATCGTAGGCAAACAGGCCGAGTTGGGTGAAGTAGACGTAGACGTTCTCGCCGTCGGTAACCGGGGTCTCCGACGCGAAACTGTTCTTGCGGTGTCGTCCTCCGAGTGGGTTGCCGTGATAGATCTGACGTTCCCACAGGAGCTTCCCATCCTCGAGGTCAAAACAGTAGAGATTCAAGCTTATGACGATCTCATGCGGCATCTCGCGGTCGCGAGCGTAGAGCCGTTCATTCACCTCGTCGGGCGAGAGTCCCTGTGCCCGCAACTCGGCGATGTACTCGTTGCTGAATTCCGTGCCCAGGGACGGCTGCTTCATCGCCTGCTCGCTGGTGGCGGCGGTCAGAAAGATGTTTCGTCCCCAGACGACCGGCGATGACCAGCCCACTCCCGGAACCTCCGCTACCCACTCGACATTGTCGGTGGTGGACCAACGGTCCGGAAGGTTCGGATTGTCCGAAACAGGGAGTGATTTCGGTCCCCGAAAACCGGGCCAGTTGTCGGAGGTGTTCGATTCCGTTTTCGTGCTCGGAGGTTCGTCGCGCGCAGACACGGGTAACTCGACGAGGAAGGGGACCGTGGTGGCGACCACGCCTATGGCAACGAGCGCCCAAAGGAGATGGCGGTGGTACTTCATGTCAACGTTCCAACCCCGGCCTAAATCTACCGTTGCCCGAGAGATTGTCAAGAATCGGATTCGAACAGGCCACATCGTCCTGAGCCGGACCGGGGCTGAAACGTCTCGTGCTAAAGCCCCGATGAGAGAGCACGAGTAAGAATCCTGGTATAATTTCTAGTATGACCATCAAGACGGCCATTTCGATTGAGGAGTCGCTCTACCGGCAGGTGCAGAAGCTGGCTGAAGAGATGAACGTATCACGCAGCCACGTATTTGCGGCCGCGATTCGCTCTTACCTCCGACAGCGTCAGAACCGGATGCTGCTGGAAGAGCTGAACGCGGCCTACGCGGAACCCCCCTCGAACGTGGAGAAGCGAGTGCAGCAGGCGTGGCGCCGTCGGCACCGCCGCAAGGTGGCGGGCGAGTGGTAATTTCACAAGGCGACGTCTTCTGGGTCGACCTCGGAGCGCCCTCAGGCGCCGCTCCCGGGTTCCGCCACCCTCACGTCGTCGTTCAGAACAACGTCTTCAACCGGAGCCGGATCGATACCGTGGTGATTTGTGTCATCACGTCAAGTTTGAAGCGAGCGAAAGCCCCGGGGAACGTGCTCCTGGACAGTGGAGAGGCTGGACTCCCTAAGAGAAGCGTTGTTAACGTCAGTCAGGTATTCACGGTCGACAAGAGCGACCTTCACGGGAAGATGGGTACGCTCTCGTCCCGAAGGATGAGACAAGTTCTCGATGGCATGTACTTGCTCCTGGAGCCTCGGGATTTGGTCGAGAACCCCCCTGCATGAAAGCCGATCTCATCGCCAGTCTCCCTGGAGCTCGAAGGCCGCCCAATAGTAAGGATGGCGGAAGCGCGCCATCTTCGATACCGTGACTTGAGCCTCCCTTAGCGCTGCCGGCGGAGGCTTTCCCTCGAAGATCCCGCGATAGAGCTCGGTCATGAGCTCGGCGGTCGCGGAGTCGTCGACCTTCCAGGAGCTCGCGATGACCGCTGGAGCGCCGGCGTACATGAACCCGCGAACGAGACCGATGAGCCCCTCTCCCTTGACCTCCTTGCCGAGCCCCGTTTCACAGGCACTCAACACCACCAGGTCCACAGGAAGGTTGAGGTTGTAGATGTCACGGAGTCGGAGAAAGCCGTCCTGTGGGGCGCCCTTCTCGTCGACGAGCGATAATACGATGCCGGAGAGCTCGGGCCGCTCGTCGTCCACGATGCCGTGGGTGGCGAAGTGGAGAACGCGGAACCCGCGGAAGTCGGTCCCCTCGACCCACTCCCGGCTGGCGGCGAAGCCTGCGACCACCTCGACTCCGCCCGGGGGAGCGAGAGCCGCGATTTGGGCTGCCTCGCGCCGGCTTTCTGGAAGCCGCCGGAGGGAACGCTCGGAGCTGGTTCCGTAGGCAGGATCCGCGGCGATCGCGATCCACCGGGTGAACCGTCGCCCGGACCGCTGTTCGCGGAGCGCGCGCACGAGAGACGCCGAGGTCAAGCGAACGATTTCGACGGCGTCGATGAGAGGCCTGCCGACAGTCCTTGGATCGTCGAGCGCCCCGAAGGGGACGTAGCTGAGAGCGCCGTCGGCGACGACGACGAGGCGCTTCTCGGCGATGTCCGTGAGCGGCCCGAGGAGCACGCGAGAAAGACGGCTCGTCGCCGACGCTGGAGCGCCCGGCGATTTCAAGGAGAAGTACGCCTCGCGGGCCAGAACTTCGATGATCTCACCCCGGGGGAGCTCGTGGACCGAGTAGCCATCCCGCACGATGGACCAGAGGAAGCTCCGCTCTTGCCCGAGATGGTAGGCGAATAGGCGAGTCTCGTCGTCGAGGAGCGCCTGGACTTCGGCGAGCGTCGCGGCCTCGGGCTCGGTCAGCGCCGCGTACCGGGGACTCCTCGATCGAATCATGGACTGCAGACGATCGTAATCCGCTGAGAGCGAATCGATGTCGCTCCGCAGCCGCTCCATGTCCCCATCTTCAGGAAGGAGCTCCCGCTCGATGGCGAGCTCGTTGAGACGCTGTCTCAGCTCGCGGTCCCGCTCCAGAAGCTCGGGCTCGATTCCCACACGGATTCCAGCCGCGGCCTCCTGCAGGCTCTCCCTCAGGGTTCGCGCGCGCACTCGCTCCGCCGCCTGGAATGCGAGCGCATCCAGCCCCTCGCCCGGTCTCACGCGGTGAAGCTGGATCAAGAGGTCGACGTAGAACGAATAGCGCTCATGTACCGAGGCGAGAAACGACGTTCTCAGTCCGCGGCTCGCCACCTTCGCTCTCAGCGTTTCCGCGAGTCGGATCGAATCTTCGACTGCGGCTCTCGCCTCGGCGAGCCGTCCCTGGTCGCGGTAGGCCATCGACGCATGGTAGAGGGCGAGAGATTCGAAGAGCGGGTCATCGGCTTCCCGGCTGCGCTTCACCGCCTCCAGGAAGCCTCGGAGCGCCTCTTCGTGGTTCCCGAGCTTTCGATGGAGGCTCCCCATCTCATCCAATACGAAAGAACGGCCCCTGAGGTCGCCTACCGAGGTCTTGAGCTCGATCGCGTCCTCGAAGTATCGAAAAGCCCCTTCTTCGTCACCGAGGCTTTCTCGCAGGCGGCCCATCTCCTGGAGCACGTCGGCCTCGAGCATGGGGTTCTCGAGCTTGCGATAGAGAGCGAGCGCCCTTTCGAAGGAAACCGCCGACTTCTCATGGCGTCCCAAGTTGAGTTGGCAGCGTCCGACTTCCAGCAGTGTCGCCGCTTCGCGGCGGCGGAACTGGAGGGCCTGGTTCAGCTCGAGCGCTTTCTCGTAGTGGCTGAGGGCCGTCTCGGCCTCGCCCATGTCGAAATAGAGCTGGCCTATGGCGTTCGAGAGGGTAGCCTCGGTCCCGGGGTCGTTGAGGGGCCTCAGAAGCGCTTGGGCTTCCTCGAAGTACTCGAGCGCCTTCTGGTTCTCTCCGAGCCGCGAGTAGAGCTGGCCCAGCACCCGGGTCGCTTCCGCCTCGCCCCTGCCGTCGCCGCGCTCCCGCGATAGGCTTTTCGCTCTCCCGAGCGCGGCCTCGGCGCGCGCGCGCGCCTCCATCATCACCGCGGTGTGCCCGATGTAGAGCTCCGCTCTCGACTCCAGCAACGCGTCGTTCGCTCTCCTCGCTGCCTCGGAGGAGTCTTCGAAGAGCTTCATCGCCTCCCTCATGCGCCCGAACGAGTACTGAAGCGAGCCCAGGTTGAAGATTGCTTCCGACTCCGAAGCCCCGTCTTCCGCTCGACGAGCGGCCTCGAGCGCCTCTTGCGAGAGCGACTCGACGTCGTGGTTCTCTCCCCGCCTGAGGTGAAGGGCTCCCAACCGGTTGAGAGCTTGCGCTGTGAACCGGGGCTCATCGCGCTCGCGGGCAGCGTCCGCGGCGTCCTCCAGCTCCGCCAGAGCCGCCTCGAGGTCGCCCTCGCGCTCGAGGGCTACTGCCCGCGTCAGATGCTCGTTGATTTCCGCGGCGGTGGGAGGATCGCGAACGAAAGAGCGAACCGCGGCCAGCGCCAACACGACGGCGACCGCGAGGGTCGCGGCCGCGGCGCGCCGCTTCATTCCCGGCCAGGCGGGGGGTAGTACCCTTCGGGGGGGTTCTTCATGGTCGATCGGCAGGTTTGGCCCTTCCGGGTTCCCGCCTCCACGTCTTTGCGAGTGCCGGCCTCGACGTCCCTTGTCCCCGCACGCTCCGCCTCCGGTCCCGGCATCTTTTGCGGGACCGCGGGGACGTCCGCCGCTTTCAGGTTCGCGGACTGAAAACGACGCATCCTCTGCGTTGCGCGGAGATACATCTCGAGGAACTGCACCCAACCGGTTTCCTCGGCGAAACGCAGGTTCCGATACTCGGGGAAGAAGTCCCGGAACGACCAGGGAAAGTAGATCGAAAGCCCAGGAGAGTGCTGGAGCTCGGCGCCGGTCGTGCCCGAGCTCGCGACGACGGCGTCGACGGCGTCGAGAACGCGGCGTCCCGCTTTCCGGATCTCGTCCATCCCAGTGCCGCTCCGGCTCGCGGAAAAGCGCAGGAGCTGCCGGGTGAAGTCGTGGAGGTCGGTGTAGCGATCGCACTTGTAGGACTGTGCGCTCCAGTGCGCGAGCACGATCGCGTCCCGCACCGCTCGACCCTGGTCCTTGGGATCCGCCGGGTTCAGGTCTCCGAGCTCGATCGCCTCTTCGATGCCGTCCGCGGCGAGCTCCGAAAGCGGGGCGGTCATCGCCCGCGCGAGCTCGGAGGCGGCCTCGGCGACGAGCCCGATCCTCGAAAGGTCGGAGACGGCGATGTCGGTCGAGACGCCGGCGATCTCATAGTCTCTATAGAAGCGAAGATAGCTCTCGGCGACGGCCCGAGCGATATCGTCGGAAGAGCGCGCCCCGTTCTCGGCGACGCTCTCGAGGACCTGGCGATAGGGCCATCCGGTATTCAGAACCGGACCTTCCGAGGCAACGAGGTAGGAGACCGAGCTCCGAACTTCGTATCCGACCTCGACGGTGCTCATCTGACAGCTATCCAGTCCCAGGATCTCGATCGAAGCCCCCTCGAGAATTCTTCCAAGTCGCGGGATGCTGAGAGAGCTCGCCGGTTTCTCGTCGTTGAGGAAGTCGCGTACGGCGCCGCTCCCATGACCGGAAAGAACCAGCATGCGGCGCTCTTGGACCATCCCCGCCACGAGCCGCGCGAGGAGCTCGGATGTATCCTCGGTCGGCGGGCGCACGGGCTCCTCGACCGAAAGCGCGAAGTCGTAGCCCTGGGGCTCACCGAACTGCGGATCGAAGAGCGCGGCCACGTCGATACGCTCCCGAACCGAAGGCTCACGCGAAGCCGCCTTCATTTCCTGGAGACTCCATACCATCTCCTCGGAGAGGTTGTTGTCGCCGGCCAGGTAGACGGCGAACGTCCAGGGCCTTTTCTCGTCGGGAAGATGGGCTCGTTCCATCGGAGCTCGGGCGAATTCTACACCCGGGTTGCAACCAGTGTTACCGCCACTGCTCTTTACGCCGGAACAGCTCGCCGTCGGCATCTACGGCGTCCTCTCGTACTCCGTCGCCGAGCGTCGGATGGAGGTCGGGCTTGGCATGGCGCTCGGCGCCTCCCGAAAGACCATACTCGGCCTGGTCCTGAAGGAAGGTCTGATTCTCTCCGGCCTTGGCGTTGCCCTCGGCTGGATGGGAGCTGTCGCGGCCGCGAGGCTATTCTCGGGTCTTCTTTACGGCATCGGGCCGACCGACACGCTAAGCTACGTCGCCGTCACTGCCGCCCTCTCGGTCGTCGCTCTCGCGGCCGCTCTCGTTCCCGCGCTTCGCGCCTCTCGAACGGATCCTTGGTCCTCGCTGCGGGCCGAGTAAATCGCGCTCAGTCGCGGAAAACCAATCGCGACCCGACGGTTGATATCTACATAGTTCATAGACTATTCTGTATACATTGATGTCGACTGAAAACGGACAGGTGACGGTTCGCGTCACGGAGGACACGAGGGCACTTCTCCGCTGGCTTTCGGAAATCGAGGGCCGGTCGATGCAGGCCGTTCTCCGATCGGCGCTCGAGGTCTATCGGCGCCAGCGGTTTCTCGACGAGGTGAACGCCGGCTACGCGGAGTTGCGGCGCGATCGACGGAGCTGGGAAGAGTGGACGACGGAACGCGATCTCTGGGATCGGACTCTGGCGGACGGATTGGTGGCGGAACCGAAGGGGCGGCACGGGGCCGCGCGCTCCAGGCGGAAGAAGCGCCCATGAGTGTTGCCCGGGGTGAGATCTGGCTCGCCGACCTCAATCCGACGCGGGGTCATGAACAGGCGGGAAGGCGCCCGGTCGCGGTCGTCTCGGAAGACAGCCTCAACAACGGTCCGGCGGGGCTGGTCGTCGTGCTGCCCATCACATCTACGATCCGACCCATCCCTTCGCACATCGTCGTGGCGCCTCCAGAGGGAGGCCTGAAGGTCCACTCGGCCGTGATCTGCGAAGCCATCCGCTCCATCTCTATCGATCGACTCGTCGAGCGATGGGGCCGCTTGGGCCCGAAGAGTCTGGCACGGATCGAGGACGTGCTGCGGATTCTTCTACGGTTATGAGCTCGATCGGAAAACGCGTGGAAATCCGGTCGAGCTCAATCGGCCCGCAGGAACTCCATGGGGCGGGCTGGATCGTCGACGAGCTGACGAAGTAGTCACATGCGACCCGGGACGCTGCTCTTGTTCCTCGTCTCGCTCGTTTCCTGCGCGGGCAAGGCCCCTCCCCTTCCTCCGCCGGCGCCGCCGGCCGCATCCGGAGAGACGGAAGTCACTCTGTTCCTCATCGGAGATGCAGGAAAGCCGAGGGCGGGAGGCGATCCGGTTCTCCTCGCGCTCAAAGCTCAGATCGCCAGCGTCTCCGGTAGCGCGACTACCGTATTCCTCGGAGACAACGTCTACGACAACGGTCTCCCCCCGGAGGGGGCCTCTGATCGGCAGAAGATGGAGCGGCGTCTGCGCGATCAGGTGGAAGCCGCGATGGGGTCGAAACGGGCCGTGTTCGTGCCCGGCAACCACGACTGGAACAAAGGGAAAGAGGGCGGGTGGGCGGCGATCCGCCGCCAGGAAGAGTTCATCCGGAAGCACGGAGACGGAGGGCGGATCGTTCTGTCACCGGAGAGCGGCTGCCCGGGACCACGGGTGCTCGAGCTCGGGAATGAGGTGACGCTCATCGCCATCGACACCCACTGGTGGCTTCACCAGCGAGAGAAGCCCGGCCCCGAGGAGTGCCAACCGGGAACCGAGCCCGCGGTGGTGGAGGCCCTTCGCGAGAGGCTCGCTTCGAGGAAGGGGAGGCACGCGGTAGTCGTCGCGCACCATCCGCTTCTCTCGAGCGGGTCTCACGGAGGATTTTTCAACTGGCAGGACCACCTGTTCCCCTTGACCCGCGCCTGGAAGGGACTCTGGCTTCCGCTCCCCGGGATCGGGTCCCTCTATCCCTTGGTTCGCACTCTCGGCGCTACCTCGCAGGATCTCTCGAGCGAGGAGAACCGTCGCATGCGCGGAGCACTCGAGGAAGCGTTCCGCGGCAACCCTCCTCTGGTTTTTGCCGCAGGCCACGAGCACACCCTCGAGGTTCTGAGAGGTGACGCCGCGCCCAATCTATTGGTGAGCGGCACGGGCTACTACGGGCACACCTCGCCCACGAAGTGGCGTCCCGAGACCCGCTACCAGAAAGCGGCTTCGGGCTTCATGCGGCTCGATTTCCTGAGAAGCGGAGAGGTTCGACTCGGCGTTCTGCTGGTCGACCAAACGGGGAAGGTCGAGGAGCCTTTCGCCGTCACCCTGCATTAGAAGGCGAGGGCTTCGCGAAGCCCCGCCCCTGGTGGAAGGCTCAGTGCCAGATGATGGCGGATTTCATCCGCTCGGTCGCCTGTTCCCGCTCACCCGCGTTGTACATCGCGGCGAGGGGCTCGGCATCTTTGAAGGCGATCCGACCCACGCGGTCCGTGGCCTCGTGCCTCACATAGATGTTGACCGCGTCGAACTTGTGAGGAAGCGCAGCCGCTTCGAGAGCGGCGATGGGGGCGAAGGACTCGAACTCGCGAATCCCCATGGTGAGGCGAATCTCGGGGTCGAGTCCCTTTCCGTCCTTGGAGTCGTTCAT
>Ga0326597_10014893_pt1 | contig 10178 bp, 4 predicted proteins | sample RVTome_12_FD_203789 | JGI IMG/M metagenome (GOLD analysis project Ga0326597, IMG submission 203789) | Soil microbial communities from uranium-contaminated site in the Upper Colorado River Basin, Wyoming, United States - RVT100D185 | ecosystem: Environmental > Terrestrial > Soil > Contaminated >...
TGGACTCGGGCCGCAGCGTCGGCTCGCCCAGGGCCACCATGCGCGGATACTCGGACCCGCTCCGATCGACGGCCCGCGTGCCGAGGCCCATCACCAGCCGAAGCAGGCCGCCCTGGCGCGTGATTCTCGGCGACCAGCGGTACTCGTTCCGCGAGAAGGCGACGCCCGCGATCGGCGGGAACAGAAAGTCGCCGACGCGAATGCCGACGACCCGCTGGATCAAGACGGCCATGTCCTCGACGTAGTCGATGAGGTTGTGTTCGCGGCGGTAGAGGATCGGATCGGGGGCCATCACGCTGGCGTAGACTTCGGCGATGGCCCCGAGCAGGGCGCTGAGCCGCTCTTCCACGGTCCCCTGGTTGCCCACGAAAATGCTGGCGTATTTGCCGGAGAAAGCCGTCCCGAAGCGATCCTCCAGCAGACTTGACGATCGCACGATGAGCGGATCGTTCCCGGTCTCCTCGAGCATCCGCCGCAGGGCGTGGACGATCCGCAACGGAAAGTCGCCGTTGCGAAACACGCCGCGGATGAGCGGGTATTCACGAACCACGTCGTCGATCGGCTTGTATTTCTGGCTCTGGTACTCGTCGAGGTGGTTGAGACGAAGGAACTCTTCCACCACGTCGCTGCGCAGGTAGTAGGAGTCGGGCACGGCGAGGGGCAGATACGGATCGGCCTCCTCTTCCGTGTCTTCCAGGACGCGGTGGGCGAGGATCATGCCGCCGGCCTTGCCGCCGATGCGTCCCATCCCTTGATCGCTGCCCATGATCCGGCGGGTGATGTCGTCGAAATCACGGATGCGCAAGTGATTCTTGGCGATGGCGATGAATTCGAGTTGGTCGCTGACGAGATGCCGGGTCAGGGCCACGCGGGTGCCCACGACCTCCGCGGGCGCCAACCTCGTTTCGCCGAGGGGCAGCTCGCAGAACCGGTGGATTTTGTCGGTCAGCTCGCGGAACGAAACGTTGGCCTGGGTCGCGACGTACTCCAGACTCTGCACTTGGTCGCGCTTCATCGCCAAGTTCACCAGGTCGTCGAGGTCGGCCGGCGTGAAATGGCGAGCGACGTATTCCGCGGTGATCTGATCGATGAGTTCGCGCTCGCGGTCACCCCACCGGTTGCCGGCCGACTGGTTGGGATCGTCCACGGCGTCGCGCGCGGTTTCTCCCGCCCGCCTTCGGGCCTCGTCGTGGATGCCGTCGATCGTGGTGATGCCGCGGCGGTGCAGTTCCATCAACAGCTCGCGATGGACCCGCTCGGTCAGGTTCGGGCGGAGGCGTAGGTGTTCGTCGAGACACTGCCGAACTTCATCTTGCTGCTGCGGATCGTTCTCGGTCACAAGTCGTCCCCACCATCCCCCACTAATCGGTGAAACCGGCTTATTCTTCCGCGTCGCACGTTCCACCGCAAGGGTGCCGGCAGCGGGGACTATTGCCTCGTCGCAGCTAAACTTTCGGGTGGCACGCTCTGCCGCCCCAAGCGGCAGGGCGTGGTTTTCGCGGGATCGCACGGCCTGGCTAGCGCCAGACCGTGCCACCCAACCCGAAGATTTAGATGCGTCGGAGCACTAGTGCACCGTCAAGGCGCGTTTTCTGAGGGCGCAGCGTCTTGTTACGAGCCGCGACCGCCAAGGGGCGGTGATCTGTCACCCGAGAAACATCCCGTGACAGCGCACTAGTGATTCGGCGCATCTTATTCTAGGGGTAACGAGTCCGAACCCGGAGACGGGTCAAGCACGCAACCGCTCACTCGCCCTCGCGGCTCGTAATATGGTTAGCGAATCCGAACCCGGAAGCGCCAGCGACGGGTCAAGCACGCAACCGCTCACTCGCCCTCGCGGCTCTGATACCTCAGTGACGAATGATGGGATCCACAAGTTTAGGTGCGTCGGACCGCTGGTACTCCGTCAACGCGGGATTGACGGGCTCGTGTGCCACGGCGCTGTGAGCCGTGTCGCCCCTCGCGTAGGGTTCACACTGCTCACAGAGCAGTGGCACACGTTCTCGACCCCTATGGGGAACCCCTCTATTCAAGGCTAACGATGCGCTCGCTCACAGCGTCGCTCTTCAACAGAAGGGTCGTGAGGCCAGGGGCCCAGCGCACATCAAAACCCTTGTGAGGTAGGACCTTCCATCATTGGGCGAGGAACCGGTCGGCGTCAACCCCTGCTATCGATCCCCGCGCCCGCGAGGCATTGGTGCTCGATTCGATCGAGAATACCGCAGGCGGGCCGGGCTGCTCGCCATCGCTTGACCAGGCGACCGACGTCGGCCATTCGATCGTCCGGCGCACGCTCGATCCATGCGGCCAGGGTGTTCAGAATCTCATCGAGCAGGTCGTCAAAGCCGGCGCGGGCGGCGGCGAGCGGCATGTTCCGCGTCAATCCCAAGGCGGCTTCGGCGGCGACCATCGGATCCCGTGCGGCGACGGCACGCAACCCTGTCTCGATGATTGGCTGTGCGAACAGACGCCCCTCCTCACCACGTCGCCAGGCCGCTCCGAGCGCCTCCCAGTCACCCTGGAGGACACCCCAGGTCGCCCGGCGGAATCGTTCGGTGATCGCGGTCTGGGCCTTCAACAGCAATCGGGCCGCGAGATCAGCCTCCACGCCGTCCTCCGGCTCGACGAGATGGCTCGCGGCGAGGTCAATAAGTTCGCCCGTTTCAGTCTCCGACACGGCGTCGGTTTCGTTGTACAGTCGGCCGATGCGTTCGAGAGCCTGCGGCGTCGTGTCCGAAAAGGCTAGCGAGGTTCGCGGGAGGAGGTTGGTGAAGTCGGCGCGCGACCAGTGGCGCTCGACGAAGGAGACCCACTGCGACGCGGACGGGTTCGGGGCGCGTCCATCGCCGGGATCGACGTAGGCGATCGGTCGGCCGAGGAGTTTTTTTCTTGTGGCGGCGGGATCATCGGCAAGTAGTGCCAGATTGTGGCATCTTCCCACCGAGAACTTCAACCCCGCGCCGAAGGAGAATCGGCTGCGCATCGGCCCCGGGACGCCGATCAACATCGCCTCCATCGTCTCGATCCAGCGGTCCGGAAGATTGACGACCAGCGTCCGGGCGTTCAGGAGCGACTCGAGGCAATGGTCGCGCCACGGCGCCGCAAACGCCCGGCAAAGCTCCGCCCCGGCGGGCGAGAGGTCGGCTTCCGTGATCTCCAGGGAGACCTCGGGCAGGGTCGCGGGCGGGTGGAGCTGCGGCTCGGCCAAACCGGCGCGGCTCATCGCTCGAAGCACCGCGAACGGGTTGTACCCGCAGGACGGGAAGTCTTCGGCTGGGAAAACCAGGTTATACGTATACACCCGCTCGCCGCCGCGGCCAGTGTGTTCCGCACCCGCCAGACAGGAGTAGGCGACGCACAGACGACCGGACGGCAGCGGATAGAAGGCCGCGCCGTAGGGGGCCTCGCCCTGCGGCCCGCCGCAAAGAGCGTCGTGCGACGGCGAATAGCGGGTGATGGTCTGCTTTTCCTCGGGCTTTAGGCCCCGACTGGCGGCGATGATCCGGTATCCCTCCCCGGTCGGCGTACGGATCGACGTGAAAACAGCCTGCTCGCAAGCGAGTGTGGTGGGCATGGTTCCCTGCTCTCCCCTCTGCCGCATCGGTCAATGGCCGAGCTGCGAAAGTACCCACTCGAAGGGTTCCAGGATGCCGCGCGGGGCGATATGGAGAGGGTAGGGGACGACGTTTTGGGCGTCATCGCTCCCGTAGCCGAGCGCTCCGACGACGCTCGCGGCAAAGAAGTCGAACCGCTCGAAGCGGTTCTCGCACATGTTCCAGAGTCGGTTGAGGTTGGTCTTGGCAAAGTTGCGCGGGGAATCACAGCACTCCGGACAATAGTCCGCCTTGGAGAGCACGACCGCCACCGGGGTTTTGATTTTCTGGTTGCGTTTTGAGGCTCGAACCCCGTCGAGATAGGTCATCAGCTTGAGGGCGAAGAAGTCGGGCTGCGGCGATCCCGCCGCCGCCAGCGCCGCGTCCACCAACATGACCGCGCCGGCGCTCTTTTGCAGCAGCGAGCGGATGACGGCAAAGGTATTGGGCGAGGCGACCTCGGCGGCGAGGGCCTCGCCGGCCATGTCGGGCATGACGAGATCGTAAACATTGGCCCCGTGGTTCTGATGGGATACTTGATAGTACGCCCACTGCCATTCATCGACTTCCATCGCCGTTTTCGGCGGAAACTGACGAGCACCGAGGTAGCTGATCACGGTGTGTTGGAGATTCACCGAGTAGGCGCCCTTGGGCACGGCGTCGAAGTCGTCGGCGCGTTTCGAGAGCATGTCGAGCAGCATGCCGAGGTAAACGGTCTTGCCGACGTTGCTGTCGCCAATGACCGTGATGATGCAGGGCGTACGCTCTTGGGCGACGGAGTCCTGCACGAGGGCCATGGGCGCGCCGCACGTGGTGCAGACTACGGTTCCGGGTTCGTTGACCGTGTCACAGATGAGACACCCGGTCGACGCCGGCGCGAGGTTCATGGGCGCTGTCAATGTCGTCACGACGATCTCCCCTTAAGCCTTTCCCAGAAGGAGTTACGAATTACGAGTTACCTTGCAACGTCACTCGCACTTGTAACTCGTAACTTGTAACTCGTAATCCTGCCGGTGTCTTCACGGACGGGAAGCCCGTGCCACACCTGTCCTTGAGATCAGTTCTTACTCTCCGTTCATCCACGTCGCGTCACGTAGATCCATCGCACATCGAAATCCCGTGTTGGACGATCGAGCCAGGGCGAGTTGCCCGGTGCCGAACGCGGTGGTGGCCTGGTTCTCGAAATACGTATCGAACGCTCCGCCGCGCACGACGTGCATCGGCATTTCTCCCAGGATCGGGCTACCCCCGTCGTCCGTAACGGTGAACTCCGTGTCGGTCCATTCCCAAACGTTCCCCACGAGCTGCAATACCTGGTTCGGGGCCGCGCCGTTCGGATAAGCGTCCACCGGTACGGTCGTGCGATGACGCGATGACCAGATGTTGCAGCACGTGTTGTCCATCGCGTCGCCCCAGGGGAAGCGTCGCATGATGTCGGTCGAGCTCTTGATGTGCCAAGAACCGGCCATCTGCCATTCCGCCTCGGTGGGCAACCGTTGGCCGATCCACAGGGCGTAAGCTTGGGCCTCGAACCAACTGACGCCCACGACGGGATGATCGGCTAAGAGGGCGTTGTGCCGAGCGTTCCGCCAGAACCGCGGGGCGGGTTGGCCGGTTTGATCCTTCAGCTCGATGAGGTGCGGCCAGATTTCCTCGGGCCAGAACTCGAGGGCGTCGTAACCGCCGGCGTCGACGAATTTCTGGAAACGGGCGTTGGTCACGGCGTGTACGTCGAGAAGAAACGGCTCGACCTCGATCTCGACTTCCGGCGACCCTGGATGGGCGGCGAGCGTCGTGGCGATGGTCACGCTTCCCGCGGGCACCAGCGCCATTCGCTCCTCGAGGGCGTTCTTGGCGTCCCGCATGATCTTCTCGCCGCCGGGATGCGTTCGCCATTTGGCTTCCTCGCGAAGCATGACCGCGTGTCGCCCCTGCTGGAACATGCGCCGTAGGGTGTCGTCGTCGAACGACTCGACCTCGGCCGCGACGAACTCCATCGGGAATGGATCACGAAGCGGCGGGGAAGGCGATCGGCGAGCGTCTTTCGCCCTCCCAGCGTCGGCTTTCTTCTTTGAAAAGAGCTTCAAGGCCATGGTGCTGCTCCGAAGGAAACATCAGGGATTGTGTGGCCCCGGCATCGTGCCGGTCGTCGTCGTTCTAGACTCCTATGGCTTTTCGCTTGGCGTCGCGGCGCAGCTTGCGGAATTGCTGGGCGGCGGTCGAGGCGGCCGGCTTGGGCTCGTGAGCGAAGGGAATCTCGATCGTCTCCGCCGAGACCGGCTCGGTCTCCTCGACCGTGATCTTCGCAAGACGCGGCGTCACCCCGCCGAACTGGTCGAGCAGTTCCGCTCGCTGGGCGGCCAATTCGTGCTGCTCGCGGGCGAGCTGCGTTTGCATGACGCCCAATGCCTTTCGCGTATCGAGCATGTCGCGGGCCTGTTGTTCGATCTCCTGCTGACGGGCGTTGAGTTCCTCCGCCCGTCGTTGCAATTCCACCCGCTGCGGTTCCAAGGCCCGGATTCGGTCGTTCAGTTCCTTCGAAGCCGCCTCGACCCCTTGGTGACGTTCGGCCAACGTCCGCGCCGCGGCCGCTTGCGATTTCTGTTGTTCCGTCAGCCGCGCCGCTTCAGCGTCGAGGCTCTGCCGCTCCCCGGCCAAAGCTCGGCGTTCCTCGTCGAACTCCTTCCGGGCGGTTCCGAGATGGGAGCGTTGCTGCTCGATATCACGCGTTCCTGCGGCGAGCTGTGCGAATTTCGCTTCCAATTCCTCGCGCATCTGCGCGAGATCGCTCTGGCTTTGGAGGAGTTGTTCACGTTCCGTTTCGAGGCGGCGATGTTCGATCTCCAACCCGTCGGTCTCGCTGCGGAGCTGCTCCTGTGCGGCGCGCAGAGTCTGGAGCACGCCGGCTGCGGCCTCGCGGATGCGGTCTGCGTCGGGCGGCGGTCCGTTGGGTTCTTGCGATCGATCAGAATCCACGTGCTGCGCCTTGTCGATTGAGGTTCAATTCGTCAAGTAAGCTCGCCGGGGCGAGTCCGCTCCGCATTTCGCCGCCCGCGGGTCAACCAAGGCCACGCCCCTCCCCGCGGCCTTACCCGTCCGGTCGGCGGTCCGAGCCAAACATACGATATGAACCCACGGTTTCGGTCCGCCTGATCCGCGGGTCGCCTTCTCGACGCCGATAATCCCCTTCCCGCCCGCGACGGCCGTGCTTGTTCTGGAGCGACTCCCGGTTTCCTATAACGGTTGTAGCGTCGCCCCTCGTGGGCGGCGCGGGGGAAATAATCACGTCACCCACAAGGGGCGACGTTACCCTAGAAAGGGAATGCTCTAACTCGTGGGCTGGAGTTTCAGGGTGAGCGTTCGTTGCGGGGCGCCGCGAGAATCTCCGCGTTCGCCGCCGAGCGTTTTGTACACTCCATAAGTGAAGGGGCGGACGGACTAGCCGCGCGCGACGTCCGTTTTTGTGGCGCCAGGCGTAGCGTGCGAGCGCCGACGACGAAGACCGTTGTTCCGGCCTTCGCGTCGTCGGCTTTTTGCGAAAGGGTGGAACACCCATGGTCGAATCGACGATCCGCGGCGACGCCATACTGGCGGCGGAAGCCGCTATTAACATTTTCGAACGCGAACTGACCGACTATCAATCGCGGTTCGGCGCTTGGTCAACGGATGTGCGCGAGCGACTCTCTCGCGAACAAGCCGTCGGCCGCGAGCAGCTCTCGCGGCGACAGCGCGAACTCCAAGAACATGCCGCCGCCTTGGAGGCCCAGCGTGAGGCGTTGGAGCGAGCCGAGGCGGAGTTTGCCACCCGAATTTCCCGGTGCGACGAACGCGCCGCGGAGATCGACGCCCTCGCGGAAGAAATCCGAAACCGGGAGCAGGTTGCCGGCGAACGTTTCAAGGAACAGCAGGATCGGTTCACCGAGGCGAGTCAGCGAAAGGGCGAAGAGATCGACGCCCGGCAGCGAGCGCTCGACGAGGCCGAAGGGTCACTGGCGAAACGCAAGACCAATCTCGACGAGGCGGAGCAACGACTGGCCGAACTCCGCCGGCAACTTGACGATGCTAAGGCAGATGGTGACGAGCGATCGGCCAAGCTCACGGAGGCCGAGGCTCGTGTCGCCAACATCACAACCGAATTGCAACAGCGCAAGCAAGCTTTGACCAAACAGGCCGGGGAGCTGGGCGAACAGCGCACGCGGGTCGAGGCCGAAGCGGCCGAACTGTGCGAGAAGGAATCTCAACTCGAAGAAAGAGTACGAAAGCTCGACGAACAGACTCAGGCCGCTCAAGGCGTCCAAGCCGAGGCGGAGGCGTTGCGGTCTCGGTTGAGCGAGGCGCAGGCGGAAGCGGACCGGGACTCCGCTGAGTTCGAGCAACGGACGTCCGAGCATCACCAAGCTGCCGAGCGGCTTGCGGTACGCGAGCGCGAACACGCCGAACACGAAAAAGCGTTTGAAGAGCAACGCCAGGCGGCGACGGCGGAGATCGAACGCCGGCGACGGGAACTGACGGCCGATCTCGAAGCCGCGGCGGAGGACAAGGCGGCTGCCGAGGTACAGCGAGATGCGATCGCTGAACAACGGCGAACCATCGACGAGCGCGCCGAGCATGAGAACCGGCGGGCGGCGGAGCACGAAGCCGAGCAAGCCTGGCTCGATCAACGAACTGCGTTGATCGCCTCGCAAGTCCAGGCCGCGGAGGATACGCAACGCCGATTGGACAGGACGCACCAACAACTTGCCCAGTTCGAAGCCGAGCTGCTCCAGCGCGAGAAGGAATGGTCCGAGCACCAGGCCGAGTCGGTTCGACAGCGCGAGCAGCTTGACGCCGACCGTCAACGCATCCAACAGATGGACCAGGAGCTAGCTGAACGCTCCGCGGGCTTGGCCTCCGGCGAGCAAGCCTTGCAGACGGCGAAGGCGACGCTCGATCAGGGCAAGGTCCAGCTCGACGAACGGCGCGACGAGTTCGACCGCGTGGTTCAGGAGTTTGAGCAGTCTCGCCGGGAACTCGAACATCACCAAAGCGAGGCGGCTTCGACGATCGAGGAGCGCGAGGCCGAGCTCGCCAAGGCCCTTGCCGACGTCTCCAAACGCGCGTCGCAACTCGACGCCCGAAACCAAAGCCTCGACGCGAAGCAGGGTGAGCTCGAAGGCGCTCTGGGTGAGGTCCGTAACCGCGAGAAGCAACTCGCCGCCAAGCTGCAGAAGCTCGAGCGGCGCGACCGGCACGTCGGTGAGGAGACCGAGCGTCTCCGCGACGCGGAAGCAGCCTTGGCGAGGCGGGACGAAGAACTGACCGCTGTCCGTCAGGGCATCGAAACCGAAGCCAAGGCGCGCCGGGCCGAACTGAACCACGTGAGCGAGGAACTGGCCGCTGCGCGAACCCAGATCGCCGAGCAGCAGAAATCAATGACCGATGCGGGTCGCACGGTCGAGGAGCGAGCGGCGGAAGTCGAACGGCGGGCGCAGGCGATCGCCTCTCGCGCCGCGGAACTCCAGGAGAAAAACGCTGAATTCGAGTCGCGCGTGTCACAACTTGACACTCAGAAGGTCGAACTTGAAGCACGGCAGGCTGAGTTGCAGTCGCGCCAGGAGGAACTGGAACGGGGGCGGCGCGACATCGAGGCCGAGCGGCAGAACGTCGAGGGCGAACGAGCCGCGACCGAGGAAGCCCGTAAGTCCGCGGAGATCGTTCGCGGCGAACGGTCCGACGAACTCGAGAAAGCCCGTGCGGAACTGAAGTCGCTCCGCGGCGAGTTGGAGGCCGTCCGAGCCGAACAGGGATCGCTCCAGCGGGCGGCGCGCGAGGCCGAGGAGGCGCGTTTGCGGGAGGCGGAAGCGGCCGCCGCGGCTCATGCCGAGACGGAAGCGCTCGCGGCCAGATTCGAGCAAGAACAAGCTGCGGCTGCGGAACTCCTCAAGAACATCGAACAACGGGAGCAAGAAGCACTCGCCCTGCTCGAAGAAGTGGAGGCGAAGGAGCAACTCGTTCAGACCGCCGGAGCGATCGCCAAGCCGGATGTTCCCGTCCACCACGCGAGCCACAAGGCCGTGCTCACGTTCTGGGACAACTTCGCCCTCAACCGGCCCGCCGTAACAGGATTTGCCGAGCCACCCACGCCGACTCGATCCGTCGCGTTGACTGACGAGGCCGGCGCGGGAAACGACGGTCAAGCCGCTTCGCCATCCGCGGAAGACGAAGCGTGCGCCGAAAGCGACGACTCAGGCGCCGTGAGTCAGGCCGAGGCCATGCAGACCGCGCTTGCCGCAGCTCGCGCCGAGGTTGCCGAGGCTGAACAGGAAGGCGTCGAAGCGGCTGCCCACCCGCACGCGCAACCGCAAACGCAAGCGGAACAGCCCGTTCGCAAACATCGAGGCGTCAAGCCGCTGAAGGTCACTGCCGACATGCTCGACCGAGCCAACCGCGAACCCGAGCCGCAACCGGCCGCGGAACCGGCGCCCTCCGTCGATCTCGATCCCGAGACGACGGCCAAGTTGCGCATGCTGCGGCGACTGAATCCCACGAAGTCCCAGGCCGGACTACTGGCCATGGTCGCCGCGCAAAAGAACGAGCCGCCGAGCA
>Ga0326597_10014895_pt1 | contig 10177 bp, 7 predicted proteins | sample RVTome_12_FD_203789 | JGI IMG/M metagenome (GOLD analysis project Ga0326597, IMG submission 203789) | Soil microbial communities from uranium-contaminated site in the Upper Colorado River Basin, Wyoming, United States - RVT100D185 | ecosystem: Environmental > Terrestrial > Soil > Contaminated >...
TAAAAATTTAATGTGTTTTGAAAATTTTGCGAAAAAAAATAAATAATGTCTGGAGCCCATAATCGGAATCGAACCGATGACCTCTTCCTTACCAAGGAAGTGCTCTGCCGACTGAGCTATATGGGCGATAACATCAGATACAAGTCGCAAGATACAAGATCCAAATAAAAACCAACTCTTGTCTTGTATCTTTCCCCTTGTATCTTGCATCTGCCCCAGTCTGGAGCGGGTGATGGGAATCGAACCCACACCATCAGCTTGGAAGGCTGAGGTTCTACCATTGAACTACACCCGCGATGGATGTATGCGCTCTGCCAATTTCTGAGAGCCAGCCTCTTCCTCCCACCATTCCTGCTCCAGCCCGTCCCCTCCGACCATGGTGGAGGGGGGTGGATTCGAACCACCGAAGGCAGAGCCGTCAGATTTACAGTCTGATCCCTTTGGCCGCTCGGGAACCCCTCCGAAAAAAACGAAGCCGCAAATTGTGCGGGAGTAGGTCGGGCTTGTCAACCGATATCCTTGATTTTTAGCACAATCTCATGAGTTTCGCGCCGGCGACACTTTTCCCGATGCCTGTGCCTGACGGATCAAATTGAGCGCGGAGCCGGCTATGAACCAAGCAATCTGTTCTGCGGTCAGACTGTGCAAGGCGAAAATGGTTTCCTGGCTGCCATCCGCATGGTCGATCCTGATTTCAACCTTCTGCCCGGGGGAAAGTCGATCCAGTCCCAGTAATACCACGCGATCATCCCGCCGTATCCGGTCGTAATCGGACGGATTCGCGAAGGTCAGCGGGAGAACACCCTGTTTTTTAAGGTTAGTTTCGTGGATACGGGCGAAACTGCGAGCGAGCACCACGCGACAACCGAGATAACGGGGGCACATCGCCGCGTGCTCGCGCGAGCTGCCTTCACCATAGTTATGATCACCTACTGCCATCCAGCCCAGCCCCTTGGCCTTGTATTGCCGGGCGATTTTCTGCAATTCCTCCCCGGATTGACCGGTGAGGACATTAAACCCGGTACCCGGTTTATCGGTAAAGGCATTATCCGCTCCGGAAAACATATTATCGCTGATGCGATCGAGATGACCGCGAAACCGGAGCCACGGACCGGCAGGCGAGATATGGTCGGTGGTGCACTTCCCGCGCGCTTTCAGCAGTATCGGCAAATCTTTGTATCCAGCCACCTTATCCACGGGGTCGAAGGGTTCAAGCAGGGCCAGGCGCTCACTCTTGGGATTCACCACGACCGAAGCTCCGGCGGCGTTTTCCTGCGGAGGGACATATCCTTCATTTCCGCGATCGAAGCCCTTGGCCGGGAGCTCGTCGGCGGTGGGCGGCTGAAGCGACAGCGCCGTGCCATCCGATTTGACGGGCGTGTGAACCGGATCGGTGTCCAGTCTGCCCGTGAGCGCGTAGGCCACCACCACCTCGGGGCTTGCGATGAAGGCGAGCGTGTTGGGATTGCCGTCGTTACGCTTGGGGAAGTTGCGGTTGTACGACGTCAGAATCGAATTTGTTTCACCTTTGGCGATGTCCGTGCGCTCCCATTGGCCAATACAGGGACCACAGGCATTGGCCAAGACGATCGCGCCGATCGCCTCGAGATCCGCGAGCAAGCCGTCTCGTTCGATGGTCGCGCGCACTTGCTCCGAGCCGGGCGTGACCATGAGTGGCACGCGAGCTTTGAATCCCATCGCCTTGGCCTGTCGGGCAACGTGCGCGGCACGGCCGATATCTTCGTAAGAGGAGTTGGTACAGCTGCCGATCAGCGTGGCTTTCAGTCCGGCCGGATAGTCCTGTGATTTCACGTCGGCGGCCATTTGCGATACCGGACGCGCCAGGTCGGGTGTGTGCGGACCCACGATGTGCGGCTCAAGCTTCGAGAGATCGATTTCCACTATCTCGTCGTAATACTTTTCCGGTGCCGCCAATACTTCCGCGTCGGCCGTAAGGTGCTCGGCCAGGCCGGAAGCCAGGCTGGCAACTTCCGCGCGCTCAGTCGCGTTGAGATAATCCGCCATGCGCCGGTCAAACGGAAACAACGAGGTTGTGGCGCCGAGTTCGGCGCCCATGTTGGTCACGGTGGCCTTGGCGGTGCACGACAGCGATTCCGTACCCGGACCGAAATACTCGATGATTTTGTTGGTGCCGCCGGCCACCGTCAGCATTCCCGCCAGCTTGAGGATTACATCCTTGCCGCTGGTCCAGCCGGATAATTTTCCTGTCAGGCGCACACCGACCAGTTTCGGCCATAGCAGCTCCCACGGATTGCCCACCATCACGTCCACCGCATCGGCGCCGCCCACGCCGATGGCGATCATGCCCAGACCGCCGGCATTCGGCGTATGCGAGTCGGTACCGATGATAAGACCCCCGGGAAACGCGTAATTTTCGAGAATCACCTGATGAATGATGCCCGAACCCGGCTTCCAGAAACCCATGCCGTATTTGTTGGTGGCCGATGCAAGAAAATCATAGACCTCCTTGTTGGTGCTTTCTGCCACGACCAGATCCTTGATAGCGCCCACTTTGGCGCGAATCAGATGATCGCAATGCACGGTGGTCGGCACCGCGGTCTCGGCACGTCCGGCGGTCATGAACTGCAGAATCGCCATCTGGGCAGTCGCATCCTGCATCGCCACGCGATCGGGATTAAGTCCAACCGTGGTCTTGCCGCGTTCCGGCAAGTCCGCGGCCAGGTCAGCCTTGTGCGCAAACAGAATTTTTTCCGCCAGGGTGAGCGAGCGCCCCACGCGCCGGCCCACGGCCGCCATGCGTTGAGAGAGAGATTGATAATAATGACGGACAGTGATAACAGCGTCAGCAGGTGTTTTTTCCATGGATGTTTAAATTATCGAATTAATTAACCGGAGCCCGCAGAGGGATTTGAACCCCCGACCACCTGATTACAAATCAGGTGCTCTACCAGCTGAGCTATGCGGGCGCGAAACAGTTTCAAACATGCAGTCCCTGCGTCGTCGCAACCTACCTTCGATCAACACCAGCCTCGCGCAGCGGCGTTACGCATCCAGCTCCGCTTGCTGCTCCAGGGCGCGCCTTTCCTCGCTACGCATCCTGCTCCGCGCGGAAAGTCCAGGGTTCGCCATCCCTGGCGAACCCGCTCGACGGGAAGAAGGTCCACGGGACCTTGCTCTTTTCCCGCCTCGCCCAACTGAGCTACGCGGGCGGAAACGCTGCGCGGCATTGTAATTATACCCCCATGTACAGGCAATCGCTCAGGCGGGTGAGCGATCGAGCAGTGCGGTTGACGAACCGATGAATCGGGTTGGGGGGCGGCTTCTTAGTCGAGGTGCGTGAGGATCCGCGGGGATTTTTTGCTGCGCCTTCCTCCCGGGGAGAAAGCGGGCTTGCCGCGGCCGCGTCCGATCACGACGCGATGTTGATAAGCATGGGGCGGCCATTCCTTCGGTCTTAAGTCGAGCGAACACGGCCGCGAGCACGACGTCGCCTACCGAGTTAAAGATGCCCTGAACGCCCGTGTCACCAGCCAGGAAACAAGGAGCCCCACAACGCAGGGCTATTTGTTGTTGGGTGGACCTAAGCTTACTTGCGGCGCGTCCGCTCGGGGTGCTGGCCGAACGGAAAGATGCTGAAGATCAACCCCGCCAGTGCATGAAATTGCGTGACACGGAAGATGAGCCAGCCGGCCGAGCGCTGTGGTACATCCCGCACCTCCTTGAGGTGCGGGATGAAGATGAGCGCGACCGCGGCACGCGCGAGCGCTGAAAGCAAGAACAGCCAGCAGAGCTTGCTTGGCCAGTGGATGGTATAAGCAAAGAGTTCGACCTCGGCGTTGAGATACAAGGTGAGGTAACCGCCGAACAGCGCGCCGACGAAGACGCCAGCGTTGGCGAGCACATTGTGCACGGCCATGTAGGTCGCGCGCTTCGCCGGTGCCACCAAGTCATACAGGAAGTTGCTCGCGCTCAGACTGAAGCCCGCCCAGATGAGTCCGCCGAACACCTGCAGAGCGACGATGTACCAGAAATGGGTGGAGAACAACCACAACACGGGAATGAGCGCGATCGTCGATCCGGTGACCGCGAGGATCAGCCGGTTCCCGAGCGTGTCGCTGATGCGCCCCCACATGGTGAGCGTGAGGAACTGCGCCATCACGTACATCGCCGCCGAGGCGGTGAACTGCAAGTAGCTGAAACCAAGCTCACGCAGGAGGTACACGGTGATAAACGGCGACATGATCGTCACGGCCGCATTCAGGAAGGCATAAAAAAGCGCGAAGCGGACGAACTGCGAATGCCGCAATCGCTGCAGTTCGTCGTGCGTCAGCACCGGCTCGGGAAGCGCTGCGATGCTCGGCGGTTCGTGCATGCGGGCAATCTGCGAGAGCGAGTACAAGCGCGCGAGCAACGCCGCCGACAGGATCACGAGAAAGCCCAGCCGTGTGCGCTCTTGCATCTCGGCGAGGTGCAGCGTCAGTCCGGCGGCGAGCAATGCGAGAAAGGCCGTGATGCTCATGAGCCGCGTGCGCCGGGCGAAGTAACGTCCGCGCCAGCGTTCGGGCACGAGATCGCCCATCAAGCTGATCCAGACCGGGCTCGACAGGTTGAAGGCCGCAAAGTAGAGTACGACACAGGCGATTAGGATCGGCGCCGCGTACGCGGAAAAGAGGTACGGCAGCCACATCATCGGCAGCAGCATCGCCAGCTGCCCCGCGACGCCGGCGAGGATAATCGGCATGCGCCTGGGCGTGCGACGCGCCAGCCAGGCGGAGAAGAGTTGCATGAGCGAGCCCAGCATGGGCGGTACCGCCGCCAGGAAGGCGATCTGAGTGGTCGTGGCCTTCAAGAAAAGCGCGTAGGCGGTAAAGTAGGACTCGCTCGTACCGGTCATGATCGAATAGGCGACACCGTCGCGCACCGCCAGCGAAAGCGAGCGTTCGACCTGCGGGTCCTTGGAATATCGTCTGACGGGCACAGGCGCGTATTCTACGGGGTTGATTCGGACCGCCAGCGGCGCGTGGGGGTTACGGCGCTGGCGGCGAGTTTACACTCTTCGGGCAAACAGTCTCCAGTACCTGGATATCCCTGGATCCCCAGTCGGCATTTTTCACCTGGTTGGCGATTTCCGGCTGAATCGCCTTGGCGATATCCAACCAGTGTTGCAGGCGTATCTGATCATGCTGCTGCAATTTGGCCTCGACGCCCTTCGCGACCAGTTCACGCAGTCGGCTTTCGGCATTGGCTTCAACGGAAAACAAACCCAGCGATATGGCGTTTTGCCATCCTTCTTCCTGGATAACGGCATGGTCCCTGAAACCAAGTCGACTCAGTTCCTGACGCTTTTGTTCCGCTGCCTGGCTGGTGGCGAATGGAGGAAGAAAAACGCGATAAATCGTGATTTTATTGCTTTCCGTGGCGCGGGTGGTAAACCCGATTTGCCATCCGGTTAATTTTTCATGCGCCTTGTCCACGAGGTCCGCATTAGAAAATGGGCCGATGCGAAGACACACCGGACCGGTAAACGTCGTCAATTCCGAATTGGCGGACTTCGTGTTCTTGCGCGTCTTGAGTTTAACGCCCGACTCGGTGAGTAATCGCATTTTTTCCGCGCCAAGCGGCGCGCGGGCCGTACGGTATTCCAGTACCGGTTGTGGCTTGTACCAGTTGGCCCACATCCACAGGCCGAGGTTGGCAAGAATCAGGGCGGCGAACACCCATTTCAGTTTCATGTGTTTTCAGCAATTCGGGCCAGACCCTGCAACACCAAATCCGGAACATGTCTGGTTTTCACATGTAAGCGCGCCGCGAGCAGCATGGCATCCCCCCCGGTCATCACTGTCAGCATCGTATCGCCTAAGGTCTGCCGAAATTCATTAATAAGACGCTCGACGGCACCCGTTAATCCATAGATCGTACCGGCGGCCACCCCATCCGCCGTTGAACGCGCCAGGCAATTCATGTCGTTGCCCTCTGTCTCGGCGATTGCATGTGTCCCCCGCACGAGACTTGCGCGCAACAGGCGTAAACCGGGGAAAACCACCCCTCCGAGAAACTCCCCGCTTTCCGAGAGCGCGTCTACCGTCACCGCCGTGCCGCAATCCACCACGCATGCAGCCGAGGACGTAAGTCCCCGTGCGCCGACCAATGCCACCCATCGGTCAACACCCAGTTGTTCGGGCTGCCGGTAACGGTTTTTTACACCAAGTTGATCCACCTGCGTATGAACAGCACGTGGCGTCACCGACCAGTGTGCGCTTGTCCATTGTTCCAATGTGCGTAACCGCTGCGGGCTGGAAACACTGCATACCACCACCTTCTGTGGCGCGGCCAGGCGGCTCCACGTCCTATCCAGCAGCGGCGCCATGTCCTCGGCTTCGAGCAGAACGGCGTCCGTGTGCCACAGACCGGGGCCATGCTCCGCCCATTTCAGCCGGCTGTTGCCAAGATCAACTAGAAGATTAATTGCATTGGCTCCATTGAGATCGCACCGGCTCGGCGTTCCCGCAGTCGGCGATCGGCGGAGATTCACTTATGTCACTGCTCATGTTCACCATCGCATGGTAAGAGCCCCCTGCCATGCCGAAGCTTGACCTGATCATCCGGCGCCCCTCATGCTGATTTCGCCGGAATGGTATACCTTTCTGGCCTTGGCATGGCGAATCATCAATCCGCCGTCATCATTAATGCCTTCGACCGTACCGGTAAACTCCCCATCTCCCTGGATGAGACGTACACGCCGGCCTTGATAAAAGTGACGTGACTGCCACGGTTCGCGAAACGGGGCAAAACCTTTTTCTGAAAATGTCTGAAACATGCCGAGCAGGTGGCGGAGCACGAGAGCGGCGAGACGGTTGCGGTCAACGGTTTTTCCCAGGATATTTCGCAGATCCACCCACGGCTGGTCAATCCGACCGGCGTCATCGCGACTGATACAAGCATTCACTCCCACTCCGAGTATTACCCGGGTCGGGCCTGCCGCCTCGCCCGACACTTCCACCAGCAGGCCGGCAAGTTTTCGGCCGTCCCAGAGCACATCGTTCGGCCATTTTAACATCGCGTCGGAGACACCGTATTCCTCGAGTGCGCGCAGCACGGCCACGCCGGCCGACAGGCTCAATCCCGTAACCATGCTTGGTCCACCCGAAAATTCCCAGGCCATGGACAACATGAGATTGTTGTAGGGCGTGGCGATCCACGCACGACCACGGCGGCCGCGACCTGCGCGTTGCATTTCCGCGAGGCAGGCGACGCCGTGCACGGACTCCGCTCGGGTGGCACGTTCAGACAAAAACCGGTTGGTGGAATCGACACGATCGATAATATACAAACGGTCGCGTAAATCCGTCGGTGCGCTTGTACCCATGAATTTCAGGATACGCCGCTTATCGAGTACAAACAGTGGCTGTTCGAGTTTATAACCACGCCCGGTTACGCAGTGCACATCCAGCCCCGAGTGGATGAGGTGATGGATATTTTTGCACACCGCGGCACGCGTGATGCCGAGTTTATTGCCGAGATCCGTGCCGGAATGAAAGGCTCCGTCGGATAAAATTTTCACCAGCTCAGTACATGTGCTCATGCGTCGATACCGACCCGCACCGCCGTCAGCGGTGAAAATGGTGACACCGTGATGCTTATTTCACGACCGTGACCGGCACTTCCGCCAGGTGCAACACCTTGTTTGCCACCGACCCCAGCAACAAGCTGGAAAGTGAACCGAGTCCACGGCTGCCGATGATAATATGAGTACAACTGTGTTCCCGTCCATAGTCGATGATTGTTTCTGCGATCGGACCGATGCCAATGTGATAAGTGTGCGGGATGGACGATTTGTCCAATAATTGGCGCACGGAATTTAGCACCTGATTTCCTTCATCACGGTAATAATCGTCGATCATTTCCTGCGTGACGGCGCGCTTGATTCCTCCGATTGCGATGGGCGATTGTACGTTGAGGATGTGTGCTTCGACGGATTCTTTACTGTCAGATGCGACGCGGAGCAAGTGTTTCACCGCGCGAATGGCGTGATCAGAACCATCAACGGCGACCAGAAATCTAGCCATGTTTCCTCCCCGGCAGACACCAAGTGATCAATAAATCCAAGAGAACATTCTTTTTACGGTTCACCGGCGCGGCTCGCCTGGTTCCTGCTCGACGACGGAAATTTCCGTAACGGCGTGGCGGCGTTGGCGATGCCATACGACCAGCTTTCCCATTGCAACGACGAACGCGGCCCCGGCGATGGGCGCCAACATGTGCAACCAGCGTGCATTGGCGTTCAACCAGTCTTCAATCGCCCCGTCGGTCACGGCCATTTCGCCCGCGACATAACCCAGTAAGGCCGCGCCAAGCGTGATCACGACCGGGAAACGCGTCATCAACTTGAGGATAAGTGTGCTTCCATAAATGATCAACGGCATGCTGATGACCAATCCGATGATCAACAGCACAATATCGCCGTTGGCGACGGCCGCCACACCGAGCACGTTGTCCAGGCTCATCACCAAATCCGCGATCAGAATGGTCTTAATGGCTTTGTACAAGTTTTCCTGGGCTTCAACACCATCGCCGTTCTCGTCTTCCGGCAACAGCAGTTTCACCGCGATCCAAAGCAGCAAGACACTGCCACCAATCTTGAGATATGGCTGTGTCAGCAACACGACGGCAAAAATGGTCAAGATGATCCGCAGCACGATGGCCGCCATGCCGCCGAAGAATATCCCCCGCTTTTGCTGCACCGGGGGCAAGTTGCGGCATGCGAGTGCAATCACCACGGCATTATCACCGCTCAGCACGATGTTAATGCCGATGATTTTCATAATTGCCACCCACGTGTTTACGTCGGTCAACCATTCATACATCGGTAACTCCCCAGAGAAGATTAAAATTCACTATGTCGTTCAATTCGTCCTGTGGCGATCACTGCTCCGCCGGATTTGACCGAAATCCGATCTGATCCGCGCACCACTGCGCGACCTGCAGCAGACGCGCATCCTGCAAATGAGCGCCGACCAACTGCATTCCGAGCGGCATCCTGTGCGTCCCGAGCCCCGACGGTATGGTAATGGTTGGGGCGCCGCACAGCGTCCATATCGTGCAAAACCCGGGGTCGCCGGTGTTCTCCAGCGTGGCGGGCGCCTCACCGCGCGCGGGCAACGTGATGAGTATATCGTAACGGCGCTGGAACTCGGCAAGTTCGCTCTGCAATCGCGTGCGTTGCTCCAGCGCCGCATGATAAGCCGTCTCGGAAATCAATTTGCCTTCGTCGATCAGACGATTAATTTCAGCACCCAGTCGTTCGCGGTTCTGGGATTGCAGTCCGGCAAACGACCGGGTTCCCTCATAATGCATGATCGCATGATGCACTTCATGCGCCCGGGAAAAGGCGTCGGGGAGTACCGCCGATTCAACAACGGCACCCGCTTTGCGGAATTGTGCGATCGTCTTAAGAAAATTCTCCTGCTGATCCTGTTCCACGAGATGCCACATTGAAGTACGAACCGCGGCAATCCGCGGAGGCTGATACAGCGGTGCGGGATCCAAATCTCGCGGCACTTGGGTAATCTCCGGGTTACTGTCGGGATCATCCGCGGACCGGTCCAGCATGGCGCTGCAGACCATGGCCGTATCCTCCACGCTGCGGCCGAAAACCCCGACCTGATCCAGTGTATGACTGAATTTGAGTATTCCGGCTCGCGGTATCAAGCCGGAGCTTGGCTTGTAACCCACCACGCCGCAGAACGCCGCCGGCCGGATGACGGAACCGTTGGTCTGGGTACCGATCGTGGCCGGGACAAATCGCGCCGCGGCCGCCGCGGCCGAACCGCTCGATGAGCCACCGGGGGTATGCCCCGTGTTCCAGGGATTGTGCGTTTTACCCGGCCCGAGATACGCCAATTCCGTGGTCACGGTCTTGCCGAGCAACACCGCGCCGGCTTCATCCAGCCGACGTACAACCCGTGCCGATGCCGAAGGAATATAATCCTCGAACAGGGGCGATCCCATCCGTGTCGGCACACCGCGAACATCAATAATATCTTTAACGCCGATCGGAACACCCTGCAGTGTCCCCAATTTACCCGCGTGCCGGGCGTGATCCGCGGCGCGCGCGCTTTCGAGTGCCGCGGCCGGGTCCAGCCAGGCCCAGGCTTCGATTTTCGGTTCGAGTTTCTCGATACGTTCAAGGCAGTCG
>Ga0326597_10014897_pt1 | contig 10177 bp, 1 predicted proteins | sample RVTome_12_FD_203789 | JGI IMG/M metagenome (GOLD analysis project Ga0326597, IMG submission 203789) | Soil microbial communities from uranium-contaminated site in the Upper Colorado River Basin, Wyoming, United States - RVT100D185 | ecosystem: Environmental > Terrestrial > Soil > Contaminated >...
TCTGGGTATGGAGTGAAATCCCTACTGGCGCGCCCGCATCCAAACAATCGCCAACGACAAAAGACCCCAAACACGCCAATTACAGATACTACAAGCCTATTCACCCCGTGACCGGCAAGCCCTGTCCGCATCCGCAAAGTGGTTGGAAATTCCCTGCGAAGCCGGATAACAACAACGCTGATCGTCGGTCTTTTGAATCGCTGGAAGCCGATAAGCGGATCGCTTGGGGAGACGACGAAAACAAGGTTCCGAGGACAAAGGGATTCCTCCACGAAGTAGAGACTAACATCGGCACAAGTGTCTTCTATGAGTACAATGACGGCGAAGCCGAACTGGGGAATTTGTTCGGGGAATCGGGACGCTTTCTTTCGCCCAAGAGTTCGAAATTCGTAAAGAAATTCGTACTTCAGTCAACCAAGGCCGATAGCTGGTTTTCGGACTTCTTTGGCGGTAGTGGAAGTTCGGCCCACGCTGTCGTTCAGGCCAACCGGGAAGACGGCGGGCAACGGAAGTTCTTGACCGTGGAAATGGGCCACTATTTCGACACGCTTACTAAGCCGCGCATTCTCAAAGCCCTTTACGCCAGCGATTGGAAAGGCGGCGCGCCGCGCTCACATGACGGAGGGAGCGCTGTCATCAAGATCGTTCGCCTTGAATCGTACGAGGACGCGCTCAATAACCTCGTGCCGGTACGCAGCACGCGGCAGGAGGACCTCCTGGCTTCGGCCGAAGCGCAAGGCGCCGATCGCCTCAAGGAGCAATATCTGCTCCGCTACATGCTAGACGTGGAGACGCGCGGCAGTCAGTCGCTTCTGAACGTCAAGGCCTTCGCGAACCCGACCGCCTACCAACTCAAGGTGAAGCGACCGGGATCGGACGAAAGCCGGGAGGTGAATGTCGACCTGCTTGAGACTTTCAACTGGCTGGTTGGCCTTACCGTTCAGGGCATCGCCGCGCCGCAGACCTTCACGGCCGAATTCGAGCGCGACACCGAGGGGCGGCTCGGTCTCAAGGGGCGGCTGCGCCAGGATCCAGGCGGCCCGTGGTGGATCAGGATCGTTGATGGCGTGACGCCGGACGGGCGCAAGACGCTGGTGATCTGGCGCAAGCTGACGGGCGATGCCGAGCAGGACAATCTGGTTCTGGATGAGTGGTTCACCCGCCTGGGCTATTCGACGAAGGATTACGAATTCGATCTCGTCTATGTGAACGGCGACAACAATCTGGAGAATCTGCGCCAGCCCGATGAGACGTGGAAGGTGCGGCTGATCGAGGAAGATTTTCATCGCCTCATGTTCGACGTTGAAAGCGTGTGAGGGGAACCGGATCAATGCCTCCCCGCGCACGCCGAAACAGTAACCGCCCTCAGGTTCCCTTCGCCTACAAGCTGGTTCTGAACCAGTGGCTGTTCAGCCTGTTCGGGCTGCCATCGACTGATGGCCTCTACACGTGGAACGGTCGCAGGATGCCGCTGCTTGAGGCGTTTAAGGAGCGTTTCCAGATCAGCGAAGACACCGCCGAAGGACTCGATGAAAACAAGATTCACCGCTTCCACACGGCGCTGATCAATCAGACAGAGCAGCTTGCCGCGCTGCCGAACGATCTGCTGCTGGAGTACGACCAGAACATCGTGCGCCACACGCAGCGCCTTAATGAGCGGCGGCTTGCGCGCGGTGATGAGCCGATCGCCTGGAAATATTTTCAGTACCTGACGCTGCTTTTCACCGAGATCTATCTGGACCGGTATTTCCACGATCCGGCGGCGCTGCTGGCATCGATCAATGAGCAGGTCGAGCGCTACAACGCCGACAAGCCCGATCCCGACAAGGTGCCGCTGTTGGACGGCTCTGGCGACGTGCTCGCTCAGCTCAACAAGCTCGCCTTTTGGAGCGCGACGGGTTCGGGCAAAACCCTCATCATGCACGCCAACATTCTCCAATATCAGCACTACGTTGAGAAGCACGGACGGGGCCGCGAACTAAACCGCATCATCCTGCTCACCCCGAACGAAGGACTGAGCATCCAGCATCTTGGTGAGTTTCAGGCCGCCGGCATTCAGGCGGAGCTGTTCAGCAAGGACGGGCGCGGTCTCTTCGCAGGCCGGGCGGTCGAGATCATCGACATCAACAAGATCCGTGACGAAATGGGCGACAAGACCGTCGCGATTGACGCTTTCGAAGGCAACAATCTGGTCCTTGTCGATGAGGGCCATCGCGGCGCAAGTTCGGGCGAAACCGGCGCATGGATGCGCTTTCGCAATCAGCTTTGCGAAAAGGGATTCTCATTCGAGTATTCCGCGACCTTCGGCCAGGCGGTGAAGGGCAGCCCCGAGCTGACCGCCCAGTACGCCCGCTGCGTGCTGTTCGACTACTCCTACAAATATTTTTACGGCGACGGATACGGCAAGGACTACCAGATTCTCAATCTCGATCCGCAGACCCAGGAGAACTATCTGGAGCTTTATCTCGATGCGTGCCTGCTCGCGTTCTTTCAGCAGCAGCGCTTGCACCGGGAGCATGAGACAGCGTTCCGTCCGTTCAATCTTGAAAAGCCATTGTGGATTTTCGTCGGCGGCAAGGTGACGGCGACACTAGCGACGAAGGATGCGTCGGACATTATCGAGATTCTGCTTTTTCTGGCACGGTTTGTCGGCGACCGCGCGGGGAGCATCGATCGCATCAATCGCATCCTCTCGGAAGGGCTTGTGGCAGCGGACGGGCGGAACCTGTTTTCCGGGCGCTTTCAATATCTGAACGGATCAGGCCTTTCGGCGCAGCAGCTCTATGATGATGCGCTGGCGACGCTGTTCAACGCGCCGGGCGGCGGGGCACTTCACGTCGAAAATCTAAAAGGTGTCACCGGTGAGATTGCGCTGCGCGTCGGGGACAATGAGCCGTTCGGTGTCATCAATGTCGGCGACGACGCCAAGCTTTGCAAAATGTGCGAGGACTTCGCCGTGTTGGTCGTCGGCGAGCGCGATTTTTCAGGATCGCTGTTTCACGATATCAATAAGCCTCACTCGACCATCAACTTGCTGATTGGGTCCAAAAAATTCACCGAAGGCTGGAATAGCTGGCGCGTCAGCACTATGGGCCTGATGAATGTCGGCAGCACGGAAGGCTCGCAGATCATCCAGCTTTTCGGGCGCGGTGTCCGGCTCAAGGGCTACGGGCAAAGCCTGAAGCGCAGTGGCAGGACGTTGCTGCCCGAGGATGTTTCCAGACCGCGCCACATTGCAGCGCTGGAGACGCTGAACATCTTCGGCATTAAGGCCGACTACATGGCGCAGTTCCGCGACTTCCTCGAAGAGGAAGGCCTGCCGCCGAATGATGAGCGCACCGAGTTCCTGCTTCCCGTCATCCGCAATCTCGGCACGAAAAAGCTCAAGACCATTCGCCTGAAGAAGACGATCAATGGCGTCAGCACCGAGTTCGGCGATGCGTTCAAGAAGCTCGCGCCGATCCCCAGCCTGCGCAAACCCGATCCGACGGCCGAGCCAGCGACCCGCTATCTTCAGGACAATCAGGTCGTCCTCAACTGGTACCCGAAAATTCAAGCTCTCAAATCCACTGGCGCGACCGGTGGCGATCAGGACGCCGCTCCCGAACATGGTTACCTCTCCGCTCAACACGTCGCCTTTCTCGATCTTGACGCGATCTTTTTCGAGCTGCAGCGCTTCAAGGCCGAACGCGCCTGGCACAATTTCAATCTCTCACGCGAAGCAATCGCCGCGCTGCTGCATGACCAGAGTTGGTATCGCTTGCTGATTCCAGAAGATGAGCTGGCTTTCGACTCGTTCGAGAAGGTGCGGCTTTGGCAGGAGATCGCCTCAGCGCTGCTGAAGAAATACTGCGAGCGCTATTACTCGTTCCGCAAAAAGGAGTGGGAGCTGCCGCACCTCGAATACCGCGACCTTCACGGCGGCGATCCCAACTTCCCAAGCGGCAACGACGAATTTCCGGACGGGTATTACCGCATCCTGGTCGAGGAATCGCAGACCGAAATCGTGGCCAAACTGAAAGAGCTGAAAGCGCTCATCGAGGCTGGCGATTTGAAGCCGTGGCAGTTTGGCGGGCTACGGGCCATCTGGTTCGGGCAGCATCTTTACGAACCACTGCTCCATCTCGCCGGCTCCGCGTTCGAGATTAGCCCGGTGCCGCTGAACGTCGGTGAACGCCGCTTTGTCGAAGACCTAAAGGGCTATTTCGACAAAACTCCGGCGTTGCTCAAAGATACAGAGCTCTATCTTCTGCGGAATATGAGCAAGGGGCGCGGCGTCGGATTTTTCGAAGCCGGCAATTTCCATCCCGATTTCATTATCTGGCTTCTGGTGGAGAGCCGGCAGTACGTCTCCTTCGTCGATCCGAAGGGCATTCGCAATCTCGGCCTCACCGACCCGAAGATTCAGTTTTACGAGACGATCAAAGATATCGAAACCCGGCTTGCCGATCCGTCGGTCGTCTTGAACAGCTTCATTGTCTCGAACACGCCGTCGCACGTGATGAAGCTGCAATGGGCGATCGACAAGGCCGACATGGCAGCGCGGCACATCCTGTTCCAGGATGAAGACAAGGACACCTACATAGAGGCGTTGATCTCAAAATCTCTCGCCGCTTGATCCGCACCTTCCGAGAATATTCATCGACGCTGCTCAGTCGCCTTACCCGCATGCAACAAAGGGGGCGCGCTTCCACCAGCCCCTGAACCTGGACGAGAATCGTACACTTTCGGTTAGCGCAGGTAATCGCGTTGAACGTGTCGTTTGCAGGAGGGGCGAAATCATACGCTAAGGGCTAGCCGGCTTCCCGAGAGGCAAGAGGCGCTATGCCGATCTGCGCCGACGCAGACCGGTTTCGTTTCATCCATTGGCTTCCGGGATTGGCTGCGGACCCGGACCCTGGACGCCCTTGAACGCCTCGGTTTGTTCAAGTGCCGCGCTACGGCGGTCACCGAGGTCAATCAGCGCATCGAGCACCTTAAGTAGCTCCTGCGCCTGATCGGCGCGAAGCGGAAAGTTGGCGTCGGCAAGCCGTTGGACCGTCGCCGCCGTACGGGCGGGCAGCGTGGTTCCGGCCCAGCTGCCCCTGGCATTGGCCAGCGAGTCGAGAACAGCGTTCGCCTGAGCGGCGAACGCATCCAGCGGATAGGCGACACCCGCTCGCTCGCAGAGCGTCAAGAACCTCTGCATGACATAAGACGACCAGCCGATAGCGGTCACCAGCCGGGTCACAATCGGCATAACGATGGCGATCTGGGACCAATCGCCATTGGCAAAACGAGCGGCGTCGGGCGCCTCTTCCTCGACGGACACGAAAAGAAACGCCTTGATCAACCTGGGCAAATCGTATCCGTGCACTTGACCGTCCCGGTAGCTATTTGCATCGAAGACACGATCGCGGACAACACGCTCGACGCAGTCGTTAAGCAAGTCAAAGGTGTTCGCCGGGATAGTCGGCGCGTCAAGAACCTGCCGCGTCACCGTCATATGAGCAAACCCGGCGAGGACTGCCAGACTTTCCTCATCATCCGTCAGGAAGGGCGCCAAAAACTCCTTGCGCGCGAACTCGGTCTCGAAGAATGGCGCCGCACGCGCAAGCAAATCGCCCAGGACGCCATTCCATTCAATCAGCTCGGACCCGGGACGATCCGATTGTCGCTGGCGCCTGTCCCCTCGCCATGATGGCATGAGCCGTTCCGCTGTCCACGCCACTAGCTGTTTAAGCGTTTTCTCCAGCATCGGTTTGTGAACGCTCGATTGGCACCACGCCTCGATAGGAAAGCGCGGGAACAGTTTTGCCGCAAATTGCGCATCAAAGGAGGGATCTGCATCAACCCATATGACCTCATCTTCAGACCGACCGAACCGCGGCGGGTTCTTCGCTTTTGACCATGCCGGCGGTACGGTTGTTAGCGGCGTATCGGCTTTCTGGTCCAAGCGCTCGACGGCGCGGGCGAGACTTTGCTTTCGTGCGTTCCGATCAACGGTATCGTCGCGATGGCCATCCTCCGTCATCTCAAATCGATAGTAGAGCGAGAGGTCCATAGCGAGCTGGGCCGCGACCCATCGCACATGTTCATCCGAATCCAGAAAAAGGCCGCTGAAGGCATACTGGGCCACCTCATCCATTGGGTGGGCAGTCAGTTCAAAGAGCCGCCGCACCGAGTCCTTCCGCGGCGTGCTTGAACGGCGGTCGTGTACCAGGGCGACGATAAGATAATTGGCGGGATGCCAAGGTATCTTGGAACCACGGAACGTGTCTTTCGGCTCCGTCATTGCGGCGACGCGCTGCATGACGTTCCACGCCCAATCGTAGTCCGCTCCAGAGGCAGGGTCGAAGCGGATGACGACTGCAGCGACCACCGAGATGGTCGTCTGCGGCGTGTGCATCCCCGCGTCGTTTCGTTCAGCAAAAATGGTGGCGTTATCCCGCGCTCGGGCGAAGGTGATCGCATCTGCGAGGCTCAGTCCGTCGGCAAGCGCATTGGCCTCAAGCGACTTCGTGGCCCACCCGATGACGCTAAACTCCTGCAGCGAGGTGGTGCTCTCCTTGAGGCGCTCTTCTTGCGCCGGCGTCATCGGGTTCGGCGGCTCATAGGAGATCAGGACCTCGCCGGTCTCGGCCTTGCGCTTGCGATAGTTTTGGATGTCGCCAAGGCCTGCCCAGCGATCGGCCGCTTCCTTCAACGACGCAGTCGCGGCGGGAATAGAGCGTTGTTCCTCGACCGCGTAGGGCAGATCATCCGGAAAGTGCGCGAGCGCCTCCTTGAAACGCTGGCGCAAACCGTCGTTGGCGCTCAACGCGAACCGCATGGCGAGTTCACGCACCTCGCGCTTGCGGCTCTGCCGTGAGTCTAAGAACCCCTTGGCTTTCGCTTTCTCACCGGTAAGCCGCGACAGAATCCCAAAGCCCAGCAGGTCTATGCCACGCATTGACTCGTGTACTAGGCGGGCGATGTCGTGCTGCCAGAGCCGCTGGCAAGTCGCGATCGGCAAGGTCGTTTCCGACACGTCATAGGTTTCGAGCGCCAAGACGAGCGCCAGTCCAAGAACGGCGTAGCACTCGCTCCCCTCGACTACCGCCCGGATAACCTCGTCAGTCGGTCGGCCACCCTCAATCTGCTTGAAGGCCCAATAGCTGAGGTCAAGGAAGGCGCACTCCAAGGGCTGGGGCGCCAGCGAGCCCATAAACCAATTGTAGACGCGCCAGTCACCCCAGAACTGCTGTTTACCCCACGGAAACTTGAGGATGACAGGGACCGGCGTGCCCATGCGCTTGCGGTTTAGGAGCTGAACTTGATGCCAGCCTTTGGTCGCGTGGTTGGCGAGATCGCGCACCAGCCCGAGCGCGGCCTCCGGCTTTTTCGCAAAGAGGCTGGCGAACGGCTCATGCAGCGCCGAGGGTGGAAAGTAGTAGTTGTGATGCCGATCGATCCCAACGTCTTCAAGATCATACCCGTCGCGCCCGATCGGGAAATAGATATGCTGTAGCGCGCGCTTCTGCTCTTCGGTCCGTTCTTTTTCCGGAATGGCGCGAAGGCGCTTGAGTTGCTCGGAGTGCTCCTGGTGCTCGCGCTCCTCGCGGTCAGCCTTTTCCTGCGGTAGCTCCTCCATGAGCTCGGCTTCGGCAACAGCAGCCACTGCCTCCGGAGACACGTCCGCCATCGTCGGCGTAAAACACATCAGGTCACTGTATGCCTTCTGACGCATGCGCTCATTCGTCACCGCGCGTTCAAAAAGCGCTACGGCGGGTGCCGGATAGGAGCGCGCAGAGCGCATGATAGTCATGCGCAAAGTTGTCGCGAGGCTCGATCGCGCCTCGCCGCCGAGCGCATCCCACCGGCCATGCTGGAAGCTAAGTTTCGGGGGATGTTCGACACCCTCCAGCTCGATCAGCCAGTTGGCACATATGTCGATGATGGTCGCGGAGCGCGGATTCTTGAACTCGGCGAGGACGTTCTGCCAAACGCCGAAGACCTCGAGGACTTTTGGCAGCAGCCGCAGTGGCAGGCTTGGCGCGAGCGGAAGCAGCCAGTCAAACAACCGGCCCCAGCTCTCGAAATCAGACGGCCAGCTGAGGAGGTCCGCCATGCCAACGCGGTCAACGCCTTCAACCGCGCTTGCGGCGTTCTGAAGAATGACCGGGCTCGGAATCGTGTGCTGGGCCTGGAACCATACGAGCAGCTTCTCAAGGAGCGCATAGTCGTTCTCAGCAAGAAGCGCTTGAAACTCCTGGTGCCCTTGGGCAAATGCTGGCGTGAAGGGCGGAGCCGTCAGCCACTCGCGCCGCCATTGCGGACGGAGCGGCTGGCCTTCGAGATCTCGGTAGCCCGCCGACCATTTGCCCGGTGAAGTGAGCGCGCTCTGCGCGAGCAGCCCGACCACTCGGCCGAGCAGCGGCGGCTCGCCCGCGTCGGTGAGGCCATTCGTCCAATCGTCGCCAAGCTCGATGAGCTGCCGGAAGAACACCCATTCAAAAAAGATGTCGTGCGTGAACGAGTACGATGCGCCGCCATCGTGATCGCGGACAACAAGATCGGCCTTCAGCCCCGCGACCTGCCCAAAGGTGGTGTCTTTGAGCATCCTGGCCCGGATGTTCTTGCCGAGATTGCGCACGCCTTTTTCGGCCAAATCCAGCAGCGCCCGTTGCCGTTGCGGCACGGCTTCCTCTGGCGCGTCGTGTCCGGCGCGAGCCCACCAGGCCGAGATGAGATCGACCTCGGTCTGGGGCGTTGCCGAGTCGTCAGGAAAGCTTCGAGCCAGCACAGCTGCGAAGAACGGACGCCGCGCAATCTCACAAACACCCGGCGGGCCGAACAGCAGCCGCCGCAAATTTGGCATCTCTTTGGCGAGAGCCCCAGCTTCCTCGTCCGAGAAGCCCTCGATTGAAACATCACCGATGCCCGTTTCCTGATAGAAGCTGGCTGGAAACCACGCGCGATAGGCTTCCAGCCCCTGATCGCGTGAACTGGCCAGAACCTTCCAATTGGCGAGCTGTTCATTGTCTTCGATCGCCCGCAGAATGTCGGTGATGACGCCCTTCTGATCGGGCCTCACACGGTCGATACCGTCGATAAAGAAGATCGGCGTTCCCGCGCTGCCAATCTCGGCCAAAAGGTCTGAAATCACGCGGTGAGTGAGGCCGAGTGCCGCTGCAAAGGTCAGCCAGCTGCTTCCCTCAATACGATCAGACTTCAGAAACAGGATTGGCCCGTTGGCGGCATCAACGCTTGCGATGCGCTTCAGCATCGCCGACTTCCCACATCCTGGAAGACCGCTGAGATTGACGAGCCGGCACTGCGCCAGACGATCCCTCACGCTTTTTTCCAGAATGGGCCGTTCGACACGGAAGCCGACGATCTCTTCCGACACGTCGGCGAGCCCGGTGGTGGAGAACGCCTGAAGGAGGTCAATATCCCGTTGGTAATTCGGCGCGACCTTGAGCCGTACGGCACCGCGAAGCTGCGCCAGCAACGTCTGCCGCGTCCACTTTCGGGCAAAAGCAGCCCCGTCGCGCGCAATCCGGCACAGCCGGTCGAAGAGTAGAAGGTCTTGGCCCTCTTCGTTGGAGGCTACGAGTTCCTGGAGACGATCGAGGAGTTCGGATCGCAAGGTGCCGCCTTCGGCAAGCCCGACCATGTGCAGAGCGACAAACTGCCGATAGAAGGCGGCTTCGTCGCTCACCGAGGTCGCGCCGGTAAGGGGGAACAGCTCCTTGCGCAGTCTGCGCTCGGCCGCGGCGGCGGAGCCGCCTTTCTCAAATCGACGCGCGAAGTCGTCCCCGGTCGGGCTGCTCTTCGCCCACTCAATCAGACGGTCCAGGCTGCGCAGCGGCTCGACTGCTACATTCTCGGCTGCGAACCCGTAGGCATCCACGTCAAACTGGAATTCAGCCGTCCGGCGGGTCGCTAACGCGGCCGCCATGATTTCGCGAAAGTCGGTGTTCGAGTCCGCAGCGGTAATCCGCACTTGACGTTTGACCTGAAGGCCCAACACGCGGCGAGCACCGTCCTCCATGAACTCTACGATGACATCGTCCATTGGGTGGACTGCCGCTTCCTGGACGGCGACGCCGGTCACAATGCCGCTCTGACCTGCTGCATGCTCCTCGCGCAGAAGCGCACCGAGATAGTAGGCGACAACTCGATCTTCGAAGGTGAAGCCGCTTCCACCGGTGAG
>Ga0326597_10014898_pt1 | contig 10176 bp, 11 predicted proteins | sample RVTome_12_FD_203789 | JGI IMG/M metagenome (GOLD analysis project Ga0326597, IMG submission 203789) | Soil microbial communities from uranium-contaminated site in the Upper Colorado River Basin, Wyoming, United States - RVT100D185 | ecosystem: Environmental > Terrestrial > Soil > Contaminated >...
GGAAAGTCGCTACCGCGGCGCTTGCGGCAAGCGCACCGGCAGGCCTACGCGGCATAATCCAGAAGTCGGCATAGTGGTCGGTGAAGAAGGTGAGCTCGCACGCCTCGGTCCACCTCACCGAGAAGCCAGTCGAGCTGGCTGCACGCGCGATGCAGTACAGCTCGCGCAAGGGCGAGAACGTACTCGATCTCTTCGGTGGCAGCGGGTCCACGCTCATCGCAGCGGATCAGACGGGGAGGAAGGCATTCCTCATGGAGCTCGACCCGCTCTACAGCGACGTGATCGTCATGCGTTGGGAGAAGCTCGCGGGACGCAAGGCCATCCTCGATGGCGACGGGCGGAGCTTCGAGGAGATCCGTGCCGAACGGCTGGGCAGCAAGGAGGGCGAGCCGTGCTCTACTGGCTGATGGCGGCGCTCTCGCTCCTCGGGGTGGTGCTCAACATCCACGGCTACAGGATCTGCTTCGTCCTGTGGGCGATCACGAACGCGACCTGGGCCGTGGCGGACTACCGGCACGGTCTTCCACAGCAGGCGACGTTGCAGGCCGTGTACTTCGGTCTCTCGATCTACGGCATCGTCAGGTGGAGCCGCGCCGCTCACCGCGTCCGGGAGACGTCGTGATGAGGAAGAGGTTCGACGCCGACGCGCTGAAGGATCCCTCAGCACATCCGGGGCTTCGGTCGCCGGGCGCTGCCCCCGGGGGGCTGCGTCGTTACGGGGTGATGTCCTTCAGGTCGGCCTCGTAGACGAGATCGCCGTCGGCGCCGTAGATCTCGATCCGATCCACCCGGTCCTCGGGGCTGGCGTGAGCCGCCGCCTGGGCCGCGCGTATGGCCGTGAGGCGCCCGAAGGCCTCGTGGTGCGCCTCCTTCTCCACGGTGAAGGCCGTCGGATTCCGGCCCCACGTGACCCCATCCCGGAGGTGCCGCTCCAGGTCACTCAGGGTCGTCGGGATGAGGATGTCTTCCAGCTCGCTCCCGGGGGTCGGGTCCAGGACGAGCCAGAGCAGGTCGAGTCCGTTGCGCATGGTGCTCCGTCTCCGCCCTCGCCCACCGCGTTGTGCGGGCAGGCCGGGCCGGGGACACAGGAGGGCATGACGGGGGTGAGAATGCAAGGGGCGGAGCCCGAGGGGTCGATCCACCGCAGACCGGAGCGGTGGCCGCGGGCGCCTCCCCGGGGCGGCGGGGAGCCCATTCCCTTCCAAATGCGACCCAGGGCCAGGGGCTCCTGCCTGGACGTCAATCCGGGCCGAGGAGATGCTAGATTCCGCTCGGTTCAGAGATGTGCGAGGGCTCGTCACATGCAACCTCAACCCGTTACTGGCCAGGAGGGGCTTCGGCTCGGGGCACTGGCTGCCAAGTGCATCCGAATGGCTCGGGTGTATCCGCTCCTCGCTGCCGCCGCCGTACGGAGAGATGGATCGATCGCATTCGATACCCTGTCCCCGTTGCACAGGGCTGGCACGGGTGCACCCAGGGGTGAAGACCCCGCTCTCAAAGAGCTGGACCTCATCGCATCCTCGGCCATCGACCATCCAGAGGTTACTCCTCTTCTTGAGGAGACGGGCATCGTTGCCCCCGGTGCTTCACCCACGGATCGCTGGCTCACACTCGTCTTCCACCTCCTTGACGACCCGGTCTTTGCCTTGTGGCGCCATCCACCCAGGCCAGAGGACGGCTACTCGACTGACGAAGGGGAGATCGAGGCTGTGCTCGACGACGCGTTCCGAGCGTCCTTCGTTGCCCTTACTCTCATCCTGAACGCTTGCGACAAGAAGAAGACGATTCGGATTCTCCACGATGCCTCCAACCCACGGGAGATGAGGTTACGTGCTGACTCGAGCACGATCGGTTGGCATTTCTTCAGGGCGCAGGAAGAAGTCGATCGCCACTTGACCGGAACCTTGGATGGAGAGCGCCCGAAGCACGAGGTCCTGGCGCAGCTCGCCATGACGGCTTTCGAGCATAGCGTCGCCCTGGCTCGGCTGGGCTGGATTCTCGGGTCACGCGAGACCGGTGACTTCATCGATCACGTCCTGTACGCCTCGGCGGCGAATGATCGCATTCGGCAGTTCTCGAAGGGAACGCTGGAGAAGTGGCCGCTCACCTACGGAAGCGAGTTCTTGTGGCTCGCCGATGACTCTGCTCTCCACGTGTCCCTGAAGTTCGTGAACATTGTTCTTTCGGCTGTCAATCGATTCCGACCAACAAGCGAGGCTACGAAGGGGAAGAACGTCACGGACCTTGCGCTTGTACCTTTGGATCCACTCCTCGAGGAGTGGCATAAGAAGGCCATGATAGAGATCCGGGACATTGCACCACTGCCGCGCCCCACGGAGGGTGAGCTTTCACGGGATTACCAGAGGGTCGTGTCTATTCTACGCAGCGAGGTTCGAGCGCAGTCTGCAACAACGACCGACCTGCCCGCGAGTGTGGTCGGCAGCTCGTCGGCGTCAGCATCCACTCAGCCGCAGTCGTCCAAGGCCCTTGCGGTTGAGATTGTGGACCAATCCCAGTTCAAGGTGCGAGTCTATGGCCAGTTGCGCGATGTGAATCCGGCAGAGATGAAGGCGCTGACCATTCTGGTCGAGGCCGTCATCCAGTCCATCGAGACGGGCAGCTGGGAGCGTCCATCAACTGGCGCGCTCGATGCGAAGTACGGGTCATCGGGGTTCCGTCAGGCGATCAATGAACTCATCAAACGAGACGCACTCTTCGAACGCGCCATTGACAAGGCGAAGAAGAGTGGCCGAGGCTGGTGGCTAAACAGCTTGGACTCTTCGCCCTAACACTCTTCAACGCTCTTCTACAGTCACCAACAGGGCGATCTGGAGGATGACCGGCTAGGCTCGGTGCATTATCCCTCGGCTTGAACGAGGAGGGAGGTGCACATGAGCTTGCAGAACCCACGTCTGCTCGGGACATTCGAACTCGCCCGCCATCTAGCGGTCCGCCCCGAGACCATCGCGCGATGGGCACGCCGGGGGCTGATCCCCTCAATCCGGCCTGAGCCAGGAGGGCGTCGGTACTTCATCCTGGCCGACGTGCTTGCCGCACTAAGAGGTCGGCGTCCTTCGTCTGCTACTGGTGCGGACGATGAGTAGCTCTCAGGGCGGCGATCGCAACCAGGACAAGAGCCGCGCTGGTGGCACGGGCGCCTCCGACTACTACGCGCGACTGATCGAGGCCAACCCGATCGGCGATGTTGCCCGTGAGCTCCTCGGCGACAGGATCACCAAGGAGACGGCCACCGATATCTGCATCGACTGCGTGCGGCACGCGTCGGTGTCGAAAACGTCCTTCACGATCTCGAAGGAAGCCGGGCTCTGGAACTGCTTCGGCTGTGGCGTCGGAGGCGACGTCATCCAGCTCGTGGAGTACGTCCACCACGGCGTCGCCACCGCCGGCGTGCGGGATCGCATGCCGGACACGCACCGCGCAGCTCGGGATTGGCTCGCCAAGCGCGTCGGGATGCCGCCCCTCGCCCAGGCCAACCTGTCCCCGGAAGAGCTGGAGAGGCTTGAACGGCAGGGCCAGGAAGACGAGGAGGTCTTCCAGTGTCTCACCGCCTACGCCCAGCTCTGTCACAAGGACCTTATCGAGGATCCCAAGAAGCTCCGCTGGGTGCGGCGGAAGTGGGGTATTCGGCGGAAGACGATCAAGCGCCTGAGGATCGGCTGGGCCGGCGATCCGAAGATCCTGGTGCGGCTATTGGATCTCGGGTTCTCGGCGAAGACGATCGCGGCGACGGGTGCGTTCGTCCCCACCGCCGGCGGTCTGCGCCCGCTCTACCAGAAGCGGATCGTCTTCCCCTACTGGAGCCGGGGGCGGGTCGTCTACATGATCGGCCGCCAGACACCGTGGACCGCGGAGGCCGACTACGAAAAAGCCAAGTACAAGAAGCTGCCCGTCTTCGATGAGGAGAACGAGCAGAAGAAACACATCTCCCGGGCGATCACGAACTCGGTTCTTTTCGGCGAGGACATCCTTCTCTCGCGTCCAGATCGCCTCGTGATCACCGAGGGAGTGACGGACGCCATCGCTTCCATCCAGGCGGGTAAGGCGACCATCTCGCCGGTGACGACCCGCCTGAAGAATGACTCCTTCGGCCCGGTTGCCGCTCGGCTCCGGACCATCCCGCAGGTGGTGATCCTCCAGGACAACGAGATCAGCGACATCGGTCTTGCGTCCGCGCTCGACACGGCCCTCGCCTTGGAGAAGGAGGGTGTCCGGTGCCGGGTCGCGATCCTGCCGCTGGGGTCGTCCCACGAGGCCGCACGGGCCAGGATCCGAGTGATCCTCGGTGAGGAGAAGTGGAAGGCACTCCAGGGGGCGAAGCCGGCCGCCAGGAAGAAGATCCTGAAGGAGGGCGTGCCGGAAGAGTTCCATGCCGAGATCGACGAACTGATCGAGAAGGGCAAGATCGACCTCTGCGAATGGCTCCGCGACAACCGGCCCGCCGGCCTTGAGGCTATCCTCGATGCTGCGCGACCGCCGCTCGAGCTTCTCATCGAGCAGGCGCCCATCCGCGAGAACCAGATCGAGCAGGTCGATGCGGTTTCCGGCCTCCTCTTGCAGATTGGCAAGCGCGCACCGGCGGAGAGCGACCACTATCTCAAATTGCTGTCAAAGCGAATCGAGGTTCCACTGAAGGTGCTTCGCCCGGAGGCGAGCCAGCGGACGAAGAAGGCCAAGAGCGAGGAAAGGGAGAGAGCCCGACGAGCTCGTGTTGCCATACCGATGCCGTATACGGAGCGAGACGGTTGCTTGGTCCTTCTCAAGGAGCGCCCCAACGGGGTGGACGAGGTCGTCCTCACCAACTTCCTGGCCCGGATCGTCACGAAGATCGTCGAGGACGACGGCGAGCAGACGACAGCCAGCCTGGAGATCGAGGCGGAGCTCCACGGTCGAGTCCATCGATTCGTGCTGACGACCAGCGCCTTCGCCCCAATGTCCTGGGTCATCCCGAAGCTAGGCCCCACAGCGATCGTGGCGCCGGGGTTCTCTCTCCGTGACCATGCACGAGCCGCGATCCAGCATCGGTCGCGGGACATCGGGGAGAGGCGAGTCTACACCCACCTGGGTTGGACGAAGCACCCAGAGTTCGGCTGGGTATACCTTCACAACGGCGGTGGAATCGGTGCGCAGGGGCTCATCACGTCGATCGAAACGCAACTGCCCGGCGATCTGGAGGCATACATCCTGCCGGAGCCGCCAACGGGAGAGAACCTGAAGGCGGCCGTGCGGCAGAGCTTGGCCATTCTGACGCTCGCTCCCGATCACATCGTGATTCCCGTTCTCGGGGCAGTCTACCGATCGGTCTTGGGAGGGACCGACTTCACGATCTTCCTGGTCGGCGAGACGGGAATCGCCAAGACGGAGCTGGCGATTCTCGGCCAGGGCCATTTCGGAACAGGCTTTCGAGACGCGACGGGCACCCTACCGCCAGGTTCCTGGGAGTCGACGGAGAACGTCCTGGAGGCGCTGTCGTTCACGGGAAAGGACGCGGTCTTCGTCATTGACGATTTCAAGCCGAAGGGGTCGTCGTACGACGTCCAGCGCTGGCACGCGAAAGCGGATCGCATCATCCGCGGTCAGGGGAACCGCCGTGGACGACAGCGCATGGCCCCTGACTGCACGATCCAGGCGACGAAGTATCCGCGTGGACTTGTGATCGCAACCGGTGAGGACACGCCGCGAGGCGAGAGTGCCAGGGCTCGGACGCTCGTCCTGAACGTTGAGAAGGGAGATGTGTGCTTCGACAAACTGACCATCCTCCAGAATGCGGCGAGAGACGGCGACTTGGCTCGATGCATGTCAGCGCACCTGCAAGACGTCGCGCGAAATTACGAGGGCATGCAGAGGCGCCTGTATGAGGAGCGAACGCGACTCCGAGACAAGTACACAAGGGAGGGCCAGCACCGGCGCACGCCGGGCATCATCGCGGATCTCATCGCTGGATTCGAGCTCTTCGTCGACTTCGCGGAGAGGGCGGAAGCGATCTCGAAGGAGGAGGCAGAGGAGTACCGCCGGAGGAGTCGGGCCGCTCTGGAGCGTGTCATGGAGGACCAGGCGGGTACGGTGGCGGAGGAGAGCCCTGCTACGCGATTTATCGAGTGCTTGCGGGCGGTTCTCTTGAGCGGAAGCGCCTATCTGACTCTGCTCGATAAGGACGGGAACTCCGCGGGTGTCGACATTACTGACGTGATCTGGGGGGGGCTGAAGGGTGTCTCTGCGCAGATCACCGGATCGCACCCGACGGCGAAGCGGATCGGGTGGCTGAGTCTCGAGAAGGGCATGGTCTTCCTCGATCCGCAGCTGGCGTTCTCCGAGGTCCAGGACCTCAGCCGGTCCCAGGGAGACTCCTTCCAGATCAACTTGAAGACGTTGGAGCGAAGGCTGGCCAAAGAGGGCCTCATTGCCGTCGAGGAATCAAGGGATCGGTCGGTGCGATTCCGGCCGAAGGCGGATATCGACGGATCCCGGAAGCGTGTGATGCATCTGCATCTCAGCGCTCTGTTCCCGCCCCCGGAGGAACCGGGGCAACCGGGGCGACCGGGGCGGGCGTCCACAACCACCGATGGAGAAGGCCCTTACAGGTATGGAGATCAAGCGCAAAACCGGGGCACCACCGGGGCGATCGGGGCGGACGCCGCGGACGGCGAAGCGGCGAACCGGGGCGACCGGGGCGAGTGCCCCGGTCAGAGCCAGGAGCAGGTGCACCGTAAGGATTTATCGGAGAATGACTTGCAGAGTGGCGCCCCGCTTGCCCCGGTCGCCCCGGTCACCAGGGGGCAGCCCCGGGGCGAGGAAACGCCTCCCCGCATGCATGACGATGCCGCCACGGCGGAGCAGGTCGGTCTTTTCGACGAGGATCTGGACGACGAGTCCGAGGACGACCTCGATTCCGGCGTCGACCCTGCAGTGGAGGATTCGGACGGCGTCGGGCGTGGTGACCCAGGCAGGATCTCGTACTACGACGACGAGTCCCAACAGCCGGGAGCCAAGCCATGAGGGCCCCCGCAATCACCGTTTCCGACGTCCACTTCTCCACGGCGCCACGTGAGCACATCCGATGGGGGCTTCTCGGCTTCGTGACCTTCTCGGTCAACGGCCTGTTCCGGTTCGACGGCGTGGCTCTGCGCCGCACCGCCACGGGCAGGCTCGCTCTGGCGTTTCCGAAGCGTCTCGACCCCCGCGGTGTCCGCCACGAGATCGTCAAGCCGCTGACCGATGCCGTCCGCAGAAAAGTCGAGGCCCAGGTCTTCGCAGCGCTCCGGGTGCGGGAGGAGTACATGCCATGAGCAATCTCGCCAAGCTCCTCACCGCCCAGGAGACGGCGGACCTCCTGTCGATCTCGATCCGGAAGGTGCGCAGCCTGACGGCGTCGGGCGATCTTCCGTGCATCCGCATCGGAACGCGCGTCCTCATCCACCCGCTGGACCTCGAGAAGTGGATTGCCCGCAAGAGGCGCAAGCCACCCACTGGAACTCTGGCCGCACAGGCTCTAAGTCAGGACGACGAGGCGGAACCCGAACCGCAGCCCACGAGGAGGCGCAAGCGTGGCTAGTGTGTATCGCAGGCGAGGATCGAAGGCGTTCTTCGTCGCGTTCTTCGATGAGCATGGCCGGCGGCGGGAGAAGTCGACGGGCGCGACCGAGAAGAGGGCGGCCGAGCGCATCGCGGAGCGGATCCGGAACGACGTCGCGTTGCGCAAGTCCGGTGTCGTGGACCCGCGCGCCGAGGCGTTCGTGAAGGCGAACCGGCAGCCCCTGTCGCAGCACATCGCGGACTACCTCGCGCACAGCGAGCACATGGGGCAGGCCCACCTCCACATCGTGAACAAGAGGGGCCAGCTCCGGACCCTGGTCAAGGGGACACGCGCGACCCGGCTCGCCGACCTCGAGGTGGACAAGGTGGCGAGGCATCTCCGGGCGCTGAAGGCGTCTGGCCGTTCGGCGCGGACGGTGAACTGCCACCGGGCCACGATCGTCGCCTTCGGGACATGGCTCGTCACGGTGGGGCGGATGCCCGCGAACCGGCTGACGGCCCTCCCGGTCCTCGACGAGAAGAAGGACCGCCGGCGAGAGCGGCGCGCGCTGACCGACGAGGAGGTCTCCTGGCTTGTCGCCACGACCCGGGAGCGGGAGGAGGCCGAGGGGGCGACGGGCATGTGCCCCCGGTCGGCGGTCTACCTCGTACTGTCCCGGACGGGGTGGAGGCGGGGCGAGGCAAGCAAGCTCACCTGGGGGGACCTGGACCTCGACGGGGCGGTGGTCACGATCCGCGCCGCGGTCGGGAAGGCCTCCCGGGACGATCGGATCCCGATCCACCCGCAGGCCGTCGAGGCCCTCAAGGCCCTCCGGCCGGCCCATGCGACGCCCGGGGACCGGGTATTCGGGGCTCTCCCGACGCCGCGGACCCTCTACCGCGACCTGGCGAAGGCCAGGGAGGCCTGGATCGCCGAAGCCCCCTCGAGGGTCGAGAGGCGCCTCCGGGACCGGACGGACTTCCTCCGCCAGCGGGACTCCGCCGGCCGGATTGTCGACCTCCACAGCCTCCGGAGGACCTTCGCGACGACCCTGGCCCGGAGCGGGGTCTCGCCCCAGATGGCGCGCCAGCTCATGCGGCACGCGGACATGCGGACGACGATCCGGCACTGCGAGGACCTGGAGCTCCGGGACCTGGCGGCGGCCGTGAGGGGGGTGCCGGGGGTGGGGGCAGGCTGCGGCCGGACTGGACCCCGTTGAGCCCAAGGCCCGCCGTTCTCACGCTCGCAAGAGACTTTCCAAGAGCGGGTTACGACCGCGCTGCAGGAAGTGTTGACATCGGTTCCTCTCCTGAGATACTTGTCGACTTTTTCCTACCCCCAATGTCCTTTAGGAGTCGAAGAACCTGGTGCCCGACACTCCATTGCGCATCGAGATACGGAAGCCAGGATCAACTACTCCAATGGACCTTCCCGAACCGTCGTTCAACGGATCATCAGCTCACTTTGGACGGGTTCTCCATAGTGAGTCCCTTCGTCTCTCTCGAGCTGAGGCTCGCGCAGTCGCTCGCGGCCTGGTGAGCATTGACGACAGGCTCACAGAGTCTCTGATCAGAGAACTGCGCGGGCGGGTTGAAGTCGCGAGTGCAACGCGTGGCACTCGTGGCCCCTCATACCCAAGAGAGCCATTTCAACTTGGCCAAGATCCAAGACCGATCGTGGACCTCACGGACATTGCACTCACGATAGGTGGTCTCACACCCTCCCCGTTGCGTGTGAATGTCAGGCCGTCGGCAACGGTCTGCCGAGAGGACGCAGGTCGCTCCCGGAACTCGAAGGTATGGATTCGCTTTCGCGTTGAGGAGGAGCAATCGCCGCTCGATGCGAGTACGAATCGGGCTATTACCGATCTGTTCCTCTCGATGCATGCGGACCTCTTGCCGGTTGTATCGAGTGCTTACCAGGACGTATTGCGCTCATGGCTAGGTACGCATTCCAAAGCTGACGACCCTCAGTTGAGAGCGAAACAGAGGCTTCACGTTTACGTCGCGGGTATCAGAGGAAGTGCTTGGCGAGACGCCATTCATGCAGCCGTGCGCAACTTGGATAACCAAGATGACTTGGAAACCGATCTACTTAGTCAAGTGGTCTCATGCAGTTTTCCAACTCCAAGTACAGTCAACAAGAGACTTCGCGCCGAGAATGCATCTTGGGTCCGTTGCTCCGTTTCGCCAGAACTGGCAGTGGGTCGCATAGTCAGGAATCATTCGGGTATCTGGATCGCCGCATTAAGTCCCTTTGTGGAGTACCCAAGAGAGATACATACAGACAGTGACGAGTTTAGTTGGATCCAGAGAGCGGTGGCTGCGTGTCTGGTCGAATCTTTCGCCGAGGAATACTAGGGCCATTCCATCGGTTAGGGCCAGTAAACAAATAAACGATCAATCTGCTCACCTCGGAAAGATCGTGTAGTTCCATTCCCCGTGAAAGGACAAGCGGCGGATCTTCATGCTCTCCATTTGCTCATCCGAGACCTCGATGGCCGTCGGATACGTTCTCTCATCGAGATAGGCATGGACCTTCAGACCCGTAGTCGTAGTCGTGTGTGCAATCAGATTCACTACTGTGGCTCTGGTCAGCAGTGGTTTCCCTCGCCAGTTCTGGGAGATGAACGAGAAGAGGCGATG
>Ga0326597_10014899_pt1 | contig 10176 bp, 9 predicted proteins | sample RVTome_12_FD_203789 | JGI IMG/M metagenome (GOLD analysis project Ga0326597, IMG submission 203789) | Soil microbial communities from uranium-contaminated site in the Upper Colorado River Basin, Wyoming, United States - RVT100D185 | ecosystem: Environmental > Terrestrial > Soil > Contaminated >...
CGCCGCCGTGGCGCGGTTCGCGCTGCGCACCACGCCGCCCCCGGGGCTCGACGTGCCCGCGCTGCTCGACCGGATGCGGTTCGACAAGAAAGCGCGGGCCGGCGCCCTGCGGTTCGCCCTGCCGGCTGCGATCGGCACGGCGGACGGGGGCGACGCGCGCGGCTGGACCACCGAGATCCCGGTGGCGGCGGTCCGCGATGCGCTCGCCGCGTGGATCGCCCGCACGGGGAGCTGACCGTCCCGTTCCACGGCACGACACGCGGGCGTTTTCCACGTCGCCACGCGCCCAGGTGAAGGATGATTTCCACACGAATGTGGATAGTGGACAAACGCTCCAAGTCCAATGGTCTCACGATTTGTGATGTGGAAAACTGCGCAGATTTGCACCGGCACTGGTCAATTCCTATATTGCCTCGACTTTTTTGATCGACCATTGGGCGGCTCGGCGAGAGCACCCGATCCCCGCAAACCGGCAACGCGAGGAGCCCCCGCATGGCGCGGTCGAACGGCGGCAAGGCCAAGGCGTTCTTCCGGGCCATCCCATCCGGGGCATTCGACCAGTACCTGCAGGACATCCAGAAGCTGCCGCTGATCAAGGACCCTGCCGAGGAGCGCCGCCTGGCGCGCCGCGTGCGGCGCGGCGATGAGAAGGCCGCCGAGCGTCTGGTGACCGCGAACCTCCGGTTCGTCATCTCCTACGTGAAGAAGTACCAGGGCCACGGGCTCGACCTCTCGGAGCTGGTGGCGATCGGCAACGAAGGCCTGCTCAAGGCCGTGAAGAAGTTCGATCCGGACCAGGGCGTGAAGTTCATCTCGTACGCGGTGTGGTGGGTGCGCCAGGCCGTGCTCAAAGCACTTGCCGAGCAGACCCGCAGCGTCCGCATCCCCCTGAACCAGAACTCGCAGCTGATCAAGATGAGCCGTACCGAGACCTACCTCTCGCAGGAGCTCGGACGGGAGCCGACCGACGACGAGATCGCGCTCGCGCTCGAGGACTCGGTGGAGAACGTGCGGACGGCGCGGCGCATGACCGCGGCCGAGCTGTCGCTCGATGCGCCGGTGGACCGGAGCGACAAGGACGCGGCGACGCTGGGCGAGCGGTTCGCGGGCCAGGAGGGCGGCGAGATCGAGGAGCGGACCGACGGGCGGCTGATGCGCGAGTTCGTCGACCGCATCTTCCAGAAGTACCTCACCCCCCGCGAACGCAAGATCCTCTACCTCTACTACGGCCTCGAAGAGGGCAGCGAGGCGATGACCCTCGAAAAGATCGGGGCGCTGATGGGCGTCACCCGCGAGCGCATCCGACAGATCCGCGAGCGCGCGTTCGAGAAGCTGCGGGAATCACCCGACGGCAAGTTCCTCAAGGGGTTCTGGCGGGCGGCGTAACCCGCCCGGCGGGACGGCGGCGGCCAGGAGCGTCCAGCTCCTGGCCGCTTTGTCGTCGGAGACCCGCCTACCCGGCACTCCGCCCCCCCCTCTATCCTTCCTGCCATGGCCCGGGACCTCCCGATCTTCCCCCTGCCCGTGGTGCTCTTCCCCGGAGTCCCCCAGGCCCTCCACATCTTCGAGCCGCGGTACCGCCGGATGCTGGTCGACTGTCTCGCGGGGGATCGCCGCTTCGGCATCGCGTACGTCGCCGCCAGTCCGGAGGACCCCGATCCGGACCCGGCGGCCGGCCGGGTGGGCTGTGTCGCGCACATCCACAGCGCCGAGCAGCTCCCCGATGGGCGCAGCAACATCGTGACCGTAGGGGAGCGCCGCTTCGTGATCGAAGCGTGGGTCGATGCGGGCCAGCCCTATCGGGTGGCCCGGGTGCGCGAATTCGCCGACGCGGACGAGGACGCGACCGAGGTCGCTCCGCTCGCCGCCGCGATCGGGCAGGGCTTCGACCGCCTGCTCGCGGCGCTCGCCGTCCTCGCCGACGGGCCGCCCGAGCGCCCCGAGCTGCCGCCCGACCCCGAGCAGATGTCGTTCCGCGTGGCCGCCGCGCTGGACCTCGACCCGCCGGTCAAGCAGTCACTGCTCGAAACCCGCAGTACCCTTTCCCGGCTGCGCCGGCTGGGACCGCTGCTCACCGCCCTGGCCGCCGACGGGGAGCAGCGCGCGGCGGTGCACCGCCGCGCCCGGGGCAACGGCAAGGGTGGGACCGGGGCGCACGTGGAGCGGACCGAATGACGGCGCTGGCGGACCGGCTGGCCGCCGTCGTGGGGGAGCGCCACGTGCGTGTGGCCGCGGCGGAACGGGCCACCTACGCGGCCGACGGCCTCCCGACCCACCACCGCGTGCCCCGGCTGGTGGTCCTCCCCGGCACGCGCGAGGAGCTGATCGCCGTGGTGCGGGTGCTCGCCGACGCGGGAGCTCCGTTCGTGCCCCGTGGGGCGGGCACCGGTCTGTCGGGGGGCGCCCTGGCGGACGGCGACGCCGCGCTCGTCGTGCTCACGCGGCTCGACCGCATCCTCGGCATCGACGCCCGCCACCGCCTCGCGGTGGTCGAGCCGGGCGTCGTCAACGCCCGCCTGTCGGCCGCGGCCGCTCCGCACGGGCTGCACTACGCGCCCGATCCCTCGAGCCAGACGGCCTGCACCATCGGCGGGAACGTCGCCGAGAACGCGGGCGGCCCGCACTGTCTCAAGTACGGCGTAACGACGAACCACGTCCTGACCCTCGAGGTGGTCCTCGCCGACGGCCGGGTGACGACCCTCGGCAGCCCGGGAGGCGAACCCTGGGGACCTGATCTCGTGGGACTGTTCGTGGGTTCGGAGGGCAACTTCGGCATCGCGACGCGCATCACCGTGCGGCTCGTGCCCACCCCGCGGGTGATTCGGACCCTGCTCGCCGACTTCGGGTCGCTGCGGGCCGCCGGGGCCGCGGTGTCCGCCGTGATCGCGAGTGGCGTCGTGCCTGCCGCGCTCGAGATGATGGACCAGAGCTGCATCCGGGCGGTCGAAGACTCGGTGTACGCCGCCGGCTACCCGCGCGACGCCGCGGCGGTGCTGCTGGTCGAGCTCGACGGCATGGCGGAGGCCGCGGTCGAGGCCGAGCGCGTCGCCGTCGTGGATCTGCTGCGGGCCCACGGAGCGCGCACGGTGCGCTCGGCGGCCGACGTCCGCGAGCGCGAGCGGCTGTGGCAGGGCCGCAAGAAGGCCTTCGGCGCGATGGGGCGGCTGTCACGCGACCTCGTGGTGCAGGATGCCGTCGTGCCCCGCTCCGCGCTCCCCGACGTGCTCGAGGCCATCGCCGGGATCGCCGCGCGCGCCGGTCTCGTGGTCAGCAACGTGTTCCACGCGGGAGACGGCAACCTCCACCCCAACATCTCGTTCGACGCCGCCGATCCCGGCGTCCGGGCCCGCGTCGAAGCCGCCTCCGCGGAGATCATGGCGGCCTGCATCGCCGTCGGGGGCACCATCACGGGCGAGCACGGCGTCGGAGTGGACAAGCTGCGGTACATGTCCCTCGTGTTCGACGCCGACTCGCTGGCCGCGATGCGTGCGGTGCGGCTCGCCTTCGACCCGGGCGAGCGGGTCAACCCGGGCAAGGTGATCCCGGTGCACGCCTGCCGCGAATGGGCGGGATGGACCGCACGCCGGCCGTCCCCCGCGCCGGCGCCGGGGGTCCCGTGAGCGTGTTCGACCGTGTCCGCGCCCTGCTCGGCCGGGAAGCGGTGCTGGCTCCGGCGGACGAGCCGGGTCGCCCCCCCCGAGTGGCGCCCGACTCCGTGGACGCGGTCGCCCTGGTGCTCGGCACGGCCTACGAGGAAGGCTGGCGGGTCCGGGTCGAGGGCGCCGGCACGTGGATGCCCGACGACGCCCCCGCGGACGTGGTGCTCACCACCCGCCGGCTCGACCGCATCGCCGCGGTGGCCGCCGAGGACCTCACCGCGACGGCGGACGCGGGCGTGCGCCTCGACGCCCTGCGGGAGCGCCTCGCCGAGCGCGGCGCGTGGATCGGCCTCGACGCGCCGGGGCACGCGGCGCGGACGCTCGGGTCGGTGATCGCGACCGCCTCCGCGGGCCCGTTGCGTCAGGGGTTCGGGCCCGTGCGCGACCACCTGCTCGGCCTCACCGCCGTGACGGGCGACGGCCGCGTCGTCACGAGCGGCGGCCGCGTCATGAAGAACGTCGCCGGGTACGACCTCACCAAGCTCCACGCGGGCGGGTTCGGCGCGTTCGGCGTGGTGGTGGCGGCGCACCTGCGCCTGCGCGCCCTGCCCCGGGTGGATGCCACGTTCGTGCTCGAGGCGGGGCGCGACGCGCTGATGAGCGTCGTGGACGACGTCCGCGCGGCCGCGCTCCAGCCCGCCGCGCTGGAGCTGATCTCGCCCGCCCTGGCGGACCGCCCGGTCTGGGTGCTCGCCGTCCGGCTCGCGGGCGCGGCGGAGCTCGTGGCCGCCGACGAAGCGGCGCTGCGCGCCGCCACCGGCGGGCGCATGACGGCACTCGCCCCGGAGGCGGCCGCGCCGTTCTGGCGCCGCAGCGCCGAGGGGATCGCGGCTCCCCCGGTGACCCTGCGCGTCGGCGGGCTGCCGTCGGGCATCGACACGGTGATCGACCTGCTGCAGCACCAGCTCGACGACACCTCGATCTCGGCGTCTCCGGAATGCGGCGCGGTGCGGTGGGCGGGCGATGCCCCCGCCGATCGGCTGCGCCACGTGCGCCGCGCGCTCGCCGCGCTCGAGGCGCCGCTCACGCTCGAACGGGCGCCGTGGCCGCTGCGCCGTGTCGTCGGCCACTTCGGCGCCTACCGCGAAGGCGTCGGCCCGCTGGTCGACTCCCTGCGCCGCGCATTCGACCCCGGCGGGCGCCTCGTCACGGCGGTGAGCGGAGCGGCCGGTGACGGCTGACCGCGGCGGCTTTGCCGGACTCGACAACTGCGTGCACTGCGGGTTCTGCCTGCAGGCATGTCCCACGTACCTGGCGACCGGCGACGAGGCGGACAGCCCCCGCGGCCGGATCGCCCTGATGCAGGCCTTGGAGCGCGGCGAGATCGCCGCGACCGACGCGGCGCTCACCTCCCACCTCGACCGCTGCCTCGGGTGTCGCGGGTGCGAGCCGGTGTGCCCCTCGGGCGTCGCCTACGGACGCGGGCTCGCCGCGGCCCGGGAGCGCCTCGCCGTGCGGCGCGGTCCGCCGCCGCTCGTGCGCTTCGCGCTCCACGCGATGACCTCGCGCGAACTGTCTCCCGTCGTCTACGCGCTGGCCCGTGCCGTCCGCGCGACGGGCCTGCCGCGGCGGCTGGCCGGCTGGGGGAGACTGAGATTCGCGATGGGAATGCTGGCGGCGTCGAGTCCAACGCGGAACGCGGAACGCGGAACGCGGAACAGTGCCGCGCGCGTCCATTCCGCATTCCGCACTCCGCATTCCGCATTGTTATTCCGCGGCTGCGTCATGAACGGCCTCTTTTCCCCCGTGCACGACGCGACGGTGCGCACCATGGCGGCGAACGGTGTCGCCACGGGCGAGGCGGCGGGCCAGGGGTGCTGCGGCGCCCTGCACGCGCACGCGGGGCTGGTCGAGGAGGCGCGGGCGCTGGCGCGCGCCAACGTCGCGGCGTTCGCCGGCAGCGACGCCCCGGTCGTGGTGAACAGCGCGGGCTGCGGCGCCATCCTCAAGGATTATGGCCACCTTCTCCCCGGCGACCCGGCCGCCGCCGCCTTCGCGGCCCGCGTGCGCGACGTGACCGAGGTGCTCGCCGAGCGCGGCCCGCTGGGGGGCGCGCCGCTCGGCGTGCGGGTCGCCTACGATCCGCCGTGCCATCTGCTCCACGCCCAAGGCGTGGCGGAGCCGCCCCGGCGGGTGCTCGCAGCCATCCCCGACGTTGCGCCGATCGAGACGCCCGGGGCGGCCCGCTGCTGCGGCAGCGCGGGACTCTTCGGCCTGATCCAGCCGGAAATGTCGCGCGCCGTGCTCGCCGCGAAGCTCGAGGAGCTGCGCGCCGCGGCGCCGGACGTGGTCGCCACCGGCAACCCCGGGTGCCAGCTGCAGCTCGGGGCGGGCCTCGCGGCGGCGGGCATCGCGGCCGAGGTGCGCCACCCCGTCGAGCTGCTCGACCGCTCGTACCGGGCCGCCGGGTACTACGCGTGAACGAGCGGCGCGTGCGCGCCGACGACGGCGTCGAGCTGGCGCTGTACCGGCTCCGCGCCAACCGGGACAACCGCCCCGCCGTGCTCCTCGTCCACGGCGCGTTCGGCGGGCACCGGCTGTGGACGCGCCGCGGCTGTGCGCACTACCTCGCCGAGTGCGGACTCGACGTGTGGCTCGCGGATCTGCGCCACCACGGCGCCAGCGCGCGCGAGCCGGCGCCGCGCGCCTGGGGGTTCGAGGATTGGGTGCTGCGCGACGCCCCCGCCCTGGTGCGCCGCCTCCGCGACGAGACGATCGACGCGCCGGTAGCCTGGCTGGGCCACTCGGCCGGCGGAGCGGTCGGCCTGTGCGCGGCGGCGCGCAGCCCGGCGGACGCCCGCTGTGACGCCATCGTGACGTTCGGGACACCGGGCCCGCGCCGTCTCGGACTCGCCCGCTGGGGCGGAGCCGGCCTGATGATCGCCATCGCCCGCGCGCTGGGCCGCTTCCCGGCCCGGGCCCTGGGCGTCGGCTCCGAGGACGAGGCGGCCGGGATCCTTGCGGACTGGCTGGGGTGGAACGTGCGGGGGGGCTGGCGGGGCCGGGACGGGTACGATTACTGGGGCGCGCTGCGGTCCGTGAGCGTGCCCTACCTGGCCGTGGCGGGGTCCGCCGACCGGCTGTTCGCGCCGCCGGCCGGGTGCGCGCAGGTCGTGGACCAGATCGGCTCGACCAGCAAGGCGATCACCGTCCAGCCCGGCCTGACCCACCGCGGCCTCGTGCTGTCGCACCGGGCGCGGGACACCGCGTGGCGCGCGGCGGCCACGTGGATCCTGGAGACGCTCAGCCGGTGAGCGACGCCATCCTGTTCGACTTCAACGGCGTGCTGGTGGACGACGAGGAGCAGCATCGCGTCGCCCTCACGGGCGTGGCCGAACGGATCGGCCTGACGGTCACCCGGGCGTGGTACTACGACCGGATCCTGGGTTGCGACGACGCGGCCGGTTTCGTCGAGGTGTTCCGCGCGGCGCACCGCACCCTGCCCTCCGACCTGCTGCGCCAGCTCGTGGCGGAGAAGGCGATGCTGTACCGCGAGATGATCGACGCGCAGCTGACCCTCGTGCCCGGTGCGGTGGAGTTCGTGCGCGCCGTGGCCATCGACTTCCGGCTGGCGATCGTCTCCGGGGCGCGGCGCGCGGAGATCGACCTCATCCTCTCGCGCATCGGTCTCACCGGGTGCTTCGACCCGATCATCGCCGCCGAGGACGTGTCGAGCGGCAAGCCGGATCCCGCGGGCTACCGCGCGGCCCACGCCGCGCTGCATCCGATCGCGGCACGCCGCTGTCTCGTGATCGAGGACTCGCACGCCGGACTCGCCGCCGCCCGCGCGGCGGGGATGCCGTGCGTGATGCTGACCACCAGCCACCCCGCCGCCGCGTTCCAGGACGCGGACGCCGTGTGGCCCTCGCTCGCCGGACGCGGCCCCGCCGACGTGCGGTCCCTGCTCGACCGATGACGGCCGCGCCGCCGGCACCACCCCTGCGCCTCGGGCCCGACGCGGTCCCCCCCGACCTGTTCGCCGCCCTGCAACAGGGCGCCGTGGTCGCCGCGCCCGCGGTCGGGGTCCTCGATCTCCTCGGCCCCGGCGCCGTCGCGTGCTTTCAGGGGCTGCTCACCAACGACATCGAGAAGCCCGGCGACGGGACGTTCGTGTACGGGGCCATCCTCACGCCGAAGGGGATGATCGTCGCGGACGGGTGGGCGGCGCGCCAGGGCGCCCGCGTGACCTTCACCGTCGCCGCCGCGGGCCGCGAGCGCACCGCCGCCATCTACCGGCGGTCGATCCCGCCGCGCCTCGCGCGCTGGCGTGACCGAACCCCCGAGTGCGCCGTCCTCCGGGTCGCCGGGCCGCAGGCCCAACGCGCGTGCGAGCGCGCCGGCATCCCCGTCCCGGCGACCCCCGGCCGTGTCATCGAGGCGCTCACGCTGGGCACGGCCTGCGACGTGGCGCTCGCGCCGCCCGGCGCCCCGTTCGCCGTGCAGATCACCGTGGTGGGAACGGACACCGGGGCGCTGCTCGAGCGGCTCGTGCGCGCCGGGGCCCGGGCCGCGGGGCCGGACGCCCTCGAGCTCGCCCGCATCCTGGCGGGCTGGCCCGGGCTCGCGACCGACGTCGACGAGAAGACCATCCCCCAGGAGGTGCGGTTCGACGAGATCGTCGGCGTCTCCTACACCAAGGGCTGCTACACCGGCCAGGAGACGGTCAGCCGCCTCCACTTCCGCGGTCACGCGAACCGCCAGCTGCGGGGCCTCCTGTTCGACACGGAGCCGCTCGGGACCCCCGGCGTGACGACGGGCGACCGCGAGGTGGGCCGCGTCACCGGGATCGCGTGGCTGCCGGCGGGACTGCACCAGACCGCGACGGGCCGCTGGGTCGGACTGGCGATCCTGCGCCGCGAGGTGGAGCCGGGCACGACCGTCCGCGCGGCGGACGTTCCGGCTCACGTCGTCGATCTCCCGTTCGCCCTGTCCTACATCGAGCCGGCGTGACGGTCGTCGTCACGGGCGGCTCGGGACTGGTGGGGAGTCACGTGATCGCCGCCCTGGTGGCGGCGGGCGAGCGCGTGCGCGCGATCGCTCGCCCGCCCGCGCGGGACGCCGTTGTGCGCTTCGGCGCCGAGCCGGTCGTCGGCGACGTCACCGACCCGGCGGTGTGGCGCGCGGCCCTCGACGCACCGGGCGGCGTCCGCGGCGTGGTGCACGCCGCGGCGCTCGTCGCGCCGCGCGCGACCCTCGAGGAGTTCATCGCCGTCAACGTCGGCGCGACGGAGCGGGCCACGGAAGCGGCGCGCGCCGCCGGAGCCCGGTTGGTGCACGTGTCGTCGGTCGCGGTGTACGGCCGCGCCACCACCTACGCCGCCGGGCCGGGCACGGTCGACGAGTCGTTCCCCTTCGCGCCACTCGCGCCGGCCGACTTCTACGCGCGGTCCAAGCGCCGCGCCGAAGCCCGGCTGTGGGAGGAGACCGCGCGCGGCGGACTGTGGGCCGTCGCCCTGCGGCCCAACGTGATCTACGGCGAGCGCGACCGGCTGTTCTCGCCGAAGGTGGTACGAGTGGTCCGCACGGGACTCGTGCCGCAGATCGGGCCGGGCACCAACGTCCTGTCGATCGTGTACGCCGGCAACGTCGCGGCGGCCGCGGTCGCGGCGCTCGACGCGCCCGTCGCAGGCGGCACCGCCTACAACGTCACCAACGACGGCGCCCTGACGCAGCGGGAGTTCGTGGACGCGTTCGCCGCCGCGCTCGGTCGCCGCGTGCGGCGGGTGCGCGTCGCGCGGGCGCCCGCCGCGCTCGCCCTCGGCGCGGTGACCGCGGCGATGCGGGCGCTCCGCCCGGCGCGCTACGGCGGCGTCGCCGCCGGCGCCGTGCACTTCCTGTCGGGCGACAACCCCTACCGATCCGACCGGGCCCGCGCCGAGCTGGGCTGGCGCCCGGTGATCGACCCGCGGGCGGCGATCGAGCGGACGGTTCGGTGGGTCCTGGAGTCGCAGTAGGGCATTCAGTGCCTTGATGATTGCTTCACACGAGCCTCACGTCCGATTCAGCGAGGCGTATCCACCGTGGACTAGGCGAGTCGCTGGGGAGGCAGGGTGCGGAGTCCATCGTGGTCCCTACTGGTTATCCTCGTGGCGTTAGCGGCTTGCGACTCGACAGCGACCGGGCCTCGCGCCCCGCTGGACAACTTTCCCACGCTGCCGCTGTTCCTCATCCAGCCCGGTGGCGTGGCGCAGGATAGTTCCTGTGAAGCGGGCGTAGCATTCCTTCGCAACGATACCCACCTGACCAGTCTCGCAGTTGAGTTCTTCGCGCCGGGCGACACCGCGGCTCGAACGCGGTGCGGTGCGCTGCCGTTTGACGAGTCCCCGGACACCCCGGGGCGCGTGCAGATGCGTCAGAGCGTACGCTGGAGCATCTTCGGTCACTGGGAGACGTGGGGTCGACGTTTGCGCGATGCGTATGACGGTGACGCCCCGGAGACGTTCTTGGGTCTTCGGCAAGTTGAGGGTATCGACACAGCTGTGGCGTTCGCGGACACCTTCGATCTTGAGGCCCCTGC
>Ga0326597_10014900_pt1 | contig 10176 bp, 8 predicted proteins | sample RVTome_12_FD_203789 | JGI IMG/M metagenome (GOLD analysis project Ga0326597, IMG submission 203789) | Soil microbial communities from uranium-contaminated site in the Upper Colorado River Basin, Wyoming, United States - RVT100D185 | ecosystem: Environmental > Terrestrial > Soil > Contaminated >...
GCCTTCCATAGGGGGTGAGACGAACCTCGGGCGACTACGCAAGGGGCTTAATGCGGCGCGGCTTGGATCCCCGCGCCGCTTGGCGTCGGCTTGAGCCAGACCACGGGCTTGCCGAGTGCCGTACCGAGTGCCTTGCCCTCCGGATCGGCGAGCGCCGCCTCGCGCGCCCGGCGCACCGCTGCAGCCTGCTCGCGCGGCTCGCCGCTCGCCGGGTGCTCCACCAGAGCATCGACGAGCGCCAGGAAATTCGCCTTGCCCCGGCGATGGGTCTCGCCGTAGCCTTTCACCAGCCGCGCGCACTCGGCGATTTCGAGCGCAAGCGCAAGGTCCCGCGCGGCCGCCGCGCACACGTGGCCGAGCCAGCGCTCGATCAGGCGCTGCTCTTCGGCGAAGCGATAGCTGTACGGACGCCACGGCCGCATCCAGGCGAGCGCCCGCACCAGCACGAAGCCGAGCGCGCCCGAAGTCTTGAGACGCATGCCGACGTTGTAGGCATCGAGCTTGCCGCGGCGCTCGGCCCACGCAACCAGGCGATGCCCGAGCGCCGGCGGCAGCACCGAAGCGAACTCCTCCAGGCCAGGCTTGAGGTAGTCGATCACCGCCACCGGCTCGCTGGGCTTTGCGCCCACCTCGCGGCGCACGCGTTCGAAGCGCGAGCGGCGCGTCTTCAGGTCGGCCACGCGGACGATGTCCTCGTAGCTCATCCACAGCGCGAGCTGTCGCCCGGTCTCGCGCGTGAGGGCGTAGTGCGGCCCGCGATCGGCCTGCAGCACCTGCCGCATGCGCTCGAGAAACAGCGCCGCATAGGCTTCGCCCTGGTAGTCGCGCAGGCGCTCGGCGCCAAGCGAGAGAATTTCTTGCGTGGGCTGCGGAAACTCGCGCGCCACGCGCGCGTCGATCTTCGGTGTCGCGGCTGCGGGCGGCGTGGCCTCGCTCGACGCGGCGCGCGTGCCGGCGGCGATCTCGTAACCGGCGACGAAGCCTCTCAGGCTCGCCTCGGCGCCGCGCCCGGCGCGCCGGATCGCCGCCTCGCAGGCCTCGCGTGGCATCGGCAGCGCGCCCGAGCCAGCCATGGCACCAAACAGCACCGCGTTGATCACCGTGCCGCTCTGGCGCGCGAGCTCGCGCAGGTCGGCGAGCACCGCCTTCTTCGCCAGCCCCTCGGCGGCCCTGAGCACGCGCTCGCTGTCGAAGCGCCCGTCGGCCATCTGCATCTTCTCCGAGGTGGCGTAGACGCGGTGCGTCGAGGCGATGAGCGTAGTGCGCTCCGGGCTGACGTAGCCGTTCTGCATCGCGCGCCCGGCCTCCATGAGCTCCGAGGCGACCATGACGTCGACGTTGCCCGGGTTGGGCGTGAGCGACATTACCGGCTCACGCCCGCCCAGCCGCTCGCGCTTCGCCGGATAGATCTCGAGGTAGTAGGTGGTGGCTCCGGTGCGCTGCGCGACGCCCGGAATCGAGGTGCTCTGCGCCGGAAAGCCGCACTGCGTGGCGGCCTCGACCAGCCAGTCGGCCATCACGCCGCCGCCCTCGCCACCGAGCGCGGCGACGAGCAGCGTGATGCTGCGCTCGGGCAGGCTCATGCGCTCGCCCTCGGCGCGAACAGACCGATCACCGCCTCGCGCACGCGCGCGACGAGGCGGTCCCAGCGGTGCGGGTTCTGCAGCACTTCGGCGCGATAGAAGGACGGGCAGAGCGTTGCCGCGTGCGCGTTCTCGCCGCACAGGCCGCAGCCGACGCAGCCGTCGATCACCGTGGCCACCGGGTCCTTGCGCAGCGGGTCGGGGTTGTCCTTGATGGTGAGCGTCGGGCAGCCCGAGAGCCGGATGCACGAGTGGTCTCCCGTGCAGGTGTCCTCGTCGACGCCATACTTGACGCGCACCACGCGCTTGCCCTGGGCGAGCCTGTTCGCGTTCTCGGGCCGCAGCCGGCGCTGGAGCTCGAGCTGGCACTCGCCCTCGGCGATGATCACCTTGAGGCCTTTCTCGTCGGTGGTCATCGCCTCGCGCAGCGTCTTCGCCACCTCGCCGACGTGGAAGTTGTGAACCGTCTTGAGCCACTTCACGCCGATGCCCTTCAGCGCGCGCTCGATGCCCATGTCCTGCGCCTTGTGCTCGCTGTGCTGCCACGACGAGGGCAGCTCCTGCGTGCCGGTGGCCGAGCTGTAGCCGTTCTTCATGATGACGAGCACGCCGTCGTCCCTGTTGAATACCGCGTTCGCCACGCCCGAGGTGAGGCCGTTGTGCCAGAAGCCGCCGTCGCCCATCATGGTGACGGTGCGCTTGCCGAACATCGGGTGCACCGCCGAATTCGACGCCAGACCCAGGCCGTAGCCGAGCACCGTGTGGCCGATATTGAACGGCGGCAGCGCCGAGAAGGTGTGGCAGCCGATGTCGGCCGACAGATGGAAGGCGCCGAGCTCCTTCTCGATCACCTTCATCGCCGCGAACACCGGCCGCTCGGGACAGCCGACGCAGAAGCCCGGCGGTCGCGCCGGCACCGGCGCGCCGAGCAGCTCGGCGGCCTTCCTCTTCGGGGCGGTGAGCGCGTCGAATGCGCCGTGCACGCGGCGCGTGTCGAGCCCGGCAGGCGCAGCGCGCTCGATGAAGCGCGCGACGCCGGCAAGCATCACCTCACCGGTATATTCGCCGGCCAGCGGCAACACGCGATCGTGCTCCTTCGGCCCGTCCTTGCCGAAGACCTTGGTGGCGTTCACCTGGTGGCGCCAAAGGATGGCAAGGATCGCCTGCTCGAGGTAGGCGGGCTGGCCTTCCTCGACGATCAGCACGGCTTTCTTGCCGGCGCAGAACCCGACCACCTCCTCGGGCACCAGCGGGTAGGTGACGTTCAGGCAGTAGATCGGCACTCGCGTGTCGCCGAAGGCGTCGGCCAGCCCGAGCTGCTCGAGCGCGCGCAGCGTCACGTTGTACATGCCGCCCTGGCACAGGATGCCGACGTCCTTCAGGTCGCCCTCGAAGGTCTCGTTCAGGTGCTGCTCGCGGATGTATTTCACCGCCGCCGGCCAGCGCACCTCGACCTTGTGCTTTTCCTGCGCGTAGGTGGAAGGCGGCAGGCAGATGCGGGCGAAGTCGAAATCCGGGTTCTCGAGGAATCGGCGCTTGGAGAATTGCGGCGCGCGGTTGGCCTTGGTGCGGAAGCTGCCGTGCACGTGGCAGGCGCGGATCCTGAGCTGCAGCATCACCGGCGTGCTGGAGGCTTCGGAGAGCTCGAAGGCGTGCTCGACGGCGTCGACGATTTTGGGCAGGTTGGGGCGCGGATCGAGCAGCCAGATCTGCGATTTCATGGCAAAGGCGTGGCTGCGCTCCTGGATGATCGAGGCGCCCTCGCCGTAGTCCTCGCCGAGCACGATCAGTGCACCGCCCTTGACCCCGGCCGAGGCGAGATTGGAGAGGGCGTCCGAGGCGACGTTGGTGCCCACGGTCGACTTGAAGGTCACCGCGCCGCGCAGCGGATAGTTGATCGAGGCGCCGAGCATCGCCGCGGCGCCGGCTTCCGAGGCGTTGGTCTCGATGTGGATGCCCAGCTGGTCCATGATGTCGCGCGCGTCGTTCAGCACGTCCATCATGTGCGACACCGGCGCGCCCTGGTAGCCGCCGACATAGGCCACGCCCGACTGCAGCAGCGCCTTGGTGACCGCGAGGATGCCTTCGCCGTGGAAGGTTTCCCCGTCCCCGAGCTGCAGCTTGGCCACCTCTTCCTTAAACGAGCGTTCCATGACTCCGTCCGGGATGAGCGTCGACGATCGATCGTCGCACGCGCGGGCGCGCGTCAAAGGCAGGTTAGGCGCCCGCCATCGTATTTGTCAAATTGATGGACGACATGATATGAATCATCATGGTGAATGTGGGCGAGCTCGACCTGAACCTGCTGCGCGTGTTCGACGCAGTGCTGCGCGAACGTGGCGTGACCGCCGCCGCCGCGCGCGTCGGGCTGACCCAGCCGGCGGTTTCGAACGCGCTCTCCCGCCTGCGCCAGGCGCTCGGCGATCCGTTGTTCGTGCGCACCCCGCAGGGCATGCAGCCCACGCCGCTCGCGCGCACGCTGGCCGAGCCGGTGCACCGCGCGCTCGCGCTGATCGACGCGGCGCTCGCCGACGGCGCCGGCTTCGACCCGGCGAGCTCGGTACGGCGCTTTCGCTTCTACATGTCGGACATCGGCGAGATCTTCTTCCTGCCGCCGCTCGCCGAGCGCGTGCAGCGCCTCGCTCCCGGGGTGCAGCTCGAGGCGGTGTCGCTCGCGCCCGAGGACATCGGCGATGCGCTCGCCACCGGCGCGCTCGACCTCGCCATCGGCTTTCTGCCCGAGCTGCGCGACCCCGTGCGCAGGCGCCGGCTGTTCCGCGATCCCTACGTCTGCATGTTGCGTGCGGACCATCCGGTGATCGGCCAGCGGCTCACGCGTGCGCAGTTCCGCGAGGCCTCGCACGCGCTCGTCGCCTCGATGGGCAGCGGGCACCGCGTGGTCGAGCAGGCGCTCGAGCGCAACGACCTGACGCGCCGCATCGCGCTGCGCGTGCCGCACTTCACCGTGCTGCCGATGGTGCTCGAGCGCACCGACCTCGTGCTCACGCTGCCCTCGCGCATCGCCCGGACCTTCGCACAGGAGGGGCGCCTGAGGACGCTGCCGCCGCCGGTCGCGATCCCGCCCGCCGACGTCGGCGTGCACTGGCACGAGCGCTTCGAGCACGATCCGGCGATTCGCTGGCTGAGCGCGCTGCTGGTGGAGCTGTTCGCCGAATAGGGCGCGCGCGCCCCGATTGCGCTACGATCCGCGCTCGCTCACGCGATGCCCGCCGACGCATGAAGATCGCCGTCCTGGGCGGCGGCAATGGCGCCTACGCCGCCGCCGCCGACCTCTCCGAGCAGGGCCACGAGGTGCGCTTCTGGCGCCGCAGCGCCGAGGCGCTCGCCGCGCTGCGGGCGCGCGACACGATCTCGCTCAAGGATGCAGATGGCGAGCGTGCGGTGCGCATCGCACGCATCACGGACGACGTCGGCGAGGCGCTCGCGGGTGCCGAGCTCGCGTTCATGCCCGATCCAGCCTTCACGCATCCCGATAACGCGATGCGGATCGCGCCGCACCTCGCCGACGGCCAGGTGGTGTTTCTCGCGCCCGGCACCTTCGGCGCGTACCTGATGACCCGGATCGTGCGCGCGGCGGGCAGCCGCGCCGAGTTTGCCTTCGCCGAGACCGGCACGCTGCCGTGGCTCACGCGCAAGCACGGCTCCGCCGTGGCCGCGATCACCGCGCGCGCCACGCGGCTGCCGACCGGCGTCTTCCCGGCGCGGCTTCACGCGCACGCCTTCGCCGTCGTCCGGCGCGCGTTCGCCTCGGTGGAGCCGGTCGAGGACGCGCTGTCGGCCGCGCTGATGAACGCCGGCCCGGTCATCCACCCGCCGCTCGTCTTCATGAATGCCGGAGCGCTCGAGCATTTCGAGCGCTGGGACATCCACAAGGAGGGCACGCAACCCTCGATCCGGCGTGTCACCGACGCGCTGGATGCCGAGCGCATCGCCGCGCGGGAGGCACTCGGCTACGCGCCGCCCCACTTCCCGCTGGCGGATCACTACCGCGACGATGGTGATGAGTGGATGTACGGCCGGCGCGTGCACCGGAAACTCACCGACTCGAAGGACTGGCAGGAGCACATCGTGCTCGCCGAGCACCGCTACGTGCGCGAGGACGTCGAGCAGGGGCTCGCGTTCCTCGTGTCCGTCTGCGAGTGGTCGGGCGTCGCCTGCCCGGTCGCGCGCGGGCTGCTCGCGCTCGGCTCGGCGGTGCTCGGGCGCGACCTGCGTGCGAGCGGCCGCACGCTCGAGAACCTCGGGCTCGCGCGCCTGTCGCGCGCCCGGTTTCGCGAACTGCTGCAAACCGGAGCGCTCCCGGTATGAGAATTGCGGCGCTCGGCGCGGGACGCATGGGTCGCGGCATCGGTCACGTGTTCGCCTATGCCGGCTATCGAGTCGACGTCATCGATTTCAAGCTGCGGCCGGTGGACGAGGCGGCGCGGCTCGGCGAGGCGGCGCTCGCCGAGATTGCGGCGAACCTCGGGCTGTTGCGCGACCTGGGCGTGCTGGCGGAGGCCGAAAGGGTGGCGATCCTCGGTCGCATCCGCGTGCTGGCGCACGAGGCGGCGCCGCAGGCGCTTGCACACGCCGACTTCATCTTCGAGGGAGTGACCGAGACGCTCGCGGCAAAGCGCGATGCGTTTGCGCGGGCCTGTCGGCATGCGCGCGCAGACGCGATCATCGCGTCGACCACCTCGTCGATGCTCGCCGACACCCTGGCCGAAATGGTCACGCGGCCGGGGCGCTTCCTCAACGCGCACTTCCTGAATCCCGCGTACCTGATCCCGCTCGTCGAGGTGAGCCCGGCCAAGACGACCGATGAGAGCACTTTCGATGCGCTCAAGTCGCTTCTCGAATCGGCGGGCAAGGTGGTGGTGCGCTGCGCACCGTCTCCGGGGTTCATCGTGCCGCGGCTGCAGGCGGCGGCGATGAACGAGGCGGCGCGTCTCGTGGATGAGGGCGTTGCGACCCCCGAAGACATCGACAAGGCGGTGCGCGCCGGATTCGGCCCGCGCTACTCCGCAATGGGTCTGTGCGAGTTCATCGATTACGGCGGCCTCGACATCCTTTATTACGCCTCGAGCGCGATGGCGCGCGCGCTCGATGCGCCGCGCTACGAGCCGCCGGCAATCGTCAGGCGGCTGATGGAGCAAGGCAAGCGCGGCGCGCGCGAGGGCGAAGGCTTCTACGACTGGCGCGGCCGCGATCTGGCCGCCTATCAGCGCGAGCTCATCGGTCGCTTCGTCGCGCTGTTTCGCCACCTCGAACTGCTTGCGCCCCCCGGCAAGGCACGGCGCTGAGCCGCCTTGGCTTGCCGCCGCAGGAGTCAATCGCTAGACTGGCCTCGCTGCATCCAACGAGGAGGAGACCATGAAGAAATTACCATTGCGGCTCACGCTTTGCGCCTCGGCGCTCGCGGCCGCAATACTTGCGCCGGCGGTCGGCGCGGCCGAAGTCAAGCTCAAAGCCGCGTCGTTCCTGCCCGTGCGCTCGATCGTCGCCAAGCAGTTCGTGCGCTTCGTCGAGGAAACCAACAAGCAATGCGCGGGCAAGGTCAACATCAGCGTAGTGGGGCCGGAGGCGGTGCCGTCGCTCGAGCAGTGGAACGCGCTCAAGAACGGCGTGATCGACATGCACTACGGGCCGCCGAACTACTTCCGCGGCGTGGTGCCGGCGGGCGACGTGATCAGCGTCGCGCGCGTCGAGTCGGCCGAGCAGCGCCAGAACGGCGCCTGGGCGATGATCAACGAGGCCTACAACCAGAAGCTGAACGCCTATTACCTGACGCACCTGTTCAACGGCGTGCGCTTTCACCTGTACACCACCAAGCCCTCGAGCGGCGGCAAGTTCGACGGCTTCCGGTTGCGTTCGGTGCCGATCTACGACGCGTTCTTCAAGTCTCTCGGCGCCAACCCGGTGCGCATGGCGCCGCCCGAGGTCTACACCGCGCTCGAGCGTGGCGCGGTCGACGGCTATGGCTGGCCGCTGTGGGGCATCCAGGATTTCGGCTGGCAGAAATACACCAAGGTGCGGCATGACCCGGGTTTCATCAGCGCCGCGGTGGCGATCCTGGTGAACCTCGACAAGTGGAAATCACTCGCCGGTGAGCAGCGCGCCTGCCTCGCGCGCATGGCCGAGTGGGTCGAGGGCGAGTGGCCCAAGTGGCGCGCCGCCGAGAGTGCCGAACAGGAGGCCGCGCAGAAGGCGGCTGGCATCCAGGTGGTCGACATGGGCGAGGCCTTCGCGCGCAATGCTGAAGAGATCTACTGGTCGGACCTCGCCAAGGGCGACGCGGAGTTCGTGCGGAAGATTCGTCCGCTGCTCAGCGGCAAGTGACGCAATGGGCTGACGCGGGGCGCCGCGGCAGCGCCCCGCGCGCGACGCCCGGGCCACGGTAATGCGATCGCCCCGGGCGCGCTCGCACTTCGATCGGCTGATCAACGCGCTCGCATTGCTCGCGGGGGCGCTGCTGTGCGTGCTGACGGTGCTCATCTGCCTCGACGTGGCCTCGCGGACGCTGCGGCTGTTCGCGATGCCCTGGACGCTGGACGTGACCGAGTACCTGCTCTACGCGATCACCTTTCTTGCCGCGCCCTGGGTGCTGCGTGAGCACGGCCATATCGCAATCGAGATCTTCGTCGAGCAACTCCCAGCGGGTCCGCGGGGCGCGCTGCAGCGTGTGACCGACGCGTTCGGCGCGGTGATCTGCACGGTGCTCTTCGTGTTCGCCTGCCGCGTGCTCTGGCGCTCCTACAGCCAGAACAACCTGGTGCATGAGACCTTCGTGTTTCCGGAGTGGTACCTCTACAGCCTCGCCCCGCCGGTGTTCCTGATCCTCGCCCTGCAGTTCGCGAAGCGCGCGGCCAGGCCGGCCGATCGCTCGCGTGACGCGGGGCCGCAGGGCGTGTGATCCAGTGAGCTGGTACGCGATCCTGCTGGTGCTGCTCGGCACCCTGGTCGCATTCATGGCCCTGGGCGTGCCGGTGGTATTCGCGTTCTTCGCCACCAACCTGATCGGCGCCTATGTCTTCATGGGCGGCGAGAACGGCGTCATGCAGCTGGTGCGCAATGCCGTCGACTCGGTGCAGAGCTTCGCGCTGGCGCCGATCCCGCTGTTCATCCTGATGGGCGAGATCATGTTCTATACCGGGGTGGCGGCGCGCGCGATCGATGCGGTCGACCGGCTGATCACGCGCGTGCCCGGGCGCTTGTCGCTGGTGGCGATCACCGGCGGCACGATCTTCTCGTCGCTCTCGGGCTCCACGATCGCCAACACGGCGATGCTCGGCTCGACGCTGCTGCCCGAGATGTACCGGCGCGGCTACAAGCCGGCGATCTCGATCGGTCCGATCGTCGCGGTAGGGGGCCTCGCGATGCTGATCCCGCCCTCGGCGCTCGCCGTGCTGCTCGGCTCGATCGCGCAGATTCCGATCAGCGAGCTGCTCGTCGCCTCGATCCTGCCGGCGCTGATCCTGGCCGTGCTGTTCTTCGGCTACGTGATGCTGCGCTGCTGGCACGATCCCACGCTCGCGCCCGCTTACGACATCGCGAGGCTCAGCCTGCGCGAGCGCCTCATGCCGTTCGTCAAGTACGTGCTGCCGCTCTCGGGCATCTTCATCGTCGTGGTCGGCAGCATCATCGGCGGCGTGGCGACACCGACCGAGTCCGCGGCGCTCGGTGCCGCCGCGTCCCTGGTCGCCGCAGCCCTCTACCGGCGGCTGACATGGGAGAACTTCTTCGTCTCGGTACGCCAGACCCTGCGTTTCACGGTGATGACGCTGTTCATCATCTGCGGCTCGATCACCTTTTCGCAGGTGATGGCGTTCTCGCAGGCCTCGGCGGGCCTGTCCGCGGCGGTGCTCGGCGCGGGTCTGGGCAGCTTCGAGCTGCTCGTCGGGATGCTGCTGATCCTGCTGTTTCTGGGCTGCTTCATGGATCAGGTCAGCATGATGATGATCACCGTGCCGCTGTTCATGCCGGTGGTGCAGCAGCTCGGGCTGGAGCCGGTCTGGTTCGGCGTGCTGATGCTGATGATCCTGGAAATCAGCTTGGCGACCCCGCCCTTCGGGCTGCTGCTGTTCGTGGCCAAGGGCGCTTCGCCCCAGAGCACGATGCGGGAGATCATCGATTCGGTGACGCCGTTTGTCGCCATCGCGCTCTCGGTGGTCGCGCTGCTCATTGCGGTACCCGAGCTGACGCTGATGCTGCCGCGCATGATGTCGCCATAGCGCTTGCGGGCGGGGCGGCAAGCGCGATCTGGGGCTGGCGCGACGCCTCGGATTGGCGCCACCCGTGGAAAATGCCATGGGGCGAAAACGCGATTCCGGCGATGATGGACCCTGCGCGAACGGCGCGCGAACAGCATGAGGGGGTGTGCATGACCAGGCAATGGATGGCGATCGTGGCCGCGGGCATCGCGCTCGCGGGGTGCGCGGACGGCGGCCGCCCGCTGACGCACACCGAGCAGGGCGCGATCATCGGCGCGGTCGGCGGCGCGGTGGTCGGCGCCGCCGCTTACAGGAAGAACCGCACCAAGGGCGCGATCATCGGCGCAGTCGGCGGCGGACTCGCCGGCGGTGCGGTGGGC
>Ga0326597_10014901_pt1 | contig 10175 bp, 6 predicted proteins | sample RVTome_12_FD_203789 | JGI IMG/M metagenome (GOLD analysis project Ga0326597, IMG submission 203789) | Soil microbial communities from uranium-contaminated site in the Upper Colorado River Basin, Wyoming, United States - RVT100D185 | ecosystem: Environmental > Terrestrial > Soil > Contaminated >...
GGGCCCAGGTGGCGGCTGCCTCCGCGAGCCGCTCCACGGGGTCCGTCCGGGACCCATCCCGGGCCGGTCCGGAGGCCGCTCCGGCGATTCCCCGCGAGACGTTGACGAGGAGCCCTCCGCCGGGCCGACCACCGGCCGGCGGAGCGGCGGCCGGCCCGTCCCGGAGGACCGGCTCGACTTCCCCGCCCTGGGCTCCGACCCCGGGCACGAGGAACCCCAGGCCGGGCGCGATCGAGCGGATGACCGCCAGCTCGCGCGGCGCCGTCGCCCCGACGACGAGGCCGACCGTCCCGCCCGGACCCCACGAGGCGGCCCGCCGCGCGACCCGGGCCCAGAGCGGCTCGGCCGGGGCGTCGGCGCCGGCCTCGACGACGAGGTCCTGGAGCTCGCCGGCGCCGGGATTCGAGGTCCGGCAGAGGAGATAGGCGTAGCGGTCCAGCCGCTCCAGGAGGGGGCCGACGGCCTCGCTCCCGAGGTAGGGGTTGACGGTCACCGCATCGGCCCCCAGCGCGTCGAAGAGGGCCACCGCCTGGCGCGCGGCCGTCGTGCCGATGTCCCCGCGCTTCACGTCGGCGACGACCGGGATCCCGGCCGGGACCGCGGCCCGGATCCGCTCGAGCGCGGCGAGCCCGGCGCTGCCATAGGCCTCGAAGAAGGCGACGTTCGGCTTGACCGCGGCCGCGTATGTCCCCGCGACCTCGACGAGGAGCGCGGCGAAGCGCTCCACGCCGGCGAGATCGGGCGAGAAGCCCGCCGGGAGGCTCGCCGGCTCCGGGTCGATGCCGAGGCACAGGACCGTGCCGGCAGCCGCGCTCCGGTCGGCCAGCCGCTCGAGGTACGGACGGCCGGTCACGGCTCGGGGGAGCTCGCCGGCGCGCCGTCCGACGGGAGCTCGCTGGGCGCCGCGGTCGGGGTCGGCGGGGGCGTCGGGATGAGCTCCTCGGGGACCCACCAGCCCGGCCGCGAGCCGGCGTCGAGGCCGGCCGAGATCGTCAGCTGGATCCGGTCACCGTCGGCGACCGGCAGCCCCGTGATGTCGACGGGGGCCAGCCAGAGGTCGGTGACCCCGCCGTCGATCTCCAGGAAGGCGATGGCGTCGCCGATCGGCGACCAGACAGGCGCGAAGCTTCGGTCGTCGTCGGTGAGCCGGAGGAGCTCCGTACCCCGCCCGTCGAGGACGACGACGTCGGTGCCGAAGGCCGTGGTCCGCGTCGCCGCGAGGTACTTGCCGTTGTCGGACCAGACCGGCGCGGTGTAGCCCGGCCCGGTCAGGGCGCTGGCCGTCCCGGTCGTCGTGTCGTAGCGCATGACGACCGGCGCGCCGCGGGTGCCGTCCCGGCCGTTCAGGACGTAGGCGAGGTACCGGCCGTCCGGGGACCAGCTCGGATCCTGGTGGCCGAGCGGCGCGTTCTCCGGCACGTTGACCTTCGTCAGGGCGAGGGTCTCGAGATCGAGGACCTGGAGGACGACATCCGACGCCGTCGGTTCCGGGCCGTCCGTGACGAGCGCCGCCTTCGTGCCGTCCGGCGAGATCGCCGGCTGGCGCAGGAAGTACGACCAGGTGAGGCTGCCCGACGTCGTCCGGCCCGTGAGGAGCGCCTCCGGCTCGCTCTCGCCGTCGACCCGCACCCGCATCAGGGTCGGGGTCGCGAGGCGGTAGCGACGAGTCACGCCGTTGACCTGCCAGCTGCCCGTCTCGGGCGTCGTCCGGATGAAGTAGACCCAGGCGCCGTCCGGGGAGAACGTCGCCATCGCGTCCCGGCCGCCGCTCGTCAGCTGCCCGGCCTCGTTGCCCCGCTGCAGCCAGACGTTGCCGGCCTTGACGTAGACGAGGGTCCCGGGGACGTCGGTCCTGGGGTCGACGATGACGACGTCGCTCGGGGTGGCCGTGCGGCCCGGCCCGCCATTGCCCGATCCCCCGTTTCCTCCGAACAGGGTCGGCAGGTTACCTGTCAGCAGGCCGACGCTGAGGACGGCGACGAGGACGAGGCCCGCCACGGACAGGACGGGTGCGACGACGCCGGAGTCGAGGATCGAACCGCCGCGCGGCGTCATCGACCGGCGGCCCGTCACGTGCCGTGTCCGTCGGCCGGCGGTGCGGTCACGACGGCCACGGGTGCCGCCACCGCGCCCGGCGACGTCGCGGTGCCCGGCGCCGCCGCCTCGACGCCCGGGCCCGGTCCGACCGGGACGAGCCCCTCGCCGGCGATCGACGCGCCCTCGGGATGGTGGCCCGCCGGGGCGGCGTCGCGAATCTCGAGCTGGAGCGACTCGACGCCGCCGAACCGGCGGCTCACGAGGCGGCCGACGACGTCGATCCGGTCGCCTTCGGTGACCTGCGTCGCGAGCTCGGGCCAGCCGAAGGCGATCCCGTCGAGGACGTCGAGCCGCCGCTTCAGGACGAGCTGGGTGTGGCCGCCGGTGGCCTCGCGGGCACGGGTCACCGTGAGGCCGAGGACGGCGACGACCGGTTCGGGGTTGCCGACCCCGCACGGCGCCAGGCGGGCCAGCTCGGCGAACAGCCGGTAGTCGACGTCGGCTGCCGGCAGGGCGAGGTCGAGGTGCACGGTCGGGCGCGGATCCAGGGGCTCGGCCGCCGCCGCGAGGACCAGGAACCGCTCCCGGAAGGCGGCCCAGTTCTCGGCGGCGATCTCGAAGCCGGCCGCTCCGGCATGGCCGCCGTGGCGGATCAGGAGGTCGCCACAGGCGGCAATGGCGTCGGCGAGGTGGAGCGCGCCGTCGCCGCGGCCCGAGACCCTGACCACGGGCCCGAGCTCCGCCCCCACGAGCGCGGGCCGGCCACGCTCCTCGGCCAGGCGGCCGGCGACGAGGCCCACGATGCCGACGGGCCATGGTCCCCGGACGATCGTCGCCGGCGCCTCGTCGACCGCGTCGGGCGAGGTCCGGGCGTCGGCCAGGGCGGTCTTCATCTGATCGCGCCGGGTCACGTTGGCGGCCTCCAGCAGGGTGGCCAGCGCCTCGGCCTCGGCCGGTTCCTCGGCGAGGAGCAGCCGGGCGGCATCGAAGGCCTCCCCCACCCGCCCGGCGGCGTTCAGGCGCGGGGCCAGGACGAAGCCGATCGTCTCGACGTCGACCGTCTCGGGCGCCGCGCCGGCCCGGGCCAGGAGCGCCGCGATGCCCGGCCGGGCCCCGGTCCGGATGCGGTCCAGGCCGAGGCGGACGATGGCCCGGTTCTCGCCGAGGATCGGGGCGACGTCGGCGACCGTTCCGATCGCCGCGAGATCCGCCAGCCCGAGGGCGACGGGCCCGTCGCCGAGCAGGAGCCGGGCGAGGGCGAAGGCGATGCCCGCGCCGGACAGTCGCGCGTCGGGGTAGACGCTGCCCGGCCGGTGGGCGTTGACGATCGCCAGCGCCGCCGGCAGCTCGGCCGGGACGCGGTGGTGGTCGGTGACGAGGACATCGATCCCGCGGGCCACGGCCGCGGCGACCTCGGCGACGCTCGTCGTCCCGGTGTCGACGGTCACGATCACCCGGGCGCCGGCGGCCTCGGCCGCATCGATCGCCGCGAGCGACAAGCCGTGACCCTCCTCGAGCCGGGAGGGCACGTACGGGATGACGTCGACGCCGAACGCCCGCAGGGCCAGGGTCAGGATCGCCAGTCCGGTGATCCCGTCGGCGTCGAAGTCGCCGAAGACGAGAACCCGCTCGTGGGCGTCGCGGGCGGCCCGGATGCGCGCCAGGAACGCGGCCGAGTCGGGCAGCAGGGACGGGTCGTTGAGGCCCGCGACAGCGTCCCCGAGATGCCGCTCCAGCGCCGCCGGCGACGAGATCCCGCGGCGGTCCAGGAGGGCCACGATGCGCGGCGTCAGGCCCAGCCGGGTCCCCGCTTCGAGAAGGAGCGGGTCCGGCAGGGTGGCGGTCGGGAAGACCCAGCGGGCCCGCGGCTCGAGCACCCGCTCAGGATGCCACGAGCGGCTGCACCGGCGCTCTACCGGCGCTTACGCGGACGCGCGGCGCGGGGTGCGTGGCGCGGCCAGCCGGCCCCTGCGCCGGTCCTCCCACTCCTGCCAGACGACGAGGAGCGGGCTCGCGTTGAAGATCGACGAGTAGGTCCCCGAGACGATCCCGATGAGGAGCGCGAGGACGAACTCCTCGGTCGCGGAGCCGCCGAAGAGGAGCAGCGCGGTCAGGGTCAGGACGACCGTGAAGCTCGTCGTGATCGACCGGCCGAACGTCTGCAGGAGCGAGTGGTTGACGATCTCGGCGAACGGCTCGCCGGCGTGGCGGATCCGGTTCTCGCGGACCCGGTCGAAGACGACGATCGTGTCGTGAACGCTGAAGCCGATCACCGTGAGCATCGCCGTCACGAACAGGCCGTCGATCTCGACGTTGAAGAGCGTGCCCAGGATGGCGAAGAAGCCGAGGACGACGATGACGTCATGGAGGAGGGCGACGAGCGCGGTGACGCCCATCTTCACGTCGCGGAACCGGAGCGTGATCCAGCCCAGGATGCCGAGGCTGCCGACGAGGATGAGGACGATCGCCTGGTTGATGAGGTCGCTGCTGACGACCGCCCCGATCGAGCTCAGCGAGGCCTGCTCGGCGATCGGGCCGAGCGCCGTCTGGAGGCCCGTCGCGATCCGCCCGATCTCGCCCTCGGTCGGGACGAGCGTATTCGCGCCGGGGACCGGCGTCGGCTCCGGGGAGCCGCTCGGCGCCGGCGAGCCGCTCGGCGCCGGCGTGACCGTCGCTGTCGGAGTCGGCGTGGGGTTCGCGGTGGGGGCGGCCGTCGCCGAGGCGGCAGGGGTGTCGGATGGCGCCGGGGTGCCGGGGCTGCCCGATGCCGCCGGCGAGGCGGACGAGCTGGCAGCCGGGGTCGGCGTGGGTGGCACGGTCGGCACCGGCGTCGACGTGGGCTCCACGCCGCGGAGGTCCAGCTTCGTCAGCCGGATGTCGTAGAAGCCGCGCCCGGTCCTGGTGACGACCGCATCCGGCTGGCCGAGTGTCGCCAGCTCGGCGCGTACGTCGTCGGCCGTCACGGCCGCGTCGGCGAACCTGATCGACCAGGTCGTCCCGCCCGTGTAGTCGATCGAGAACTTCAGGCCCGCCTCCCCGCCGCTGATCGGCGTGAGGAGAATGAAGACGAGGCCGGGGATCGTGATGAGCAGCGAGAAGGCGAAGAACCAGCGCTTCTTGCCGATGACGTCAAACACTCGGCTTGACCTCGCGGCGGACGGCCACCCGACCCGCGGGCCGGTAGACGAACTCGGCCTCGGAGATGCCGTACAGGCGCGCCTTGCGGGCCCAGTCCTGCGCCACGACGACCCGCAGGATCGTCCGGGTCACCGTGATGGCCGTGAACATCGAGGTCAGGACGCCGAGGATCAGGACGAGGGCGAAGCCCTGGATCACCGAGGATCCGAAGAAGTACAGGATCGAGGCCGTGATCAGGCTCGAGACGTTGGAGTCGAGGATCGAGTTCCAGGCCCGGGCGAACCCCGCCTCGATCGCCTGCGGCAGCGACTTCCCGAGGCGCAGCTCTTCCTTGGACCGTTCGAAGATCAGGATGTTGGCGTCGACCGCCATGCCCACCGAGAGCACGAAGCCCGCGATGCCGGCGAGGGTCAGGGTCACCGGGATGAGCCGGAAGACGGCGAACAGGACGAGCGCGTAGTAGAGGAGCGCGCCACCGGCGATGAGTCCCGGGAGGCGGTAGTGGATGAGCATGAAGAGGAGGACGAGCCCAACGGCGATGGCCCCGGCGAGGATGCTCTTGTCGAGGAACTCCTTGCCCAGCGTCGGGTCGATCGTGTCGCTCGAGAGCTCCTCCACCGGGAACGGCAGGGCGCCGAACCTGAGGACGTTGACGAGCTGGGTGGCCTCCTTCTGGGGCATCCCGCCGATCGTTCCCTCATTCGTGATCTGGACCGTGCCGCCGGTGATCGCCGACTGGATGACCGGAGCCGAGATGACCACCGAGTCGAGCACGATCGCGAACTGCTCGTTGACGTGGTCGGCGGTGAACGCGGAGAACAGCTGCTCGCCCCGGTCCTTGAGGTTGAAGTTGACGGCCCGGCCGCCTTGCTGGTCGGTCCCCAGCGTCGCCGCCTCGAGCTGATCGCCCGAGAAGAGGATGCACAGCGTCGTCACCACGGTCGTGTCGCCACAGACGGTCGCGGTCGACAGGTCGAGGGTCTGGCCATTGGTGACGGGCGTCGATGTCGGGATCGGCACGAAATCGAGGCGGCCCGTCTGGCCGACGAGGGCGCGGACCGTGGCGGTATCGGTGACGCCCGGCAGCTCCACGACGACGCGATCCGTCCCGCTCGTCACGACGACCGGCTCGGCGACGCCGGTCGAGTTCACGCGGTTGGAGATGATCTCGCGGACGATCTCGACGTCGGCCAGGGTCGGCGTCCTGTCCCCTGACGGATTGACCCGGTACTCGACCTTCAGGCCGCCCTGGAGGTCGAGGCCCAGCTTCGTCTCGATGAGGCGGCTGCCACCCTCGGGATCGAGCCCGGGCAGCCGGAGCCGGGGCCAGAAATCGACGAAGAGGGCGAGGGCGCCGATGACGGCGATGAGGATGACGGTGGTCCTGCGCATCGACGGCGGATGATACAGGTGCGGCGGTCGCGACGCCGTTGGGCCGCGATCTAGGCCTCCAGGCCTGCCTTGATCTTCGCGGCTAGCGCGGCCCCGATGCCCGGGATCGCCGAGATCTGCTCGACCGGCGCCTCGCGGATCCGCTTCACCGAGCCGAAGGTCCGGAGCAGCGCCGCCCGCCGCCGCGGCCCGATCCCGGGCAGGTCGTCGAAGGCGGATCGGACCGACGCTCGGGCCCGCAGCCTGCGGTGATAGGTGATCGCGAAGCGGTGGGCCTCGTCGCGGATCCGCTGGACGAGGTAGAGGGCCTGCGAGGTCGTCGGCAGGAGGACCGCTTCCGGCCGGTCCGGCAGGACGAGCTCCTCGCGCTGCTTGGCGAGGCCCGCGAGCGGCAGGTCATGGAGCCCCAGATCGTCGAGGACGCTCTTCGCCGCGCTGACCTGGGCCCGGCCGCCGTCGATGATCACGAGGTCCGGCATCGCCCAGCGGCGCGCCTCGTCGCTCCCCTCGTCGCCGTGCTTCGCGTTCCGGAACCGCCGCCGGAGGACCTCCTGGTGGCTGGCCACGTCGCTCTGGCCCTCCACGGTCCTGATCTCGAAGCGGCGGTACTCCCCGGTTCGGGGCCGGCCGTCCTCGAAGACGACCATGCTGCCGACGCTGTTCGTGCCCTGGAAGGTCGAGATGTCGTAGCACTCGATGCGGGCCGGCAGGACCGGCAGCTCGAGCGCCGTCGCCAGCTCCTCGAGCGCACCCAGGGTCCGGCCCTGGTCGGCCAGCCAGCGGGCCTGCTCGCGGGCGAGCATCTCGGCCGCGTTGCGGGTCGCGAGCTCCATGAGGCGGCGCCGTTCGCCCCGCCTCGGGACGCGGATGCGGATCGCCCCGACCGGCCCGCGCCGCGTCGCGGTCGCCGTGTCGACGGCACGGACCCAGAGCGCGGTCTCCGAGACCGGGGCGGCTCCGACCTCCCGGGCATCGGCGGTGACGATGGCCCGGCGGTCGGCCAGGAACGGCTCGAGGTCGCCGATGTCGGTCAGCTCGACGGGGACCGCGATCTCCCGGGGGACGCTCGAGGCGCGGGCGTAGTACTGGACGAGGAACCCCGAGACGACGTCGGCATCGGTCGTCTCGCGGGGCGCCTCGAGGAGGAAGACGTCGCGCCCGATCGCCTTGCCGTTCCGGATCACGAACAGCTGGACGGCCGCCTGGTTGTCCTTCCTCGCGAGCCCCACCAGGTCGAGGTCGGTCCGGGCGAAGGCGGCCATCTTCTGGCTCTCCATCGTCCGTTCGATGGACCGGACCTTGTCCCGCAGGGCGGCCGCCCGCTCGAAGTCCAGCCGGTCCGAAGCGGCCTCCATCTCGCCGCGGAGCGCCCGGGCGACGCTCTCCTGGCGGCCCTCGAGGAAGAGCTCGACCTGGGCGATGTCGGCCCGGTAGGCATCCTTCGAGACGGCCTGGATGCAGGGCCCCTGGCAGCGCTTGATGTGGTACAGGAGGCAGGGCCGCTGGAGGGCCCGCTCGCCGTCCCGGATGTCGATCGTGCAGGTCCGGAAGGGGAAGATCCGCCGGACCAGGTTCATCGCCTCGTCGACGCTCGAGGCCGAGGCGTACGGGCCGAAGTAGCGGCTGCCGTCCTGGGGCAGCTTCCGGGTCCGCTCGATCCGCGGGAAGTCGTCCCCCAGGGTGACCTTGATGAACGGGTACGACTTGTCGTCCTTGAGCCGGACGTTGTAGGTCGGCGAGAAGCGCTTGATGAGGCTGTTCTCGAGGAGGAGGGCCTCAGACACCGAATCGGTGAGCGTGTACTCGACGTCGGCGATCTTGTCGATGACGGATCGGACGATCTGCTGGGCTGGCCCCGGAGCCTCCTTCTGCCAGTAGCTCCGGACGCGGCTGCGCAGGCTCTGGGCCTTGCCGACGTACAGGACGTTCCCGCGGGCGTCCTTCATGAGGTACACGCCCGGCCGGTCGGGCAGGTTCCTGAGGGTCGCGGCAAGCTCCGCGCTCGAGGTGGTCGGGGTCACGACCCCGATGGTAGGCGAGGATCAGCGCCGAGGGCGCGGCGGTGGACCCTTGGCCGGCCCCGTGGCCGGCCCCGTGGCCGGGGGATCGATGACCTGGAGGGTGAACGACCCGAAGGACAACCCGTCGTGAACGAGCCCGACCGCGTGGCAGCCGAGGGCCAGGCCTGTCGTGTCGATGACGGCCATCCAGCGCGCGGCGTCGACCTGCCACTCCGCCTCGGCGACACGCTCCCGCGCGGCAGCCACGACGCCCTCGCCGCAGCTCGAGACCTCGAACGTCGCCGGCCCCACGAGGGCAGCGCCGTTGAGCCAGGCCCGGGCCTTGACCGGGACCGATCGGCCGAGGGAGACCGTCAGCGACGCGTCACCGACCGGCTCGCCCCACTCGAGGGCCGCGATGTGGACGACCGCCACGAACGTCGCGGCGGCAGCGTTGCCGGTCGCGTCCGTGGCCGTGCAGGTGACCGTCGTCAACCCGACTGGCACGAGGGCGCCCGGCGCAGGGTCGCAGGCGAGAACCGGCGCGGGATCACGGTCGTCGGTCGCGGTCGGCAGTTCGTAGGCGAGGACGGTGCCGGCCGGATCGGTCGTGACGAGGTCCTGGTCGCCGGGCATGCCCTCGATGACCGGCGGCGTCGTGTCGGCGATCCCGGCTTCCTCGACGTCGAGGATGAAGGTCACGACCGTGAACCCGTTGATGCTCGAGGCGTCGGAGACACCTGCCGGGGCGAGCGTCCGCCCGTAGTTGACCGAGAAGCCGTAGTCGAGGCCCGGCGTCATCGGCGCCACGATCGTGACCTGACTCGGGACGCTCGCGTCGACGGACATGGCTCCGGAGCAGCCCGCGGCCCCGGCCGCGTCGTTCGCCCATTCGGGCGGCACCGGCCCGAGGGTCGTGCCCGTGGCGACGATGGAACCGCCCTCGGCGGGCACCGTCACGTCGGCCTGCCAGACATCGACCAGCTGGCCCGGATCGACATGGCGGGTCCCGGCGCAGAAGAGGGTCAGGCCGACGTCCCGGTGGACCGTCTCCCCCGGCCCGACGGTTCCGAGGTCGACGAACGTCTGGACGCCCGAGGCCACGTCGCCGTCGGCGGCCACGCTGTCCGCCAGCACCGTGCCCGAGAAGACGAGGACCGCGACGGCGGCCAGCGCGCTTGAGCGACGGATGAGACGGCGGAGCATCGGATGAGCCTCCCGGCAGCGACCCCGGCGGTGATCAGGTCGATCTCATCGATCTGGTCCGCCAGCGTCGGTCATCCGTCTCGCCGCGCCCATGGGAGACAGGTCCCGTTTGGTGCGTCCACGCGCCCCACATGCGTACCGGTGCCGCGCGTCACCGGCCGGATGATCAGCCGGGCCGACCGGCGTCTCCGCCGCGCGAGGTGACCCACGTTGAGCCGCAGCTAAGCGGCTCTCGCGACACTGGGCCATGCCCCACCTGGCCGTCGCCGCACGTCTCGACAGGCTGGCCGCCGACCAGCGCGACGCGGCGACCGCGCCGCCGGGTCCGGTGCTCTGCGTGGCGCCGGCCGGCAGCGGCAAGACGACGACGCTCGTCGCCCGGATCGCCTGGCTCGTCGACGG
>Ga0326597_10014902_pt1 | contig 10174 bp, 8 predicted proteins | sample RVTome_12_FD_203789 | JGI IMG/M metagenome (GOLD analysis project Ga0326597, IMG submission 203789) | Soil microbial communities from uranium-contaminated site in the Upper Colorado River Basin, Wyoming, United States - RVT100D185 | ecosystem: Environmental > Terrestrial > Soil > Contaminated >...
TCGGCGCCACGCTCGACGGCGCCGACCTACCGCGTCACACGCGCGTGACCTGCCACGCCGGAAGCGAAGTGGGTTTCGGTGCGCGTCGCTCGGGCGCGCGAGGATACGTGGCGTTCGGGGGTGGCATTGTCACACGCCCAGTGCTCGGAAGTCGGGCGACGCACGTACGCAGCGGACTCGGGGGATTCTCTGGGCGGCCCTTGAAGAGTGGTGATCGGCTCCCACTCGGCCACGCGTCGGGTGTCGCTCCACGGACTCCGGTGAGCCTCAAGGATCTACCCACTGGGGGTGCTCGGTTGCGGGTCTTGCGTGGTCCGCAGGCCGAGTATTTCACTCAGTCGGACTTTGACGCCCTGCGGCGCTCGCGGTACACGATCTCCGCGAAGTCTGACCGGATGGGCTATCGGCTCACCGGCGGGGCTCGCGTCGCATCGAGCGTGGGTGGGACGATGCTCTCGGATGCCGCTTTTGTCGGTGGCATCCAGATTCCACCATCCGGCGATCCGCTTCTTCTAATGGCAGATCGACCGACAACCGGAGGCTATCCGCAGATCGCGGTGGTCATCAGCGCTGACCTTGGCGTGGCCGCGCAACTGGGGCCTGGCGACTGGGTGGAGTTCGAAGCGTGCAGCCGAGCGGATGCCGTCGCCGCCCTTGTGGCGCAGGAGGGGAGGCTGCTTGCGGTCCGGTGAGCCGCCAGCGGGTGTTCAGGCGGATGTGCCGCTGGCTCCGTTGACCACACTGGGGGTGGGTGGTCGCGCTCGCTGGTTCGTGCGCGCCACCACGATTGAACAGGTCGCTGCCGCAGATGCGTGGTGCCGCGGCCAGGCGGTGTCGCTGTGCGTGATCGGTGGAGGGAGCAATCTCGTCATCGCCGATGCAGGGATCGCCGGGCTCGTGATGCAGGTTGCCATTGGCGGCATGAGCTTTTCCGCGCGGGGTGACGTGACCACGCTTCGACTCGGCGCCGGCGAACCGTGGGACCCCGTTGTCGCTGCCTGTGTCACCGAGGGGCTGTCGGGGCTGGAATGTCTGTCAGGGATTCCTGGCAGCGCGGGCGGAACACCCGTACAGAATGTGGGTGCCTATGGACAGGAGGTCTCAGACGCCATTGCCGAGGTGACGGTCTTCGATAGGCAATGCGGGGAAGTGGGTGGATTGGGGGTAGCGGACTGCGAATTCGGCTATCGTACGAGCCGCTTCAAAGGTGATCATCTATCGCGGTTCGTCGTCTGCGAAGTGGTGTACGCACTTCGCCGTGAGTCTCCAACGGTGATCTACCCAGATCTGATCAGCCAGTTGGAACGTCGCCGGATCCGCGTGCCGACACTTGCCGATGTTCGAGATGTGGTGTTGTCGATTCGACGCCGGAAGGGCATGGTGCTCGATGCGCTCGACGTGGACACCCGCAGCGTCGGGTCGTTCTTCGTAAACCCGGTCGTTGACGCGCGTCGTCACGCCGAGATGGCGTCCCTTGACGGTCCGGTTCCCGGTTTCCCGCTCCCGGGAGATCGGGTCAAGATACCGGCTGCGTGGTTGATTGAAAACGCAGGTTTTTCGAAGGGCCACAGCGCAGGCCGTGTCGGCCTCTCCTCGAAGCATCCTCTCGCAATCGTCAACAGGGGAGCGGGCACGGCTCGCGAGGTCGTTGCGCTGGCGAGGCGAGTCAAGGAGGCGGTCGCGGATCGATTCGACGTGAAGCTTCGTCCGGAACCCACGTTCCTTGGTTTTGGCGACGATGCCGATGTAGCGTACCTGTTGGACGATGCGACGGCTGAAGTCACCGAGATACCGAACCGCTTGTAGGGCGCACGCTTCAGCGAGCGCAGATCGCGCGAGGGTAAATGTCGACACTCCTGATCGAGGGAGGCCACCGGCTCGAGGGGCGAGTGGCCGTGGAAGGCAACAAGAACGCGGCGCTCCCGCTGCTCGCGGCGTGTCTGCTGACGTCAGAGGAATGTGTGCTCACAAACGTCCCGCGGATCGGAGACGTTGATGTGATGGTGCGGCTGTTGCTCGATGTGGGTGCTACGGTCGAGGGCGTCGGCACGACGACGCTTCGGGTGCGTACGCCCGAGGTGCGAACGCATAGGCCAGATCGCACACTGGTTGGACGGCTTCGTGGCTCGGTGCTCTTGCTCGGCCCGTTGCTCGCACGAGTGGGTCGTGCCCACATTGCTCCGCCTGGAGGCGACTTCCCGGCACGCCGGTCGATTTCGATTCACCTGGACGCGCTGCTCGCGATGGGTGCGCGGCGGACCGGTGGCGTCGACCACGTGCTGGAGGTGTCACGTCGGCTGCAGGGTGCTTCGATGTACCTCTATGAGGCATCAGTAACCGGCACCGAGACGGCGCTCCTGGCGGCTGCCGCCGCAGAGGGCGTGACCGAGATCCGGCACGCTGCCACCGAGCCGCACGTTGTCGAGTTGTGCGAGTTTCTGAAGAAGATGGGCGCGGGTGTATCGGGGATCGGAACATCGAAGCTTCGGGTGGAGGGCGCGGCTCGATTGGGGGGCGCCACCCACTGTCTCGGCGGTGACTACATCGAGGCTGGCAGCTGGGCCGTCGTGGGGGCGATCACCGGTGGAGAGCTGGACATCGAAGGTGCGCGGGAAGAGGACATCGAGGTCGTGGCGGCAGTCATGAAGCGCATGAATGTCAGCTGTGGCATGCGCGACGGCGTGTTCGAGGTCAAACCGTCGAAGCCGGTTTCGGTTCGGCGGATCACGACCGGGCTGTGGCCTTCATTCCCGAGCGACCTCGTGAGCTTGATTACGGTCCTGGCCACCCAAGCTGATGGCCGGACGATGGTACACGATTGGATGTATGAGCTCCGGTTGTTCGCGCTCGAGCAGATGAGCGGCATGGGCGCCGACCTCTTTCTCGCCGACGCCCATCGCATCATCGTCACCGGTGCGACCCGGCTGCGCGGTGGCCGAACGCTCGACACTCGCGATTTGCGATCCGGCATGTCACTCATCGCGGCAGGCCTCGCGGCTGACGGCCAGACGCGCGTGGAGCCGCTCGAAACGGTCGAGCGGGGGTACGGTCATCTCGTCGATCGCCTGCGGGGCCTGGGGGCGCGAACGGCCAAGCTGGAGTAGCGCCGACCGTTAGGGTTGTGGAGGCCCTGGCGGCCGGATCGGGACAGCCAATGGGGGAGTTCCGGGCGACGGCTGCGTAGCTGTTGGCGGCACATCTGGCGGCTGCGGCTGCAGGGGCACAGGTACATCGATGGCTCCCTGTGAGCCGCTGATTCCCAGTCTCCCTACTCGGAAGGGCCGGAGGTCGCTCTCCTCCAGGTCGAGCACCCGCACGATCCGAGGCGTCAGCGTCAGCACGATGTCGGACTCCTGTGTCTGACGGCGATTGTGCGCGAACAATCGGCCCACCAGCGGGAGGTCGCTGAGACCTGGAACGCCTTCGAGTACGCGACGCTCGTCGTCTCTGATGAGGCCGGCGAGCAGATTCGTCTCGCCATCCTGCAGACGAATCACGGTGTTGATTTCGCGATTCCCGAATGTCGGCAGCCCGCCGAATCCTGTTCCAGAAATACTGCTCACCAGAATATTGAGCGCCAGCGATACCTGGCCATCATGGTGAGTGCGAGGGGTAATCTCGATGTTGACGCCGATGTTCTCGTAGTTGAAGGAGGTAATCGGCTGCTGTGCGACGCCGCCCGTGGCGATGGGGGCGAAGGTCGTGACCGGGATCGGCACGCGCTCACCGAATCGCGCCTGGGCAGCCAAGCCTTCCGACGTTCGAAGCTGTGTGTTGGCCAGGGTGCGAGTGTTATTGTCCGTTTTGAGCAGACGGTAGAACAGCCCAGGGACGCTCGTGAGAAAGACATCGGAGGTTGAGAGGCTGCCCAGGTCCTCCAGGGTCAGGCCTTCTCGATTGATGTCGGCGGATCCGTCGATGCCGGGTGACCCGAACGACGCCAGTTTCAGCCCGTACTCACGCAGACGGGTGCGATCGAACTCCAGCAGCTCAACGTCGATGACGACCTCTGGGCGTGCCTTGTCGATGGCCGAGATCAGCGCGGCAGCAGCCTCCACGCGCTCCGGCGTGTCCTTGATCGAGAGCGCGTTGGTCGCCGTGATGGGGGCAAGGCGCCGACTATCGATCACGATTCTCAGCAGATCGAGCGTCTCCCTGATGTCTGCGTTGCTGAGATAGAAGGTACGAACGATCTCTTCCTCGTACTCGGTGCGCTTGGCTGGCGTATCCGGGATTACCGTCACGGTACGCTCAGAGGTCACGCGGAAGAAGTTCCGGGTCGCTGTCGAGAGCGAGGCCAGCGCGTCCTCGAATGTTGCCTCGCGAAGATCGATCGAGACCGCCTGATCGCGGAACTGCGGGTCGAAGACGACGTTGACGTTCGCGAGGCGCGCGAGCGCGGTGTAGATATCGCGGCTGTTGGCGCTGCGGAATGTGAGCGAGGCGGGCAGCCGAACATCGGCAGGCAAGGTCAATCCCGGTGCACGGAAGCTCTGAGAGCGCTCGATCAGCGTTTCCAAATCGGTCTTGCCGGCCTCGGCCCGAGGGGCCTGTGCGCGCAGTTGAGTCCGCACCGTGTCCAGGAGATCGCCGACGTCGGTGTCTGCCGGGTTGAGTTCGGCGGCGACTTCGAGTTCGACCAGGGACTCGCTGAGCCTGGAGGCGAGGTAGAGCCTCCGACCACGAGTGTAGTGGTCCTGAGCCGCCCGCAGTGAGGACCGACGGAGTCCCTGCTGGGCCGCTCGATTGCCCGGGTCTTGTTCCAGCGCCCGGGTGTACTCCACGACGGCACGGTCATAGTCCCTTGCCAGTTCGGCCCGCTCGCCGCCGCGCAGCGCGGAGGTCGTGGCGCAGGCCGAAAGCGCCAGGGTCAGTATGGCGAGGGACAGGAGTCGTCTAGTTGGCTGTGCCATCGGTGATGATGTCGACGCCTCGAGGAATACGAAAGGCAAACTCGTTATCGGATCTTCCCACGTTTTCCTCCAGGTCCGTGAAGGTGAGGGTGGAATCGCCACCCTGGCGGTCGTGGGTGGTCAAGGCCCGGATCTGAAGCGTGACAGCGTCGATCGTCACGACGAGGTACTCGTACTCGGGTTCGGACTGCCGGGGAGTGAGTTTCAGGGCCACGGTACCTGGCGCGGAGCTCTCGGCGTAGGTGGCCACGAAGTCCCTGGAGATATTGCCGTTTCCGGTCAGAAAGAGGGCCGGCGTCGTGGCTTGATCAGCCGCCGGCAGGACGGACACGATCACCTGCCGGTCCTCCGGGAGGTACGAATAGAGCGTCTGACCGTCGGACACGAACTCCTTGCGCTCCGGATCGGTGTACAGCCACCGCATCCGACCTGGCTTCTTGATTACGACCGTTCCACGCTCGGACGTTTGAGTACGCAGCACGCCGCCCCGGTAGGTCTGCACGAAATTGGCCGAGAAGTCCCGAATTCCCTGATATCTGGTCTGAAGGGCCCGGGCCATCGCTTCCGCCGCTGGGCGCTCCTGGCCGGCGGGGCTGGTGGCCATGACTAGGTTCACAAGGACAACGGCGGCCACTAACGACATTGCGTTTCTCATCGGTTTCAAATCTCACGCCAACAGGTACTTACGATATCAGGCCCTGAGCCGTGCGGGCGAGCGATCCACCGTGTCGATTCTTTCGCGCGCCTGTGGTGCGCACGAACCTACCGCGGCGCAGATGGACTGCGGACGCGCTTACGGGCGACGAAGGCGCGAACCTCGCTCAGGCTGCCGGTGTTCAGGACGTGGGCCGGCTCGAGCCACCCGCGGCGAGCGGTACCAACGCCGAAACGCATTTGACGGTTGAGAGCCTCAACCCGGTGACAGTCGCTGTCGACCGAGATCAGGACTCCGGCAGACGCGGCCCTGCGGGCCAAGTGTCCGTCCATGTCGAGGTGCCCTGGCGCTCCGTCTACCTCCATGGCCGTACCGGTTTCTGCTGCCTCGGCGAACAGCCGATCGAAATCCAGGGGATAGCCCGAGGATAGCGCTGGTGACCGATTGGCGGGGTGGGTGATCACGTTGACGAGCGGGTGCCGGATGGCGCGGAGGTAGCGCTCGGTGAGGCGGGTCCCGTCGTGGCCGGCGGCATCATGGAGCGAAGCCAGCACGAGATCAAAGCCTTCGAGGATTTCGTCCGCGAAATCGAGGCTGCCGTCGCGCATGATGTCCACTTCGATACCGTGCAGAATCTCGATGCCATGCACGTGGCTGCGCAGTCGAGCGATCTCATCCCTTTGCTTCAACACATCGTCCGCAGCAAGTGTCCGCGACGACCACGCGCCTTCCGAGTGGTCGGTGATGGCGATGTAGTCATAGCCCAGTTGCTTGCCGGCGCTCACCACGTCAGCAATCGAATGGCGTCCGTCGCTCCAGTCGCTGTGGGTATGTAGATCCCCGCGAATGTGATCGTCGGACAAGAGATTCGGTAGCTCCCCGCGCTCGGCGGCGCCAATCTCGTCGCCGCCCTCCCGGAGTTCGGGTGCGATGAAGGGCAGTTCGAGCGCCGCATAGAGATCCGCTTCCGAGGCGCAGGTGATGACGCCGCCTCGGGCCCGCGAGAGCGTCCCGTCATCGAATCGCAGGCCCAGGCGAAGCGCTCTCGCCCGCAGCTGGGTGACGTGTGCGGCCGAACCAGTACGCCAGACAAGGGCAGCGCCAGCCTGGTCAGGAGGCGCCAAGTGCAGGGTGACTTCGCCGCGCGCGGTGGTGACGGTGACGCTCGCAGGCCCAGTGGCTCGTACCTCCGACGCTATCGTCAGGCGGGAGAAGTCCCTGATCACGTACGAATAGCGGGATGTCGACACCACGCCAAGGAGAGAGACGCCGTCGACGTCAGGGGCAAATCGGCGAAGATCGCCGACTGCAGCGACCGACTCCACGCCTATGCCAGCGCGGCGAGTCTCGCGAGTCACCGACGAGGCGAGCATGTGGGCTCGGCCGAGAGGAATGCGAATAGTCAAAGCCAGAACGCTCGACACCGAGCACCCGGCATTGTGTCTTGCGGGGCGCCGGTTCTTCAAACCTGCTCGACAGGATGCCCGCCTTGGACGAGGAATCCAGTTGGTGACCAGCGCTCCTGAGCAACCGCCTCAGGCCTTCACGCGCCCCGGCGATCGCCATCCCACGGAAGCCACTGCACGGCTGGCTCCTCGACCCGTCTCGATGTGTGGAGGCCCGCGCCTCACGCCAGACGGCCGCGACGGGACGCACGCGACGCTTCTTGGATCGATGGGCAGAGCCGAAAACGGGGAAACGAAAAGGTTGATGGACGGCAGGAGGATCGAACTCCTGACCTCTGCATTGCGAAGGCCGGCGGCGAGTCGGCGGTGAGACACCTTGAGCACCACGCCAGCCGTGGCACGGGGCACAGAGGGCGCCACGTATCAGGGGGCATCGGCTTCAGTTGCTGCGCCGGCTGTTGTTCATGCGCGAGCCCCTGTGTCGTGCCTGCGTCGCGGAGGGCCGCACAGCCATCGCCACGGTGCGAGACCACGTGATCCGATCCCCTTAGCTGAAGGCGGCCAGGACGCAGAGGCCAATACACAGCCTTTGCGTCGGGGGTGCAGTGATGCGAAGACCACACGAGAGGCGATTCGAGGTGGGCGGCGAGCACGGGGCAGGGAGCGGGACCGGGGATCCTAGTGCCTCTAGCTTAGCGTTAGCTAGACCTGAAGGTCTGGTAACTGCCGCGCAGGTTCCGCACAGTTCGGCGTAATCAGTACTCGGGGGCAGCGGCGGTGAGGCACGGGCGGGAGTGGAAAGTACGGCTCGGGCCCCGTGTCGGTCGCTCTTTGACAACGGAATAACAGTACAGGCACGCACAGGGGCGCCCCTCGGGGTGGCCCTCCGTGGGCCTGTCACTCAGCGGGGGTCAATCCCGAAGGGTAAACCCGAGCAGCTCTGGCGTCACGAGCACGGCGACGGGTTCTGCTTGGCGGTATTGACCGCCTCCAGATCGGGTCCCGAGACTGCGTCGAGCGACTGCACGACATCGACGCGGCCCAGGTCTCGCGCCCAACGACCCGCAGACTGGGTCAGGGCTACTCCCGACGCCTTCGACGGTAGCCAACGAGTGCCGCACCACCTAGTCCGACCGCCAGGAGTGCCAAGCTCGCGGGCTCGGGAACGCTGGGGGTGGGGGGGATGGCCCAGGCCTGGCTGGCGGTCAGCGCGACGAGGGCGGCTGTGAGCGTGGGAAGTCTCATGCTTGTCTCCAACGAACGGCAACAGATCTCAGACGATAAGGGAATGGAATGAGCGCACTACCCAATGCAGGCGCACCCATGCAATTCTTGCACCGGAGACGTTCCAGTAGAATGGGTCCGTCAGTATCTAAGAGTTACCCCGAACGGAGCCTTCTGTCTCCGACTCGTGCTCCAAGGGCGACTTCTTGCGAGCGTCACTGCGTGGCCATGTCGGCAAACTCAGCCGACTCGCCGAAATCGAGAATCGATTGGAAGGGCTGTCGCATCAAGATCCAGCAGCCGACACAGAAGAATGAAGAGATCCTCCAGGAAAAGATGCACCAGACGCCCCGCCATGCCACGATTGTCGTTCTCACCCTTCTGTTCTTCGCATTGACTGCCGCCGCGTGTGGCGATCGCAATTCCGATCGGCTACCGCTCACGGTCAGTGTGAAGAACAAGAGCATGAGCAAGCTTCCCTTCGTGATCGCGTGGACGCAGGGACTCTACGAGAAGCACGGCCTGAATGTCGACTTTCTGCTCGACGAGACTCCTCGACAGGCTGAGGCCCGCGAGAGCTTCCTAACGAGATCCTGGCGAAGGGTCGGACGACGACTCGGACTCGTGGAGCCGAACACGCCTGACATCATCGTCGCCGGCCACGGGCCCTCCTTCATTCTAAGGCTGCGAGGGAGCCCGATGCCGGCATGGGTCGCGTTGGCGGCGACCGATTGCTCGGTCCGCGACTACGTCATCGCGCGCCCCGGTATAGGCGGCATCGAGGAACTCAGAGGGAAGCGGCTCGGCATCAATGACGAAGCGAGCACGTCCGGCTATGCCGGACTGCGCCTCCTGGAGAGAATGGGATGGGAGCGTGGGAAAGATGTCTCGATCGTGCGACCCGCGGGCGTAGAGGAATTGGAGAATGGTATCGTGGACGCCATCGTCGGTGGGGACGAGGAGATCGAAGCGGCCGAACGATCTGGTTATCCCGTTCTGGAGGACACGCGGCGATGGAACGAGCGCCTCGCTGGCAATAGCGCCTTGGTAGCACCGGGATGGCTGCGAGAGGGGATGCATCGCGAGGCGGCTCGCCGCTTTCTCAAGGCAACGATTGAGGCCGTGGCGCTCTTCCATGAGCGCCCTGACCTCGTGATGGAGGTCATGGCAAGCCAATACGGCATAACAGACCGCGCCATCGCTGAAGCCCGGTACCGCCGGGCGGACTACGTGCCGCGGAAGCCGTTTCCCTGCAGAGAGGGAGTCGAAGCCATGTTGAAGCTCCATCATCTCGAGGAGATGCATGAGTACGCGCTGGAAGATTTCTACGACGACAGTCTGATGCGGGAACTCGACGAGAGCGGCTTCATTGACGGCGTGTATCAGTCCCTCGCAGCCGGGCAGTGATTCGGGGAAGCATAGGCGGGAAACAGTCCAGCCATTGCTTCTTCCGTAATGAAGTAGCCACCAGGCGGGCGGTCCTGCGGGACACGATCACCAACTTCAATCCGAATTTTCCGTTGGCTGGACTGCCGCCAGTCTTTCGCGTCAACTCGGTGAGCGGGATGCAGGATCAGGTCGTGGGCTGGGCAGTGTCATCCATTAGACCCTCGGGACTGGCGTTTGACGCCAATGGGGATCTCTTCGTCCCCGATCTCGCAACCCAGCAGATCCATTCTGTCGACCTGGACACTGGGGTTCTGGGGCAGTCGCTAGCGCCAGGCGAATACTTCAATCCAATCGATATGATCGGCACAGCGACTGGCTTACTGGTCGCCGACAACACATCTGGCCAGGGCGCCGGTGGATCGATTCACGACACTCCGGATCGAGCAGTTCAAGCGGGAGCGGCTGGCGGGGAAGTGGCAGGGGTACAAGCACACTTGGCCTCCGAAACCAATCCGGCCGGCGACCGTTAACACTACTTTGTTAAGTTCAACGCGCCGTACATCGCGATCCAAAACATCGTACTTGTA
>Ga0326597_10014903_pt1 | contig 10174 bp, 11 predicted proteins | sample RVTome_12_FD_203789 | JGI IMG/M metagenome (GOLD analysis project Ga0326597, IMG submission 203789) | Soil microbial communities from uranium-contaminated site in the Upper Colorado River Basin, Wyoming, United States - RVT100D185 | ecosystem: Environmental > Terrestrial > Soil > Contaminated >...
TTTCATCGGCGGACCGCAAGGACCGAAGGCTCAGATAGGAATTTTTGAACGCAGGCTGGACATAAAAACACACTACCTTGCTGGGAAATTAGCTTGAAACTGCACTTGCAGGTGTCTTTTCCCCTGCCGGGTGGTGTGCAGGAAGCCTCTAAAAATCCTGAATAAACAATCTGTTATAAAAACCCCGGTAACTAGCCGGGGTTTTTTTATTTTTTTATAAAAAATTCCAGGGGAAGCAGTTATTTTTTTATTGACCAAATTACTGGTAATGATGTAGTTTGCACTCGTAGTTTAACGAGTCAATTGTGTGGTTATTCGGAAAAGGGGGCGGGAAAAATGGAATCGACCCGGCGCAGTATTGCCAAGGCACTTTCCTGGAGGTTACTAGCTACAGCCATCACCACGGCTTTGGTTTATGCCGTTACCGGCCAGGGCGATTTTGCCGTGGGGATCGGTCTGGTCGACACCCTGTTCAAGCTGTTCATCTATTTCGGCCACGAGCGGTTGTGGAATCGGGTTCCATTCGGTCGCGAGGACAAACAGCCGGAATATTTCATCTGACAGATCGGAGGCAAACATGTCGCAAAGCGAATCGAACATCCTGCAGAAAATCCGGCTTTCCGCCGGTGCCGAACCGGCAGAGATACTGAAAGCCGGCCTGGAGGCCGCCGCCGGTTCGGTGGTCCTGGCCAGTTCCTTCAGCGTTGAGGACATTGTGCTCATCGACATCCTGCAGCGCAACGGTTTCACCGTCCCGGTTTTCGCCCTCGACACCGGGCGTCTCAATGAGGAGACCTACGAGGTGGCCGAGGCGGTGACCATCCGCTACGGCATCGCCATCGAGTGGTACTTTCCCGAACGACCGGCCGTGGAGAAACTGGAGCGGGAAAAGGGCCTGTTCTCCTTTCGGGAAAGTCTCGACAACCGCCATGAATGCTGCCGCATCCGCAAGGTCGAACCCCTGGGCCGGGCCCTGGCCGGCAGGGGAGGATGGATCACCGGCCTGCGGCGGGAACAGAGTGTTACCCGCAACGACCTGGCGCCGATCGAGATCGACCAGGCCAACGGCGGCATCCTCAAACTCAACCCGCTTCTCGAATGGAGCGAACAGCAGGTCTGGGCTTATGCCGAGGAGCAGGCCCTGCCGGTCAACCGTCTGCACAAGCAGGGTTATCCCTCCATCGGCTGTGCACCCTGCACCCGTCCGGTGCTGCCGGGCGAACACCCCCGGGCCGGCCGCTGGTGGTGGGAAAATCCCGAGCACAAGGAGTGCGGGCTGCACCGGCGGTAAACAAGTTCTTGATAATGCAATAACCAATTCATTTTTCACCACGAAGGACACGAAGAGCACGAAGAAATTCTTACAAGAATCAACTGTTACGTTTTTTTCTTCGTGTCCTTCGTGATCTTCGTGGTCCAAGCTTTTTGCTTGTGCAAACCAGATACAGAATCAGCTTGCGTGAAAGTCCCGGCCGAAGGCTGGCATTTGTCATCACAATCAGCCCGGTATTTCAGAAATTATCAGGGCTAGCCATCCCATCCAAGAGAGGGAGCCATGAGTACGAAACTGACCCATCTACGGCAACTCGAAGCGGAAAGCATTCACATTTTTCGCGAGGTCGCGGCGGAGTTCGAAAATCCGGTGATGCTCTATTCCGTCGGCAAGGATTCGGCGGTGATGCTGCATCTGGCGCGCAAGGCCTTCTATCCGGCCCGTCCGCCCTTTCCGCTGATGCATGTCGACACCACCTGGAAATTTCGGGAGATGATCGAGTTTCGCGACAAGATGGCGGCCGAGTACGGTTTCGACCTGCTGATTCACGTCAATGAAGAAGGGGTGCGTCAGGGCATCAATCCCTTCATCCACGGTTCGGCCCTGCATACCGACGTGATGAAGACCGAGGGGCTCAAGCAGGCCCTCGACAAGTACAAGTTCGACGCGGCTTTCGGCGGCGCCCGGCGCGACGAGGAAAAATCGCGGGCCAAGGAACGGATTTTTTCCTTCCGCACCGCCAGTCACCGCTGGGACCCGAAAAACCAGCGTCCCGAGCTGTGGAACGTGTACAACGCTCGGGTCAAGCCCGGCGAGAGCATCCGCGCTTTTCCGCTCTCCAACTGGACCGAGCTGGACGTGTGGCAGTACATCACCCTGGAGAACATCCCCATCGTGCCCCTCTATTTCGCCAAGGAGCGGCCGGTGGTGGAACGGGACGGCATGCTGATCCTGGTCGACGACGACCGGCTTGAATTGCGTCCCGGCGAAGAGGTGCAGACCCGATCGGTGCGCTTCCGCACCCTCGGTTGTTACCCTTTGACCGGCGCGGTGGAATCGACCGCCGCCACCCTGCCCGAGATCATCCAGGAGATGCTGCTGACCCGCACCTCCGAACGGGAAGGCCGGCTGATCGATCATGACCAGAGTGGTTCCATGGAGAAAAAGAAACTGGAGGGGTACTTCTGATGGCTCATCAATCCGAACTGATCGCCGAGGACATTCACGCCTACCTGAAGAGTCAGGAAGAGAAGAGCCTGCTGCGCTTCATCACCTGCGGCAGCGTGGATGACGGCAAAAGCACCCTCATCGGCCGCCTGTTGTGGGATTCGAAGATGATCTTCGAGGACCAGCTCGCCGCGCTGACCGCCGACAGCAAACGGTCCGGCACCCAGGGGGAAAATATCGATTATGCCCTGTTGCTCGACGGGTTGCAGGCCGAGCGGGAGCAGGGCATCACCATCGATGTCGCCTACCGGTATTTCTCTACCGACAAGCGCAAATTCATCGTCGCCGACACGCCCGGTCACGAGCAGTATACGCGCAACATGGTCACCGGTGCCTCCACTGCCCAGACGGCGGTGATCCTCATCGATGCCCGCAAGGGGGTGCTGACCCAGACCCGGCGCCACAGCTACCTGGTGTCCCTGGTCGGAATCCGTCGCGTGGTGCTGGCCGTCAACAAGATGGACCTGGTGGATTACAGTGCCGAGCGGTTCGAGGCCATCTGCCGCGAGTACCGGTTCTTCGCTTCCGGTCTCGGCTTCGAGGAAATCGCCGCCATTCCCCTCTCGGCGCTGGAAGGGGACAATGTGCTGACGAAGAGCGCCAGAACCCCCTGGTACGACGGCCCGTCTCTGATGGAGTACCTGGAGGGGGTGCCGATCGAAGATGCCGCCGCGGAGGGCCCCTTCCGTCTGCCGGTGCAGTGGGTCAATCGTCCCCATGCCGATTTTCGCGGTTTCAGCGGCACCATCACCTCCGGCACCGTCCGTCCGGGTGACCCTGTGGCGGTCAGTTCTTCGGGCCGGACCAGCCGGGTGGCGCGTATCGTCACCATGGACGGCGACCTGTCGGAGGCTGTGGCCGGCCAGGCGGTAACCCTGACCCTGACCGATGAGATCGATATCAGTCGCGGCGACCTGCTGGCCTCTCCCGGCGGACTCCCGGAGCAGGGCGATCAATTGGAAGCCCACCTGGTCTGGTTTCATGAGCAGCCGCTGGCTGCCGGGGGCAGCTATCTGCTCAAGACCGCAGCAGGCAGTGCCCCCGCCCAGGTGAGGCAGATCTGCCACAAGGTCAACGTCAACACCCTGCAGCAGGAACCGGGTATCACCCTGGCGCTGAATGAAGTGGGGGTGTGCCGGATCGCCATCAGCAAAAGCATCGCCTTCGATGCTTATCGGGACAACCGGGCCACCGGCAGTTTCATCCTTATCGACCGCCTGACCAATGCCACGGTGGCGGCCGGGATGGTCGACCGGGCCCTGGCGGAAAATCAGCTCACTCCCTGGCGGGAGCGCGATCTGGACAAGGCGGCGCGGGCCGAGCTCAAGGGCCAGCGGCCGAAAGTCCTGTGGTTTACCGGTGAAGGGGACCAGACGGGGGATTCCGTGACCCGTCTCCTGGAAAAAAAGCTGTACAACCTGGGCCGCCATACTTATCGGCTGGAAGGTCACCGGCAGGAGCCGAAGGGCGAAAGGATCGAGGTCGGCGCCGTTTCTGACGAACATCTGCGGCAACTGGTGGGGGTCGCCCGGACTCTGACCGATGCCGGACTGATCGTGCTGGTTTCGGCCGCCGCGTCCCTCTCTGAATCGGCCCCGTGGGCGGTGCAACTCTTCGATCCGGAAGAATTGATCGAATATCGCCTGGATGAGGACGGCGGAATTGAAGAAAATTCTCTCGTCGTTCCTGATCGGGGGCATGCCGCTCCGGAAAGGCTCGCGGGAAAAATCGCCGAGGAATTGTTTGCCTGAAAATATGGGATGTGCCGGGGAACGAAGCGCATCCATCTGGACCGAACAGCCGTATCTGGTGTAGATTCACTCCCAACGGCTACGGCCATCATCTACAAGGATTGAACCATGAGCGATAACGAAACCTTCGATTATCGAAACCTCAAGATCAACGGCATCTATCAGCAGAACGCCGCCGGTGACCTGATGTTGCGTGTCAAGCTTACCGCCGGCGTGCTCTCCGCCCTGCAGGCAGGTGCGCTCTGCGACCTGGCTGAAACTCAGGCCGGGGGCATGTTGCACCTGACCTGCCGGGGGAATATCGAACTCCACGGCCTGCGCGGCAGGCAACTGCCACAGGTTTTTCGGGGTCTCAACGCCGTTGGCCTGATCACTCGCGGTGCCTGCGGCGGCGCGGTGCGCGGTGTCGCCTGCGGCGTCGAAGGGCCGGCCAGTTTCGCCCGTATCCAGCTGCTGGTGCGCCGGCTGCAGGATCATTTCACCGGCAACCCGCATTTCGAGGGGCTGCCGAAGAAATTCAAGATTTCGGTGGAAAACGGTTACCAGGGGGCCCGCCACCTCTGTCAGGATCTGGCGGTGGTTTACCTCGGCCCGGAGGGCGAGCGGGAGCTGTGCGACGTCTGGGTCGCCGGCGGTCTTGGCCGCCAGCCGCAGGAAGCTTTTCTGCTCGCCAACCGGGTGCCTGTCGAGCGGTTGTTGTCCCTGGCGGAAGGGGTGGTAAGGATTTATCACCAGCATGCTCCGGCGGGCAAGCGCCTCAAGCATCTGCTGGCCGATATCGGCGAACAGCAGTTTCGTGCCCTGCTAACCGCCGAGACCGCGGGGAAAACATCCTGTCCGCTGACCAGCCCCCTCGACGACCAGTTCGGCGAGGCCATCGCGCCGGGCACCTGCGGCTGGATCGAATTGCCGGTGTCCGCCGGCCAGCTTCCCGCCACCGATCTGCGCCGGGCGGCCGCCATCGCAACCGACCGGGGTGACGGTTTTCTCGCCATCAGCCGCGAACAGAACCTGCTGGTCTCCCTTGGCGCCGGCATCGAAGAGACCCCCCTCCGGGAGGCCTTGCTACAGGCCGGTCTCCTCAAATCGGAGCCACCTCTGCCCTGCCGGGTCTGCCCCGGCAGCCACGCCTGTATCAAAGGGCTGGTGCCGACCCGCGATCTGGCCGGTCAGCTTGAGGCGATTATGGGGGAAAGGGGGAGGGGCCTGAGCTGGGCCATTTCCGGATGTTCCAACGGCTGTTCACAGCCGCAACTGGCCGACTACGGCATCGTCGGCGTCCGCAAGGAGACGGCCGGCAAGGAGGCCCGCTACGATCTGCTGCGGCGTGAGGGTGAAGGGTTTGGCCAGGTCCAGCAGGCCGGGCTGACCCGTGACGAACTGTTCGCGGCTCTGGAAGCCCTCATCGGTTAACCCTGCCGCCCTGCAGTTTCCCTTCTCAGCCGACCGCCGGAGCTCGCTTCTGACACCCCGGAAAATCGTGCGTCCCGATCTCATTCGCCAGCAGGAACTAAACTAAGTCGCTGAAAAGACTGGCCCGCTGCCGATAAACCTGTTTGACAGACGGAACCGGGAGGGTGAAAATAGAAACGGTACCCGAGAATGGGAATAACGGTTGACCGGAATAATGGTAGCTATGCAGGATATGCTGAAAAACGCAGCCCGGCTTTTGGACCGGCGTCTTCGGGAACAGATTCCCCTGACCGGTCACATCGGCCTGGAAATCACCGCCTGGGATGGTCGCGGCCTGATCATGGCGGCGCCGCTGTTGCCCAATCTCAACGACAAGGGTACCGGTTTTGCCGGCAGCATCGCCACCCTGGCCACCCTGGCCGGCTGGGCCCTGATCACACTTTGGGTGGAGGAGCGGCGGGGCCCGGCGGATGTGGCCATTTACCGTAGCGAAATCGATTATCGACGGCCGGTCACCGGCGATTTTTTCGCCCGGTGTCAATTGCCGGAGGAAGGGGCGTTGAAGGCTCTGCTGGCTTCCCTGGACAGCAAGGGCCGCGGACGGCTGAAGCTGGCCGTTACGGTCTGTCAGGAAGGAACCGAGGCGGTGTTCTTCCGAGGGAGCTACGCTGTTCGACTGCACCCCGGGAAATGACTTTCGAGTCCCTTAGGTCCCTGGCGTCCTTAATCCGACTCAAGAACATCAACCGGAACAAACCGAATCACCGGAAAAGGGGATGTCACCATGCGTCTGCAGCAGCATCGCGAAGCCATCGTCAAGTTTGGCCGGAAAATGATCGCCTCCCGGTTGACCACCGGCTCGGGAGGCAACCTGAGCGTTTTCGATCGGGAGCAGGGGCTGATCGCCATCAGCCCGAGCGGCATCGAATATTTTGATCTGCAGCCTGCCGACGTGGTCGTCACCGATCCGACAGGGGTAATCATCCAGGGGGACAGCAAGCCTTCCAGCGAGCTTGACTTCCATCTGGCCCTTTACTTCCATCGGCCGGACGTTGGTGCCGTGGTGCATACCCATTCGGTATATGCCACCACCATGGCCTGTCTGGGATGGGAGATTCCGGCGGTTCACTATCTGGTCGGTTTTTCCGGACAGAAGGTGCCCGTGGCGCCCTATGCCACTTTCGGTACCTCGGAGCTGGCCGAAAACCTTGTAAGCGCCATCGGCAATTACAATGCCGTGCTGCTGGCCAATCATGGTCTGGTGACCGTCGGGCCTACCTTGAGCCGGGCTTTTGCCGTCGCCGAGGAGATCGAGTTGGTGGCCCGCGTCTATTACCAGGCCCGTTCGATTGGCGAGCCGGTGGTGCTTGACGAGCAGGAGATGAACCGGGTGATCGAAAAATTCAAGGACTACGGTCAGTCCTGACCGGGGCTGAGAAAGGCGGGAATAAAAATTGGATTTGTTCGATTTCGACAGGCAGGTAGAACGCCGGGGAACCGGCGCCCTGAAATGGGAAAAATACGCGGAGCGGGACGTAATCCCCCTGTGGGTGGCGGATATGGATTTTTCCTCGCCGCCGTCGGTGCTCGAAGCCCTTCGGCAGCGCGTCGAGCACGGCGTCTTCGGTTATGCCCAGGCCCCTGGTGAGCTGGTCGAGGTGATCCGGGAACGCCTGTCGCGGCTCTACGGCTGGCAGATCGAGGCCGAGTGGCTGATCTGGCTGCCAGGCCTGGTGACGGGGCTCAACATCACCTGCCGGGCGGTCGGCGAGGTGGGGACCGATGTTCTGACCAACATTCCCATCTATCCCCCCTTTCTGAGTGCGCCCGAACTCTCCGACCGGCAGACGGTCCCGGTCCCCCTGGTTGAGCAACAAGGCCGCTGGGCCATCGATTTCGATCGCCTGGAACAGGCGGTAACGCCGCGTACCCGGCTGTTTCTGCTGTGCAATCCGCACAATCCCACCGGCCGGGTGTTCAATCGCGATGAGTTGGGAAAGCTGGCTGCCTTCTGCGAGACCCATGATCTGGTGCTCTGTTCCGACGAGATCCACTGTGACCTGATCCTCGACCCGGATTGTCGCCATCTGCCCGCGGCCAGCCTCGATCCGGCGACGGCCGATCGCACCATCACCCTCATGGCGCCGAGCAAAACCTTCAACCTGCCGGGCCTGGGCTGTTCCTTCGCCATCATCGGCAACCCTCTCCTGCGCCGGCGGTTCCTCCGGGCCATGGCCGGCATCGTGCCCCATGTCAACCTTTTCGGCTACGCGGCCGCCCTGGCGGCCTATCGTGACGGGGGCCCCTGGCTGGAGGAACTGCTCATCTACCTGCGGGGCAACCGCGCTCTGGTGGAGCAGGCGATTTCGGCCATTCCCGGCCTGACCATGCTTCCGGGGGAGGCGACCTACCTGGCCTGGATCGATGCCCGCCAACTGCCGACCAGCGATCCCGCCGCTTTCTTCGAACAAGCCGGGGTCGGTCTTTCCGACGGTGCCGAGTTCGGCGTCCCCGGTTTTGTGCGGCTCAATTTCGGCTGTCCCCGTTCGTTGCTTCGCCAGGGACTGGAGCGCATGGTTCGGGCGGTCGCTGGTCTCGAAGGTCCGGCAAGGGAGCGCCGATGAGTCCCTACCGGCAGGTCATCAGCCCTTCGACAGTCCTCCTGCCGCGAGCCGCCCTCCTCGAAATGGTCCGGGTCATGCGCACCCTCTTCCGCCTCGGCGGTCTGCCGGCCTATCGCGAGCTGGTCCGCCCCCTGGTGCCGCAGGCGGCGCGCTTCGACCCCGGTCACGACGGGATCATGATGGGCTACGATTTTCATCTCACGGACCAGGGCCCCCGCCTCATCGAGGTTAACACCAATGCCGGCGGCGGACTGCTGGCCTACCAGGCCCAAAGCGGAAGGTCCGGATTCAGCCGGTCCGGCCGCGACCGTTTCCGGGAAAATTTCCTGGCCTCCTTTTATGAGGAATTGTCCCACCACGGCGGCCGCTCCCGCCTGGCCCGAATCGCCATCATCGACGAAGCGCCGGAAGAACAGTTTCTCTACCAGGAGATGCTGGCCTACGCCGAACTGCTGCGCGCTGAGGACCTCGATGCCGCGGTGGTCGAGCCGGGGGAACTACAGGCCGATGCCGAAGGCGTCCGACTGAAAGGCGAACCGGTCGACCTGATCTACAACCGTCACTGCGATTTCTATCTAGAAAGCGAGGCCATGGCCGGCATCCGGGCCGCCTATCTGGCCGGAAAGGTCTGCCTGACGCCCAATCCATTCGTCTACGGCCTGCTGGCCGACAAGCGGCGCATGATCCTGTGGTCCGACCCGCAAGCCCTGGCGGCGCTGGGCCTGTCCCCCAGGGCCGTCGATCTGTTGCAGCGAACGGTCCCGCAAAGCCGTCTGCTTGCCGAGGTCGATGCCGAGCAGGTCTGGCAGGATCGAAAAGACTTGGTGTTCAAACCGGTAACCCGCTTCGGCAGCCGCGGGGTGCTCCTCGGCCGCAAGATCTCCCGCAAGCGTTTCAACGAACTGCCGCCGGACGAAACCCTGGTCCAGCAACTCGTTCCCCCATCCCAGATGACCCCCGAGGGCGACACCCAGGAGATGAAAGTCGATTTCCGCCTGTTCGCCTACCGCAACCGCCTGCTCGGGGTGGCCGCCCGCCTCTACCAGGGCCAGGTCACCAACCTGCGCACCCCCGGCGGCGGGTATGCGCCGGTGCGGATTGTTTAATCGTTTGGTCTGGGGGTCGGTCAAGCCGGCTTTTGAATTGTTTACAAGGTATTGGAATCATGCCAGAATGTTCCAAAATCGCTTCTTCGCCGGGGAGGTTGTACATGGCGATCAAAGATAGAGAACAAATTCTTGCGTTTCTTCGGGATCACAAAGACGAACTACAGGAACGATTCGGGGTCACCCGGCTTGGATTGGTGGGAAGCTATGCGCGAGGCGATGCCAAAGCCGACAGCGATATCGATATCGTCGTCAGATTACACAGCGACAATACTTTCCGTAGTTTTTTCGGGTTGTTGCATTTTCTTCAGGACAATCTCCACACCGACATCGATCTTGCCACCGAAGCCAGCCTCAAACCGATAGTCAGAGATTCTCTTCTCAAAGATATCCGCTATGTATAAGCGGGATATCCATCTCTACCTGGCCGACATCGATGAATCCATTGCAGCGATTGAAGAATTTACCGCCGGTATGGATTACGAATCTTTTGCCGGCGACCGCAAGACCTACTCGGCAACTCTGCGGGAATTTATCGTCATCGGAGAGGCAATTTCCAAAATTCCCGACGAGATTAAAACCCGGATGCCATCTATTGAGTGGCGGCTGATCAAGGATTTTCGAAACTTTATTGTCCATGAGTATTTTGGCATCGATTCAAGGATTGTCTGGGATGCCGTACGGATGGAATTGCCGGTGTTAAGGGTAGAAGTTGGCCGGTTACGTCAGTCCCTTTGATGGGCTGCTTTGTTTGTCCAACCAGCGCGTCCGTTGCCTCGC